>Ga0114129_10017999_pt1 | contig 10062 bp, 10 predicted proteins | sample RhiMetdeltSRZDD1_FD_80071 | JGI IMG/M metagenome (GOLD analysis project Ga0114129, IMG submission 80071) | Populus rhizosphere microbial communities from Tennessee, USA - Rhizosphere MetaG P. deltoides SRZDD1 (version 2) (version 2) | ecosystem: Host-associated > Plants > Roots > Rhizosphere >...
ATCGTAGGGAGACGTACGTGGTTTGTAAGCGCCACCCCGCAAGAAACGAGCGCCTGCCGCTTTGACGGCGTACGCGGTCTGCATCAGTTGCTCTTCCGATTCGACCGAACACGGCCCAGCCATCACGACCGGATCCTCGGCACCAACCCTCACCCCGGCCACTTCGACGATTGTGCGGGTCGGCTTCAGCTGTCGGCTGACGAGTTTGAAAGGGTGCGCAATTTGAATGACATCTTCTACGCCCGGTGCTGCTCGCAGCGCCTCGACCTCCGAACGACGATTGCTGTTACCGACTGCACCGATTACCGTGCGCTCGGCTCCTTCGATCACGTGAGCTTGAAAGCCACATTCTCTGATCCGGTCGATTACGTGGTTGATTTCTTCTTTTGTTGCTTTTGCAGACATGTTAACTAGCATGGCTGGTTTTCCTTTTAGTGTCTTCGGTTTCTGATATTGCGGCGGCCAACTCTGCGGTCGCTGCTAGCACTACAAAACGTGTGTATGTCTTTGGGTCGTCCTGGATGTCGGCTTTCACAACCGTCGCGCCATAGAGTTGCGCTGCGCGAATGCCGGCGATAGCGGCCACTCCTCGATCGCCTCGCTTCATGATCTGAGCAACGCTGCCCGCTGTGTCTTCGGCTGCGACTTTTCGTAAATAGGGGTGCGCGGCAAAGAACTGCCCGCATTGGGCCAACGCTGCGGGATGCGATTGCACCACCTCGATCTCTGAAAAAGAGACGCCTGGACACGCGATAAGGTGTTGGGCGATTGGAATTACAACCTCTCCAGCCTTAGTCAATGAACTTTGTTGCATTAACTCGACGGACTGTCGAATTGGGCCAATGATGCTGTTCTCAACTGGCGCTACTAAATAATCCGCTAAACCTTCGTCGATACTGCTGAAGAGGGCGGCAAACGTCGGACGGGGCACCAATTCGATGTCTGGACCAAACACCTTCAGCGCAGCTTCTTCACTAAATGCACCGTGCTCGCCCTGGAATGCGACCCGCGGTTTTGACTTTGTAGGACTCAAGCGATTCCTCGTAGTTTTGTAGGGCTACTAACTGAAGTGACCGCTGTAGAGTTGCTGCGGTCAGCCATGACCGATTCGATGCGTCGTGACTCGCGAATGATGCGCCGGAATAGCCGGGCCACGGCTTGTTGATCGAGCGGTCCGTTATTGAGTTCTTGCAGGTGTCGCAAAACAAACTCTTCTCGCTCGGGATCACGCAGAGGCAATCCGGTTGAACGTTTCAGGGCTCCGACCTTCATGGCAAGCCGGGCGCGCATGTTCAGCAAACGAAGTAACTCTTCGTCCAGTTCGTCTATTTCGCTTCGCCATCGCTCTATATCCATGGTTGTGCTCCTAACAAAAAACCAGCCGCGATTGGGAATCGCGGCTGGCTTATTTGAAAACTCGTTGTACTAAAACTTCAGCACCCGGTTATCGAACATCGCCTCGCCGCTCTTCCACTAAAGAAGAAGCGGTAAGTAAAGGCGAAGGTAAAGAATGTGCCGGTGCTAATCATTAGTAACCCGCTTCCGAAGAAACGTGACCCCACTATAAGCAGGCAGGAAAAATTCTGTCAAGGATTTTCATGGGATCAGCAGCAGTTTCCCAGTAGTCTTCCGGCCTTCCAGGTCCCGATGTGCCTGCGCAGCTTCCCGGAGTGAATATTTCTTGTAAATTCTCAGTTTCAGCTCGCCGTTCTTCACCCAGCCCAGCACATCACTAGCACGCCATTCCAATTCTTCCCGAGTAGCCGTGTAATGAGCGAGCGTCGGCCGGGTAATGTATAGCGACCCTTTCTGCGACAACTTGATTAGATCAAAAGGCGGAACTGCACCGCTGGCGCCACCAAACAAAACTAAATAGCCGCGTGGTCTTAACAAATTCAGGTCTTTATCGAAGGTCGCCTTACCCACGCCGTCGTACACGACATCGACGCCTTTGTCATTAGTAAGTCTCCGCGTCTCTTTTTCGAAATCCGATTCGGAATAGATGATGCACGCATCTGCGCCCGCGTCGCGAGCAAGTTTGGCCTTGTCGGCAGTTCCGGCTGTGGCAATGACTCGCGCGCCGATCTTCTTTGCCATTTGGACCAGCAGTAAGCCCACGCCACCGGCTGCAGCGTGTACGAGCGCCGTCTCGCCTTTTTGCAACTGATATGTGCTGTGGGAGAGATAGTGCGCTGTCATTCCGTGCAGCATCGCTGCTGCGGCTTGTTCAAAGTCCAATCCCTCCGGTATTCGAATTAACCTGTTTGCCGGAACAGCTGCATACTCTGCATAACTGCCGAGGCTGCCTGTGTAAGCGACGCGATCGCCAGGCTTAACTGATGTGACCTCGGATCCAATTGCCGTCACGATTCCAGCACCCTCTTGTCCGTTCACAAAAGGTAATAGTGCAGAATAGCGGCCTTCGCGGAAGTAGACATCGATGAAATTAACTCCGGCAGCCTTTATCTGAACGACAGCTTCGTTCGGTTTCGGCGTAGGGATGGGTCGTTCAACGGGAGTGAGCACCTCGGGCCCACCCGCTTCTGAAACCTGAATTGCTAGCATGGGGTAATAGTAAGGTTCCGAGAAGCATTATTGAAAGCGAGGTTGCGTGGTCGGGATTTGATCTTGGGTTGCGTGGCTAACTTAAGAGATCGATGTAAAAGACGAAGACCCAAACATCCAAAGACCAAATAATCGGACACCATCTATGAAGGATCAGACGCACTCCCTTTCGCAATTGACTCCGGCCGTGTGGGCCCATACGATACGCTCGCCTGCCGTCTTGGATAATCGAAACAGTCGAAAGGAGATATCGTGATTAGTCGCAGAATATTTCTCATAGTGGCCCTCCTCACGTGCATTGGTGCCGTGGAACTGGGCCATGCGCAAAAGAACGGTGCCGCTAGTGCGTCAATAAACATCCCGTTTGAAACCTACAAACTTCCGAACGGTCTCAACGTCATTCTTTCTGTGGATCACACAACGCCGACGGTCGCCGTCGATGTTTGGTATCACGTCGGCTCAAAGAACGAGATACCGGGCCGTACCGGCTTTGCACACCTCTTTGAACATGTGATGTTTACGGGGTCAGGTCATGTGCCGTATGGATTGCACGACAAACTCACCGAAGGTGTCGGCGGCGGCAACAATGGATCCACAAGCAACGATCGAACAAATTACTTTGAGACTATTCCCTCAAACTATCTGGAAAGCGCCTTATGGCTTGAAGCTGATCGGATGGGCTATCTTCTCGATACGCTGGATATCGCGAAGCTAAACGCGCAGCGTGACGTCGTCAAAAACGAAAGACGTCAGAGTTACGACAACCAGCCTTATGGCCGCGCCTCTGAAATACTCGCTGCAGCGATGTATCCGAAGGGCCATCCATACTCATGGCCTGTCATCGGATCGATGGATGATCTGACGGCTGCTTCGGAAAATGACGTCAAAGATTTCTTCCGACTCTATTACGCTCCAAATAACGCCACACTCGCCGTCGTCGGTGATTTCGATCTCGCCCAGGCCAAGGAATGGATCGCAAAATATTTTGCGGATCTTTCGCAAGGCAAACCCGTGCAGCGTCCCTCCGTTCCGCTTGGAAGGCTCGAGTCAGCAAAGCGTTTGGTCTATGAGGATCGGGTTCAGGTGCCGCGTCTGTACATCTCCTGGCCTACGGTTGGTGTGAAGCATGATGATACTTACGCGCTGCAAGTGTTGAGCGCGATTCTTTCGGGACCTCGTACGGCCCGATTGACGAAGGCGCTGGTTTACGATTCGCAAATTGCGGCAACTCTTGCTGCTTTCCAAAACTCTTCCGAGGACGTCGGAGAGTTTCGAATAATCGCAACTCCTCGTCCCGACCATTCCCTTACTGAAATTGAAGCTGCGATTGATCAAGTGATTGCGAAGTTTCTCGCTGAAGGACCAACGGCTGAAGAAGTGCAGAAAGCGACCGCTGGCGCTGAGCTAGGCTTCCTGCGTGGGCTCGAATCCAACCTTGGTAAGGCCGAACAGCTCTTGTCCGGTTCCGTGTTTCAAGCGGATCCGGGCTACTTCAAGACCGACTTTCGTAAAACGCTGGCCGTCTCGCCGGCCGACGTAAAGCGCGTAGCCAATCTCTATTTACCGCGAGCCCGAGTAGTTTTGAGTATCGTTCCTAAAGGTAAGAAGGACCAGGCGTCGAAAGCGACTGAGAGTGAGGCCGTTTCAATCCTGCTGAGCAGTATCCGAGGAGGTCGATCATGAAATTACAAAAGAGATTAGTTGCCATGTTGGCGGCGACTGTCGTAACCGTCTCCAGCTTAGTCGCGCTGGCTCAGCAGCCATTGGACCGAACAAAGATTCCGCCTCCTGGAAAGAGCCCTGTGCTAAATGTTCCCACCTGGAAAAAAACACAACTCGCCAATGGTGCGACACTCATAGTTTCTGAACGGCACAAGCTGCCGTTGGTGTCTTTAACGATCACATTTCTGGGTGGTGCAAATCAATTTGAATCGGCGAACCGCAAAGGCGTTGCCGCCATGACCGCCACGATGCTTTCCGAAGGCACAACTACCAAGAGCGGTGATCAAATCTCAGACGCCTTGCAACTTCTCGGTACGGGAGTCGGAGCGAATGTTGGCGCAGAAGAAGGTTCGATTGGTTTCGTTTCGACCAGTAAGAACTTCGAGCCAACCCTCGCAATCCTCGCCGACATGATGTTGAATCCAACCTTTCCAGCGGATGCACTTGAACGTCTGCGGGGTCGAACACTCGTAAGCCTTACACAGGCCAAGGACCAACCGACAGTCGTTGGGGCACAAGTGTTTGCAAAGGTGCTCTACGGCGATGTCCATCCATACGGACAGCGGACAACTGAAGCCTCAGTCAAGGCGATCACACGTGAAGACATCGTGGCTTTTCAGAAGGCTTACTACCAACCCGGCCGTGCCATCATTACTGTCGTTGGAGATGTCACTGCGGCGAAGGTTAAAGCAGCGCTCGACAAGAGTTTTGGAACGTGGGCCAAGGGTGGTGAGAAGCCGACGTTCAGCTATCCGCAATTGCCCCAGTTGCAACCAGCAAAGATCTACTTGGTAGACAAACCTGGAGCAGCTCAATCAGTAGTTAACATTGGGCTGCCGGGACCACCCCGCAACACGCCTGATTTCTTTGCACTGCAAGTGCTTAACACAATCCTCGGCGGCCAATTCCAATCACGTCTGAACGCAAACATTCGCGAGCAGAAGGGGTACAGCTATGGCGTGAGCTCCGTATTCAACTATGGCAAAGGCCCGGGCGCTTTTCGTGCTGGTGGCTCAATCTTCTCTGCGAAAACTGATGCTGCGTTGATTGAGTTTATGAAGGAGCTCCACGGGATCGTTGGCGATAAACCAATCACTGACGAAGAGATCAAGACCGCGAAGGAAGCTTTAATCCAAGGACTACCGGCGCGGTTTGCCTCCGTTAGCGCCATTAACAACGCGCTCACAGGGCTCGCGGTGAACAACCTTCCGGACGATTTCTATCAAACTTATGCGGCGAAAGTGTCGGCAGTGACCAAGGAGGATTTGCTTCGAGTGGCGAAGCGCTACATCGATTTAAGTCACTTGGCGATTGTCATTGTCGGCGACCGTGCGTCGGTTGAGGCTGCATTGAAGGCGACTAACATCGCACCAATTACATTGCTGGACGTCGAAGGTAATCCGATTTCAGCGCCGGCAAGTATGACGAATCAGAAGTAACCCAAAGTGGATCGGATGTCCGATACGCTTTAGCTTGTCGTGAGTCGCGAAAAGATGCAACTGCTTTCAGGAAGCAAGTCTCACTGACCTCGACGTCCATCATCAGCCAAACAAACAGTTCCTAAAGGCCGTTGGATCTTTCGCGACTCACGACAAGCTAAAGCATATCGGACATCCGCTCCGCGTTTTGAAAGATCCTCAAATCCTGACAGTGGCCGCATCATAACCAAAAACCAGCTTTAACAGCTGACGAATCACAGGCGTCGGCAACAACGAGATTGTTTTGCTTCGAACCAACGTCGCTGGAGAACTTTCCCATTGACCAATGTCGCCGTATAACCGTGACAGCTGTGTGATGTTGGCCGTTCGTGAATAGCGAACGCGTTCGTAGGCACGGAGGGCCGATTCAGTTGGCCCATACTTTTCAAAACATCTCGCAAGTACAACTGCGTCTTCGACAGCCATGCATCCGCCCTGCCCAAGGTTCGGAGTTGTAGGATGGATGGCATCACCGAGCAGTGTCGTCCGTCCGCGTCCCCACGTCGTGATAGATGGACGATCTGTCGCTTCTGTTCGAAGTATCACTGATGTCGACTCGATGAGTTTGCGAACAGGTGCATACCAGCCGTGAAACAGTTCTAGCAGTTCGTCGTGAGCATCAGTGTGAACTTCAACAGCGACGAGATTCTCGACCGTTGTATTTGCAGCAGCCCACCAGCCAATACGTCCACCACCAACCGGACCAATGCCGAATCTTTCGCCGCGACCTTGTACCTCAATCGCCACGTCGGATGGAATTCCCTCGGGCCGAGTGGGCGCAATTCCACGCCAAACAATGTAGCCGCGAAACTCGGGCGACGCGTCGCTGATGATCGCTGCGCGGACGGATGAGTGAATACCATCCGCTCCAACCAGAAATCGACATGTGATGGAGTCTGAATTCGTGAACCGAACGATGACTGAATCGGTTTGCGGATGGTGGTTTACAAAACTATGGCCCAGTTTGATGAGAGCGGAGGGCAACGATTGAAGCAGTATTCGTTGCAGATCGGCGCGATGTAGCGCGACTGCCGGCGTGCTGAGATTAGGAATACGAACAGAGTTCAGCTCGGTCCCATCGCGAGTGAGCCAGCGAATCTCGTTGATTATTCCAGCCGAAGCAAGAACCTGTTCAGCCACTCCCACGCGCTGCAACGCGCGGATGGCATTGGGCCAAAGGGCAATGGCTGCACCTAGATCGAGAAGAGCCGGCGCCTGTTCGAAGATCAGTGGCTCAAATCCATATTGTCTAAGAGCGATGGCAGTAGTTAAGCCACCGATTCCGCCGCCGACGATTGCGACTTCGATCATCGGCTGACAAGTAATCAGTAACGGCCTTTAGCGTCAAGAAGTTTTTAAATCGGATGGTCTGGGTCTTTGGCTTTTGCACGTTGATCTTAGGTCTTAGGACTCTCCTAAAGATCCAACACTCAGGACCCAAGACCAAAGACCAAAGACCATTCAATGACACCAGCGCAGATCATTTACGCAAAAGGGCGCAGCTTGAGGTAAGCCGTTGCGAATCTGTTCGGTGGTGAAGCGCCTCGTTGGAAGCAGATCGTATGGCACCTTTGAAACGGGAGTCGAAGGCTCTACGACACCTTCAGCGAGAATCCGCACTTGGGCAAGGGAAGTGAGCGGCACTCGCATCGTCTTTTCGAAAATGTGGGCCATTAATTCATGACACCAAACCGGCAAAGGAAACATCAAAGGGTGGTGTCCTAACACTTCTGCGACCCGTCGTACAGCCTCGCTTAAATGAATTTCTTCAGGTCCGAGCAACGCCACAGTCTGGCGTCGAAGTCTATTGTCAATCAGCGCTGCGCGCATCACTTGCACCAGATCTTCGATGGCCAAAGGGCGGACCGTCTTTTCTTCGAAACCGACGGTCGCGAAAAAAGGAAACGTGAGCAGCGCATGACTCAGATGATCGAGCATGTGATCGCCGCGGCCGTAGACGATCCCCGCTTTGATAATTGTGTAATCGAGCCCCGACTCTCGCACGATCTTTTCGGCAGCCCATTTCGATTCATGGTATGCGGAGCCGCAGTCGGGCCGCGCGCGGAGAAAACTCATCAGCAGGATCTTCTTAACCCCAGCAATTCTTGCAGCTTTGAGAACGTTTTGTGTACCGCGAACATGCACGCTGGCGAATGTTTGATCGCCGATCTCGCGGTTGATGCCTGCGCAATGTGCTACCGAATCGCAATCGGCAAACGCACGAGCCAGTTCAGTAACGTCCGTCAGATCCGTTCTGACTGAATTGTCTGTTATCGCTCCATTGATTCGGCAGTCGAGTCGCACCGTTTCATGCCCCTCTGCCTCCAGGCGATCCGCGAGGTGCCGACCAATGAATCCACTTGCGCCAGTAATTGCGACTTTCATTTGTCCACCCCCTAATCAATCAGCGAGCAGTACCTGTTCACGTCTCTTCAATTGCGTCACCAGCCGCATCCTTTATTTCCTCGATCAGCTTAAGTGCGCGCTTTCTCAATGGTCTCATCAGTGGGTTGCTCGCGAGCGATATCATCTGGTCCAGCAGTTCCACCGTGTGATCGATCAGTCGGTAAGTGCGTCGTTGTTTTGGTGAGGGATCGTGAATCCAGAAGAGGATCACGCCGACGTGATAGACCCAAAGCAGGTAAGGCAATTCGGCGCGCAGATCCTTTGGAATGCGCGCCTTCGAACCTGCAATTACCTGGTCGAACAAACTTATGCTCGCCTGGCGAATTGGATCGGCCTCATCGGCGAACGGATTGAGTGGACTCTCCGGTTGTGCGGCAGTTTTAAAAAGCACGCCCGCAAACTCGTGATACGGCGCCAGCGTTTCTATCTTCAGTCGCATCACGCCCAGCAGGCGTGCTTTAAGCGTGCGCTCTTTCTCGAGAACCGGTTGAGATTCGGCTACGTGCGCATCATGGAGCCGCTGATAAAAGACTTGAATCAGATGTTCCTTCGAGTGGAAGTAGTAGTAGGCGTTGCCGAGCGCAACACCGGCTCTTTCGGCGACGGCGCGCATGGTTGTCTGTTCGTAACCACGCTCTTGAAGGATGTCCAGAGCGGCTTCAAGAATCGCGGCCCTGGTCTGATCGCCCTTTACAGTCTTCTTTGACTTTTTTTTGCGTCGCTCGCTCATCTACTAACTCGATAGACCAGCCATCCGGCTAATCTGGTATCGATTCTGAGAAATTGCCGAGACTACTTTCTTAGTTGTGGGTAACAGCTCAGGTGTCGCGAGGCGATATGCCCACTCACGGTATCTTGCGAGAGCCCATAGAACCATCAGCCACGCCTTTGGTCCGAAATAGACAGCGCCTGCATCACCAATCACCGTTAAATCCTTTTGGGTTAGTTCGTGATTCAACTCCGGATAACGTCTCCGGGCCTCATTGGAACTGCACGGAACAAAGTTCATCTCTACTAACTTAGGTTGTTGTGCCAACCAATCATGTGCTCGACGACATAAGCCGCACGTCGGATCGTAGAGGACAGTGAGGGCATTCATGGTCACCCCTCCTGTGCTACTGCAGTAAATTGATCCGGTGCTACAGGCGGCGGACTTACAACGCGAGTGCTGCGGCGGCGCATGCGGCTGAAGATGAACAGGTTGAAGAAGTGCATCCCACCCAGAACCAGGAGCACCATGCCAACCTTGACCGATAAAGCTTCGATACTTGCTTGAGCTGTCACGACGTTGTAGCCGAGCTGCAGCGCCAGGCTGACGTAGCCGAAGTTGATGAGATAGAAACCAACGACGAGAAGGTGATTGACTGAGTCCGCCAGTGCCTCATTGCCGTGAAAGACATCAACCAGGAACACGCGGCCATTCTTATGCAGAGTGCGGGCCACCCAAATGGTCAGCGCAATGCTAATGGCCAGGTAAATCAGGTAGGTGTAGAAGGTGATGCCACTGCCGCTGGCGATTTCGCTGGTAAGTTCGTTGCTCATAAACAGGCCTCCTTTTCCCTGATTTGAACACGTTCAACTACGTGCAGGATAGGCCTGTCTTTACCGGCTGTCAAGTACTTTTTTGAACAGGTTCAAAAAACGGTGGAAATACCGCCAAAGGCAAGCGGCCGGGGCCAAGACTCAAGGCGGTGTCATGAAGTCAGTACCACCTCGCGGTAGCTGGTGGGTGCGCAGCCTTGCTTCGAAGATCAACCGTGGCTTAACCCGCTACTTAAATTGGAACGAGTTTATGTAGTCCCGAAACGCCTGGTCCCAGTGGGCGATTGTTTTCTCTGGTCCGGTGAGTTTGGCGAAGTAAGAACCTTTTGGGGTTTCGACAACTGCCGCG
>Ga0114129_10018000_pt1 | contig 10062 bp, 10 predicted proteins | sample RhiMetdeltSRZDD1_FD_80071 | JGI IMG/M metagenome (GOLD analysis project Ga0114129, IMG submission 80071) | Populus rhizosphere microbial communities from Tennessee, USA - Rhizosphere MetaG P. deltoides SRZDD1 (version 2) (version 2) | ecosystem: Host-associated > Plants > Roots > Rhizosphere >...
AAGATTGATGGCCGCCTTGCTTTGCGTAATCGCACCGAACTGCTCGATCCAGCCGCCGATGAAGGCCAGACCTTGTAACCCGAAGGTCAGTACGCCCGTGGTAAGCGTCGAAAAACCTGTGCCCCAAAGGAAGGTCACGGTTAGCAGCAGGAGGCTTTCCAGCCAGATCAGAGCTAAGCCTCGCAGCATATTCGGCGCAACGTAGCTGCTCAACAGATACGTCACTGCCAACGTTCCACCGGCCATTAATAAAATGTACAAGGTCAGCATTCCGACAAATCCCAGCCATTTGCCAAGAAGCACTTCCCACCGGCTAACGGGTTTTGTCGTCATTGCCTGAATTGTCCCCGAGGAAATCTCACCAGCGAGGGTATCTATAGAGGTGAGAACGGTCATCATCACCGTCAGGAAATTCACGGCGTAGAGTGCGACCATCAAGGGCAAATTAATGGCTTGATTTCGCAGCAGTGGGTTGACGCCCGAGAACTTGCCCGGATCGCCACTGATTAGTAGGTACAGGCCCAGGCCGTATAGCATTAAGAATGCCAATCCCAGCAAGAACCCGGTCCAAAGAATCTTACGCCGCGCAGCCTCTTGAAAAGTCAATCCGGCAATAACCCAAATGGAGTTAATGAAGGAATAGTTCCGGCGAACGCTGCTCGCTTCGCTCTCTTTTGCCAATGCCGAAACGCTCATCACAACCCTCCGTCGGTTCCCACGATCTCGATAAACAAGTCCTCGAGCGAGGGATGTTGCGGTGTGATCGCGTAGACATCGACGCTGTTAGCGGCCAAATAGCGCGAAATCTCCGGTAGCAAATTATCGTCAGCCACTTTGAGCGTGAGCTGCTCGCCAGCAATACCGGCGACGCGTGCCCACTGCTCAAGTCCAGTGATGACGTCCGGAGAGAGTTTTCTGGCTCGCACCAGGACCGTAAATTCATCCGGCATTAACGATTGAAGTTCTTTGACTGCGAGCAACTCTCCATGCTTGATAAAACTCACTCGATCGGAAGTTACTTCGACCTCTCCCAGTTGATGCGAGCTGAGAAACACTGTTATCCCACGGAGGCGCAGGTTCCGAATGATGTCTCGCACCAAACGCCGGCCCACGGGATCGAGACCTGAGGTCGGTTCATCCAGGAAAATCAAATGTGGATCGTTGAGCAACGCTTGGGCCAATCCGATCCGTTGGAGCATCCCTTTCGAAAATTCGCTGAGTTGCTGATTGCGATGTGGCAGCAGACCCACCAGCTCAAGGAGTTCCGGAATGCGTTCCCGGAGCTTCGCCGGCTCCATTCCATAAAGGCGTCCGTGCAGGCGTAACAATTCCTCCGCTGTGAGCCATTGCTGGAAGCGAAAGTGTTCTGGAAGAAATCCGATCTTTCGCCGAACTTCAACATCCGTGAACGGTTGTCCGAGGATTGTAGCTTTGCCGCCGGTCGGCTTAACCAGGCCGAGCAACATCTTGATCGAAGTAGTCTTTCCTGCGCCGTTAGGACCGAGAAACCCGAAAACCTCACCCTGCCGTACTTCCAAGGTGAGATCCCGCACGGCCGCTTTCTGACCGTAATCTTTTCTTAGAGCCCACGCTTGGATTGCAAAATTGTTCATACGGCGCAGTCGTCTCTGGTTCTCTAGGCGGCGAACCTGTTCTTACTGCAATGACTCTGCAATCGGTACTGCTAACGAAGAATCGCCAAAGCCGCTCAGTGAATAGACAATCCCATTCTTAACCCACAGGAGAGTGTAACCGGGAGGAGTGTTGCCCACCGGAGTGTCTTCCATCGCATGCTGCGAGATCAGCGTTCCCTTAACGCCGTCTATGTCAACCGACCGAAATGACGCGGCATCCTGAGGGATGGGAATCACCACCGTTGAAGTCCAGTCAACTGTTTGGCCGAAAGTGTGAGCCTCTTCGGGACTCATTCCAGCGAGTTGCAAACCGATTTCGGCAATCTGTTGGATATTGAAATCCGGCGGGGTTGTCACACTAGGAGAAGGCAGTTGCGCCAGGGCCAGACATTTGCTCCAGTCAATCGTGTCCTGCTGCATTATTCGCGGACCTGGCTGTGGCCAGTTACCGTAGATAGCGATGACCGCTTTGGGAATATCAACGCTGACTTTGGTACCGTCAATCGAAGCGGGCAGTTGCAGATCTGGCCGCCCTGCTTCATTGAGAATGTTTTGCAGGCGTCTACCGTCTACCGTCATTTGAAATGCATATTCGCCTTCCACCTTGAGTTGTGGAACATTGGAAAGCCCCGCAGGTAAGCGTACTTTGAATCCTGCCATCGCACTCGCCTCGTCCGCACTGCGAGCGATCTCTGGAGTCCCTGGGTCCTTAGTTACAACCATGTCGTGCGATAACAGTTGACTGATTCGTTTTTCAAACTTGGCATCACCAAAACGCAAACTGTTAGTATCAAGCGAAACGACCGTAATCTGTTTGACGCGGAACAGCGCTAGAATTCTTTCGGCCCAGGCGGTCGATGACGACAGGCTGAGAACTACGACAACGGCCAATAAAATCAGTGCCAGCCAAGCCGGGCGGAGTCGTCTGCCAAAGACCTGGTTGAAGAGCGAAGGCTTTTCCCGGTTTGTGGTCGTGAGTCGTGATTTGAATCGAGCTAACGCGAATCTAGCGTCTGTTGCTTCTCTGCCGGCGGGGAAATCAAGCATGGAGAAAAGCGCGCTTGTATACTTACTACTTGAGGATAGATCTTCGGCCTGCTGCCGGCAATTGGAACAGATCGCCAAGTGATCATTCACAGTCTGTGACTCGATCTCACTCAGTTCACCATCAAGTTGAGCACGCAAAGTTCCAACAGTAATGCACATTTCTTTACTCCTAGCTGACGTATAATTTGCGGTAGCACCTTTCAAACTCTGCCTCGGCGCGAGCCAGCAATGTCCCGACCGACGACGGCTTGAGCTTTAGAGCTTCGGCTAATTCTTTATATGAAAGTCCGCTGTAGCGCAGGATCAAGAGCTGCGCCTGAATCGTTTTCAGTCGCGCAAGGGCAGCACGCACGCGTTGACGACTTTCGGCGCGTACAGCGTCTTCCAGCGGATCAGACGCGGTATCAACGTTCAGGGCCTTGGTGGAGGCCAGGCCTTCGTAATGTTTTCGTCGAGCCGCGGCGCGGAGAGCGTCAATGCCCAAATGCGTTGCGGTCCGATATAGCCATCCGCCAACCTTGTGGCCCCGATCAGAGGGTTGAAGCGGATGCTGATAAAGCTTCAAAAATACTTCCTCTGCCAACTCTTCAGCCTGCGCGCGATCACCAACTAGTCGCATGAATAGCGCAACAATACGGCTATAGTATTCCAAGAAAATAGATTCAAAGGCCGATTGGGTACCCTCGGTGTATTGCCCGGAATCAATAGTTTGGCAATTAAAACTTTCCTGGCTGATTCTGTTTCCTTGTGCTGCTACGCGCATCGTTGACCTCGATCCAGCGACTTTGCCTCTCAGCTATAGTAAAAACGTCTGCCAAGCTTAAATTGTGACAGCCGCCTCCACCCGCCCGCCTACTGCCATCGCTACCGGAATTAGGAGTTCATACCTGATTCGATCAGCGACTGTTCGAGTAACGCCCCGAGTTCCAGGCGGAAGTTATTATCGTCAAAAGCCTTCTGCAACTCATTCACAATATGACTAGCCGACTCGCTGTAAACATCGCCCTCACCGAGACGAATGAAATCGGGGAGATTTTTCATGCTAATGACACTTCGCGCGTAGCTCGGCGAAACGTCGTAAAACAACTTAATCAACTGCTGCCAGTTTTGCGCGCCGTATCGCATTTTCTGTTCATAATCGAGGAAAGCCGATTCACTCATGTTATCGTTTTTCAGCGCATTGACAATGGCTTGGGAAGCAAATTTTGCGGAGTGCAGTGCATCACTGATGCCTGAGCAAAAGATCGGATCGACAAAAAATGCCGCGTCTCCGATCATTAACCAGCCATCGCCGACGAACCTCTCCATCGTATAGTTGTAGTTGTCATCCATTCGAAATTCTCGCAAGCGTTCGGCATTTTTCATACTCGCGGCCAGAATGGGGTTCATATTTATGGCCCACCTGAAAAATTGATCTACGTCTTCTCCCGACTTGACGAAGCTGATCCTGCCAGTCACGACGCCAACGGAAGTCGTTTTTTCATTGATGGGAATTTGCCACACCCACCCGCGTGGAATCGGCAGCAGGTGAATGCGAGTGAAATTTGCGTTGTCGCCCCCTTTCAGATCCACATGAGAGAACCAGCTATGCACGCAGAGTTGGCGGACCTCGGGCTTGTAGAGCTTGAGCTGATGACCGAGCAACGATTCCCGACCAGAAGCGTCGACCACAATTCGGGCTCTGAGAGAGAATTTCGATTCGCCAACCTTCGCCGTTACCCCGCTGGCAAAACCATGGCGGTCGAAATCTACCCGGTCAACAAAGCCGCCGGAAAAAATACGCGTACCATGGGCGCGGGCGTGATTGAGCAGTAGGTCGTCGAATTTAGCGCGATCAACTTGATAAGCATGATCTATCTCGCCGAGACCACGAAATTTCATGTTGATCTGCTGCTGATCGTCCCAGGCAGTCCAGGTTACTCCTCCTTTGACGAGGAATCCTTCGCGCTCCATTACCGGCAGAAAATCTATCTCCTTAAGCAGACTGATAGTTGAGTAAGAGAGCGACTCGCCGACATGGGCTCGCGGATGATGCGCCCGATCAACAATGAGATGATCGACCCCGGCACACGATAGGTGAGTACCCAAGGCTGAACCTGCTGGGCCGCCGCCAATGATAATTACATCTGCATCGCGCTTCTTTGTCTTCGGCGGGCGCGCGAACAGGGCCGGCGCGGCTGCGAAGGCCGGCTGGTCCGGGCTGGCCTCATCTACACTCAAACCTGAGTAGTCCAGCCCCATGATTTCAAAAATCTCATCCCGGATACTGAGATATTCCGGAGCATCGAGGTCACGTGGACGCGGCAGCTTGTTTTCGATGATTGTCCGAATAATGGCGGGTCGCGGACTCAAAACCACAATCCGGTCGGCAAGTTGGACCGACTCTTCAATGTCATGAGTCACAAATAGAACGGTCTTTCTTTCGCGCTGCCAGATTTGCATCAACTCCGCCCGCATTCGCAAACGGGTCAGGTAGTCCAAGGCTCCGAACGGCTCATCCATATAGAGGATGTCGGGATCAGCCGCGAGCGCGCGGGCGATCTCGACGCGCTGCTTCATGCCGCCGGAGATCTCCTGCGGATAAGAATTCTCAAAGCCCTTCAAGCCCATCATGTTGATGTAATAAGCCACGGCTCGCTTTTGGTTTTCCCTGGATGTATGGGAAAGTCCGAAACCGATGTTTTCTTCAACTGTCAGCCACGGGAAGACTCCATTCTCTTGAAAAATAAAGATCCCACGCGGATCAGGACCATTGACAGTTTGCCCGTCGATAAGTACCTGCCCGGACGTGGCTTTCAAGAAGCCGCCGACGATGTTGAGCAATGTCGATTTACCGCAACCGGAAGGCCCGATGATGCAGACAAATTCGCCGTTCCGGATCTCAAGGTTGATATCCTGCAAGACGGCGCCGGTCGTTGGCTCAGCCGCTGCCGGAGAGCCGGTTGGTCGTCGATGATTCGCGAATGTGACCCAGAGATTTTCAACCTTAATTTTCGGCGGTTGATTCATAGTTATTTGAAGATGAGTACCAATGGCCGGTTATCATCGGCTGAGTAACAACTATTAGCGATTGAAGCCCCAACGCACTTGATCAATTCTCTCCAACCGTCTGATGGTCAAATCCAACATCAAACCGATGAATCCGATCAGCACCATGCCGGCCACCACAAGGTCATACCTCATACCAGCGTTGCGCGCATCGATGATCAGATAGCCGAGACCAGAGTTGACGGCGATCATTTCGGCAGCCACCACTACTAACCAGGCAATACCGAGCGCGAGACGTGCCCCCGAGAGAAGTTGCGGCAAAGCGGCAGGGGAGATGACTTGTTTAAATAGCGTTGGGCCGCTGATGCCGAAGTTTTGGGCCGCCCGCAGATGGACCAGTTGAATATTCTGTACCGCGGCAATGGAAGCCGTCATGATGGGAAACAAACTTGCCAGGAAGATTAAGAAGATCGGGGCCAGGTCACTCACTCCAAACCAGAGAATAGCGACTGGAATCCACGCTATTGGCGAGATAGGGCGTAACATCTGGATGAGGGGGTTGAAAGCTTGAAGCGCGCGCGTAAACCAACCGCGCAGCAGCCCCAGCGGGATGCCCACCATAAGTGCAAGCAAGAAGCCGGCTGAAACGCGAAACAGTGACGCTACCACATACTTCAGTAGAACACCCCGGCGGATCAGTTCAACCATTCCCGTTAGCACTGCCATCGGTCTCGGGAAAATGGTGCCCCCCACGAACCACACAATCAAATCCCAAATAAGAATGAGTACAGTGACGACGATTAGCGGTAATACAAACCCCCGATCGTGAAATTTCATTTTGGACCCTCCCAGTCATAAGATTGCTTATCTTGCGCCTTCTCCGAAAATCTTGTGTCCGCATAATCGTCAAAAGAGACCGGACGCTTTAGGACGCCTGCTTCCGTGGCCAGTTCCTCAATCATCTCAAAATCTTTTCGGGCCAGGCTTAGGTTGGAGTAAGTAATCCGATCTGGTGGTACGCTCAACACATACCTGAGCAGCTCCGGCCTTTGGTTGAAGTACTTCTTCGACACGTTCTCAGCGGCTAGCATGCGATGATCCATTCCACCGTCGAGCCACTTGCCACTGCGGGCAATGCCATCCACTAACTGTTGCACCCATTCCGGGTGTTCTCTAATAACGCGTTCATGAACCACCATTACGCACGAGATGAAGTTAGGCCAAATGTCTTTTGCCTGGTAAAGCACTCGACCATACTTCTCTATCTGTGTTTGCGCCATGAAGGGTTCGCCGGAAGTTATCGCGTCCACTGAGCGTGAGTACAACGCAGCAGGCATGTCCGGGGGTGGCATCTCGACAAGATGAACATCATTGAGAGAAAGGCCGTTGTCACGCAAACTCTTATACAGAATCAAGAATTGGTTTGAGTAACGAGTGGGAATGGCGATGGTGCGACCTTTGAGGTCTCTGATGCCGTAAATATGGGAATCTTTATGCACCATCATCGCGGTGCCATCGCGATGGCCCAGGTACACAATCTTGATAGGGGCGCCCTGCTGACGCAGCGCTATCGCCAGCGGCGCTACCATAAAGGTAGCTTGCAGGTGCCCTGTCACTATCGATTCTTTTATTTCCGGGAATCCACTGAACCGAACCGGCTCATAAAACCCCGTACCGCTCATGTTTCTATTGATCCAGTCGGTGACGGGGCAGGTCAGGTGTCAAGTAACAGGCAGATACCCCACTCGGAACGCCGAGACCGTTCTTCCCTGCTTTGTCAATCCCAGTTTGTCGAAGCCGATATTCAACCAGACGTGCAAAGCAGTGATACCCAGGAACGCGGCCAGCAGAACCAATACAATCTTTAGAGATTGAGACATCTATTTGGTCTCCTTAAGAGCTAAGTCCCATTTCCTCCATTTTCTTTCTCAAGCTAAGCGGTCTCATATCGGTCCAGACTTCTTTGATATAAGCCAGACACTCCGCTTTGGTTCCACTCTTACCGGCGTCTTTCCAACCAAGCGCGTTCTCACGATCGGCAGGCCAGATCGAATATTGCTCTTCATGATTCAAAACCACCTTGTAGATGGTGTTGTCTTCCGCTTCATCCATACTCATGCTTTCTCCTTTGAAAAATTCATTCCATAAGAATGTCTTTGCCGATTCTGACGGCTACTGTCATCAGGGCGCGCCAGCGCCGGCTTTTTCCTGTTCAGGCTTGTGTTCGACAACAGGCTCATCAAAGGGAACTTCAAACTTTAAAGAGTTCTTACAGAAGTCTATCCAGTCGGGAGTCACGTTATCGAAAACTACATTTTCGTCGAGGAAGATCCCGTCCGTGACGACAAAATTCTCCTGAAGATACAGATAGTCTTTGTCGGTCAACTCTCTGGGAACCTGTGTTCCACTGCCGTTATCACTCTCTGGATTCTCCTTTCGTAGATTCTGCGTGTTCTCGGTCCATCCACTGAACTCACGGAATCTATTGATAGGATATGCTTTGCAATACTTGCCCATCTTAGCCATGTTGGTTTTCCTCCGAAATATAATTTATGCCGGTCACAAAAACATTTCCTTGTGTCCCCACAGCCGTTCCGAAACGAGGCCACGCTCTCTGCACGCAGCAACAAGTTTGTTCGACTCGAGTATGGGTCGGGAATTATCGGTGTACTGTAAGCCCATCACAAAAACCAGCCAGGGCTCCTGGCCCATGGCATATACATACACTCGCCGGGCATCCAGACAATCGACAATCTTTATGGCTTTTTCACAATCCGAGCCATTTAACCTTCTGGATTGATCCATCTTTCTGGCAAGCGGCTTTGGCATGAACGGCCCATAGACCCAGCTCAACGGAGCGCCATCACATTCCATCCCGATGAACAGTGCATCAACCGCTTTGCCCGGTGCGCCAATGTGTTCGTAAAGTCGAGGCTCAATATTATTGGAATCTGCCATGCAGAGAATGCGCTGGCCTTGTATGTCGATCTGGTAGGCGGTCTTTGCTCTCACATGGAGATCGGCGTGTTCACCCAAGAAAGGAATACCGGTAATGGCGCCGCCTTCGATCGAGATGCTTTCCATCTCATCGATCTCCATTACGTTTTGAAATCCAATGGTCTGCAAAATCAACTTTAATGACGGATCTATGAAACCAACGCCGCTGCTTTTGGGGACAACCAAGGTCCTGATTTTATGGCGCATCTGCAATAGCATCTCCAACATCATATGGTCCTGGTGATAGTGTGTGACCAAAGCGTAATCAATCCGCTCCGGCAGATCGACAGCGGTGTAGCGACGGTTGTCGCACGGATACTCATAGCTGATGAGCGGATCACAAAGGATGCTCACATCCCTCGATTCGATTAGGACACACGCATGACCGAAATAGCGGATTCTTACTTGTTCACCATCGTAGCAAACGGGAGGCTGGGAAACTTCCGTGGTAAAGAAAGAGGAGAATAGCTCCTCGTCCTTATCCCTGATCTTTAAGACCTCTTTAATATATCCAAACGGCTGCGGGGTATGTTTTATCTTAAACAACTCATCAAGTCTTCGATCCGCAAAAGGTATGTCCAGATGAAGGTTGCCGTTGCTTTGCAACTGCGGGGTATTAATTATGAATGGCCGCTTATCGCTCTTGATTGAGGACATCGCAATACTTTGCGATGACGTGTCGTAAAACCGGCTCTTATACAACAGCCCCTCGATGAAGCGAATTTGTGGGAAATTGTTTACATCGTAAACCAATTCCACGTAGCCCTTTAAGACGTCAGGTACTCTCTCGTAAAGAGGCTCCAGAGAATATCCCTGGGCCTCGGTCATTAACGTCTGATTGAGTTGTTTAATGGCCTCTGCCAATTCAAGCAGATGCGCTTGCTCACCTTTTGTTCTGTCCAGCAAGGCCCTGATTTCGGTGACTTGGCTGGCGTCGTAATGGATAAATGGACCGGAGATCATTGCCGGATTTTTGAGGGCTGAGATATGCATTTGAGGGTTGGAGACAAAAGACTCCATGATCTTGATATGCGAGTTTAGAACATACATCGACGACGAAGCGGGCGGTATGAGGTGCGACCAGGCATACCATTGATTGAACAATGGCTGCACCATGGTATTAGGTCGCAGATAAACATTTGCAGTACTGCTAATCATCTCTTCGTTTCAGCTGGCAAACAATCGTCAACTCCGTGTGCATTATTTCTTTGGGTGGCAAAGTCCCTTGTATAAAGACGGTAGTAAAGACCGCCCAAAGCCAATAACTCCTTGTGCGTGCCGCGTTCCACGATCTGGCCATCATCGAGAACAATGATCTGGTCCGCCCGTTCAATAGTAGTCAGACGGTGTGCGATGACCAGCGTGGTGCGCCCATCCATTAGCCGTTCCATTGCTT
>Ga0114129_10018002_pt1 | contig 10061 bp, 8 predicted proteins | sample RhiMetdeltSRZDD1_FD_80071 | JGI IMG/M metagenome (GOLD analysis project Ga0114129, IMG submission 80071) | Populus rhizosphere microbial communities from Tennessee, USA - Rhizosphere MetaG P. deltoides SRZDD1 (version 2) (version 2) | ecosystem: Host-associated > Plants > Roots > Rhizosphere >...
ACATCGCCGGCCGTTCTCAAAGCTCGCAAAGAGTGCGACGTGCTCGTGATCGTTGCGTATTGCGATTTGAGGCCCGCGCTCACGCTCGCGGCGGAGAATATGGAAGCCGACGTCTTAATCGTGTCGGATGCGGGAGGATTCTTTAAGCCGCGACAAGTTGGAAACACGCTTGTAGTGAGCGCGGCGCCAGGTAACGTCCAGGAGGGCGACCTCCGCGTCTATCTTGATAAAGAGGGTAAGGTGAGTTTCAAGTTTCGCTCGCCAGACCTGGACGCTCTGGTTCCATCTGATCCGGCGGCGGCGGCTTTTGTGCAAGCGGCGCGCTTGGAACGCGAACGGCCGAGATAGAATTGAGCTATGTTATATTGTTGCAGGTCGTGTGACAGGACATCGGTCATCTGAAGCGGGGAATCAATGTCAGTCCAAATCGAGCGGAAATGGTTTAGCGTTGACGACTACTATCGGATGGCTGAGGCCGGTATTCTCTCCGAGGATGACCGCGTCGAGCTTATAGAAGGCGAGGTCATCAAGATGAGCCCAATAGGCAAGTTTCATGCGGCGTGCGTGAAGAGAATCAACGCGATCCTTAATCGCCTTGTCGGTAAAAGTGCGATCGTCAGCGTACAGGATCCTATCCGATTAGATGATTTCTCTGAACCGCAGCCGGACATTGCGGTGCTCAAACCTCGTGACGACTTTTACTCGTCAGGGCATCCGAAGCCTGATGACGTTTTGTTGGTTGTGGAAGTGGCAGACTCTTCGGTTCAATTCGATCGAATGATAAAGATGCCTTTGTATGCTCGCGCTGGAATTCCTGAAGTCTGGATGGTCGATATCGGAAGGGACCTTGTCGAAGTCTACGCACACCCGGTCAATGGCCGTTATCAAGACTTCCGCGAAGCAAAACGTGGGGAGACTTTGACCTCGAGTTCTCTTCCAACTCTGGTGATCACAGTCGACGAGATTCTTGGTTGATTCCGGCCTCACACTCCCGCATTGCCCCTCGTAATTCAGTTAGCTATTATACGGTTTGTTTGACTGGCGAATTCAGCAATTGTAAAACGGAGGACTAATGAGTAAGCCATCTGCCAGAGCTACGTTGCCCGTCGATCCGAAAGAGATCATTTGGAACCCGTCAGCCGAAGAGTTGCGGCGGCTTACCGAAGAGATGCCGAATACCCGGCTCACGCGGTACGCAAACACTAATACTCAGACGCGAGTCGACGCGCGCTCAAAGCTCTCGACTTATGTCGTGACCGATTCGCCCGAGCGTCACGACTCGCAGACGATCACTCGCGAAGAGTACGGCCGCGTTGCTAAGGTTCAGAACGAGTACATTCGGGGATGCGAGATGGTCCTGGTTGATGGGTTCATCGGAAACGATTCCGAGTTTCGAGTGCCCGCCCGCCTGATCATCGAGCGTTCCAATGCGAACGTAGCCGGAATGCAGAAACATCTTTATTATCCCGCGACCGAAGACGAGTTGAGAGATTTCGAGCCGCGCCTGACGATCATCTATACCCCGAATCTCGAGATGAAGGGTTACCCGGCGGACCGGCTGATCGCGGTCGATCTGGACAACGGCATCACCAGAGTATTCAACAGCGATTACTTTGGCGAGTCGAAGAAGGGCGGCCTGCGGATGTGGAATCAAATGGTCTACGATCGGGGCGGGCTCTCCCTTCACGCCGGCTGCAAAGTCATTCCGGTCGGCGACGATAAGCGCGTTGGGCTAATCATTGGACTCTCCGGAACGGGAAAGACTACGACGACGTTCACAAAGCAGAACAACTCTTCACCGGTTCAAGATGATTTCGTTGCGCTGATGCCCGGCGGAAAGATCTACGCTACAGAGAACGGCTGCTTCGCAAAGACGTTCGCGTTGAACGAGAAGGACGAACCGACGATATATCACGCGGTGACAAGTAACCACGCCTTTCTGGAAAACGTTTCGCAGAATGATGCGGGCGAGCTGGATTTTTATGACACCAGCTACACCCAGAACGGCCGCGCCGTCGTTCGAATGCAGGACATCGCAGGTGCGATGGACGCTCGCGAGATCAAGTCCGCCGACTTTCTGTTGATCCTCAATCGCAACGACAACATCATCCCCGGCGTCGCGAAGCTCAATCGCCATCAGGCGGCGGCTTACTTCATGCTGGGTGAGACCCGCGGCACATCGGCGGGCGGCGCTGCGGAAGCCGGCAAGTTCCTTCGAGTGCCCGGAACCAATCCATTCTTCCCGTTGAAACATGCACAGCAAGGCAATCGGTTCTGGGATTTGCTCGAGTCATCGCCGATGGAAGTCTATTTGATGAATACAGGCCGGGTCGGCGGGCGCGATGAAGACGAGCGATCGAAGAAGGTTCGCATTCAGCACTCGTCGGCGATGGTGAAAGGAATCGCAGAAGGCACGATCGAATGGGAGGAAGATTCAGACTTCGGCTACCTCGTCGCTGCCAGCGTTCCGGGAATGGAAGGCGAAGACCTTGAGATTCTCCAACCGCGCAAGCTCTATGAGCGACAGGCCAGAACCGACGAGTACAAACAAATGGTCGAGCGATTGAAGAACGAGCGTCGCGAATACATGGCCAAGTGGGAAGGTCTGAATCCTGAGATAGCCCAAGCGGTGAACTGAGCCCCGATCCACCTCGGCTATCAGGTAGAGGGTCAAGTTTAGATTTTAACTGGGTTCACGTTCTCGGTGTTCGGTTGGTGCTCTCAAGCAGCATTGCGTTGCTTCGACAACGATCTTGAATCTATAATCACGCCGCTTTGAAGCCTTTCAATCTACCCAATACACCTGCCGGAGTTGCTGGAAGAGGTGCGGATGAATTCTAAACCGCTCCTCATTCTAACGTTGACCGCGTTGTGTTTGCTTCCGGCGGGCTGCGCTGTTAACGACGAGGGGGATTCTCCAGATTCAATACGCGTCGGGATAATCTCGTCGCTCACCGGCGCTGAAGCCCGCTTCGGTCTTGCGCAGAAATACGGCTACGAGTTCGCAATCGATGAGATCAACTCTACAGGCGTACTTGGAAAACAGATCGAGCTTGTCTATCAAGACGACACCTCCAAACCCGAGGTCGCCAGCCTTACAGTCGAGAAGCTCGCCGACCGAAACGACATCGTTGCCCTGATCGGAGCTTATTCCAGCTCGGCTACCTTCCCGGCGACCGCCGTCGCGAATCGTTATAAGATGCCGATGCTTTGTCCGAGCGCGATCACCGACGAGATTACTCGCCAGGGTTACGAATGGATCTTCCGGGTGTGTGCACCGGCTAGCGAGTACGGCCGCACGCTCGTCGAATTTCTGACAAAAGTGGCAGGCGCGCGCCGGCTGGCAGTCGTCTACGAGAATACCCAGTTCGGATCGAGTGTCGCACGGGCGGCCCTGGAACAGGCTCCCAGAGCCGGAATCGAGATCGCCGGCTACGAAGCTTACGATCAAGGCGGCACTGATTTCACGCCTATGTTGACTCGCGTAAAAGCCGCCGGTCCTGATGCCGTGTTGTTTGTTTCGTACCTGGCCGATGCGACTTTGCTGATGCGTCAATCAAAAGAGATCGACCTGAATCCAAAAGTATTCACGGCCGGCGGCGCCGGTTTCTCCCTGCCCGATTTTTTGAAAGGCGCGGCCGACACCGCCGAGTATACGATCTCGGTGACCCAGTGGACCCCCGATGCGAAGTGGACCGGTTCGCGCGAGTGGGCGGATCGATTTCGGGCGCGTTTCAACTACGAACCCAACTATCACAGCGTGCAAGCTTACATGTCGCTCAAGATCCTCGTCGACGCGATCGAGCGCGCGGGCTCGACGGACCGCGCGGCCATCCGCGATGCGATCAAGACTTCGAAGCTGGACTCGATTTTTGGCCCCATCCACTTCAACGCAGTCGGACAGAACGAGCATCCAGTCGCGATCACTCAAGTCTTGAACGGCAGGTTCGTGACGATCTGGCCATCCGAGGCTGCGATTCTGCCACCGGTGCTGCCTACTCCGCCGTGGCGCACACGAAGCACGGTAACAGAATCAAGCGCGGACGCGGGACTCGAGGCTCATGCTGCGGCGACGGTGTCGGGCAGTGAGAAACTGCTTCAGACACTGGCGAGCGGTCTGCTGACTGGCGGGATATACGCGCTGATAGGGATAGGGCTTACGATCATCTTCGGCGTCATGCGCGTGGTCAACTTCGCTCATGGAGCGTTAGTGATGGCCGGGATGTACGCGACCTATTTCCTGTTTACCTATTCACGGATCGATCCGTTTCTATCGCTGGCCGTTGTTATGCCGCTGATGTTTTTCGTGGGGATCATCATTCAAAAGACTCTTATCGCTCCAGTCCTTGGGGCGCCCGAGCTTAATCAGATTCTGCTCACGGAGGGCGTCAGCATCGTGCTGATCAACACCGCGCTGCTGCTGTTCACGTCAAACTATCTGACGATGACGACCAGCTACGCGGGCGCGACTTTGCATATTGGCGGCGTGTCGGTTAGCAAGCCACAAATCGGCGCATTCTTGATCGCGGTCGCCATCACTGCGATCGCCTATCTGTTCCTGGTAAAGACGGGCACCGGCCGCCAGATTCGCGCGGCATCTCAAGACGCAGAAGGCGCGCGGCTTCTGGGCATCAACATAGAGCGCGTACAGAGTGTGACATTCGGACTGGGAGTGGCGGCTGCCGGAGCTGCGGGATCGTTGCTTATGCCGATCTACTATCGAGTCGAACCATATGCCGGGTCACCGTTCACATTGAAGGCGTTCGTAGTCGTTGTGCTTGGCGGAATGGGCAGCGTCACCGGCGCGCTGCTAGGCGGAATAGTGCTCGGGATGGCCGAATCGCTCGGAGCCGTTTATGTTGCGACGGGTTATAAGGATGTAATCGGCTTTGTGATTTTTCTGCTCGTGTTGACACTGAAACCGTCAGGGCTCTTGGGGAAATCGAAAGTATGAAGAGACCGGCATTCTCCTTTTCAATCCTGGCGTTGTTCTTGATCGCGTCGCCGTTTATTTTTCAGGCGCGGTACTCTCAGCACGTCCTGATCCTGGTTCTTCTCTACGTCACCCTCGGTTCGGCCTGGAACATCCTCGGAGGCTTCGCCGGTCAGCTCTCGTTGGGTCACGCAGCCTTCTTCGGATTCGGCGCATACACGGCCGCGATCATTGCAAGCAAGACCGCGCTTTCGCCGTGGTTCGCGATTATCGCCGGGCCGGCAGTTGTCTTGCCGATTGCGTTGTTGGTCGGATGGATATGTTTTCGGCTGCGCGGACCTTACTTCACGTTAGCTACGATCGCCGTCGGAGAGGTAGTGCGGCTGCTTGCCCTAAACTGGAGCCAGCTAACAGGCGGCGCGGTCGGCGTGGTGATTCGGCCGTCGGTTTTTAGCGGCACGAACAAGCTTCCTTACTACTATATTGTCTTAGTAATCACAGCAGCGACGGTCGCGCTGTGTTACGTGGTCAGCCAGAGAAAACTCGGCTACTACCTTAGGGCGATTCGCGAAGACGAAGAAACCGCTGAGTCGATCGGGATCGACACAACACGCTATAAGCTCGTCGCGCTTTCCATTAGCGCGTCTCTCACAGCAATTGCCGGGGCGTTTTACGCAAATTACTTTCTTTTTGTCGACCCTACCATCGTCCTTCCACTTGCGCTGTCGGTTGAGATCGTGCTGATGGCAATAATCGGCGGGCTGGGAACCGTTGCGGGGCCAGTGCTGGGAGCGGTGCTGCTGAAGCTCTCGTCCGAGGTGTTCCGCAATGAGTTTGCGCAGGCGAACCTCCTGATTTACGGCGCGCTCTTGGTGTTAGTCATACTATTCATGCCTGACGGATTGATGGGCGGCTTTCACAGACTCTTCAGATTCGGAGCAAGGAAAACTCAACGTGTTTCTGCTTGAAGTAAACGGGCTTACCAAACGGTTCGGCGGATTGACGGCGGTTGATTCGCTCAGCTTCAACGTCAGTGCGGGCGAAACTGTCGGCATCATCGGACCGAACGGCGCGGGCAAGACTACCGTGTTCAATCTGATCACCGGCTTTCATCGTCCAACCAGCGGTGAGGTGGTCTTTGAAGGCGCAAATCTTGTCGGGCGAAAACCCCACGAGATTGCACTGGCTGGTGTGGGCCGCACTTTTCAGGTAGTCAAGCCGCTTCGCGGGTTGAGCGTATTCGAGAACATTCTGGTCGGAGCCTTCGCGCGAACCGGCGATCGAGTCGAAGCACGGAGGATCGCACAGGACATAATCGAGTTCACCGATCTCGTGGCTCAGCGAGAGGCGTTGGCGGATGGGTTGCCCATTGGTCTGCGCAAGCGGCTCGAGTTGGCGCGTTCGCTCGCAACCGGGCCAAAACTGATATTGCTTGATGAAGTGATGTCGGGACTCAATCCCACTGAATCAACAGAAGCGGTTGAGCTGATAAGACGACTGAGGGATGAGCGTGGCATCTCTGCGGTAGCCGGTGTGGAGCACGTTATGCAAGTCGTGATGAGCATAAGCGATCGCGTGATTGTTTTGAATCACGGCCGCAAGATCGCCGAGGGCACCCCCGAAGAAGTGGCCGTCGATAGGGAAGTGATTACTGCTTACCTGGGAGAGTGAGACCGAAACAAATCAGTCTCCGGCAATTGCAACCTGTCGGGAGCCGACGGCGGGTTTCATCCACGACAATTGAACCAGCGCATTTTCAGGTACGGTGTGCGGATCACACACGCCGCAGCGGATGCACGGATCGGATGCCGGACACGGCTTAGTAGTCTTCGCCGCCATCGCGCGCTGGTATTCTTTCTTCATAAACTCAGTAGTCAGGCCGATGTCCACCACATCCCACGGGAGCAGTTCGTCAAGTGAACGACGCCTGAGTGAGTAATCTGTCCAGCCTCGCATTGCTTGCCGCCAATTGCCCGTTCGGTCCGCTTCTAGAATGAATTCCGAAACGCGCCGATCGCCCAGCGAGAGCATTGCCTGGAGTTGCGCAATTCGCGATGACATCGCTCGCACTTCGACATTGGGCATGCGCTTGAAGGCGCGCGTAAGATATTTGATCTTTCTGTCGATCACTTTTTCCGGTTGGATCGGCTCCCACTGGAACGGAGTCTGCGGTTTCGGGACGAACGCATTAAGCGAAACGATGATCGAGCCGACTCTACCGCGCGGCCTGCCTGCATCGATCATTCGCTCACGTATTCGGTCGGTCAGGAAAACGATCGCATCGAGGTCCTCGTCCTCTTCGGTCGGTAGACCGATCATCATATAAAGCTTCAGGTTCAAGATCCCGCGCTCGAAGATCATGTTGGCAATGTCGACGACCTGATCGTTGGTAAGGTCTTTATTGATGACGCGTCGTAATCTGTCGGAGCCGGTCTCGGGCGCGATTGCTATCTGCTGATCATTTCGACGAACCAGTGCATCCAGCAGCTCGGGTGAAATCTGGTCCAGCCGGAGCGACGAGACGGAGACTTGATAGTCTAGCTCCTCAAGACCGGCCAGGATCTGATGGATCTCCGGATGATCGCATACGGCGGTAGCCACAAGGCCGATCTTGTCAGTGAATTTGCGCATCTCGGACGCACGAGCGAGGAGCTTCTCGGCCGAAAAGACTCGCGGAGCAAGATACGAGTACCCCGCCCAGCAGAACCGGCAGCCCATCGAGCAGCCCCGCGAAATCTCGATCAGGTAGCGGCCGGCCATTTCGGTATTGTCCGTTATGATTTCGCTTGCAGGAATAAAGTCGTCATCGAAATGTCCCTCGCCTTCCTGCTTGCGCATAGGATTGCGCATCGTGAAGACTCGTCGCGGAGCGCCGTTTGTCGGCGCAAGATCGCTTATACTGCCGTCGTCACTGTAATGGATGTCGTAGAACCTCGGCACATAGAAGCCCGGCTCGTGAGCAAGTTGTAACAGAAGTTCTTCGCGCGACGTGGCCTCGCTCATTAGTTTGATCAGAACTGGCGCGAGCACTTCACCCTCGCCCACGCAAACAACATCAACGAAGTCAGCCACCGGCTCAGGGTTCAAAAAGGCTGCTGCACCACCCATCACTACGAGCGGATGCCAGTCGTTTCTCTCTCCCGCTTTAACCGGAATCTTTGAAAGCCTGAGCAGTTTGGGAATATTGAGATAGTCAGTTTCGAATGAAACCGAAATCGCCAGTGCATCAAATTCAGAGATTGGTGTTTCTGACTCTAACGAAAGCAACTGTGCGCGGGTCCGCTCGAGTTCCCGCTCTACATCTGGATCCGGCACGAAGACGCGTTCGCAGGTCACTCGCGAGTATGAGTTGAAGAGTTGGTAAACCGCTTGAAAGCCGAGATTGGACATCCCAATGTAATAGGTGTTGGGATAGGCTAGCGCAATGTCGAGGCCATGTCCGCGGGACTTGCAACCTACGAGTCCAACCTCGCGGCTTAGCAGCTTCCTATATCGGTCCTTAATCAATTGCATCCGGCCACTGTCCTTTGGTGAATTCCCATCAATTGAAGATCGCGAGCAGGTCCGTAATTGACTCGGCGATAAAGTCTGGTCGCTCGCTCTCTAGCTCAATTCGCGGCGCAGGTCCCCAGAACGCTGCGACCGCTCTTACTCCGGCCGCGCGCGCTGCGAGTATGTCAAATCGACTATCGCCCACGTATGCTGACGACCACGATGGCGTGTTGAGCTTGTCCAAAGCCGCCAGTATAGGATGGGGATGTGGCTTGTGGAAATCGGTATCTTCCAAGAAGACTGCGGAGTCGATTAGCCCGTCCAACGAGCACAGCTTGAGTCCGCGAAGCCCAAGCTCACGACCCTTTGAGGTCACTACTCCGATTCGGTAGCCTCGTCTTCGAAGTTCGGCTAATACGACGCGCGTGCCGTCGAACGGCCGAGCCAATGTGTCGTGATTGGCAACATTGAATGAACGGTACTCGACCAGCAAGTGCTCTACCGCAGCTTGATTGTTAGCGGTTTGACTGACGCTCTTTGGATCGGGAGTACTAAGCAGCAATCGACACATTGCCTCGCGCAACGGAATTCCGAAAGTCTGAACTAGAGCCTCACGCGAATGGCTGTAGCCGCAAACCTTCTCCCACGAGTATTGGAAGCATTGAAGTATTAGTTCCGTGCTATCTAGCAGCGTTCCGTCCAAATCAAAAAGGAGCGCTCGGGTGTCATATCGCATTCGTGCCTTTCATGGTTGGCTTAGTGACTGCGAGTGCGCATTATAGTAGGGCGAGCCCGATCGATGCAAATCGCAGACGAGTGCAGGAGTTCAAGGGGGTGTGATTAAAAAGTGGGACTTCGCGACGTTGGATTAAGCTGACAGATTAGACCTCGCGTTGAGTGGCTCGATAAGCCATTTGGGTTATGTGGTTGGCTGGATAGTGAATACCGCATGGATATGGAATGAGCAACGGATCGGAAACTTTGTATCCGGATGACTGCGCGTCTGATGCTCGAACTGACGCCACCCTGGGTAGCGCGCATTTTTTTATTCTTTCACATAATGGAGGTTATAACCCTATGCGTAGTAGTAATTCTCAGCCAAGTCCCCTCTTGGCACAATGGATGCAGAACGTTCTGCGGCATGAGTTTGCCAACTGTGGTCGTATCTTCTTTAAGCTGGTTTTGATTTGGCTGATTTTTCCGTTGTTTTGTTGATTTTTTCGTTGCTTTTGCAAGGCGGTTCGATTATTATACGCTTCCTTTTTTTTGGCAGGTTAGAACTCGCTGTTTCTATCTCGTAGCCCCAGCGCTGAAGCGCGAGGAGTGCAGCGCCAAAGGCAACAACCAAGATTTTGTTTCAGAAGGATCCGAAACGAAAGCCGTCGGACAGAATCTCCGAAGTCTGATAGGAGAATGTCCTTAGCGAGTGCTTCCAAATTCTTTATGGTCCGGCATCGTCGTCGGACTAGAAAAATGGAGAGGGATAAAATGAACATCAAGAGAGCGGTTTTCATGGCAGTGCTGGTAGTAGCAGTAGCTGCATTAGCAATGCCTTTAGTGGGGTTGAGGGCTGCGGCATCGGGCTCGGGAGCCTCGGCAAGGGCAGCGGCAGTGAAGGCAAGTGCAGCGAAGGGGG
>Ga0114129_10018003_pt1 | contig 10061 bp, 4 predicted proteins | sample RhiMetdeltSRZDD1_FD_80071 | JGI IMG/M metagenome (GOLD analysis project Ga0114129, IMG submission 80071) | Populus rhizosphere microbial communities from Tennessee, USA - Rhizosphere MetaG P. deltoides SRZDD1 (version 2) (version 2) | ecosystem: Host-associated > Plants > Roots > Rhizosphere >...
CCGCCGTGCCCGGCTCGGGCAGCCGCGCCTGCTCGAGCCGCGGCGAGCACACCTGCACGGCAATCAGCGCGAGCGGATACAGCAGGCCCGCGACCACGAAGATCGGCGTGTAGTAGCCCGGGTGCAGGTTCAAATAGCGTCCCGTGACCTCCGCGGTCACGATGCTGACGAGGCTCGCCGCCGCGGCACCGATGCCGGCGACGGATGCGGTGGCGCGGCTCGGGAAGAGATCGGTCGGCAGCGTCCAGACCATCGCCGACCAGGCCTGGTGGACGCCGCAGGCGATCGCGATGAGAACAATGGCAATCGCCGGGCTTCTCATGAAGCCGGCGGTGATGATCATCGGCGACGCCACGATCGTGAGCGTCAGCATCGTCGCTTTTCTGGCCGCGTTGAGGCCCCAGCCCCGCTTCACGAGCGCGGACGACACGAAGCCCGCCGTGAGCGAACCGATGTCCGCGCAGATATAGACCGCTGTCAGGTACGGGACCACGGCGACGCCGCGAATTCCGTGGCTCTCGGCCAGGAACTTGGGCAGCCAGAACATCAGGAACCAGAAGATCGGATCGATCAGCGACTTCGAGAGGCCGTAGGCCCAGGTCTCCCTGTAGGCCAGCAGCGACGCCCAGGACACGCTCGCGGCGGCGGCGGTGGATTCCGCGACCGGCACCAGCGCGCGCTCCTCGTCGGTCAGCCAGCGATGGTGCTGCGGCTTGTCGTAGAACGCAATCCACGCCAGCAGCCAGCAGAAGCCGAGCGCGCCGGTCAGGACGAACGTCCATTGCCAGCCGACGCTCGCCGCCAGCGGCGGCACCGTCAGCGAAGCGACGATGGCGCCGGCGCCGACCCCGCTGATGAAGATGCCGGTGGCGAAGGCGCGCTCAGAGGGGCCGAACCATTCCGACACCGCTTTGGCGGCGGCGGGAAAGTTTGCGGCTTCGGTGAGCGCGAGAAAGAACCGTGCGACGCCGAAGCCGAATGCGGTACGCGCCAGCGCGTGGGCCATCTCCACCGCGGACCACGCGACGACCGCGAGCCCGAACGACAGCTTGGTGCCGATGCGATCGATGATCCGGCCCGAGACGAGCATCATCGCCGCGTACGCGACCTGGAACGCGATCACGATCCGGCCATATTCGAGCTCGGACCAGCCAATCTCCTTCTGGAGCTCGGGCGCGAGGATGCTGAACACCTGGCGATCGAGGTAGTTGATGATCGTCGCCACGCAGACGAGGCCGCAGATGTACCAGCGGAGATGACGGATCTTCATGGGTGGCGAGGGACCTCCGGGTCCGTCAGGCTGAACATCACCTTCACCGCCTGGCGCTGCCGCAGGGCGTGGAACCCCTCGAGCGCGTCGCCGAGCGGCAGGCGATGCGTAATGAGTCGTTCCGGCTGCACCTTCCTCGACTGGATCAGCGCGATGGCGTCCGCGAAGTGGCGCCGCACGCTCGCGACAACGCCGATCCACGTCAGATCCTTGCGCATCACCTGGAGCACGTCGATCTCGGTCGAGCGGATGATGCCAAGGCTGACCAGCGTGGCGTCGCCGCCGGCGATGTCGAGCGCGGTTTGAATCGCCTCGGAGCTGCCGCCGGCTTCGATCGAGAGGCCGAAGCCGATGCCGTCCGTGGTGTCGTCGGCGTGCGCGGCGATCTCGCGGCGGCCCCCGAGAAACGTCTCCGCGCCGAGGGAGGCCGCCAGCGCCAGGCGGCACTCGTCGCCCGGCCGACCGTACATCACGATTGGTCCGACACCGGCGGCCTGCAGCACGAGCATGTGCAGGAAACCGAGCGGCCCGGGCCCGACGATCGCCGCGCGCGTGCCGGGCGCGGGCTTGACGCGCTCGAGCGTGTGCACCGCGGTGGCCAGCGGCTCGAGGAACGCGGCGCTTTCGAGCGTCACTTCGTCCGGGAGTGGCAGCAACGACGTCGACGGCACCACGACGTACTCGGCCAGCGCGCCCGCGCGCGTGAGGCCGATGTGGTGCCAGTCCTGACAGAGGTTGTAGTTCCCGCGCAGGCAGTGGTAGCAGCGGCCACAGCCCGTCACCGCTTCGATGCCGACCCGCGTCCCCACCGGCGGCCAGGTGGCACCCGGTCCGAGCTCGACGACCTCGCCCGACGCCTCGTGGCCGACGATGAGCGGCGAAGGGACCGGCTTCAGCCGGCCTCGATAGACGCCGTCGAACACGAGGATGTCGGTGCCGCACAGGCCGGACGGCCCGATGCGGACGAGCGCCTCGCCCGGCCCGGGCGCCGGCGCCACGGTGTCGAGCACCTCCAGATTGCCGGCCCCGGGCGCAGTCTTAACGACGGCCTGCATGGTGGAACCGGGTAGTCCTTACCAGCCGAAGATCTCCAGCCGCGCCTGCGTGCAGGCGCGCACGATATTGAGGTAGCGTTCGGTCCGCTCCACGCCGTAGAGCAGCGGGTTCTTCGCCGGCGGGTAGTTCTCGTGCACGTATTTAGTGCGCGCGAGGATGTTCATGTTGGTGTTCGGGTGGGCCTGCAGCACCGACTCCACCTTCATCTTGATCGCCTCGTCCCAGATGTGCTCGTAGCCGCCGATGAACGACTCGCGGTTCGGCACGTGCGAGCCGGCCGTGACCAGCAGGATCGGATGGTTCCTGCCCTGATAGCGAACCGGCACCACCATCCCGATCGAGCCCGGCGTGTGGCCGGTCATCTGGAAGATCGTCGCGGTCACGTCCCCGACCTTGACGGTCATGCCGTCGACCGCGTCGATGTCGCGCTTCATCTTCGGTGGAGGCGCGGCTGCCGGAGCAGCCGGCGCCGCGGCCTGTTCGCCGCCGGCGGCCGTTCCGCCGGGCGCGCCGGCGCCGCGGCCACGTCCTCGCCCGCCGCCGCGGCCGGTGCTGCGGAGATACAGATCCCAGTCATCGCGCCCCATGATGGCTTTCGCGCCGGTCATCCGTTGCATGTATTCGCCGCCGCCCGTGTGATCGAAATGGTGATGTCCGAACACGAGGTACTTGATCTTCATCGGATCCAGCTTGAGCTGCTTCATCGCCGGGACGATGATGTCGCGCGCGTCCTCCTCGCTGTTCATCGCGTCGAACAGGATGTAGCCGTCGTTCGAGGTGATGACCCAGGCGCCGATGCCCGTGTTCCCGATCCAGTAGAAATTGTCGAACAATCGCTGACCGCCGACGACGGCCGCGGGGGTAGGCGCCGGATACGGCTGCAGGCGCGGCTCGCTGTTCGGGACGCCGATGGTCGCGCGGTCGGTATTCGAGGCGCCGCCGCTGGCGCGGCAGAAGATGCCGAAATCGAACTGCAGATCCGGATCGTTCCCGGCGAGCGCTCTCGCCTTCTCCACGTACTCCTTCGCTCTGGGCGGCATCGCGTCCCACTGTTCCTGTGTCGGGTACGCGCCACCCTCGCCGCCGCCGCGGCCTCCGCGTCCACCGGGCTGCGCACCGGGCCCGCCGCCGGCCGGCGCCTGCGGCGCCGACTGGGCGTGAATCAACGTCGCCGTCAGGATCGCTGTCCCGACACCGGCAAGAGTCTTCCTGAGCATCACACCTCCAAAAACACGTGCTACGTGCTGCGTGCTGCGTGCTACGTGCTCGTGCCACTTCCGGCCGTCACTGTGCCAAGCCCGTAGCCCGTAGCCCGTAGCACGGAGCACGTGTCACCGATCCCCTACGGCAGCGCGTAGGCGACCAGACGCGGACCGGAAATGACGACGAACTGCTTGCCGTTGGCGCCCGTGTAGCTGACGGCGTTGCCCGACACGTTGAACCCCGGGCTGGCCGACCACAACTCCTTGCCGGTCATGGCGTCGAACGCGCGGAACTGTCCGTCGGACGTGCCGCCGATGAACACCACGCCGCCCGCGGTCGCGACCGGCGCGCCCGTGTTGGTCGCGGTACCGGTCTTCGCGATGCCCTTCGCCGTGAGCTCCTTGTACTCGCCGAGCGGCACGCGCCACACGATGTCGCCGGTGTTGGCGTTGATGCCGAACAGCTCGGCCCACGGCGGGACGTTGCAGGGATACCCCTCGCGATCGAGGTAGTAGTCGAACGGCATCTTGGTCTTGCCGAACGAGGGCAGGACGTCGGAGGAGAGCATCGCCGACAGCTGCCCGATGGTCGCGACGTGGCGCGCGGTGGCGAAGACCATCCCGCGGCCCGGATCGAACGAGCCGCCGCTGTTGCTGCCGCCGCCGGTGGATCCGGGAAACGAGATGCTCGGCACCATCCCGTACGGCGTGTACGGTCCCATCTGCACCGCCTGGTCGTAGATCTCGGTGCAGTACTTCTCCGCTTCAGGCGAGATCTTCGAGACTTCGGCGCGGGTCATCGAGAGCCGCGTGATCGGCTCCGGCTTGATCGGGAACGGCTGCGTCGGCCACGCGGCGTCGCCGAGCGCGTCGCTCGGCGGCACCGGGCGCTCCTCGACGCCGAAGATCGGCTCGCCGGTGAGGCGATTGAGGAAGAACAGCAGGCCGACCTTCGTCATCTGCACGATCGCCGGCACCCGCTGGCCGTTGCGAGTGACCTCGGCGAACATCGGCGGCGCGTTGAGGTCGCCGTCGTAGATGTCGTGGTGCGCGGTCTGGAAGTGCCAGCGATATTTTCCGGTCGCCGCCTCGATCGCCACCACGCTCGCCGAGTAGAGGTTCGAGCCCGGCCGGCTGTTCCCGTAGTTCTGATCGACGGCGTTGCCCAGGGCCACGAACACCAGGCCGTGCTCGGTGTCGACCGTCAACGGCTGCCAGGATCCCGGTCCCTTGCGATCCTGCCAGCCGTTCATGCCCCACGTGCCGAAGTTGGGCTCGCCCGGGTGCGGAATGGTATGGAAACGCCAGACGCTCTTCCCGGTGAGCAGATCGAACCCGCGGAGATCGCCAGGGATGCCCCAGCGATTGTGCTCGCCCGTGCGGCCCGGAAAGATCGCGAGGTTCCTGTAGACCGCGACTGGCGACGCGATCGTGTACGACTCGCCGCCGGGGATCCGGTCCATGATGCCGTCGACCAGATCGATCACGCCGACCTCCGGCACGACCTTGCCGGACTTCGCATCGAGCTGCACGAGCTTGCCGCCGCCGATCGTGACGAGCACGCGCGGCGCGTGCGGCGGAACGCCGGGCCAGTAGGTGAGACCGCGCCGGACCGCGGCGCCTGGCGTCGCGTCGCTCAGCGCGACCTTCCACACTTCCTTGCCGGAATCCGCGTTGAGCGCCACCACGTTGCCGCCGGCCGCGAAATACATCGTGTTGTTCACGACGATCGGCGCGGGGCCGCCCGGCTGATAGGTCCAGGCCTCTGTCAGCGTCGCGACGTTGGCCGGCGTGATCTGACCGGCCGGCGAATACTTCATCCCGCCGACATCCCCGGCGACCGCCGGCCACTCAGCCGGACTCTGCGCCCGCGCGACAAGCCCGCCGACCACCAGCAACGCGAACAGCACCACTGCCTTGGTTAAGGAACGCATCGTCTAGGTTTTCCCTTTGCCTTTGTCCCTTGTCGCTTGACCCTTGACGAGAGCGCGCTCAAATCGCGAGCCCGCTGTTCGCCATCTCGAACGACTTGCGAATCGTGATGACGTCGCGCTTGAGCATCCCGATCACGAACTGCCGTGGCATCGTGATCTTGTCCGCGCCGGTTTCGGCGCCGCCGATGCCGGCATATTCCGACTGCAGCTCCGACGGACCGTTGAAGCCGATCTCCGCGAGGAGGGCCGCCACGCGCGGGATGTGCACGACGCCCGTGCCCATCGCGACGTTCGGCGCGCTCCAGCCGGCGCCTTTCACGTTCTTCCCGCCGATCGGACGCTTCGGCATCTCGCCGTCGAGCGAGCGGTAGAGCGGATTGTTGTCGTCGATGCTGCCCGCGCCTGCCGAATTGGCGGGACCGCCGCCGCCTCGTCCGCCGCGCCCGGCGGGCGGACCTCCCTCTCCGCCGCCTTCACCGCCTCCGCCTCCGGCCCGGCCGCCGCCACGCCCGGCCCCACGGCCGCCAAAGCCCCGGCCCGCAGCCCCGGGAGGCGCGGGCGTTCCCGGGATCGCGCTGCCATCCGGCTGCGTGACCAGCGGTTCGACCCGTGGGTACGGCCCCGCATAGGGACCGCCTTCGCCTTTCAGGCCGAGGTCCTGCACCCAGCCGCGATCGCGCCAGCCGACCGTCGCGATGTACGGACCGGCCAGCCGCATCAGGGTCTCCCACATGCCCTCGCCGTGGAGCGCCATGTGGCCGGTGTCCCAGTGCAGGCCGACGAACTTTGGATCGAACGACTTGAGGATCGACAACAGATCCAGCACGACGCCGCCCACCGACGCCGGGCCCGGCACGGTGTGGAACACCAGCGTCATCTTGTGCTTCTGATTCAGCTTCACGAACTTGTCGATCCGCGCCTTGATCGCGTCGAGCTGCGGCGCGAGCGGTTTCGCCAGGTCGTAGGTGTACCCGCCGAGCGAATAGTGCGTGCATCCAGCCTGTGCGGCCGCGCCGACGATGGCTTCGACCGCCGGCGTGACGTCCAGGAGCGGTGGTCCCTTGATCTGCGTGACGCGGAGTCCCTGACTGCGGACCCGCTTCACGAAGGCCGGCAGCTCCTGGCCGACGCGCGCCGGATCGATGTGCCCGGGATAGGGCTGCACGGTCGGGCAGACCCCGCCGCACACCATCTCGATCGCCGCCTGCGCGACGTCGTCGGCCGAGCGCATCCAGTGCAGCGATCGCGAGTAGACGTCGAGCACCAGCTTGCGCGCCGCGGGCTGCGTGCCGGGCGGCGCGGGCGGCGCCGGCGTCTGCGCCGCGGTCAGCTCGCCCACCAGCGGCGCCATCAGCGTCGCGCCGACACTGGTCTGAATGAATCGTCGCCTGTTCATAGGTGCTTCAGGAGTGTGCTGGAAACCCCGTCTATCAAGAATTCGTCGTGTCGTCGTGGCGTCGTGCCGTCGTGCTGGCCCGCGGAGCGGCAGCGTTTCCGCGTCTCAGCGAACCAGTCCAATATCAAAACGAGAACCGCGCCTGCAGCTGCAGGCTGCGCGGCGGCTGGTAGTCCGTCGCAACTCCGAACCCGGCGCCGGTCGGCCGCGATCGCGCGGCGACGACGTTGCCGGCAGAATCGAACGGCAGGTTCGTGATGGTGGACGGATCGCTCGGGCTCGTCAGGTTCATCGTCGTCTGCCGCGCGATGATGCCAGCCTGGTTGAAGGCGTTGAACACGTCGACGCGCAGCTGCACGTTGCGGCTGCCTCCGAGCTTGATGGTTCGCGCGATCGCGAGATCCAGGCTGCTGATGAAGCAGCCGGTCAGATAGCCGTTGCCGGACTCGAGGCCGTCGCTGCCGACGATCGGCCCGAGGAAGGCGTTGACGTCGAACTGCCGCAGCGCATCGCTGCTGCAGCCGCCGCCCGCGTCGCCAGTCACGCGGACACGCGGGGCGTAGTCGGGTGAGCCGGTGAGATTCACGTTGCCGCCGCCGTTCTGATAGGCGGCGGTCACGCTGTAGGCGCCGCCCGACGCTCCCGACCAGATGCCCGACAGGCTCCAGTCGTTCACCACCAGGCCGATCGCGCGCCGCGGGGCCGAGGACGATGACAGCTTCGGCAGGTTCCAGACGAAGTGCGCGCGCATGAGGTGCGCCTGCGGATGGTTGTCGCCGAGCAGATCGTCGGCCTTCTCCTGATCGCCGCGAACTGTGATGGTGCCGTCGGCGTTGTGCTGCAGGCGCAGCCCGGCGTTCTGTCGATCCGCCAATCCGATCGTGTCGTTGAAGCCGAACAGCAGGCCATCGCGGAAGCGGCGGTTCAGCGAGATCTGGATCGAGTGATAGGTCCTCCAGCCGATCGGCTGCTGCTGGTTGATGTTGCCGTAGCCCCGATAGAAGCGCACCAGATCGGGGTTGCTCGACACGTACGACGTCGACGGGTCGGCCGAAGCCGGGGAGGACGCGAGGGCTGGATTCTGGTAGACGGGCAGGAACCCGGCACCCAGATCGATGCTGTTGATGTTGACGCCGAAGTTACTGTCGTAGCTGTGCTGCCCGGTGTAGGCCACGTCGAGGGCCGCGGAAAACGGCAGCGTCATCTGCACGCCGGCGTTCCACTGGGTCGACGCGTTGAGCCTGTTGTCGTGCTGCCAGACGGTCAGCGCGGGCGCGGCCTCGGTGGCGAGGCCGGTGGAGCTCATGTTCTGCAGCTCGCCGTAGCGCACCGTGACGCTGCGGGTGAACGGCGGGTTGTTGACGGTCCCGTAGACCGTGTTCGCCGGTGGCCGGTCGTAGAACAGCCCGGCGCCGCCGCGCACCACGAAGCGCTGGTTGCCCTTCACGTCCCAGGCCGCGCCCACGCGCGGCGTCACGCCGATGGCCGGGTACTTGTGATTCGTCTTGGCGACGGGACCGGTGCCCGCGGCGAAGAGGCCGTTGGTCGGCGAGCCGGTGTTCGGCACGAGCGTGCCCACCGCCAGCACCGAATTGGCGCCGAGCATCTGCCCCGTCTGCGGATCCATGGCGCGCCGGGCCGCCGCCGCACACGGATACACGTTGGTCGAGCATCCCGCGATGTAGAGCCGTGGCGCCGTGGCCCGCTGCCACTCTTCGGGCAGGAACGTGGAGCTGTAGCCGTACGAGTCGTACTGGGGCTGCATGTGCACGAAGCGGACGCCGTAGTCGAGGGTCAGCCGGTTGCTGACCTTCCAGTTGTCCTGCGCGAAGGCTTCATGGTTGACCGCCAGGTAGGCCCCCTCCGCCCAGCGCGACGTCTGCGAGTAGGTGCTGAACACGCCAATGGCGGCGTTGGCGTACCCGAACGAGGTGTCGAGCGGATTGTTCGTGTCGTTCGCGAAGCTGATGTTGCCGGTCACGTTGCCCGCGCCGCGGCGCTGCAGACTGCGGAAGTAGTAATAGCCGCTCTTCAGCGTGTGCCGGCCCTGGACTTTGGTGAGGCTCGCGTTCCAGGTGCGGTTCCGGGTATCGAGAATGAAGTTGGTGCCGCCGGTCACGCCGGGATTGTTCCCGAAGGGACCCATGTTCGGATGCGGCGGATTGGCCACCCTGGTGCCCCACGCGAATTGCGGCGGCGCCATGATGCGCGTGCCGTCCCACATCGTCGTGTCGACCCGGCTGAGCACCCAGTACGTGAACGTCTCCGGATCGAGCACGGTGGCGTTCGGGAACAGGTACGGGATGTCGCCGAATCCCGACTGCGTGCGGTTGCCGGATGACGTCACGCTCAGACCGGTACGGCAGTAGTTCGGCTCGCCGCCGGTCACCGAGCAACCCTCCTGATGATGGAAGTTCGCCCCGAACGACGCCTCGAGGAACATCGTCGGACCCATCGTCCAGTTGAAGGTGCCGGCCGGCATCCAGATGCCGTAGTCATGCTCCCGCGTATCGTTGAAGCCGGGAATCGTGCCGGGCAGGTCTTTGGTCGGCTGCTGGTATTCCAGGAACTTGAAGCTGCCCCGGATGTTCGTGGTCGGCTGGTAGTCGGCCCGGATGATCGGCTGGTAGCCGAGCAGGTTCACCTTCGGGTCGACGCTCTCGAAGTTGTAGGCCTGGCCCGCCGGCTGCGCGATGTTGGGCTCCGGCCACCACTTGAGCACGTTCAGCCCGGTCTGGTACAGCCGATTCTGTGGAATGCGTCCGAGCACTCCCCCGTCCTGGAAACACCCCCGTGTGTCGGACGCGGAGCACGTGCCCACGACGAGCGGATCCTTGATGTACGGATAGAGGTTGCCGAGGTTGTCGCGCGACTGCGAGAAGTCCCCCTGCCGCTCGAGCACTGTGGGCACACGGTAGCGGTTCACGTCGTTGCCGAACGTGCGAGGGTTGAACTCGGTGTTGAAGTAGAAGAACAGCTTGTTCTGTCCGCCAGGCCGGCCGACGGGACCACCGAGCGAGAAGCCCCAGTCGGTCTCGTCCTCGAACGGCTTCGGATCGCCGTTGAGGATGTTCGTCTTCCGATTGGCGTTCCACTTCGAATCGCGTCCGACGTAGTAGAGCGAGCCGCGGAACTGGTTCGTTCCGCTCTTGGTGACCGCGTTGATCTGCAGACCGCTGGACCGGGCATATTCGGCCTGGTAG
>Ga0114129_10018004_pt1 | contig 10061 bp, 5 predicted proteins | sample RhiMetdeltSRZDD1_FD_80071 | JGI IMG/M metagenome (GOLD analysis project Ga0114129, IMG submission 80071) | Populus rhizosphere microbial communities from Tennessee, USA - Rhizosphere MetaG P. deltoides SRZDD1 (version 2) (version 2) | ecosystem: Host-associated > Plants > Roots > Rhizosphere >...
ACCAGGTTCTCGACCTCGGACCAGTCGGCCGCCCGGGGCCCGGGGACGTCCCGGTTGTAGGGCTGGTCGAACACGATCACATGGGCGCCGCTTTCGCGCAGGGCGGCCACGTTGTGGGGGGCGTCCTCCACGTAGCAGTCCGCCTCCACCTGGGGTTTGGCCCCCAGGAAGCATAGGTCCCGGTAGGGGATGCCGTTGGCGTCGAGCCACTCGACGGTGTCGGCCACCGCGGTGGCGTGGCCCCAGTTGACGTAGAGCCGGTGGGTGATGATCCGGATCCACACGCCGGCGTCGGACAGCCGCCACAACGTCTCCGCCGCCCCGGTCATCACGGGCATCGTGCGGAAGATGCGGTGCTCCATCACGGCGGCCTGATGCATGTCGTCGAACTGGGCGCCCGACAGGCCCCACTCCTTGAAATCCCAGCCGGCGTCGAGGGGCAGCGACTCGGGAGAGGCGCCGGTGCGCTCGATCACGACCTGGCGCAGCGCCGCGGTGTAGTCGCCGCACACGCCGTCGAGGTCGACGCCGAGGATGAACCCGCTGCGGCTCACGGGCCCGTGTCCGTTCGTCGCTTCTGCCACACCCGGTCCACCACGGCGTCGGCCACCAGCACCAGCACCGCGATCCAGCCGATCGGATGGGGCCGGCGCATCTCGATCGGCCAGTCGAAGCTGGGCGTCGGGTCCCAGCGGGCCTGGATGTAGAGCACGTACAGGGCGCACAGGCCCAGCGCGATGGGGCTGGCCAGCAGCAGGTAGCGCCGGAACGTCTCGTGGCGGGCGCCGATGCCCGCGGCGATGCCGACGGCGAGGCCCACCCAGGGCCCGGCCAGGATCCAGCTGAGCAGGAACACCCCCACGCCGGTCCACACCGCGGTGCGCCGGCTGGGCAGGGCGCCGTCGTAGCGGAACGCCAGCACGGACGAGTACGGCTCGGCCTCCGACGCCGGGGCGTTCACGACCGTCCGGGGCCGCCGCACGACCAGGACCAGGCACAGCAGCGCGGCCGCGATCGAGAGCCAGATGGCGATGTCGACGCGGTGCTGGGGAGTGAAGCGCATGTCCACCGTGAACGAGGCGTCGTCCGGCGTGACGAGCCAGCCGTTGGCGAAGCCGTCGACCAGCACCGGGTCGCCCAGCGACCTGCCGTTGACGCTGGCCTGCCAGCCCGGGTTGAAGCTCTGCCCCATGACCAGCCAGAACGGCTCGCCCGGGGTGGCCCCCGTGACCTCGGCGGTGGCCCGGTCGTGGTCGTCGCTGCTCACCTCGACGGCGGGACCGGCCGGCACCGCGCCATCCGACGCCTCGCTGACCAGCGTGCCGCTGCCCGCCGGGGTGGCGGACCCGCCGGCGGCGGAGCGCAGCACCAGGCCGTCCAGGTTGAGCCCGGAGTCCTTGCCGTCGGCGCTGGCGATCTCGTGCTCGCCGTCGCCCAGAGCCAGGGGCGAGCCGTCGCAGGTGGCCAGGGGGAGCGCGTCACCCGCGAGCGCCTGGGACATCGGCCCGGTGACCCGCACGGGGACCGGCTGGCCGTCGACGGTGAGCAGGTCGCTGCGGCACCCGGAGTCGTACACGGCGGGCAGGGCCGGGACCGTGGGCGCCGGCAGGCCGATCTCGGAGATGGCCGCGGGCTGGTCCACCTCGCGGTCGCTGATCCAGTCGTGGGTGACGACCTCGCGCACTCCGGCGATCCGCACCCGGAAGCTCGACCCCGTCACCGGGTGGTCCAGCGGAAGGTCGACCGTGGACGTGGAGTTCTGCGCCGCGCCGTCGGGCAGATCGGGCACGTCCAGCTTGCCCTGGTTGACCCCGTCGACGAAGAGCTCGACGTCGGTGGGCACGGAGTGGCGGCCGTCGGTGATCAGCGTGAGCGGCAGCGAGCTGATGGTCACCGGTGAGGTCAGGTTGACCTCGACCCACTCGTTGTCCGGGTTGCTGCGCACGGTCGTCCAGGCGGTGGACGGGTCGCCGTCGAAGGCGGCCGATGCCGTCTGCAGGTTGCCGTTGAGGTTCGAGCTGGCCCGGGCCCAGGTCACCGAGCCGTCGTGGGGCCGTCCCAGCGTCTGGTCCAGGACGTAGGGGTAGCGGCGGTACAGCCGGGCCTCGCCCTCCAGGCCGAAGCTGCGGCCGGTGGGCAGGTCGACGAGGCGGAGCAGGCGCTGCTCCTCGTCCTGGCGGGTGGTGTCGGTCGGGTCCTGGCGCTGGCGGGTCAGGGTGATGGCCAGGGGGTGGTCGCCACTGGCGCTGCCCGCGGCCTGCAGCAGGTCCGTCGGCACCCGGATGACGTCCTGGTGGGTGTCGGGCTGGTTGCCCACCTCGATCTCCGCGAAGCCGAGGCTGGACTGGCCGGCGTAGCGGGGCACGAAGCCCGCGTTGTCGCCGAGGATCTCGACCGACAGCGTGGAGAACGTGCGCTTCGGGAAGTCGACCTCTTCGCCGGGGGCGTCGCGGGACTGCTCGCTGAGCTCGGCGTCCACGGGGTCGCCGCCGTCGAAGCGCAGCCGCACCGCGGTGATGAAGCGGTTGCGGGAGCCGTTGGTGACCTGGGTCAGGTTGACGTGGTCGGTGGTGACCGGCTGGTCGTAGGTGAGCTCGATGCGCTCACCCCGGGCGTCGGCGAACGCCCCGGTGCGCCACGCCGTCTCCAGGTCGCCGTCCACGGCCAGGGCCGGGCGCTCCTCGGAGGTGAAGGTGATCTGGTTGCCGTAGGAGGTGGCCCGGGCGCTGACGCCGCCGCGGTCCTCGGCCAGCGACATGGCGCCGCTGGTCTCGTCGGGGAACAGCGGCAGCCGGTTGTCCCGGGCGTCGGCCTCGAGCGGCTTGTAGCCGGCGGTCTCGGTGAAGCCCCGGGTGTGGCGGATGGTGGTCCAGCGCTCGCCCCGCTTGCGGTTGGAGTCGGTCACCAGCAGCGCAGCGCCGTCGTCCAGCGCGTCCTGGACCTGGTCGTCGGACAGGGAGGCGGAGTAGCGGATCAGCTCGGTGCCGTCGATCAGCCCGATGCCGGCCGCGTCGACCAGGCCGGCCCCGTCGCCCGCCACCAGCAACGGGTGCTGGGTGTCATGGGTCGACACGAGGGGGACCGAGCCGTCCACCGGCAGCGTGGCCAGCTCGGGCGGGTCGGGCAGGTTCGGGTCGGACTCGAACATCAGCTCGTCGTCGAGCTGCACGTTGTCGACCGTGAGGTTGGGCTTGCCGGGACCGAACGGCACGGGCTCGCCCAGGCCGGAGGCGCGGCGCACGAAGTCCCAGAAGTTGCGGGGCCGCGGCGTGTTGTAGCGCTCGTACTGGAGGTCGCTCTGGACCAGCACGTCGCCCGCCCGCATCAGCCGGGCGATGGGGGCGATGCTGTCCGGGTCGGCCGTGCGCTCCTGGAGGCGTAGGTCGAAGGCGTTGAGCAGGTTGGCGGAGGCGGCCGAGCCGTAGGGGATCAGCTCACGTTGCACCGAGGGCCGGTCCATCAGCCCCGGCAGGATCGGGTCGACCGTGTTGCCCCAGCGGTAGCTGGCGAAGTCGGTGCCCGGCACCACCAGGACCCGGGTGTCGGACCCCTCGGACTGGAGGTGGTCGGCGGCCTGCGTCCAGTAGTCGGGGATGGCCTCCGGTCGGCGCAGGTTCTTGGGCACGAAGTCGCCGGTCCACAGCGGAGGCAGGGCCAGCAGCGCGATGAGCACCACACCGATGGTCAGGGGGCGCCCGGTCCGGGGCCAGCGGCGCGCCAGGCTGGTGACGCCTGCGCCGGCCAGCACCGCCAGGGACAGCGCCACCAGGGGCACCGCCCGCGGCAGGCTGCGCATGGACAGGCCGACGTCGGACAGCAGGAAGGCCTTGACCCCGCGGGCCCAGGGCGAGCCGCCCTTCCACGGGTACGCCCCCACGGACAGGGCGACGCCCAGAGCCAGCAGGGCCACGAAGTAGGCCCGGTGGCGCCAGCGGGCCACCACCGCGCCGGCCAGGCCGGCGATGGGCACCATGTAGGTGAACGCCAGCAGCGGCAGGAACATCGTGTACTGGACGCTGGGCTCGATCCACGGGCCCAGCCGGTCCCCGCCGTAGAAGAACCAGTAGCCGAGGCCGCGCAGCACCTCGTGGCTGACCGACACCGCGGCGACCGTCTGGGCCGTCTCGGTGTAGCGCAGGATCTCGATGCCGTTGGTGCCCTGGACCGACAGCCCGGCGATCCACCAGGCCGACACGGGCAGCGTCAGCGCCCCCATGCGCAGGGCGCTGCGGACCGCCGTGCGCAGGGTGATCTCGTGCGCCACCCACACGGCGTGGGCCAGCCACACCACCGGGGCCACGCCCACCAGCATCAGGGCCGTGGCGTTGACGCTGCCGCATGTGGCCACGGCCAGGGCGAACAGCGCGGGATAGCGCCAGCCCTTGGTGCGCGTCGTGCGGATGGTGAGGGCGATGAGCCAGGGCAGGAAGGCGAAGGGCAGCAGGATGGCCGACAGCCGGGCCACCAGCGTGAGGATGTAGGGCGTCAGCGCGTAGCCGAAGGTGGCGGCCACCACGCCCGGCCCGGTCCAGCCGAGCGTGCGCAGCAGGTAGACCACCCCGGCCCCGGCCACGAAGATGATCGTGCCCCACCAGATCCGCTGCGCCGCCCAGTCGGGCAGGCCGATCTTGTCGAGCAGCCAGTAGAACGGCCCCATCGGCCACAGGTAGCCGATGTTCTGGTGGGTAACGGTGCCCAGGCCGATCGAGGGGTCCCACATCGACCACGACCGGCTCATGAGCCTGGACGGGTCGAGGTAGAGGTAGGTCTTGGTGTCGGCGCTCACCCAGCCCCGCTGCGTGAGCAGCAGGGGCACGTAGGCGATGAAGCCCAGCGCCGCCAGCAGCTTGGCCGTGGGACCGCCCGGCAGGCGCCGGCCAGGGGCCTTCGCCACTGTCCGCACCCGCGGCGCGGCGGAGGCCGGGACCGACGCCACGGTGGCGAGCGCCGGCCGGCGTCCGCGCAGGCCGTGCGCGAGCCGGGCGAACGGGCTCTTCATCGGGGGTGTCGCCGCCGTGACACCTCGTCGGCGACGACCCGCATCAGCCGCGTGGCGGTGTTGTCCCAGGTGAGCTCGCCGGCCCAGGCCAGCGCTCCGGCGCTCAGGCGGTCCCGGAGGTCGGCGTCGCCGAGCACCCGGGCCATGGCGTCGCCCAGGCCGGCAGGGTCGCCCGGCGCCAGCAGGCCCGTCTGGCCGTGGTGGACCGAGTCGCGGTGCCCCGCGATGTCGGTGGCCACCGCCGGAGTGCCGCAGGCCGCGGCCTCGGTGAGCGTCATGCCCCAGCCTTCGCGGGCGGAGGCGGACGTGATGATCCACGCCTCGCGCATCAGCGCGAGCTTGTCGGCCTCGCTCAACAAGCCCCGCAGCGTCACCCAGGTGCCGGCGTCGAGCTCTTCGATGGCAGCCTGGACCGTGGGCCGGTCGTAGCCGTCGCCCACGATGTGGAGGCGCAGGTCGGGGATGGTCTTGCGGGCATGGTGGGCGGCCCGCACCAGCAGGTCGTAGCGTTTGACCGGGGCCATGCGGCCGACGGCCATCACCAGGGGATGGGGCGCCTTCACGCCCTGGGGCGAGTACTTGGCGTCGATGCCGGGGTGGACGACGGTGACCCGGGCGGGATCGAAGCCGAGGTCGTCGACCAGCTCGTCCTTGGACGACTCGCACAGCGTGGCGATGGCGGAGCGGCGGTAGAGCGGCGGGGCGACCTTGGCCTCGAACAGCGCCCCGAGGGGCCCGAGCTTGGGCCCGAGGGTCATGTTCCACATGTCGGCGTGGACGTGGTGCAACAGGATGATCCGGGGGCCGGGGTTCCACAGGGGGCTCAGGAAGGGCATGCCGTTCCAGATCTCGACCAGCACGTCCCGGGGCCCGGTGCGCCCCGCGATCTCGGCCAGCGCGGCCCGGGGAAAGACCTGGTAACGGCCGGCGCGGCGGATCACCTTGTAGCCGTCGCGCATGGCCTCGGTGGGCTGGCCCTGGGCCCAGGAGGTCCGCATGGTGATCTCGAGCCCGGCGGCGGCCCAGCGCTTGGCCACCTCGGCGATGTGCAGCTCGGACCCGCCCGCCTCGACGTCGTCGAGGTCGCGCCAGGCGAGCACGTGGACCCGCCGGACGCCGGCCGACGCGGCGAGGTCGCCGATCTTGGCGATGGGATCGGCGTCCTCAGGCACAGCATTGCTCACAGGTGGTCGTCCTCCCCAGGGCCAGGTACCCGGGCGCTCGACAGTAGCGACAGCGGGTGGTTACCGCTCGGACACCGGAACCGCCGTATGCTACGGACTTCCGTGCCTGCGCACCAACACTCGGGGATGGTGCGCCCGACCTGACGGAGCAGCCGTGGCCAGCACCGACGACACCCATGCGAGCAGCCTGACCGAGGCGCTGGATGGCGTCGAGGGCTGGTTCAGCCCCGAGCAGGTGGACCGGGTCGTCGAGCGGGCGTCCCAGGTGCCGCCGACCGGCCGGATCGTGGAGATCGGCAGCTATCGGGGCCGCTCCATGGTCGCCATCGCCCGGTCTGCGCCCGACGGCGTCGAGATCGTCGCGATCGACCCCCACGCCGGCAACGACCGCGGCCCCCAGGAGATCGAGGGCTTCGCGGACGAGGCCGCCGTCGACAGCAAGGTGTTCCTCGCCAACCTGGAGCGGGCGGGGGTGCGAGACCGGGTGACGTACGTCCGCAAGTTCAGCCACGACGCCCTCGGCGACGTCGGCGGCCCGATCGACATGCTGCACATCGACGGCGCCCACCGCTTCGCGCCGGCCAGCGGCGACATCAGGAGCTGGGGGGACCGGGTCGTGCCCGGGGGCTCGATGCTGGTCCACGACTCGTTCTCGTCGGTGGGGGTGACGCTGGCGCTGGCGGCCACCGTGGCCTTCTCCGGCGAGTGGCGCTACGCGGGGCGCAGCCGGTCGCTGGCGGAGTACCGCCGCGAGCCGGTGCGCGGCCCCGCCCGGGCCGCCAACATCGGGCGCCAGCTCGCCCAGCTGCCGTGGTTCGCCCGCAACGTGGCCATCAAGGCGCTGATCCTGGCCAAGCAGCCCCGCGCCGCGCGGGCGCTGGGCCACGACGGCTCCAGCTGGCCCTACTGAGGCTCTACGAGGCCGTGGTCTCCACGCCGGGGGCCTCGGGCATGTCGGGGTCCGCGGCGGGCTGCGTCGACTCCGGCTCCGGCGGCGGCTCGGTGCGGGGCGGCAGCGGCTCGGGCTTGTCGCCCCGGCGCAGCACCCGGTCCCGCAGGCCCCACCAGGTCACCAGCGACATGGCCTCGCCGATGATGTGCCACGACATCTTCGACACGCCTCGCACCCGGTCGTTGAAGGTGATCGGCACCTCCACGATGCGGGCGCCCAGGCGGTGGGCCCGGTACGACAGCTCGAGCTGGAAGCCGTAGCCGGTCGCCTTGGTGGCGCTGGCCTCGACGGTCTCGAGGATGTCGGCCCGGTAGGCCCGGAACCCGGCGGTGGCGTCGCGCACGCCCAGCCCCAGCACCGACGAGGCGTAGAAGTTGCCGGCCCGGGACAGCAGGATGCGCACGAACGGCCAGTTCGTCGTGCGGCCGCCGGCCACGTAGCGGGACCCGATGGCGATGTCGGCGCCCGCGTCGACCTCGGCCAGCAGGGCGGGCAGCCGTTCGGGCGGGTGCGAGAGGTCGGCGTCCATCTGCACCACGACCTCGTAGCCCTCGGCGAAGGCGCGCTTGAACCCGGCCCGGTAGGCCCCGCCCAGGCCGCCCTTCGACGGGCGGACCAGGACATCGACCCGGCCGAGCTCCTTGCCGGCGGCCCGCGCCAGGTCAGCGGTCCCGTCGGGACTGGCGTCGTCGACGACCAGGATGTCGGCCTCGGGCGCGGCCGCCCGGACCTGGCCGAGAACGTCGGCGATGTTCTCGGCCTCCAGGTACGTCGGGATGATGACCAGGGTTCTCATGCGGCCCCCCAGACGTCGCTCCGCATCACCACATTACTTCGCACCTCGGGCGTCATGCGCTGTCCTCCCCCTCAGTCACAGCGGACGTAGAGCTCGTAGATCGGCTTGCCCGGGTTCGGCGGAGCCGGGTTCTCGCCGTAGCGGCCGTGCAGGCAGTAGAGCTCGTCGAGGACCTTCCCGGGCTCGGCGGAGCCGGGGTCCATCGACGTGTTGGGCTCGACCCAGTTGTCGTACACCGTGGACAGGATCACGACGTCGGAGTCGCGCAGCTCGTCGGCCAGGCCCGAGTCGTCGGCGTTGGCCACGCCCGGGTCCATCTCGATGTAGCGGGTGCCCGGCACGAGCTGCGGGAGCAGGAAGTAGAGGTAGGCCTCGCTGTAGGGCGTGCGCCGCAGGTCGCTCGTGCCCACGATGACCTTGTCGCCCGGCTCGGTGAGGCGGTCGACGTCGTCGAGCATGGCCTCGGCCGCCGGGGGCACGTCCTGCCGGCCGTAGTAGAAGCTGCGGCCCCGGTGGTCCACCGACCACACGTGCCGGTCGTAGTTCACGCTCTGGGCCACGTAGTCGGCGTACCAGCGGTACGTGAAGTGGGGGAACACCAGCATGAAGGCGAACGGCGCCAGCATGGCCACCCGGGCCACCGCGAGCCGGGTCCCCCGGAGGCGGGCCGCCTCGGCCAGGAACGCCGGCAGCAGGCCGAACGGCACGCAGCTCACCCAGGACAGGTGCGCGGTGTCGGCCCGCTGGACCACCTGGGGGAGCAGCCCGGCCGCGAACAGGCCGAGCGCCAGCAGCCGCCAGCCGTGCTCGCTGCCCCGGCGCTTGGACCACACCGCGATGGCGACCATGGCCGCGCAGGTGACGACCAGGATCCAGAACCACAGCGCGATCTGCATCGGCTGCTCGGGGGTCGGCAGCGGCCACGGGAAGCGCCGGAACGCGAAGGCCCGGTTGAGGAAGCTCGTGTACTCGTCGGAAGGGGGAGGGAACGGCAGCCGCCGTCCCGGGCGCAGCTTGAACACGGGCTCGACGAACATGCCCTCGACCACGTTGCCCGGCCCGGCCAGCACGAGGTGGACCAGGTAGGGGCTGAGGCCGAGCGCCAGCCCGAGCCCGAGGCGCTTGCGCCCGGCCCGGTCGAGCGCCCAGACGAACAGGACGCCGAGCGCCAGGCCGAGGCACACGACCAGGTCGGGCCGGAACAGGAGCGCGAAGCCGGCCAGCAGCCCCGCCACCCACTGCGTGCGGGGCCGGATGCCCGGATCGAGGGACCGGGCGGCCACCGCCACCGCCCACAGGGCCAGGGCCAGGCCGCCGACCCAGGCCAGGGCCGTGACGCCGATGGGCGGGATGATGACGATGGCGGTGACGACCCCGCACAGCGCGGCGGTGTAGCGGCCCCAGCGGAAGCCCACGTAGGTGGTGGCGGCGATGAGGCCGGCCAGTTGCAGGATGCCGACGACCCGCTCGGTCCACAGCGACACGCCGAAGACCTTGAAGAAGCCGGCGATCGTCCAGATGCTGCCCGGCCCGTAGAGGTGGAGGAAGTCACGGTTGGGGATGTCCCCGTGGAGCAGCCGCTCCGGGAACACCAGCATGAAGCCCTCTTCCATGGGCGCCCCGGGGGCCCGGAACACCCCGCGCAGGGGCAGGAGGATCGCGAGCCCGACGATGGCCGTCGGGATCAGCCAGCGCTGGCGGCGGAGCCACGCCCAGAGCCCGCGGCCGCGGTCCTCGGCCGGCGTGGCCTCGTCCGCCGCCGGCTGATCCGGCTCGCCCGGCTCGTCCGGGGTGGGCGTGACGGTCTCCGTCTCGCTCATGTCGCAGCCGCTCCGGCCGCCGCTCCGGCCGCCGGGGCGGGCAGCCCCACCGGGCGCCAGCCCGCGAAGAGCCGGTGGTGCCGGTCCTTGAGGGCGAGGGCGGGCCGCTCGACGAGGTAGTACGAGACCGCGGCCGCGGCGACGCTCACGACCACGGTGAAGGCCAGCGCCTTGGGGAACGAGCCGGTGAACAGCGGCACGTCGAACACGTCGCGGTAGATGTCCGTAACCCCTTCGTGCCAGAGGTAGATGCCGTAGGAGAGGACCCCCAGCGTCACCATCGGTCGGCTGCCCAGCCAGCGCAGGGACC
>Ga0114129_10018005_pt1 | contig 10061 bp, 6 predicted proteins | sample RhiMetdeltSRZDD1_FD_80071 | JGI IMG/M metagenome (GOLD analysis project Ga0114129, IMG submission 80071) | Populus rhizosphere microbial communities from Tennessee, USA - Rhizosphere MetaG P. deltoides SRZDD1 (version 2) (version 2) | ecosystem: Host-associated > Plants > Roots > Rhizosphere >...
CGTCGCTTGCTCCATGCACGGGATGCCGTCAGCGCTCTCACGAGGAATCGTGGATATCGGAACTGGCATCGACGTGCCGAACCCGCCTCCGCGACGGATCTGGGATCTGCGCCGGGGCGACGCCGACGACAACCGGACGAGTCCATACGGGCGCGGCTGGCGCAACGTCGTGATATCCACGGCGCTCGAGTCCAACTACGTTACGGCGTCGATAGCGTTCGTCACGCTCATCATCGGGCCCGCGCTGCTGGTGGGTCTCGCGCCGCCGCTGCTCTTCACGTACGGCCGACACACGCTCGGCTCGACAGTTGGGATCGCGAGCCAGCCGGTCGCCGCCATGGTCTCGCTCGCCGTATTGGTTGCCGTCGCGGCATGGATTGCAAGGCCGCTTCTGAGAAAAGCCATCGACAGCCTCTGGCATCTCCATTACGCGCTGGTCTTTCCGCTGTTCGTCGTGCTGCGGGAGACGATCAGCGCCCTACTCGAAGCGTTGCCGGGAGAGACGGTCGCCTCGGCGCGGCTCGATCGACGGCGGCGCATCGGAACAGTGCTCGCCGCGATGCTGATGGCAGGCGGCGGACTGCTGCTCGTCTGGAGCGTCGGCGTGCTGGCAGACCCTGGATTCGCTGACGTGATCATGCAGCCGTGGGCCGTCGCGCGGGCCGGGCTGAGCAATGCGGCCGTGCTCCTCGGCCTTTCCACCGCTGCCTCGAGCCTGTATTGGTTGTGGCGCGAAATCGCGTGGCTGCGGCCGCTGCGAGACTGGCTCCCGTCGCCCATCCCAAGTGACGCGCCGGTGGTACGGGTGGCACATCTCTCGGACCTGCACGTCGTTGGCGAACGCTACGGCTACCGCATGGAATGCGGCACGCACGGCCCGAGAGGCAACGGCAGCATCCGGCACGCGTTCCGCAGGCTGCGCGCCATCGACGCGTCGACGCCCATCGATCGCGTGCTCGTGACCGGCGACGTCACCGACGCCGGCACTCGCGCCGAGTGGGTAGAGTTCCTCGACCTGCTGCGCTGCTACCCCGACCTTCGATCGCGCACGCTCTTCGTCCCCGGCAACCACGACCTCAACATCGTTGATCGCACGAACACCGGACGGTTCGACATCCCCTGGAGCGTCAGCCACGCACTGCGCCGGCTCAGGTTCGTCGTCGCGCTCGATGGCGTCCAGGGCGAACACCTCCACATCGTGGAGCGTGCATCCGGTACGCTCGGCCCGTCGCTCCGGAACTATCTGCGAGACGGCGAGCGCACGGCGCGGCTGCGAGAGCTCGCGGACCGGGGCACGTGGCGCGGACGATGGGAGGTATCCAGGGTCTGGGACGACATCTTTCCGCTGGTGGCTCCGCCGACGACACCTGACGCGTGCGGCGCGATCCTCCTCGACTCGAACGCCCGCAGCCACTTCTCAGCCACGAATGCGGTCGGCATGATCGCCCGTTCGCAGCTGAAGAAGCTCAGCGCGGTCCTCAATGCGTTTCCTGAAAGCGCCTGGCTGATACTGCTCCACCATCACATCGTCGAGTATCCCGTCGGCTCGGTGGCGCTCGGCGACCGGATCGCTCTCTCGCTCATGAACGCGCCGGACGTGCTGGCAGCGATCGCGCGCCACGCCTCGCGCGTGACGATCTTCCACGGCCACCGGCATCACGACTGGATCGGTACGAGCGCTGGCGTCGTGTTGTGTTCGGCGCCGTCTGTGGCGCTCGGCTCTGTGGGTCCGGATCTGTACCGAGGCAGTTTCCACGTCGACGAGCTCGCACGAACCGTCGGCGGAGGATTGCGCCTGGCGTCATCGGAACACGTGAGGATCTCGTAAGGCGTTCTCCGGTCACGACAGTTCGCGAGCGAAGCCGCGCGCACGCGCGGCTTGTCAGCTACCGCAGCCGTGGGTGATTTGAGGGACACACGTCCTGCACTCACGCATCGCATGGCTGCAGAATTGCACTCGGCCATTCTGCGGTCGAAATCATCCGCACCCGCGGCGAGACGTTGAGCTCAACCATCTTACGCAAGGAGTTTCCGATGCCTGCAGCTCTAGCGGAGAAAACGAAGGAGGCGATCGTCGCAATCATCAAGGGCAAGGGCGAGATCCTGAACGCGGTGACCGAGACCGTGAGCGATACCCTCACCACCGCTCTGAAAGAAACAGGATCGCTCGCCAAAGCGGTGACGGGCGCAGTTGCCGATGTGGCCAGCGGCGTGATCGAAGGTACTTCGCAAGTCGGTGGCGATCTCGGCAAAGCTGCGAAGGGAGCGGTCGTCGGGGTTCTTCGTGGCACGAAACAGGTCGGCGGAGAGGCCACCGATGCGGTCGGCTCCACGATGCACAATCTCGTCAAGGCCACTGCACAAGTCGGCGGTGACGTCGGATCAGCCGCGCGACAAGCGATGGAAGGCGTCATCGAGGGAACGCGCAGCGTCGGTCTCAAGGGCTTTGATGCGGTTGCCGCCGCGGCCGCCGGCGCCATCGAGGGTCTCGGAGGCGTTGGGAAGACTGCCACGACGACAACGGCCGCCGTTGCGCGCGAACTGATTCAAGGAGCATCGAACGTTGGTGGTGACCTTGGCTCCGCGGCGAAGGGCACGATGCTTGGCGTTCTTCATGGAACCAAAGAGCTGACCGGGCAAACGACGAGCGCGGTCGCGTCGACGGCCGGAAGTTTGGTCAAAGCCACAGCCGACGTCGGTGGCGACATCGGTGGAACGGCGAAAGCGGCCGTCGTGGGCGCCATTCAAGGCGCGAAGGACGTTGGCCTCGACGCCGCCCAGGCCGCGTCAGCAGCAGCCAGCGGCGCGCTCGAAGCGGCTGGCGATATCAGCACCACCGCCGTCGATCAGGTGCAGCGAGCCGCGACCGGCGTGATCGAAGGTGTGAAAGTCGTGGTCGCCACGCCGTTCCGACGGTCGCCGGCGTGAGCGATCTGCTCGCCCAGACCGGTTGAGTGGCGTGATCGGCATCATCTTGGCTGGCGCTGGCTGGTGGCCGCGCTGATGGGGTTTCGCTACCTCAAGCGCGGCCCGGTCGCCCACGCGATGCCGTTCCGCCCACTCACGCTGTCGATTGCCCGGCGCGACGACGTCGCTCTGCGTAACCGACCGCGACTTCCCCTAGTTCGTTCCCGATGAAAGCTTCGTGAGACTATCCACCTCGAGAAACACCGCGAGTTTCCGGCTTTCGGTGACACCGCGCGCCCAGTGCATTGCGGTCTGCAACTTGCTCAGGCTCGCGTGAGTCAGATCCTGTCCTACGGCGCGGAGCTCTGCAAGGCGACGTCGGAGTCCTGAGGGCCCGTCGTCATAAGCTGGAGGCTTGGGAGGAGAAAGGAGAACGTCATGGCGAGACGAGGAATTCTTCGATCGACCGCACGAACGGTGGGACGCACCGCCGCTATCGCAGGCACGGCTACTGCGGTTTCGGGACGTGTGGCGCATCACCAGCATAAGAAGCTGGCGCAGAACCACCAGGCACCGGCAGCTATGCCGGCGCCCGCACCTGCAGGCCACGCCGACAACGACATGGTCGGCAGACTTCAGCAGCTTGCCGATTTGCGGGCGGCGGGCGCGCTGACCGACAAGGAGTTTGCGGCGGCCAAAAGCAAGATCCTGCTCGGCTAAAGGGCGCACAACTTCGACAATCAGGCGGAGGCGGTAATGGGCTGTACTGTTGGGCTGACCCTTCTCCCTCTCGGGTGGCTGATCGCGTCGTTGCACAGCGGCTCCCTTGTCGCTCAAACGACATCCCAGCCCACACAAGTGCAGTCCACCAGCGAGATCGAGGTCCTCCGCGCCCGCCTGCGCGTACTTGACGACGAGCGAACGCAAGTCCTGCAGCGGCTTGCGGACCTGGAACGCCACGCATCGCGGCCGGAGACTGAAGCTCCGGCAACCGCTGCCGGTCAGAGCTCGAAGGTCGTCTCTGCCGGCGAAGATGTTCGCTATCTCGAGACCGTTGTCGTGACGGGTACTCGACGGGAAGCGACGCTTGCAAACGTCCCCGCAGCGGTAACGCTCGTTCGACAGGAGACCATTCAGGATAAGCAGCGTAGCAGCAATCTCGAAGAGTCGATCCGACGGGTACCCGGGGCGTTGGTGCGCGACCAGCTGGGCGGCGCGTCGCGCGTGACCATCTCGATTCGCGGCGCAGGCGCCACGATTGCCGATGGCGCGCGCGGCGTGCGGCTCTTCGTCGACGGCATTCCCAAGAACAACGCCGGCGGATCGGCGCAGGACTTCATCAACATCGATCTGTCTGCCGCAGAGAGCATCGAAGTACTCCGCGGGCCATCGTCGGCGCTGTACGGAAACCAGGCCGGTGGTGTGGTCAGCATTACGAGTGAATCCGGAGGACCACGACCATCGTTCAGGTTGAACCAGGTATTGGGCTCCTACGGCTTCTCGCGAACGCATCTTGGAGGCGGCGGTCAGAGCGGTGGTGGCCGCATCAATTATTTCGGTACAGGATACAGGACCGTGCTCGATGGCTTCCGCGCCAATTCCCAGCAGCACGAGGCTGGCTTCACCGGCAAGTTCGGAGTGGCCATCGACGACCGCTCGACACTCTCGGTCGTTATGGGCTATGCGGACGCCACCCAGCACCTGCCCGGGACCCTCACCGCTGACGAAATGGCGACAAACCCGCGCCAAGCCAACCCCGAGGGCATCGCGCTCGGCGGGAACTCTCTGGCGCTCGACGAATTCCGATTCGGCGGCACCTACCGCCGTGATTTCACCGCCGCACAGATCGAAGCGACGGGATACTACACGCCGCGAGGCATCTCCTACCTGTACCTCGATACGCGGCGCACGAATCAGCATTTCGTGAATCGCGGTGCCTCGGGACGTCTTGTCGTTCCGGTCCTGTTCGGCAAACCGATCCGCCTGACCAGCGGTGTCGACTACCAGAACACCCCGATCACGACGGGAAGCTTCGGCCGCGAGAATACGGTCCTCGCCGGCCAAGCGCTCTCAGAGCTCGAGGAATCCGCCACAACGGTGGGTCCCTTTGCATTGATGGACGTCGCTCTCGGCGACGCCGTATCGGCGACTGCCGGCCTGCGTTACGACCACATCGCGTTCTCGACAGAGAACCTAATCCGTCCACAGGACGGCCGGTCCAAGATCGTGTACGAGCAGTTTTCGCCGCGCCTTGGCTTGACGTTCCGGCTGGTGAGGGACGTAGCGTTATACGCCAGCTACAACGAAGGATTCGAAGCACCCATCCTGGATCAGCTGCGCAACTCGCCAGCACGCAACGGCGAGTTCGTGGCCAACCGCAGCGTGGAGCCGTTCGACATACGCGCGTTCGAGATCGGCGGCCGCGGACAGATCGCACGGAGCGTCACGTTCGAAGCGTCAGCATTCCGGCAGCGCACGAACAACCTCATCGTGAGCCAGAGCTTTCTGCGTCTGCCCCCACTCACCGGGCAGTTCCCCGCATTTGTGAACGCCGGCAAGGTCGATCAGACGGGCGTAGAACTCGGCGGGTCGTTCCGTCCGCTGACCGGAATGTTGTTAACGGGGTCGTACACGTTCAGCGATTTCACATATCGGGATTTCGTGACCGGTGGCCAGAGCTTCTCGGGGCGAACCGTCCCGGGGGTCCCGGCGCATAACGTGTTCGCCGCGATGACTTATCGGACGGGCGGCCTGTCGATGACGTTCGACATCCAACGTGTCGGCCGATTCTTTCTCAACGATCTCAACACCGCCTCGAACGAGCCGTCCCTTGTCGCCAACGTGCGTGCGGAGTACGAACTGCGCTTGAGGCGCGGCTTCCAGCTCTCACCCTGGGTCGGCCTGATGAACCTTCGCGACAAGGTGTACGTGGCGCAGACCCAGCCGAATGCGGCGGCTGGGCGGTACTTCAATCCGCTTCCTGGGCTCACCTTTCTCACCGGCATAAAGATCGGAAATTGAAGGTGCCCCCCCGCTGTCAATGTTTTCGATGATGAGTGCGCACGCCTCCGACGACGCGGGCCGGCTTGAGCGTCCGGCGTCGCTTCACTTCTATCCCCTTCGGGTTCCCGCTACGATCCTTGGTGGCGCGGGGAAGGTCGCCTGCGCGCGCCCGGCTGATGCCCAGCACATCGCCCACGTGCTTCTTCGTCCCGACGCTTTTCTTCGCATGCCCCGACGACTTCGAGCTGCGGGCCTTCTGGATCATCCTCTTGATGGGCATCTCATCTCCTTTCGAATCGGACCCGCCGATCGAACAATACGTGCGACAACCTAATAACGCAGAATCAGGGCGATCCGTTCGTGAACCGCCAGCTCACCGTCTTCGACGAACACTGCCTGCCCGCCCTTGTCCAGCACCGCCGTGATGACTTCGTCCACCGCATCGTCCATTACGTCCGGCGCGGTTGGATCGTCGACGTTGAGATCCAGATGCCCCCACTGGTTGACGCGCGCCGGCTGGTGGTAGCCCTCCTCGACCACAAGGACCTTCCCACGGCCAAGCCCGGCCAGATGCCACACTTCGGCGAGCGTGGATGCCACTCGACGGAGCCCGACTGCCGTGTCGAGATGCTGGAGCACTTCGCGCCGGCGTGCGGTGAAGCCATCGCTCGCGTACGGCCAGATCCGTCGGCCCAAATCGTGCGGCGTGAGGTGGTCGAAGTTGCCGGACAGGGTCGCGATGATCTCGTCGGCGGCCGATACCTCTCGAAAGAACGCGAGGTAGCGATCCACGCCGGCGACGGCGAGCGGCATCGGGTCTTCGGCCATGAACGTGCGAAACGCATTGTCCACGTCTCGAAAGAACTGACGATGGCGCTCGTCGCGGTATGCCGACGTGTTGACGCCAACGCCGCCGGGCAGCACAGTCGCGCCGCCCGGACCGGAATGCCGCATGGGAAATCCGCCCGTCCGGATTTCTTCCAGATGCTCGCGGGTCGCGGCAAACAAGCGCGTCTGCTGCTCGCTGAGCGCCAACACCCAGTAGCGCCTCGCGCGATTGAGTGCATGAACAAGGTCGCGGGTGAAGAACGTCTCATCCACGACGACGCGCTCGTCGAGCGTGAACGGCAGCACGTACTCGCGCGCCATGTCGCGATTCACCGCGAGCATGAGGCCATCGAGCGTGTATTCGTAGTCGATGGCGGTGACGAGCTCGTTGAGCCGATCGAGCAGCGGTCCGACTTCGCGCTTCGAGAACTCACCGAGCAAACGGTTCGTCCCCTCGGTCACGAGATTCTTGACGCGAATGGGATCCTGCTTGTTGTCAGGACTCGTGCGATGCGTCGGCAGCGTGATCGTCAGGCACGGATACGTGTGGACGTCCTGTAGTTCGTGCACATCGTGGCGATTCATGAGATGACTCACCTGCCTTTGCACTTTTCTGTTCTCTCGTCTCAGCACGACCTCAAGACGTTCTCCACGCGAGCGATCAGGGCGCTGTCGTTAGGGTCGTCTCGAGCGCCTGGCGCAGAGCGTTTTCGTTGTCGTTCGTGAGCGACGTCTTGAAGAGCTGGCCCTTCCCGGCAAATTCCTTCAGCGTCTTCCAGCTCGATGAGATAGTCCTTCTGCATCTTCAGGAGCGCAGTGCGTCTCGAAGGCTGTCACTTCATCGTTGAACACCGCGACGACGAGATTACTCATGATGGTCTGCATTGCAATCTGGGCTTGACACTTCAAGACGCGTTCCAGAGGGCTCGGCTTCGTGGCCGCGGCATCGTGCGATCGCTCTCGCGACATGTCGTGATGAGCCAGCGCGAAGCGGCCGCGAAGGGCCAGTACACGTCTGTCCAGCTAGCAAGCTGGAGAGCGCGTCTGCAAACGCGTCCTGCGAGGCGAAACGCGTCCAACTCACGACATTTCACGGATCAATCGCGTGATGTCGCGAGCCTCACCCCGGCGGCGCCGCTGCCCTTCCCGTCCCGCGTGTGGAACGCGTCTTGATGCGTCAGCTAAGCATGCTTGGCAGCCCCGAAGACTTCGGTCTGTCGCTCATCATCCTGTCGCTCATATTCGCGGCCGCCGCGCTGGTGAGACGCTGGTCGCGTCCGCTGCGCGCCCTCTTCATTCCGACCGCCGTCATCGGCGGATTCGTCATGCTTTTCCTTGGTCCGGAAGGCGTCGGCCGCGTGACCGGCGGAACCGGCGTGTTCTCGGAACAGACATTCATCATCTGGAAGGCATTGCCGGGGCTGCTGATCAATGTCATGTGCGCGTCGCTCTTGCTCGGTGAGCGCCTGCCGCCGCTCGGCCAGGTCTGGAAGATTTCGGGGTCGCACGTCATCGCGGCCGGCGTGATGTCGGGAGGCCAGTTCGCGATCGCCGGAATTCTCACGATGCTCGTGCTCGAGCCGGTGTTCGGATTCAGCAGCAAGGCCGGCGCACTGATCGAAATGGCGTTCGCCGGCGGACATGGGACGCTGGCGGGTTTGACGCCGGTGCTCATCAAATACGACGCCGCGGAGCTCCTCGAGGTCGGTCTGGGGCTTGCCACGATCGGCATGGTCATCGGGATCGTCATCGGAACCATGCTGGTGAACTACGGTATCAATTCGCCGACGATATCCGTGGCGCGGCAGACTCCGCCATCACCAGAGGAAGACCTCGACATCGATCACCATCTGCCGGGCCCGGACGAGCAGCCGATGGACGAATGGAAGGGGATGACGCAGGTCACCGCAGGGGCAGTGTTCCTCGCCGTATCCATTGGCGTCGGCATCGTGCTGCTCGAGGCGTTCCGCGTGGGGTTCAGGGCGCTGGGCTCGGACTTCTTCGACAAGTTTCCGCTGTTTCCGTTCACGATCGTTGGCGGCGTTCTCGTCCAGCTGTGCGCGGTCCGTTTCAACTTCGAGTGGGCGGTCAACCGTCGCGTTGTGGAAGGCTTTGGGGGACTGGCGACAGACGGGATCGTCGTCTGTGCGATCGGCACGCTGTCGTTGGGCGCGCTCGGCAGCCACATAGGTCCGTTGATCATCCTGACGGCCGCTTCAGTTGCCTGGAGCGTCTTTTTGACGATGGTCATCGCGCGGCGGCTTTTCCCGCAGAACTGGTTCGAGCACGCGATTGCCGAATTCGGCGAGTCGCAGGGCAACGTCGCGACCGGCTTCGTCATGGTCGACATGGTCGACCCGGCACGCCAGACAGACGTCGCCAGGGCGTACAGCTATCGCCAGTTAATCACCAGACCACTCATCGGCGGTGGCTTCATCACTGCGCTTGCCGTGCCGGTCATCGCCTCATGGGGACTCCTGACATTCACGCTCGTGACCGGAACGGCGACGGTTGTCTTGGTGGTCTGGGGCATTCGCAGGGCGTCGCCGCGCGCCGTCGCACGGCTCAGCGCTCGGGCTACGTCGTCTTAGCGCGCGACCGTTTCATTGCTCCGGATTCGAGATGAAGAGATCCATCCCGAGCAGCTGCGACAGGTCACGCGCCACCAGTTGTCCCTTGACGCTGTTGCCGGCTGCGTCGAGCGGCGGTGCGAACGTTCCGAGACCACCCTTCCCCGGCGAAACGGTGACGATGCCCCCGCTGATGCCGCTCTTGCCGGGCAACCCGATGTCGTAGAGCCAGTCTCCTGAGGTCTCGTACAGCCCGGCCGTGGTCATCACCGCCAAGGTGTAGTGGCACACCAGCGGGTCGACGACGCGCTCCTTCGTGACGGGGTTGACGCCTCCGTCGGCTAGGGTGGCGCCCATTACCGCGAGATCACGGGCCGTGACATTCAACGAGCACTGCCTGGTGTAGAGATCAGTGGCCTCGGCAGGGTCGGCGTAGATGCGGCCGTAGCTTTCGAGCACGCGAGCGATGCTCTGGTTGCGAGAGTTCGTTTCCGACGCGGAGGCATAGACGTCCTCGTTGAGCGCCAGAGTCCGCGCGGCAAACCTCGAAAGGCCGCTGTGGATGAACTGCCATTTGTCTTCCGCGGTACCGCCTGGCACCAGGCTCGTAGTCGCGATTGCGCCGGCGTTCACCATCGGATTGGTGCGGCCGTCGGGGCTACGCTCGATCGCCGCGATCGAGTTGAACGGGAGCCCCGTCGCGTTCGCGCCGACCCGCTCGCGTGCGTGCGCTGCTCCGATTTCCTGGCAGAC
>Ga0114129_10018006_pt1 | contig 10061 bp, 6 predicted proteins | sample RhiMetdeltSRZDD1_FD_80071 | JGI IMG/M metagenome (GOLD analysis project Ga0114129, IMG submission 80071) | Populus rhizosphere microbial communities from Tennessee, USA - Rhizosphere MetaG P. deltoides SRZDD1 (version 2) (version 2) | ecosystem: Host-associated > Plants > Roots > Rhizosphere >...
AAATAGGACCCGTCGGGCTAGGTTGATGGAAACTTGAGCAGTGGCAGGAAGTGCCCAATATATGAGCATTGCTATTGGTCCCATCATCGCCCGTAACCGGGTGTTCCTCGCGCCTATGTCCGGAGTGACGGATGAGCCCTTTCGGCGGCTGGCGCATGAGCTTGGCGCCGGTCTCGTCGTCAGCGAGATGGTGGCGAGCCGGGAGCTCGTCGGCCAGAGGCCCGACGTATTGCGCCGCGCTGCTGGGGCCGGACGGATCAGGCCACTCGTGATCCAACTTGCCGGTCGCGAAGCCCATTGGATGGCTGAGGGCGCCAAGCTCGCACAGGGGCTTGGGGCGGAGGTTATCGACATCAACATGGGTTGCCCAGCACGGGAGGTGACGGGAGGTCTATCCGGCTCGGCGCTCATGCGCGATCTCGATCATGCCCAGCGACTGATCGAGGCGACGATCGCTGCGTCGAAAGTGCCAGTAACTTTGAAGATGCGGCTCGGCTGGGACGACGGTCAGCGCAATGCGCCGGATCTCGCCCGACGCGCCGAGGCGGCGGGCATCGCAATGATTACGGTGCATGGCAGAACGCGATGCCAGTTCTACAAGGGCCGCGCGGATTGGCGGGCCATCCGCGACGTGCGCAATGCAATCCGCATTCCTCTGATCGCGAACGGCGACCTGGTCAGCGGGGGCGATGCGCAAGCCATGCTCGCTCAATCTGGCGCCGATGGGCTCATGATGGGACGCGGCGCCTATGGACGACCGTGGGCGCCCGCCGTTCTGGCCGAGGCGCTGGACAGGGGTTCGGGCCGCGCCATACCCAACCTTGCCGAGCAGCGGTCCCTCGTCCTGCGTCACTACGAGGAGATGCTTCTGCATTACGGAAGCGATCTCGGGAGCAAGGCCGCTCGGAAGCATCTGGGCTGGTATGTGGCGGGCCTTCGGGCTCAGGCATATCTGAACGACGAGCAAACGCGGAACTGGCGGCAGATCCTCGTTTCGAACGACTCTCCCGGGGCGACCAAGGAGGCGATCAGCCGTCTCTACGGAACCATCGAAAATCTCGAACGCGACGCTGCCTGATGCAGACCACTTCCACCTCACCCCAGACGCTTTCGTTCGCTGCCCACGCGTCGCTGCTCGATGCGCTCCCCAATCCACTCCTTGCCATCGATCGGACGAGCCGCATCGTCTACGCCAATGCGAGTGCGGAGGATTTCTTCAAGGCGAGTGCGGCGATGCTCGCACGGCTGAAGATCGAGGATGTGATACCGCCGACGAGCCCACTTCACGAGCTGTTAAGCAAGACCCGCGACAGCCTGCAGTCCTTCAACGAATATGGCGTCTACGCCGGCACGCCACGCACCGGGGGCGAACGGCTCGTCGACGTTCAATCGGCCAACGTTCACGACGCACCGGGCCTCGTGATCCTCACCATACATCCACGATCGGTGGCGCAAAAGCTCGATCAGCAACTGAGCCAACGAACCGGCATCAGAGCCGTGACGGGACTCGCCTCAACCCTGGCGCATGAGATCAAGAATCCGCTGTCCGGCATCAGGGGCGCAGCACAACTTCTGGCGCCCGGGCTCGCTTCAAGCGATCGCGAGCTGGCGGAGCTCATCCAATCCGAAGCCGACCGCATCAGGGATCTAGTCGACGAAATGGAGGTCTTCTCGGACGACCGGCCGGTGCGGCGCGCCCCGGTCAACATTCATGAGGTTCTCGAGCATGTGAAGCAGGTGGCGCGTCTCGGCTTCGCGGGCGAGGTGCGCATCATCGAGAACTATGACCCCTCCTTGCCCAATGTTGCCGGCGAGAGGGGAAAGCTCATCCAGCTTTTTCTCAATCTCGTTAAAAACGCAGCCGAGGCGCTAAGGGACAGAGAGGGCGGCGAGATCTTGCTGGCGACCGCTTATCGACCGGGGGTCAGGCTGGCCCTACCCGGCAGCAACGAGAAAGTGGCCCTGCCGCTCGAAGTAATGGTGCAGGACAACGGCCCTGGCATTCCCGAAAGATTGCGTCCCTATCTTTTCGATCCCTTCGTCTCAACAAAGCTGAACGGCAAGGGCTTGGGGCTGGCCGTGGTAGCCAAAATCGTGCGCGATCATGGCGGCATCGTCGAATGCGACGTCGCCTCGCGCAATACGACGTTCCGAATCCTATTGCCCATGGACAGAAATCACGAAGCTCAAGGAAACCCGACATGACGAGTGAAGCGTCCAAAACGATCCTGGTGGCGGACGACGATGCTGCCATCCGCACCGTTGTCACCCAGGCCCTCACCCGGGCAGGATACGACGTGCGCGCCACCGGCACGGCGTCGAGCCTCTGGCACTGGGTGGTCAACGGGGAAGGCGACCTCGTGATCACTGACGTCGTGCTCCCGGACGAGGATGCGTTCCAGGTTCTCCCGCGCATGAAGAAGATCAGGCCGCGGCTTCCCGTGGTGGTCATGAGTGCGAAGAACACAATCGTCACCGCTATCACCGCGGCTGAACTGGGGGCCTTCGACTATTTGCCCAAGCCCTTCGACCTCAATGAACTGATTTCGATTGCGGGTCGCGCCCTGCAGGACAACAGCCGCCAGCCCGCCGCCCGCGACCTGGACGATCAGACTGAAAATCTTCCGCTCATCGGCCGTTCGCCTGCAATGCAAGACATCTACAGGGTCATCGCGCGGCTCACGCAAAGCGACCTGACGGTGCTGCTCACAGGGGAATCGGGCAGCGGCAAGGAACTCGTCGCCCGGGTTCTTCACGACTTCGGTAGGCGCCGGAAAGGACCATTCGTCGCGGTCAACATGGCTGCGATTCCGCACGAACTCATCGAATCCGAGCTTTTCGGCCATGAGAAGGGCGCCTTCACCGGCGCCATCAACCGGCAGAGCGGGCGGTTCGAACAGGCCCAGGGCGGCACTCTATTCCTCGATGAGATCGGTGACATGCCGCTTGAGGCGCAGACTCGGCTGCTACGCGTTCTGCAGCAGGGCGAATACATGCCCGTGGGCGGCCGGACGGCCATTAAGACGAATGTGCGGATCATCGCGGCGACGCACAGGGATCTGCGGATCCTGATTCAGCAGGGCCAGTTCCGCGAGGACCTTTTTTTCCGCCTCAACGTCGTGCCTGTCCGCCTGCCGCCGCTGCGCGAGCGGCCAGAAGACGTGCCCGACCTCGTCCGGCATTTTCTGGTTCAGGCGGCGAAGGAGGGGCTGCCTCCCAAGCTGTTCACGCGTGATGCGCTCCAGGCCCTGGCACGGCATCGCTGGCCCGGTAATGTCCGCGAGCTTCATAATCTCATACGGCGGCTTGCCGTCATCCAGGCGGATGAAACCATCACGCCGGCCATCGTCGAGCAGGAGCTCGCCGAACCCAGTCCCTCCACATATCATGAGAACGGCTCGAACCTTACCACCGAAAAATCCATCGCTACTTTTATGGAGATCCACCTCGCGCGCTATTTTGCCGAGTTCGGCAATGGCTTACCCCCCAATGGCCTGCATGAGCGCGTGCTGCGCGAGGTCGAAATTCCCCTTCTCAACGCGGCACTGGCGGCGACCAACGGAAATCAATTGCGCGCCGCCGATCTTCTTGGCATTAACAGAAACACCCTCCGCAGCAAAATTCGCGGATATGGGCTAAAAATCACCCGAAGTCCAACATCTGCCAGGGCTTAGTAGCAATTCTGCCACAATAGTGTTGATTCTGAGCAACAGCAGGGTCAATGATTCTGGGGAGGCCGGGTCGCCGGTGCGGGGAATCACGTGGTAATGTCGGTTTCGGATAGAACCGCCTTGGCAAGCTCCGACGATCGACCAGCGTCACTCGCGGTTGCAAGCCAGCATCCGATGACCGCGATAGCTGGCGTTGCTGTCGTCGTCCTGTCGATCTTCTGCGGTCTCGCCACTTATCTCATTCTTACCGGCCTCGCGCCGATCAAGCCCAATCGCGAACTCATCATGGGCCTGATGGCGGCCAACCTGTTCCTCGTCGCCACCATGGCCGGGATGATCGGCTGGCAGGTGTGGAAGCTGGTTCAGGCGCGCTGGCAGGGCATCGCGGGCGCAGGGCTTCATATCCGGCTCGTCGGCCTGTTCAGCCTTGTTGCGGCACTGCCGGCCATTATTGTTGCCCTTTTTGCAACCGTCACGCTCAGCCGAGGACTCGATACCTGGTTCTCCGACCGGACACGCTCCGTCGTCGATAGCTCCGTTGCGGTTGCGCAATCCTATATCCGGGAGACCGCCGAGCGGATTCGGGACGACGTCGTATCCATATCGACCGACCTCAACCAGCAGCGGCACATGTTCGATACCGATCAGCAGGGGTATGTGAAACGCGTGGCCACGCATGCGGCGCTTCGCGGGCTCTCTGCAGCCTATGTGATGGACAGGGCTCGCAAGTATCTGGACGTCAGCGTCACCGCCAACAGCAAAATTCACTTCAAGCCACCGACCGAAGAGGCTTTCGAGAAAGCCGAGGCGGGCGAGCTCGTCATCGTGCCGCCAGAGAAAGATCCGTTCATCCGGGCCTTGATCAAACTCACCGCCTATGACGGACGCTATCTCTATATTTCCCGCCTGGTCGACGAGCAGGTTCTGAAGCAACTCGAGAAGGCGCGCGAGAGCAAACTCGAATTCGACCAGATGCTCAATCAGCGCCAGGGCGTGCAGCTTACCTTTGCTCTGGTCTATGCGGGCGTGGCCCTGATCTTCCTGTTGTCAGCGATCTGGCTTGGCCTGTGGTTCGCCGACCGGCTGGTCGAGCCCATCATCAATCTGGTGAATGCATCGCGCCGGGTGTCGCAAGGCGATCTCGACGTGAAAGTTCCCTCCCGTGTCGGGCCGGGAGACCTCGCCACCCTGGTTCGCACCTTCAACCAGATGACGGAACAGCTCAAATCGCACCGCAACGATCTGATGTCAGTCAATCACCAGCTCAACGAGCGGCGACGCTTCACGGAGGCGATGCTCGCCGGTGTGAGCGCCGGGGTCATCGGCGTCGATCCATCGGGCCGAATCGATCTCGTGAACCGGTCGGCGACGCAACTCCTGGGCCTCAAGGCCGACCGGCTTATCGGAAAGCTGATCAAGGACGCCGTCGTGGTCTTCGCGTCGCTCGTCGAACAGGCATCCGCCAAGCCCTCCGGCACCGCGGAAGGGCAGGTGAGCATCAGGGTGGACGGCCAGGAGGAGCGGAGCTTCTTCGTGCGCGTCACTACCGAGAAATCGGAGCAGGCGCAGCACGGCTTCGTCGTGACCTTCGACGATATCACCGAGCTTGTCTCGGCGCAGCGCAACTCGGCCTGGGCCGACATCGCCCGCCGCATTGCCCATGAAATCAAGAACCCGCTCACCCCGATCCAGCTGTCCGCCGAGCGGCTCAAGCGCAAATACACCAAGGAAATCCAGACCGATCCGCAGATCTTCGAACAGTGCACGAACACGATCATTCGTCAGGTCGGCGACATCGGCCGTATGGTGGATGAATTCTCTTCCTTCGCACGCATGCCGAGCGCCATTTTGGAAACGCAGGACCTTGCGGAGGTGGTGAAGGAGGCAACGATCCTGCAGCGCGTGAGCGCCAGCGACATCGAGGTCGACGTCCGCATGCCGGATCACCCGGTGCTACTGTCCATCGACCGCAGGCTCGTGACCCAGGCCGTTACAAACCTCGTGAAAAATGCGCGTGAGGCGATCGAAATCCGGCAGAAGGAGAATCCACTGCCGAGGGGTGTCATCAAGGTGGAGATCGACGAAGCAGCCGACCACGTGTCAGTCAACGTCACGGACAATGGCATCGGCCTGCCGGTCGAAAATCGCCACCGTCTCACCGAGCCTTACATGACGACGCGGGATAAGGGAACCGGCCTTGGCCTGGCCATCGTGAAACGCATCATGGAAGAGCATGGCGGCCGACTGGTGCTGCAGGATGCTCCGATGAACGGCCAGGAGAAAAAGGGAGCGCAGGCGCGCCTCGTGTTCACGCGACAAGTTGCGGCCACGGAATTGCACCACCCGGCGGCGGGTCAATAAGGGGGATTGCAGGAGAGGGAAGTATCATGGCAGCGGACATCTTGATTGTCGACGACGAGGCGGACATCCGGGAACTCATCGCGGGCATTCTCGAGGACGAGGGCTATCAAGCGCGCCTTGCCCATAACAGCGATGCGGCGCTCTCGGCAATCGAGGAGCGGCGACCGTCGCTGGTGATCCTCGACATCTGGCTGCAGGGCTCGCGTCTCGACGGTCTCGACCTCCTCAATGTGCTGAAGGAGAAGCTTCCCGACCTTCCGGTGATCATCATTTCGGGCCACGGCAACATCGAGACCGCAGTATCGGCGATCAAACGTGGCGCCTATGACTATATCGAGAAACCATTCAAGGCTGACCGACTGATCCTCGTCGTCGGCCGTGCGCTCGAAGCCTTCAGGCTCAAGCGCGAGAATGACGAGCTCAGGGGCAGGGTGGGGTCCGACAGCGAACTCCTCGGCAGTTCCGTCGTTATGAGGCAGTTTCGGCAGGCACTGAAGAAGGTGGCGCCGGCGAACAGCCGGGTGTTGATCGCCGGACCCCCGGGAGCGGGCAAGGAGCTGACCGCCCGGGTCATTCACGCCTGGTCACAGCGGGCAAGCGGGTCCTTCATCATCCTTCCCGCCGCCAGCATGGCTCCCGATCGGATGGAAGAGGAACTGTTCGGAACGGAGGACCCCCAGGGCGGACGCTTGAGGGTCGGCGCGCTCGAAGAAGCTCATGGCGGAACGCTCTACATCGACGAAGTCGCCGACATGCCGATCGAGACGCAGGGCAAGGTGCTGCGCGTGCTCGTCGATCAGACATTCCAGCGGGTGGGCGGGTCAAAGCGGGTCAAGGTGGATGTGCGCATTCTCTCTTCAACCAGCAAGGATCTGGAGAATCAGATCAAGCAGGGGGCATTCCGCGAAGACCTTTACCACCGGCTGGCGGTGGTACCCGTGCGCGTGCCTGCTCTGGCCGAACGCCGCGAGGATATTCCTGAACTGATCGAGCATTTCGCGAAGCTCTACTCCATTCAGTCTGGACAGGCGCAGCGGCACTTCGCCGAGGATGCCGTTGCTGTTCTGCAGACGCAGGACTGGCCGGGCAACGTGCGCCAGCTCCGCAACAATATCGAGCGCGTGATGATCATGTCGGCCGGAGATGCGCAGCAGGAAATCACGGCCGCCATCCTTGCGGCCGACGCCAATGCGAACATCTCGGCCGGCCTCGCCGGCCTCGGAAGCGAGCAACTCATGGCGTTATCCCTGCGTGAGGCGCGCGAGATTTTCGAGCGCGATTATCTCGCCGCGCAGCTGTCGCGATTCGGAGGAAATATCTCCAAAACCTCATCCTTCGTGGGCATGGAGCGTTCGGCACTGCACCGCAAAATCAAGCTTCTCGGCCTGTCCGAGGGCAATCGGGCAGAAGAGCACTAACAGTGTGAATCGCGAAGAAAACCGCAAAATAATGCAATCCGCCTATCGCATCCAAAGGTAGTAACACACCAACAGATGTAATCTATAGTTTAAATTAACCATTCCCCTTCACATTTAGGTTGTACGTTCGAGGGGGATTTTCATGACGTCTGTTCTTCATCAAAACCAGCGGCTCCCGCTCGCTGGAGCGCCATTCAGCTGTGTGACAGCGAAGCGTTTCTCAAAACCGAAGCTGCTCCTTACCACCGCTATTTTGACCGTCAGCTTGTCCTTGAGCTCACCTGAAGCCTGGGCGTTGACGGGATGCACGGTGTCGGGGACCACCGTCACCTGTACGTCGAGCGGCAATTTTTTCACCACCGGCATACCCTATAGTGCTCGGACGACGGATCTCACACTGTATGTGAACGAAGATGTGCAGATCCAGACATCGACGGCGAGCGGAATTTTCGTCACGCAGAATACTGGCGATACCGACAACGATATCAAGATGGTCATTTCCGATGATGTGAAAATCACGACTTCGGGAAACACGCACCATGGTATTTACGTCGATGGTGCCGCAACGGTCGATATTGAATCCGGCGCGGACATCCAGACATCGGGAAGTACTGCGCGTGGAATCTATATCAATGACGCACTGGGCTCAGTCACGATTGTTTCAAACGGCGATATTACAACGACGCAAACGGCGACAAATGCCTATGCATCCGGCATATTTGTCAACGACAGCGTCGGAGCGGTCTATGTCAAATCCACAGGAGACATCACAACTTCCGGCGGACGGTCGCGCGGCATTTTCGTGCTAGACGCAGACTCTTCCGTCGAAATCAAGTCCTATGGCGCGATCACGACCAAATCCGGCTCGGGTGGTGGTAATTCCTCAGGAATTCTCTCTTTCACTGCGGGCGACGTGGATATCGAAGCCCATGGCGATATCACCACTTATGGCACATCGAGTGGTATTTACACTTATGACACGGGCGGCAACGTCAACATCACCGTCTCGGGCAACATCACCACAGGCACGAACTACGCTTCTTCGCCCAGCACCACTTCGAATGCCTGGGGCGTTGGCTGTCGCGGATACGAGTGGCGATGTGGATGTCTATCTCGCTTACGGTGGGAGCATCACGACGTCTGGCGCATCGGGACATGGCATTTTTGTGGACACGGTGGGCAATATAGTTCTCACCGGCGACGCGACCATCGTGTCGGCAGGCGATATTTCCACGAGCGGCAATGCCGCCCATGGTATCTACGCGAATGACGCCAATGGGGATTTGGCTATTTCAGTTTCCGGAACTGTTACGACAACCGGTAGCGGCAGCCATGGCATCAATGTCGACGATACGGGCACATCTACTAATTACGGCGATTTGGATATTGCGGTCTCCGGCACAGTGACAGCAACGGGCAACGGCAGCGACGGCATCCACGTAGATGATGCAAATTCCTCAGCGAATGTTCAGATTTCAGGTACTGTCACAGGTGGTTCGGGAACAGGGGCGGGCTTGAGGCTTGAGACGCTAACAAATGCCAGCCGTGAAGTGACGATCAGCGGTTCCCTCGGTGCTCTTTCCGACATAGCGATTGTCGACGTCGACAGAAGCGCTCCGTTCGCAACCCCCAGTACGATCATCAACAACACGGGCACCATAACCGGCACGATGACTCTGAACGGCGGCAATGACGTGCTCAACAACAATGCGGGCGGCACCTGGATCCTGCGCAACGGGAGCTCGAGCGCAACGACCGACTTCGGCAGTGGCACCGACAGCATGGTCAACGCCGGAACGCTTAGGCTTTCGAGCACCGGAACCGGTGCGAAGACGGGCGCTCTCACCAATCTGGAGAGCTTCAGCAACAGCGGCACCATCGACATGAGCGATGACGTCCTTGGCGACAGCCTGTCGATCTCTGGAACCTTCACCAGCGACGGCGGCGAGCTTCGCCTTGACACGATGCTCGACGATGGCTCCGTTCCCCAAACCGACAAGCTAACACTTACGACCGTGCAAACATCGGGCGGCGCGACGAAGATCTATGTGAACAATGTCGGCGGGCAAGGCGGGCAGACCACGGGCAATGGCATCATGCTCGTGGACGTGGCGACATCTTCCTCGAGCGATGCTTTCACGCTCGGCAATGAGCTCATCGCCGGCATTTATGAGTATGAGTTGTACTTCGATGGGGCGAACTATGACTGGTATCTGCAATCCGGCCTGTTCAACGGAGTCTATCAATATCCGGCCCTCGTGAACGGCGCCATGCTCGCCTGGCAGTCGGACCTCGACTTCCTGCACAACCGCCTCCACGCCTCGCGTCGTGCCGGCGCCGATGCACAGATCGAGCCGGTAGCCTGGACGGCGGGGGATTCGCGAAAGGGGGGCTTCTGGAGCAATATCTCAGGGGCACGTCAGAAGGTGAGTTCCGGCGTGGTCTATGAGCAGCAGATCACGAGGCTCGAAGCCGGGCTCGATGCGCGGATGGCGATGGGGTCCGGGGCGTTCACCCTCGGGGGCTTCGGCGGCATCGGGCAGAATACCCAGAGTTTCACCAGCTACAGATCAGAAGCCGACGCGGATGCGCTCATTGCGGGCGCCTATGC
>Ga0114129_10018007_pt1 | contig 10059 bp, 9 predicted proteins | sample RhiMetdeltSRZDD1_FD_80071 | JGI IMG/M metagenome (GOLD analysis project Ga0114129, IMG submission 80071) | Populus rhizosphere microbial communities from Tennessee, USA - Rhizosphere MetaG P. deltoides SRZDD1 (version 2) (version 2) | ecosystem: Host-associated > Plants > Roots > Rhizosphere >...
AATTTGTCCCCTCGTAGGATCACATCACTCCCTGAAACTAGGCCATTTGGTTTCAACTCCTTTCGCGATAGCACTTACGTAGTATAATTTGCCCGTTTGTGGCAGAACTAGCGAACCGTATTGGAAGTTGCTTTAGGAAAGATTAATGCGGACAGTTGAATGGTTTGATGGTAAGGTACGTATGATTGATCAGCGTGCTCTGCCGTTCGACCTTGTATACCCAGAGTATATGGATTACCGCGGTGTGGCTCGCGCAATAACGGATATGGTTATACGAGGTGCACCAGCGATTGGCGCAGCCGCCGCGTTTGGAATCGCCTTGGCGGCCTTTCAAGCCGCCACATCGGATCGTTTAGAATTTCTGCGCTTCATGGAAGAGGCCGCCAGCATTATGAAGGCAGCACGCCCAACGGCGGTAAATCTTGTGTGGGCGGTTGATCGAATGATGCGCGTTGTGACAAATGAAGAACTCATTATTGTGGACGACATTCGATCTGCTCTCCTTGCTGAGGCACAAAAACTCGCAGATGAAGATGTCGAGATAAACAAGCGTATGGGCGCTTACGGAGCAGCACTAATCAAAGATGGCGATACCATCCTGCATCACTGTAATACTGGCGCACTGGCAACAGTCGATTGGGGAACAGCGCTCGGCGTAATTCGCTCAGCCCATGAACAAGGGAAGCGCCTTCACGTCCTGCTTGACGAGACGCGCCCTCGTCTTCAAGGGGCACGGTTGTCTGGCTGGGAACTGAAACAAGCTGGGATACCCTTCGACATCATTGCTGATAACGCCTCCGGCTACTTCATGCGCTCCGGCCAAGTAAATATTGTTTTTGTTGGCTCCGACCGTACTGCTGCAAATGGAGATGTCGCCAATAAAATTGGTACATACAATGTAGCAGTCCTAGCGAAAGAAAATGGAATCCCGTTTTATCCTGTCGTGCCAATTTCAACTATTGACCTAAGCCTTGAGTCTGGCAATCTCATTCCGATTGAGGAGCGTGGAGCAGACGAAGTGCGCTCACCATACGGTTTACGGATTGTGCCTGATGACTACCCGGCAAAGAATCCTGCATTCGATGTAACACCGCATCAATATGTAACCGGTATCGTGACCGAAAACGGAGTCGTGTATCCACCGTTTGCGGTTAATCTGAAGCGTGCTGTAGCAGGGACGCTTACAAGTTAGGAGACTTGCGACCATGCAAGTTGTGATACTTTGCGGCGGCAAAGGAACCCGAATGGCGGATGCCAATTACGACGCGAAGGCCCTTGTCGAAATCGGTGGGCGTCCGCTCCTTTGGCATATTATGAAGATTTACGCCGCCTACGGCTGTACTGATTTTGTCCTAACCCTTGGCCATGGTGCAGCGTCGATCAAGCGCTATTTCCTTGATTATGAGCCGATGACGCGTGATTTTACATTGTGCCTCGGCGAGCGACATGAGATGCTTTTTCACCAGAATCATGAAGAGACTGGATGGCAGATCACGATGGTAGATACAGGATTAGAAACCAACAAAGGTGCTCGCCTGAGAAAAGTTTTACAGCACGTTAAAGGTCCGTTTCATGTGACATATGGAGATGGAGTCGGCAATGTTGATATTCCACAATTAACTGCCTTTCACCAATCACATGGAAAGGTGGCGACGCTGACGACGTATCAGCCGGAATCTCAATATGGCATTGTGCAATTTGATGGTAGTGGCATCGTGACAGGCTTTGAAGAGAAGCCGCGTCTTCGCGATTGGATCAATGCTGGTTTTATGATTTTTGAGCCGGAGATCGCCGATTATCTGAATGAGGATGCTGACCTTGATTTGGAGAAGGATGTCCTTGTCAGGTTAGCAAAGGAAAGGCAGCTAGTGGTCTACCAGCATCAAGGCTTCTGGCGCTCGATGGATACGTTCAAAGAAGCGCGAGAAATGGATCGACTCTGGTCAGACGGCGCGCCATGGAAAGTATGGTCGTGAAAACAATCGAACAGCGAAAAAATTTCTGGCGAGATCGCCCGACTCTGGTAACAGGCTGCACAGGCATTCTTGGCTCTTGGCTAACCAAGACCCTTGTCGATCTCGGGGCCGATGTTGTTGGCCTAATTCGTGATTGGATTCCACAAAGTGAGCTTGTTCGGAGTGGTACAGTTGAGCGGATTAAGACAGTGTGCGGAGACATTCGGGACTCCGACGTAATGAACCGCCTTTTTAGTGAATATGAGGTGGATAGCTGCTTCCATCTTGCAGCACAGACAATCGTCGGGATTGCTAACCAGATGCCTGTTTCAACGCTAGAAACAAACATTCAGGGCACGTGGACAGTTCTAGAAGCGGCCCGGCAATGGGGTGCGAGCAAGCGAATCATAGTCGCCTCTTCGGACAAAGCATATGGTGATCACAAAGTCTTACCTTATGATGAAACCGCCCCACTCCAAGGGCAGCATCCTTATGATGTAAGTAAGAGTTGTGCGGATTTGATTGCCTTATCGTATGCCCATACATATGGCCTTCCAATTGCTGTGACACGATGCGGCAATCTATACGGCGGCGGTGATCTCAATTGGAATCGTATTGTGCCGGGAACGATGCGGGCAGTGCTGCGTGGTGAGCGCCCAATCATTCGTTCGGATGGAAGTCCACGTCGTGATTATGTTTACGTACTTGATATTGTCGATGCATATTTAACTCTCGCTGAAGCGATGCTTAACGGGGAGCACTCAGGCGAGGCATTTAACTTTGGGCTAGACCAGCCTAAGTCGGCGCTGGAAATGGTAAAAGAGATCATTGCCCTCTCCCCGGAACTTGCCATCGAACCTGTTGTTCTTGGGAATGCGTCAAACGAGATTCAGGATCAATACCTCAACAGTGACAAAGCACATCGTCTCTTAGGATGGCAGGCACAACATACATTAGCTGAGGGGCTTTCAGAAACAATGAACTGGTATTCGCAGCATATCGGGCTTCTGGAAGCCTAGAAAATGGATGTTGAAGTTGCCGAATGGCTTTCAGACCTCATCCGGCAGACAGTAGCAGTTCTTCAACAGTCTCCTGGCTTAACGATTGAAGTTGATGAACAGCCAGCAATTTGGGTGCAGGTGATTCCGGAGGCAGACGAGACAGGGGAACTATCAGGCTATGTCCTTAACCTTCCCTATGAAGGTGTTTTCGATGAACCTTTGGAGCATATACCGAAAGCGGGAATTCAACTCCCTCCTGATACGCGGATTATAGGATGGGAGGCGGGAGCCTATACTACTTTGTGGGTTCGTCCTGATGTTCCTATCCTCCCTCTAGCCTTATTGCTTGGTGATCTCATTGAGAAGATCGGCGGTGCGCCCGATGCATATAACCTCAGTATAGAAGTGCTGTATAGTTTATAGGAGGCCAACATCAGCAGACGGCGCATTAGGCTAGGAAGTGGTTTAGATCGCCGCAAATTATCAGATACCATCGCCCAGTTAGTGGGATATGATAAGCGACAAGCAGCCCTAATTTGCGATGTGGCCGATCAGCCTGATGGTTGGCTTGATTTACGACCGCAGAAGATAGTGTCGAAGACAGGAATACCTGTAGTCCGCAAGTGGATTCTGACCCTGGGATGGCCCTTTGTTGTATCTCCATCAGAAACGCTGCCTGAATTTGGAATTATTCTTCCAGACACCGTCGTAATCACGGAGTGGGCATCTGGGGTATTTCTAAGAATGAACGCTGGTGCTGAGTTCGAGTTAAATGACTTGGCTAACTTTATTTCGACACTGCTAATCCGCCTCTACCATCTTGAAGGCGAGTCGGCAGTTGAGTTAGCACTTGAAGAAGAGTGATTGACTTTCCATGACAATCCAAGCTGATAGTTTGAGTGGCAAACGTATACTAGTTACAGGGGCAACAGGCTTTATTGGTTCTCATCTTGTCAATCGGCTCGTGCGCGAGCAGGCACACGTTACGATCTTTGTACGACATACTTCAGACCGTAGCCGCATAGAAGACATTGTAACGCAATTAGATGTTCGCGAGGTTGACATCCGCACATTTGGTGCGGTCAGCAGCGAGATGCACAAAGTCCGTCCAGAATTTGTATACCATCTTGGTGCAGAAGGTGTTACCGATCCCTTTCTTCCTCAGAATCTTGCTCTTAGAACGAATTTGGATGGGACAATGAACGTAGTCCGGGCTGCGGCGGAGGTAGGGGCGGCCCGCATTATCCACACTGGAACCAGTCATGAATACGGCGAAAAGGCAGATGAAAGCCGACTCGACCCGATTTCTCCCTATGCAGCTTCGAAAGCTGCGGCGTGGGCATTTTGTAGAATGTTTTACCGAACGGCGGGTTGGCCTATCGTTATGCTGCGGCTATTTCAAGTTTATGGGCCAGGCCAGAATGGCACACTGATACCTTCAGCCATAGAAGCAGCAATTAACGAACATAACTTCCCCACCACTCCAGGAGAGCAAATTCGCGACTGGATATACGTCGATGATGTAGTCGATGCCTACGTACATGCTGCACTCGCCCAAGGCATTGAGGGTGAGACCTTTGATATTGGGACAGGCAAGGGAACGAGCGTCCGAACGGTTGTTGAGGAAATATTCCGCCATTTTGAGAACAGCAACCCATTGATTGGCGCGCTGCCGTATCGCCCCGGCGAGGTCTGGTCACAAGTGGCACAGATTGATCCCGCGCGTGAAGGACTGGGTTGGGAGCCGAAGACGCCCCTAGCGGAGGGTCTGAAGAATACAATAGTGGCTCGCAGATCTGTACGTAAAGAGGAATACACAGCCCCAAAAGAGACTAATGAAGACAGCGAGCAATCTCAATTAACTTCCAGACAAAAAGCAGACCAACTTCGTGCGGAGATTCTCGATCAAGTCACTGATTACTACCGTCTTATACACGAACCTACTTCATGGGAACCTGGGAAAAGCCGTGTACAGTATGCTGGGCGTGTATTTGATGATCAAGAGATGCGTAATATGGCCGACTCTGTGTTGGAGTTCTGGCTTACCGCCGGTCGCTATGCCGAGTCATTCGAGGATAAGCTTGGCTCATTCCTCGGAGTAAGAGAAGTAATCCCGGTTAACTCCGGTTCGTCGGCGAACCTCGTTGCCGTGACGACGCTTTGTTCGCGTCAATTACTGAGCCGCCACTTGGAACCCGGCGACGAAGTAATCACTCCAGCGGTAACATTTCCGACTACGTTGGCTCCCATAGTACAGAACCAACTCGTTCCTGTTCTACTCGATAGTCAAATCGGGAACTACAACATTGATGTCGAGCAGCTAGAAGCTGCTCTTTCGCCGCGCACACGTGCAATTTTCGCGCCCCATACACTCGGCAATCCCATCGAAATGGAAGTTGTGATGGACTTTGCCAAAGCACATGATCTTTATGTGGTAGAAGATAACTGCGATGCCTTGGGCAGCATATATGCAGGTCAAAAAACCGGAACCATAGGCCATATAGGGACGAGCAGCTTTTACCCTGCACATCATATTACTCTGGGCGAAGGAGGCGCGGTATACACCAATAGCCGCCGTCTCGCCAAGATTGCACGAACAGTGCGAGATTGGGGCCGCGACTGCTGGTGTGGATATATCAACCCGCCAAACGGACGATGTGGAAAACGTTTTGACTGGAAAATCCCTGAGGAAGAAGACGTTTGCTACGATCATCGTTACTTCTTTACGGAAATTGGCTATAACCTCAAACTCACGGATGCTCAGGCGGCGGTAGGGGTAGCACAGCTAGAAAAACTTCCGGAGTTTGTCTCTGCCCGAAAGCGAAATTTCAGGGTGTTGTATGAAGGACTCAAACAGCTAGAAGAGTTCCTAATTCTGCCTATATGGAGTCCAAAGGCAGATCCAAGCTGGTTTGCCTTCCCACTCACGGTTCGGCCCGGTGCGCCCTTTGACCGGAACGAAATTCAGAGATACTTAGAAGATCACAAAATCGAAACCCGGCTGTTGTTTGCAGGAAATGTTCTTAAGCAGCCCGGCTATCGCCACATCAACCACAGGAAGATTGGTGATTTGCCAGTCGCAGATTTGATTATGAGTTCATCGTTCTTTGTAGGCGTGTATCCAGGATTATCCCAGGTACATCTCGGTTACATTTTAGAAATCTTCTATGATTTTGTGAAAAGCCGCGATTTGGCAATCGCCTGAATTCTAATCTGTTTGTAGCGATTAACCCTGCCTAAAGGTATACTGGCGCGCTTGTAAAAATCTCTGGCAATCAGGATCAATATGAAGCTTTCGATTATTGTGTGCGCCTATAATGAGAAGGATACAATCCTTACGGTACTCGAGAGAGTGCATGAGGCTGATCTTGGCGGCTGGGATCGAGAGGTTGTTGTAGTAGATAATTGTTCTACAGATGGTACACGCGAGCTTCTTCAGCAGGTGCGGATGCCTCAAACTCGCATAATTTATCAACCCCGAAATATGGGCAAGGGAAATAGCATCCGTACTGCCATTCATCACTTGAGTGGAGACTACGCAGTCATACAGGATGCCGATCTTGAATATGATCCCCAAGAGTTAAAACTTCTGCTTGATGAGGCAGGTAATGGCAAGCTGGCAATCTTCGGAAGCCGCACTCTCGGAGGACGCGCAATCTACGAATATGCCCATGCATATTGGGGTGTTCGGCTTATCACAGCCGTGATGAATCTCTTCTTTAGCGGTCATTTAACCGATGCCGCTACCGCTATGAAGATGGTACGCTCTGATGTCCTCAAATCACTGAACCTTGTAGGCAATGGTTTCGATCTCGACTTTGAGCTGCCCGACAAGCTCCTGCTTGCCGGGGTAGAAATCGCCGAAGTTCCCGTTAGCTACCAACCTCGCTCTTATGAGGAAGGCAAGAAAATAACGGCAGGCGACGGGTTCAAGGCGTTTGCGATTATGCTACGAGATCGCTTGGGCCTATCATCGGTATGGAAAAGCAAGCGCCAAGTTGTAAGTCCACAACCATCCGCTGAAGGAACTCTCTAGAGTAAGAAACCCCAGCCTAAAAGGATTCAGGTCACGCACCCGATGAAAATTGCCATTACAGGTTCCATTGCCTACGACTACATCATGAGCTATCCCGGCGAATTCTCTGAGATGTTGCAGGCCGGAGGACTCGAGAAGATCAGTGTGAGTTTTCTTGTAGATGAGATGACTCGACATCCTGGAGGGGTTGCTCCGAACATTGCTTATACACTTGCATTACTCGGCGAGAGGCCATATTTAGTTGGAACGGCAGGTCGTGACTTTTCAGACTATCGAGCTTTCCTCGAACAAGCGGGGGTGGATACCTACGGAGTTGAGCTGCATGAAGATCTGTTTACTGCCTCGTTCTTTGTAAGTACAGATCGGCTCAACAATCAGATCGCATCATTCTATACGGGCGCAATGGCACGTGCCCGCGATTTGACCTTGCAGCGTGCACTGCAAACTCCTGTTGATCTTGTAGTGATCTCTCCTAATGATCCAGTCGCCATGTCAAATTACGCCAATGAATGCCGTGAAAGTGGTTATTCGTTTCTGTATGATCCGGGACAGCAAGTAGCGCGTGTAAATGGGGAAGAATTAGCCGAGGGGTTACGTGGGGCATCTGTCTTAATCGTCAACGATGTTGAACATGAAGCCCTTTGCCGCAAGACCGGCATCATCCACCAGAAGCTGTTGGATCACGTTGAGACGGTTATTGTGACACGCGGCGAACATGGCGCAGATATTTATGATCGAGCAGGAACTTACCACATTCCGGTCGTCCCGGAACAGCGCATTGAAGACCCAACCGGGGTTGGCGATGCTTTTCGTGCGGGGCTACTCAAGGGACTTGCGGCTGGCTGGCCCTGGGAAATCAGTGGGCGGCTCGGCGCATTAGCAGCAACTTATGTACTAGAGCATCGTGGCACACAGGCACATAACTTTACGCACCACGAATTTGTCGAGCGCTTCCGTCAGCACTTTGACGACGGTGGACTGCTTGATGAAATGCTCGAAAGCACGAACGAAAAGACTGCCTAATAATGTCTGGATTCGAAATATCGCGGCTTGTTGACCATGCGCTCATTAGGAGTTTCCTCAATCAGGATACTGACTATGCAGCCTACGCTCTTGGCGATCTCGATCCACCTTATGCGGAACACGCAGTCTGGTTTGCTGCCAGAGAATCCGGGGAGATTAAAGCACTAGCGCTCAACTATAGGGGCCTCGATCCGCAAGCACTCTTCGTCATGGGAGATGCCACGGGAGTAAGGGAACTGCTTGCCGCAGGCATTGGGACGAGCCGCGTATATTATGCAGCGAAGGCGGAGCAAGAAGTTCTCCTAGCCGAATTTTACGAGCTTCATGAGGTGCAGAATATGTATCGGATGCGTGTCACGCATGATGCATTTCGGCCATCAAATTCAGATACAGTACCTGCACACTCAATAGCAAATCTGAATTCCAAGCATGTTGAAGATATACTAGCACTTCAACATCGGGCTGCGTTAGTGGATAATCGTGCCATCCATGACATTGCATTCGCGCCGAACATGGTCAACGATGGGTACTACTGTGGAGTAGTCGATCAAGATGGCTGCCTTATCGCGGTGGCGGGGACGCATATCGTGGCTCGTAAGTCCAAAATCGCGGCGGTTGGTAACGTTGTAACTGATCCGCAGCATCGCAGGCGGGGCTTAGCAACCCAAGTGAGTGCGGCTGTCACGGCCTCACTTATCCGTGATGGCTACAACCTGATTGTGCTGAACGTGAAGCAGGATAATCTGCCTGCGATTGCAACATATAAGAAACTTGGTTACGAGATCACTGGTAAATTCATTGAAGGACTAGCCGAGCGCCACGACCACTAGATTGCTCTCCGTAGTGCGTTATAATTGCCCGCTTGCAAATGACAAACTTATAAATCCCTTCTCAGGAGTACACATGGCGATAGAGCACGATATTAAGGATCCTAGCCTCGCAGAAGGTGGGCGATACCGGATCGAGTGGGCAGCAAAGGAAATGCCTGTCCTTGACCTGATCCGTGAGCGCTTTGCCAAAGAGCGCCCACTGGATGGGGTTAGGATGTCTGCATGTCTCCACGTCACCGCCGAGACTGCAAATCTGATGCGTATGCTTCAGCTTGGCGGTGCAGACGTAGTTCTCACTGCATCAAACCCATTGAGCACGCAGGATGATGTCGCAGCGAGTCTTGTCAATCACTTCGAGATTCCGGTGTATGCGATTAAGGGAGAGGACGACAAAACCTACTACCAGCACATTGAAGCCGCACTCGCGCATAAGCCGCAAATCACGATGGACGATGGCGCAGACCTTGTGAGTCAGATACACAAAGCCCACACTGATCTTCTCTCCGATATTGTAGGCGGCACAGAAGAAACGACGACGGGTGTTATTCGCTTGAAAGCAATGGCGAAGGACGGCGCACTTAAATTTCCAGTGATCGCAGTAAACGATTCGCTGACGAAGCATCTCTTCGATAACCGCTATGGCACTGGTCAGAGCACGTTAGATGGTATCATTCGCGCCACCAATATCCTACTTGCGGGCAAAACGTTTGTGGTGGGGGGCTATGGCTGGTGCAGTCGGGGTATTGCAATGAGGGCGAAAGGTCTTGGCGCAAACGTTATTGTTACCGAAGTCGATGCGTTAAAGGCACTTGAAGCGGTGATGGATGGCTTCCGCGTCATGCCAATGCAGGATGCTGCCGAGGTCGGAGACATTTTCGTTACCGCGACAGGCGATATTCATGTCATCGATACTCACCACATGGAGGCGATGCGCGATGGCGCGATTGTCTGCAATTCGGGGCACTTCAATGTAGAAATCAATCTAAAGGGTTTGCAATCACTATCGACAGGCGAGCCTGAGCGAGTGAGACCTTTTGTCGAGCAATATACGCTTACCACTGGCAAGAGAATTTATGTACTTGCTGAGGGGCGTCTGGTGAACCTTGCGGCGGCGGAAGGACATCCCGCAAGTGTCATGGATATGAGCTTTGCCAATCAGGCGCTGGGCGCGGAATATATGCTGACCAATGCCGATAAGTTAGGCCACGATGTCT
>Ga0114129_10018008_pt1 | contig 10059 bp, 12 predicted proteins | sample RhiMetdeltSRZDD1_FD_80071 | JGI IMG/M metagenome (GOLD analysis project Ga0114129, IMG submission 80071) | Populus rhizosphere microbial communities from Tennessee, USA - Rhizosphere MetaG P. deltoides SRZDD1 (version 2) (version 2) | ecosystem: Host-associated > Plants > Roots > Rhizosphere >...
TGGTACGACGCGGTCGGCGCACGATCGGCGGTGGTGAAGGGCATGGCGGTTCCCGCATAAACCATCGGCTAGCGCTACCCGCCCGGCTTTCGGGCGTGCCGGGCGAGAAAGGCGTTGATCTCGCGCAGCGCGAGCTGCGGCTCCCCCGGCGTGGGCTTCGAGCCGACCACGCGGTTCATCCATTCCATGTTCTCCTGCATGCGCGCCACCACGCGCGGCCATTCGGCGGCCGTGTAGCGCTGCGGGTCGGGAAGTACATGGCATTGGTTGCAGGCTAGACGGAATGCCTCTCCGGAGGCTGCGTTCACCTCGGGATAGCGCGCAGGGTCGATCGGCTTCTGCGCATGGCGCTGCAGATAGGCAACGATCGCTCTCGTTTCGTCCGCGCCGGGCGCATTCACACCAGCCATCATTTCGGCCATGAGCGCTCCCATGTTCCCCCGGCCCTCCATGCGCAGCACCATGCGCTGCACGACGCCGGGCCATTTCTCGGCGTGGTGCATGGCCGGGTTGGGCAAGTTGTGGCACTGCACGCAATACGCGACGACCAGCTTCGCGCCCCGCGTGTCGCGGTCGGGCAACTGCTGCACCGAAAACGTCGGCGGCAGAATGCGCTCGAGCATCGGCCCGTGCGGGCTCGCTTGCCAGCGCTTTTTCGCCTCGGCGACTTCGTCGGCGCACGCCGTACCGGTCCACACGGCGAGCAGGAATGCGAGAGCTCTCATTCCTAAAGAGTATGCCGGCGGTCGCCTCGCGAAAAACCGAGAAGCGGCGCGTTTATGTCGCGTCCCACGGCGAGCACCTTGAAGAGCTCGCCCATTTCGGCCGGCGAGAGAAGCAGGTGCGCCTCGGCGGCGATCGGGGCGTACTGGAGCGCGTTGTCGACATTCGCCTCGGCGAGCACCTCGGTGATGCCGCAGTTGACGAGGAACTGGGCCTGGTTGGCGTAGCCGAGCACCTCGATGCCAGCCTCGCGCGCCGCATTGGCGAGCGCGCTGAAATCCACGTGGGCGGTTATGTCCTGCTCGCCAGGCCGCTCGAAAGGGTCTCCGCGCGTTCGGTGGCGCGAGTGGACCATGAGCGTGCCCATCGCGCGCTGCGGGTGATAGTACTCGTGGCGCGGAAAGCCGTAGTCAATCACCAAGAGGACCCCCTGCTCGAGCCGCTCGGCGACGCTGCGCATCCACGCGCGGCCCGCAAGGCCGATTTCGCTCTCGTAGGGAACGGGAACATCGAGCGCGCGAGCGGCCTCTAGCAGCGCGCCGTGCGCAGGGCGCTCTTCCCATGTCAACGACAGGTTGACTCCGCGCTCGAGGATGCCCTTCTCGGTCCAGCGCACCGCATGGACCGGCAGTGCGTCAACGACTTCGTTGGCGACGATCACGCCCCGGAATTGCTCCGGCAGGCGTTCGAGAAACTTCACGTTCCCGCCGAGGCGCTGCGCCTGCCGCCGGCGCAGCGCCGCGCTCGTCTCGAGGATGAAATATTCTCGCTCGAGCTTCTGCGCAAGCAGCGTGTGCGCAAGCGCGCCGCTCCCGGCGCCAACTTCGAGGATCGGTCCCTCGAGCTCGCGAATCTGGCGCGCGAGCGTGCGCCCAAAGAGGCTGCCGAGTTCCGGCGCGGTCACGAAGTCGCCGCCGCGGCCGAACTGGCGGTCGCTCCTGCCGTAATAGGCCTGTACGACGCGTTCCATGTAGCGCGCGAAGGGAATCCAGCCGCCATTCGCGGCAATCTAGGCGCGAAGTTCCTCGACCAGCACCGGGTCGAATCTACCCTAGAATTTCGCGGTTCATGGATGACTCGCTCGAAGGCAAGGCCGCGCTCGTGACGGGCGGGGCGCGGCGCGTCGGCGCGGCGATCGCACGGCGTTTGCACGCGGCGGGTGCGAAAGTGCTGATCCATTATCGCGACTCGGAAGCCGATGCGGCCCGCCTCGAGGCCGAATTCAACGCCGCGCGGCCGAAGAGCGCAGCCAAGGTCAAAGCCGAGCTTCTCGCGCCGATCGCGCCACGCGCGCTGCTCCTCGCCGCGCTCGAGGGCTTCGGACGGCTCGACATCCTGGTGAACAACGCATCCAGCTTCTTTCCGGTGGAGGTGGGCAAGATTGAATCGTCGCACTGGGAGGAGCTCATCGGCTCGAATCTGCGCGCGCCGCTCTTCATTGCGCAGCAGGCGGCGGCGGAGCTCGCCAAGAACGAAGGCTGCATCGTGAACATCGTCGATATCCATGCCGAGCGGCCGCTCAAGGGCTATGCCCTCTACAGCGTTGCCAAAGCCGGGCTTGCGGCGATGACGCGCGCGCTGGCGCTCGAGCTCGCGCCGCGCGTGCGCGTGAACGGCGTCGCGCCCGGCGCCATCGCGTGGCCCGAGGACGGGCAATTTGCCGAGGGCGAGCGCGTGCGCATCGTCTCCACTACACCGCTGGCCCGCACCGGCACTCCGGAAGACATCGCGCGCGCGGTTCATTTTCTGGCCTGCGCGTCCTACGTGACCGGGCAGATCCTCGCCGTCGACGGCGGCCGCTCCATCTTCATTTAGGAGGTTGCGATGCCATGGCTGTGGCTCACGCTTGCCGGGCTTCTCGAGATCGTGTGGGCGATCGGCCTTAAGTACACCGACGGGTTCACCCGCCCTTTGCCCTCAGTCATTACGGTGCTTGCCATGATCGGCAGCGTTTACTTTCTCGCGCTCGCGGTGCGCTCGATTCCGATCGGCACCGGTTACGCGGTCTGGACCGGCATCGGCGCGGTCGGCGTCGCCATTCTCGGCATGATATTGTTCGATGAGCCCCGCACGCTGCTGCGCATCATTTCCATCCTTTTCATCGTTGCCGGCATCGCGGGGCTCAAGCTGGTCACTGCATGAGCGCCCAACCCGTCCGCATCCATCGCGATCCGCGCAAGGCCGAGTACGAGTCGGGCAAGCTCGCCAAGCGCATCCGCCGTCAGGTAGGCGAGGCAATCGCGGACTTCAACATGATCCAGGCCGGCGACAAGGTGATGGTCTGCCTTTCCGGAGGCAAGGACAGCCACGCCCTCCTGGATGTGCTCATCAGCCTGCAGACTAAGGCGCCGGTCGAATTCGAGCTCATTGCGGTGAACCTTGACCAGAAGCAGCCGGGGTTTCCGGAGCACGTGCTGCCGGAATATCTCCGGTCGCGCGGCATCGCCTTCCGCATCGTCGAGCAGGACACTTATTCGGTCGTGAAGCGCGTGATCCCCGAGGGGCAGACGATGTGCTCGCTATGCTCGCGGCTCAGGCGCGGCGTCCTCTATCGCGTCGCCGCCGAGCTCGGCGCGACGAAGATCGCGCTCGGCCATCACCGCGATGACATCCTGGCAACATTCTTCCTGAATCTGTTCCACGGCGGACAGCTGAAGGCGATGCCGGCGAAGCTCGTGTCGGACGACGGAAAGCACGTCGTAATCCGGCCGCTCGCCTATGTCGCCGAGGCGGATCTGGCCGCCTACGCCGAGGCGCGGCGCTTTCCTATCATTCCGTGCACGCTGTGCGGATCGCAGGACAACCTGCAGCGCCAACAGGTCGGCGAGATACTGCGCGAATGGCAGCGGCGCCATCCCGGGCGCATTGAATCCATCGTGCGTGCGCTGACCGAAGTGCGGCCGTCCCATCTTCTCGACCGCAAGCTCTTCGACTTCGCAAATTTGAAATGAAACCCAGTGGTCACGTTGCGGCGCAAGAAAGGCGCCCGGCTGTCACATGGAGCGTATGGTGCACCACACCAAACCGGTGAAGCGCCACACGGGCGGCGCGCGGCGATCCGCGATGCCGAACTACGACGATTGATTTCACCAATCTTTAAGAACTCGGTTCTTCCGCCCTATGCCGCGCGCGCAACTTGCGCGGTAGCGTGTCATCCGGTGGCGACTAGAATGCGTTGAGTCATCGAGAGCACCACAACCATGACAAGACCGGTCGCTAGCTTTGTGAGCCGCGCGGGCCTGATCGGCCTTCTCGCTTTGGGCGGGGCCGCAGTCACGGCGGACAACTCGGAGAACCAGGTGCGGGAGGAGGCCGTCGTGAGCGAGCCTATCGTGCAGGTGTGGGGGGCGCGAACGCGCGGCGCAAAAGGCATCTTCGGGGTCCATACCTGGATCGCTGTCAGGCCGCGGAACGAGACGGAATACACCGTGTACGAAGTCGTCGGCTGGCGCCTGCGCTGGACCGACACGGCGGTGGTGGTCCGCAACCGGGCGCCGAACCACTGGTTCGGCGCCGAAGGCGAGCTTTACGCGGAGAAGCGCGGTGCCGGGGTCGAGGCGCTCATCCAGCGCATCGACAAGCTGGCGCGCGAATATCCGTACGCCAACACCTACACGCTATGGCCCGGCCCCAACTCGAACACCTTCGTCGCGTGGATCGCGCGCTCCGTGCCCGAACTGGAGGCCGATCTGCCGGCGACGGCGATCGGCAAGGACTACATCGGCTCCGACATGATCTCGACCGCGCCGAGCGGCAAGGGGTTCCAGTTCTCCTTGCGCGGGCTTCTAGGCATCGCGGCGAGCAGCGTCGACGGCGTCGAGCTGAACGTCCTGGGGCTGAACTTCGGCGTGAGCGGCTCCGGCATCAAGCTGCCGATCGTCGGACGCATCGGCACGCCGCGCATCTCCGCCGCGCTCGCCGCCGAGCAGCCCGCCACACCCTAGCTCACATCTTCAGGCGCGCGCCGCGCGCGATCTCTTCGACCTTGTCCTTGTTCCGCGGGAAAAAGCCGAGCCGCGGCGCGAAGTACAGCAGCGCGTAAAGCTCTCCCTTGCTGACCGCGCCATAGCCGACGCCGAGATTCACCACGCCGTCGACTTTGCGGGTGAAGGTGAACTCGAAGCGGAAGCCCTTCTCGCCACCGAAGCTCCACGGCTCGAGCTTGTCGAGCTGGAAGGTCGAGCCGCCTTTCGTATAGAGCCCCTCGAACATGGCCACGATCTCGTCGGCGTGCATTCCGGCGCGGAACTGGATCTTTTTCGTACCCGCGATTTCCGGGGCGCCGGCGTCGATCGCTTCGCCGCTCTTGACGCCCGCGAACACGCGAAGCTCGTCGACCGGCAGCCCTTCCATCGTCCAGACCCGCGCCGGTGCAATCTGCGCGGACTGGAAATGGTTCCAGGCGCCGTCCAGGGGCAACTCCAGGCGCGCGCCGACGTTCTGCTGGCCGGATTCGACCTTCTCCATTTTCGGCACGACGGCGCAGCCGGCCACCTCGAAGGCAAGCAGAGCGAGCAGCAGTCTTGTCATGTTCCCATCTCCTCGAGATAGCTCTTGATCATGGACGCGTCGGGTGCTTTAGGCGCGAGGTCCAGGTAGCGCCGGAAGCTCGTCTTCGCCTCCGGGGTCTGCTGGCGCGCCCGGTACACGGTGCCGAGGCTGCGGTGTGTCTCGGCGGGCTCGCCGCCGGCGTTGGCCGCAGCCAGATAGTCCGCGACCGCGGCATCGAGGTCGCCTTCGCCGGCGCGCAGGCGATAGGTCTCGCCCCTCGCGTAGAGGTAGAGCGCGTTCGGCGAGCGCGCGATCATGCGGTTCAGCAGCGCCAGGCTTTCCTCACGCTGTCCGCGCTTCACTTCGTCGGCGAGCCACCCCTGCAGGAAAGGCTTGACCGTCTGGTTCCATTCGGCCGCCTTGCTCACGCCGCCCGGGTTTGCCTGCGCCAGCTTGGCGAGCGTCTCCATGCGTTCCTCGGGCGCAGGATGCGAGCCGAACAGCGGATTGGGTGTGCGCGAGTCGGGATTCGCCTGAGTCTCGAGCAGCAGGTTCTGCCAGATCTTCGCCGCCTCGGCCGGGTCGTAGCCGGCATTGCGCATCAGCGTAAGGCCGATCCGGTCGGCTTCGCGCTCGTGGTCGCGCGAATAGCCGGAAAAACTCGCCATGACGCCGAGCTGGGCGATCGCGCCCACCACGCCGAACATCGCCGCGACCGTGGCCGCAGAGCTGTGGTTCTTCGCCGAGCGCAGGCGCTCCACGGAGTGGCGCGCCAGATAATGGCCGATCTCATGACCGAGCACCGCGGCGAGCTGGGCTTCGTTGTCGACGCGAAGCATGAGGCCGCTCCAGACCTGCATCATGCCGTTGGGCGCCATGGAGGCATTGAAGAACGGCGTGCGCATGAGGTACACGCGCACGTCCGGGCAATGCGCGCCGGCGAGCCGGCACGCCATGTCCTGCACGCGTGCCTGCAGCTCGGTATCGCGGATCGCGAACGGGCTGCGGCGCAGGCGCGTCTCCTCGCGATCCATCATCGCCCACAGGCCGCCTTCGTCGGTCGCGGTGTCCGGCCGGGTAAAGCGCTCCGGCATGCGCCACTCGGGCGCCGGCGTCTCTTCCAGCGGCTGGGCGCGCGAGAGGAGCGGCGCGACCCCCAGTCCGCACAGACAGCCGGCAGCGAGCAGTCGCCGGCGCTTCACTTCGTGATCGGAAATTCGTTGAGCAGCGCGTCGACGGTTTCCGCGGCCTTCTCGGCTTCGCGCAGGTCGCCGCTTCCCCGCTGCAGCCGGTTGAACCAGAGCACGCGGCCGGTGTTCAGGTCGACCAGAGACGCGTAGCCGGTCTGCACGCCGCCGGCGGTCGGGATGACGCGGCCGAGCGAAAGGACGGCGATCGCAACCATCGCAGCCTTGCGTTCGTCGCTCGTATAGCTGTCCCGCACCCAGCTGAACAGCGCATAGTCGGCGCCGGTCATCTCTCGGATCTGCTTGACCGGCTCGCCGATCGACCAGTCGAGCTTGCCGTCCTTCGAAGGCAGCGCGAGGGTGCCGAAGTGATGGATGTTGATCGCCCGCGCGATGGCGCCATGCAGGGCGTTCACTTCTTCCGCCTCGTCGGCCTGCTTGCTGGTGAGCTCGACGCTGGACAGGCCGAGCTTCTGCTTCTTTTCGATCATTGCGGCTTTGAAGTGCTTGGACGCCGCTTCGGTCCAGTCCGCCTTGGGCTCGAGCACGCCGCCCCCGCTGATGGAGAACAGCTCGATGTCGGTCGGCATGATGACGACGCGCGCGCCCTTCGGCAGGGCACTGAAACCCGGCGCCAGGTTTTTCGACTGCGCGGCTGCTGGAATGGTAACGACGGCAAGCATGGCGGCGCCGAGCACGCCGCCGATCGACCCACATAGACGCATGTAAGCCTCCCTCTGCTCTCTTCTTCTCACAATATCCTGTGCTCCTTGCGCCCCCGCCGCAAGTCCCGAGAATGGGCTAGCTCGTCTTTACGTAGCTTGCTTCCAGGCAGACGTTGACCACCGCTTGGCGCCTTTCTTCCTTCACGACTTTGAGCGCGCGCTCGAGCGCCGGCATGAGTTGAGCCGGGTCGGTGACGCGTTCGCCGTGGCCGCGACTTGCCTGTACGACGTGCTCGAAGCGCGGCGACGGTTCCAGCGTCGCGAAGGGCGGCGCCTTCATCTCCGAGGCGTGCCCCTTCGGGTAGGTCGATAGCGTGGAGCGGTGCACCGCCGCCCAGCGCGCGTTGTTGGCGATCACGAACAGCACGGGCAGACGCATCGCTTCGGACACATAGTGCACGGCGGTCGGATTGCCGAACATGTAGGCGCCGTCGCCCACCGCGCAGATCACGGTCTTGTCATGGGAGGCGAGCTTCGCGCCAAGCGCGGCGCCCATGCCCCACCCGAGGCCGCCGGCGGACGGGTTGCCGAAGTAGCGGCCCGGTCCCGTGATCACCATTTCCTCGAGCACCGTGGGGTACTCGTTCACGAGGATCGTGTTGTCGTCGAGGATCTTGTTGACGCACGCGGAGAGCCACTTGCCGGTGATGGTCGCCGGCATGGGTTCTGTGCCGGTGCGCCCGCGCCTGCGGATGTCGTCGGCCACAAGCGCCACGGTCTTGCGGCGGTCCTCGATCTGCTTCGGGGACACCGCCTCCTTCTGGGCCGCGCGCCAGAGCGCCTGAAGCGTCGGAGCGACCGCGCCGGTAAGCGCCAGGTCGGCGCGAAAGCCGCGCAGGGGGTAGGCGGCGAAAAGCGGATCGGGGCCGATATGAATCACCTTGGCCTGCGCCTTCGGCTGCCCCTCCTTCGGGATCCAGGGCACATCGCACTCGACGACGAGGACGACGTCCGCTTCGCGGAGCAGGGTGTGCGGATCCCAGCCGCAGTGCATGGGGTGCTCGGTGGAAAGCGCGAGGTGCCGGGGCCGGTAATGCACGACCGGCACGGCGAGATTGTGGGCGAGCTGCTCTATGGCACGCGCGGACTCGAGGGTGCGGCCGCCGCTCGCGGTGATGAGGACGGGGTGCTTCGCCTCGGCCAGCGCCTTGGCCGCCTCGGCCAGCGCCTCGGCGTCGGCGGCGGGCGGCGTGGCCGGCGCGATGGTCGAAGCCCCAGACAGCCCGCCGACAAAACCGGAAGCGAGCACTTCCCTCGGCAAGGTCACGTAGACCGGGCCCTGCGGCTCGCTTTTCGCGATGGCGAGCGCGCGGTCGATGACCGTCTCAACCTGCTCGGCATGGCGCAGCTCGTAGTCCCACTTCACGAATTCCCGCACCATGCCGCCCTGGTCGAAGTGCTCCTGCGCCCAGTGGATGTAGTTGTTGCGCGCGGCCGGCACCACGCCCGACTCGGTCAGCGGTGTGCGCCCGGCAGTGAACAGCATCGGTACGTTCTGTCGCGACGCGTTGATCAGCCCGTTCAGCGAGTTCGCCGTACCGACGCCGACATGCACCATCATCGCCTGCGGACGGCCCGTGACCATGGCGTAGCCATGAGCCATCGCCACGCCCATGTTCTCGTGCGGAACGATCACAATTTCCGGCAGGCGCCAGCCGAGCTTCTTGCCTTTGGCATAGGCCTCGACCACCGGCGCGAAGTCGGTGCCGCCGTTTGCGAACAGGTACTCGATGCCGCGCGCCGCGAGCAGGCCCAGCCACGCGTCCGCCGCAGTCTCGGGTTTGAAGGTGACGGGATGGTCGGGTTTCATGGCGGAATGGTAATCCGTAGCCATGTTTCTCCGGGAGCACGCTCGACGACCGCCCTGCGCCCGCGCAGCCGGTAGGTGAGATAACAGAGGTCGCGCACCTCGCTCAGCGCATCGGCGCGAAGGATCGCGGCGGTTGCGCCGGGTCCGCGTGCCGAAGGCGCGAGGAGGCCGCTCTGCGCGCGTCGCCAGAGATAGCGGCCAAGCTGCTGCGTAAAGCTGTAATCGTCGCGCGCAACGAGGCGCGGTTCGGCGGCGCGCCGCAGGTCGATGAGGATCGCCTCGCATCGCACCTGGAACACTCGCCGCTCGCCGACGATTTCGCTTTCCGTCGGGAAGCTGTCGGCAACGAAGCGGTGCCAGTGATAGAGCGTCTCATGCACCGTCGTTTCGAGGTCCAGGGCCCCGTACCACACGCCGTACTCCAGGCCGTCGGAATAACGCGTCGCCTGCCAGTTGTAGGGGACGAACGGATAGGTAATCACGGCGCCGTAATCGAAGGGGCGCGTAATGAGCGGAGCGGGACTTGGAATGCGCGTGGCCGCCTCGGCGGCGATGGCGACCTCGCGGTCGGTGTCGTCGCGCGCGAGGTCGTCGAAGAGGTCCTGCGAGACACGGATGCCCTTGATGTTGCGCACGAGGTCGCCCCGAAAATCGGCGACGTCGCGGATCAATTCTTCGAACAACCTACCGGCCGCGCTCGAAGTCCAGGTAGCGGCGCACCGCGAGGATGCCCTCGTAGCCGTGCTTCTTCATGATGTCGAGCGGAGCTGCGCCGCCAAAGCGTCGGTTCGCCGCGCTCACCCAACGATAGGCGAGGCCGCGGTCATGGGGAAACAGAATGCGCAGCGCCTTGTGGATGCCCAGAAGATGGCCGGCGCGGGCAATGAGGTCGGCGCTGTCGGCGAAGGGCTCGCCTTTCCGGTACCGCGCGATGGTCGAGCGCGACTGCGCCGAGAGGCCGAGCAGCGCAGCCTGGTCCGGAAGGCGGAGCTGCCAATGATCCAGCAGGGCGACCACGAGTTTCGCCAGCCGCTCGCGGTTGGTGCGAGTCCGCAGATCGACCTGGCGCGCGGGTGCCTGCATGTCCCAAATAGTACGTCGTACGTCCTAATTACTACAACCA
>Ga0114129_10018009_pt1 | contig 10059 bp, 4 predicted proteins | sample RhiMetdeltSRZDD1_FD_80071 | JGI IMG/M metagenome (GOLD analysis project Ga0114129, IMG submission 80071) | Populus rhizosphere microbial communities from Tennessee, USA - Rhizosphere MetaG P. deltoides SRZDD1 (version 2) (version 2) | ecosystem: Host-associated > Plants > Roots > Rhizosphere >...
AGGTTTTTCCTGAGGTAAGGAGGAATAACGCTCCTGTACCTCATCCAGGATTTCGAGAATCTTATCGTGAGTTTCAGGCAGGAGAACATGAATATGCTCACTGGCTCGCCTGACAACCTTCGCTTCATTGACAAAATTATTCTGCTTTAAATCCGCTTGCAACCCTTCAGGACCATTGTGCAGGATCGCCAGCGCGCCGCCGATCATCTGCAGTTGAGCCGCAAGCCACCGCCGCGACCGATTAAGCTGATGAGAGAGTGGAATTCCGGGAGCATGAGAATAAAAGATAACCCCATCCTCCTGGCTGATGGCTTCTGGTCTATTCCCCTGAAATCTCTGGTTATTGGCAGCCAGCCAATCGACGACCCGATTGGCAACGCCAAAAGCCCGAACAGCATCTTCTGGATTCGAATACACCTTGGCATATAATACTTGCCCGGAGGGCGTCAGCGTCCCAGGCGAGGAAAGCTCATAACGCAATACGTGACGCTCGCCTGGCCGGTAGCGGATTGGAGTGACCACGAGCATTTGCTTCCTATCATGAACAATGCCAAGAGAGGCAAGCCTCTCAGCTACATAGGAGGGTTTACCCAACTGAACCAGGTGCGGAAATTCCGGATCAAACGGCCAAACCTCGAGCTTGAGCCCTTGATCGGGAATTTCCCTCCATAGCGAGCGCTGTACAGGCATCAATCCAGATTGGTTCGCTTCTTCTTGGAGCTGGTCCCAAGCATCTGCTTGGTTCGTGCCATCCGCGGTTTTCTGCCACGCCGCGGCCAAATGAACTAGGTGACTTGCCTGACCCGACGAGTCTAATGCCGGGAAAGTGAAATAGGCCAATAGCTTTCGTCCGGGTTTGAATTTGGCACGTGTCAGGTGGAAAGGACCGGCGCGATAGCCGGATCGCAGCATCTGTTGCACTTCCCCTCGCAACAGGCGGCGCGAGGATGGACCATTCAATACCGACTGAATCCCAGCCAGACCAGCTTTTCCCGAGAGGATCTTTTCATCGTTCATTGCAGTTTCAGGACGTAGATGCCTTGTTCTTGATCGATAAACTGATCTGTCTCTGACATTCGACTCTTTCCTCAAGCAGGATAAGGGTCTGCCTTAACCGGCTGCCCTTCATTTTCTCCCAACTGTGCAGAGTCAGCCGAATGAGGCTGATCAATTCATAAATCGCGACCCGTCCTCGTAACAGTCCTTCATCGGCGATCCAGCCTCTCGATACATCGACATATGTATCGAGAAAAAGAGCGCACAAACGCTCGATCGCTTCGGGTGCAAAGGGAGCATTTGGATCCTGATCTTTAATAATATTCAGCCTCTGGTATGCCAAATAATGGCCCAGATCCTGCGCGGGTTCCACCTGGCAAATAGAATCAAAATCAACCAGGCCCCCACCACTTCCGTCAAAGATCAATTGAGTGTAGGTGAAATCGCCGTGGCTGAAGCAGGGTGGCATGGCTGTGTACATCTGAGAAAATTCAACCGTCTCGTTGATCCAGGAGTCGATCTGCTCACGCAATTGAGGAAAGGTCCGACCTACAACTTTGGTCTCATCTCGCAGTTCAGCAATCTGCATTTCCAGCGTCTTATCCAGACCCAACTTAATATCTGAGCCATGCAGAGTGGCTGCAATCAAAGCGCAGATCCTAACAGCCTGCTCCAGGGTCATCTCACTTTCATCCGAAGTATTTCTGCTGCCTGCCCCGCTACGATCACCAGTCCAGGTTTTCAACAATTCTTTGAAAAAAGGTTTTCCCGGAAGCGCTTCCATCAAAAGCAGGTTTAAGTCTGGAAAGTAACCTAATGCTTGAGGGATGCGGAATCGGTACGGAACTTCAGATTCGCGCAACCTCTCTCTTAACGCGGAGAGGATGGAGATTGTCAAGCTGCCTAAGCCCTCCGCATCGACTTTTCCATAGACGGTTATCTTGTGCGGGATCCGTGTTGCAACTTGCATGCCATCAACAGAGTAGCGTAGAACACAGCGCTCATAGCGCCCGTAGTGAGCGAGATCGAGATGGACATCTTTAATGAGGAGCTCACCCGATAACGCCTCCGGCAGCGTTTCCGCCAGGATGCCTGCAATATAGTGCGGATCGGTTGCCTCCACCAAGGTTGGAATCATACCGTCAATCGGGAAGACGGATAATGCCATCATCAAGTTTTCAACCATCGCAATCGGATTGGCAAACACCTTAATTTCTGGCCGATCGCTCACTCGGGTAGCAATAGGACTGAGAGTATTATCAACATATGTTTTACAACTGGAAACGTCTCTGAATTGTCGCGCGTTGACCAGCACAGTGCTCGTCTGATCGTTTGCATTGTCCAGGATGGTCAGCTTGTATTGCATATTGATGATGTGGTCCGGCAAGTAAAGCGCTTTTCCAGGAGAACAACTGACAATGGAATAAAGTTCATTATCGAGGCCAAAGAGAGCTTCCTGCAAAATTTGCCTCATCGTATCCGCGTGAAAGGCTTCAGCCAGCAGAGGAACGTTCTTCTGCAGAAATACACTGCGAGGCAAATTACTGTCTAAAGTCTCAATTAATCGCTCAATCGATGAGTTTGCCATGATTGTTTTCAACCCTTTTCCACTTTTGAATTTGTCATTTCGGACACGGGAACAGCGCTACCCATCTCTCTTTGGCCGGATTGCATTGCATAGAGGTTGGCATACAATCCTCCTGAGCGGACTAATTCATCGTGGGTCCCCATTTGCTCAATTTGGCCCTCCTTGATGACAATGATCTTATCAGCGTCGCGAATTAAACTTAGTTCATGCGAGATAATAATGGTAGTCTTACCGTCCATCAATTTGCGCAAAGCCTGTAGCACCAAGTCCGTTGATTCCGCGTCTAGCCCCGTCGAGGGTTCGTCCAGAATCAAAACGGGTGTATCGCGGATAAACGCGCGGGCTATCGCAATCCGTTGGCGCTGACCACCCGAAAGATTCGAGCCGCGCTCCCCTAACATGGTGTAATAACCATCAGGCATTTTGGAGATAAATTCATCTGCATTGGCGTTTTTGGATGCATCGATAATTTCCACGCCACTTGCGTCCGGGCGTCCATAGGCAATATTTTCGACGATGCTGCCCGTAAACAAGATGGACTCCTGGAGCACCATACTCATCTGTGCACGAAGTGATTCCAGAGTGTAATTGCGAATGTCACGTCCATCAATTAAGATTTGTCCGTCATTCGGATCATACAGGCGAGGAATAAGCTGGGCAATGGTGCTTTTTCCCGCGCCGGTGTGACCGACTACTGCCACCACCTGGCCCGGTTCAACCGTGAAGGAGAGACCGTTCAGTGTAGGTCGCGGCTGTTTGCCATCCGATCCTTTTTTCGAGGAACCGAGCCCTGGATAAGTAAACACTACATTCCGGAACTCAAGCCTGCCACGGAAAGGCGGTGCAGGAACCGCGTCTGATTCATCTCGCACCTCCGGCTTCATGTCCATTAAGTCGCCCACGCGTTCCAGGCTGGCATACAGCTTACCAAAGGCATTCCACTGGGCAATCAGCTTCTTCGTCGGCTTGAACATGTCGTCGATCCATTTGATGAATGTGTACAACATGCCAACCCCCAGGATCAAGGGATTCCGGAATATGATCCATGCCCCCACACCGATCACCGCCGCCGTGGCAAACGCGCCCATAACACTCACCGCCCAACTGAAACGCGCCTGATACCCCGCGGCATCCAAAGCCGCGTCCATCGCTTTGCGACTTTGAGCAGAGAAGAGGGATTGTTCATAACTGCCCTGTCCGTACACTTGGATGACCCGGATGGAGGCTAACATTTCCTGGGCAGCAGAAGCCAGCTCGCCTTCGGTTGAACGCAGGCGTTTGCTCGCCGACTTGATTCGGCCGGTGTAATAGTTCGAGACAAGGGTCATAAAGGGAAGAATCGAAACGGCCAGTAGTGGGATCAAGAATACAGCCGCATCGCCCTGAACACCCTGCCCGGGACGCCAGATATGCCATGCTTGCCAGAACATCAGCCCCAAAACCATAACGAGGTATAGCACACTGCCGAGAAGATCGGACAGATTCGAAATAATGAAGTCCTCTACCGCGGCCACATCGGAAGTGACGCGGGTGAGAATGTCCCCCGTGCGGCTCTGATTATGGAAGGACAGGGAGAGTTTTTGCAGATGCCCGTAGAGAAAAACACGCATATTGTAGCCAACCCCGCGGCCGCCCTGGGCAAGGTAGATCTCAGCCAGTGAGTCACACAGACTGTTGATCATGGTCAGACCAATAATGCCAAACCCGGAAAGAACCAGGGTTTCGACATCCGGGTTGATCCCGGAATTGAAGCCCAGAAGCTGGAGCGGAGTGCGTGGTGATGCAGCCGCGTCTCCAAGGATTTGACTGACGCGCAACGTTACGTAGGTAATTGCGTAACCGGTCACCAATGGAATGACTAGATTTGTGATCTGTTCAACGATCAGTGTGATCAAAGATAAGGTCAAAAGCCGACGTGAGTTTTGAGAGAAGCGCGCAATAATCCCCACAAGCGGGCTGAAGTTCAGGCGGGTCGAAGAAGAGCTTTTTTGATCGTCAGAAGATTTTTTACTCATCAGCACACCAATTTGATCTAAAGGATGTAAACCATAATTTTAGACAAACAAAGCTTTTAGGCGATTTGCAGCTAGAGCAATATCGAACTGTTCAGTCACTTTTTTCGAGGCCGCAGCGCCTAATTGTCTGCGTTTTTCAGCGTCCCGTAGAAGCTCAAGAATCCCTGATGAAATGCCCTTAACATCATGCTGTTGAAATAAAAGCCCATTGTGATCGTTATCCACCAGTTCAGGAATTCCAGCCACCGCCGTCGTAACCACTGGCAAACCCACTGCCATAGCTTCGACCAGCACGTTGGGGATGCCGTCCCGGTCACCATCATCGGTTTGGACCGGCGTCAGGGCAAAAAGATTCGCGCTCTGAAATATAGAAATTAACTCCTGCTGTGTGCGGTCACCCATCAACATGACGTCCTCGGACATACCATGTTTCTCGATCCACTCTTTCAATTGTTGACTGAGCGGACCATCTCCGTAAATCGTACAACGGAATTGTTGCCCTCTTTCTTTAACCAGAAGCAGAGCCTGCAATAAATCCTGGAATCCTTTCTTCTCCACCAACCGCCCAACCGATAGGATGATAGGAATCTCTGTTGGTGTGCTGGTGTTTGCATCGGTAACCGGTTGAAAGTCCTTTAGATTTACACCGTGGTAGATCAACGAGAATTTCGACTTCTGCAATGGCGCAACCTGATTCAGGTATTCAATGTTTGCTCCGCAGCAGGTGATCACAGCGCTAGCCCGATGGATACGATCTGTTAAGGTATCCTCGGGCACCTGGTAGAGATCACGTGCGTGCGCGGTAAAACTAAATGGAAGACCAATTATGCAATTCACAAGATAAGCAATTAGGGCTGGGTCATGCGCAAAGTGGGCATGCAGATGGTCTATTTTTTTTCCAGTTCTCCGTTCTTCCAAATTGAGAACGTGAATCAAGTGAATAGCCTGAAGGAAGCATTCCCAGCGATTGCTAGCAGTATAGCCTTTATCAATCCCATTATGGGTACCTATATAAAACAGAGCGCGGATATATCCAATGAAATGTAACTTTGCGACTTCAAAGTTCTCGCGCAATACTTTCGTCAACGGCCGCGCCTGCGTCGCTTCCTCCAAATAATGAACGGGGGCCTGAACCTGATCTACTTGCATTTGAACCACCTTCTCCCAAGGGTTGGTCAGGGCAAAGATCTGAATTGCTACACCGATCTTTTCCAACGCAAGGATCTCATTCAGAATAAAGGTCTGTGAGAGACGAGGATAGCTGCGGAGGAGGTAGCCGATTTGCTTATTAGAGCGGCTTTTGCCCATCGAGTGGCCTTCTTAATTTCTGCAAATTCATAGACAGGTACTTCCGTTTCTTTTTGCGCAGCTCTGGTTTTAGCCGTCTCAAGGAGGGTAAGTGCCTGTTCGAGCATTAACCAGACCTGTGCCTGCTGTTCCTCTCCTTCCGGCCAGGGACGTGGACCACGAAACTTGCATAACTGCTTGGCAATCTTGAGACAGGAGTAAATGTAGAAAAACAGGAATTTCTCGTCCCATTGCCATCCGGTTTCATTGGAATAAGCATCCAAAAAGCGGTTTTGGAGATCTGTAAACTGCGCGGTATGATCCTCATTGCGGTAGGCCAGCAGATAAAAATTGGCACAAAAATGTGCCAGGTCAAAATTTGGGTCACCCAGGCGCATCTCGTCAAAATCAAATACTTTCAAACCACTGTCGATCAGTATATGCTCATAATGAAAATCCTTATGAATGGGAACACGAACGCTAAAGTCCAGCTCGGCCGTCTTTTGGATCAGATAATCTGCAATATGGTTAACCGCCTTTTGCTCATCTGGATATTTCTTTGATATTAGCTCCGCCCAATCGCGCATGTTATCTACTTCATTCTCAACCTTGAACTCCTTCTCGAGCGGAATTTGATGGGTGTGCAGTTGCGCCAGCCATTTTCCAGCAAGCTCCATTGCACGGACCACTTCATCGCCGTCCAATGAGCGCAACGCGATGTAATCGCCGAGCAACTTACCTTCTGCCGGAATAAAAACGAGCATCGAAAGATTTGGGATCACTCCCAACGGCTCTGGAATATCCAGGTCTGCTGCATCGCGAAAGACTTCATTGTGAAGCGTATTCATCACCTTGTACGCCCGTTCAGATAAATATGGTTCTGGATAAAGTTTGCCATACACGGAAGCATATTTCTGGCACTCCAGCTGGTCCAGGTCATAACGAATGACGCCGCGTTTCCCTGGTTTATAAGCCAACAGTTTCGCACGATGAACAAACCGCGCGGCAGAAGCAGAACAGACATCACCGAGCATGGGTGTGAGATTGCCATTCATGATCTCGGCATTGAGCGCACTCCACAGGGCAGGGAATGGTTTATCCTCAAACACCTTTGGAAATTTCGTTTTGCTGCTGGCTGTCCGCAGATGAGCAACCAACTTTCCCTTCATGTTGGTGATCGTGTCTGCTTCAAGGTTCGCTAAATCCTCTTTAATCGCAGAAAAGGCGGCTTGAATAAGATGAATGACAAGCGGCCATTCCAGAAACGTCAGGCTTCTAAAACGGCGGCCAGCAATTTTTAGTAAGGAAGCCGCCTGATAGACTGACAACCATCTTTTGTCAATATCGCCCTGCACGGTGAGGTATCCTTCCAGGAACGCTCGACCCGCACGCTCGATAAACTCAGCATGTTCGGGTTGGCGGATCGCCTTCCAGCACAAGTACGCCAGGAAATTCCCAAGATCACGGGCCGGGTTAGCCCAGCAGTAGCTATCCAGGTCGATCATCGCCAGGCGATCTCCCTGTAAGATATACTGATCCGTACGCATTGCGCCATGGCTTGCAACGGGCTTTGGTTCCTTAAAATGGTCGACTTTTGAGAGGATTAGCTGAATGACTTCTTCATATTTGACTGCCATGTCGGGTCGTACTTTGGCAATGATCACTGTGTATTCATGCAGGTCTTGTAGGTCATCATAGACTGTTTTCGTTTCACTTGGAGCAGTCGAATTATTATGGAATACACCCAGCGCACGCCCTGCTTTCACAATCCAGTCTTCCCGAACCGAAACTTCATAAGTTTGATCGTAAATAAATTGCGTAAACTCAATCCCGTCGGGAACAGCATCTTGTAAGATCATTTCCATTTCAGGCCAGACGGCAACGGGCGCAGAAATCTGCGGCATATCCTCGTTTTCCTGGCTGGATTTGTGAAGCTCCATGAGAGCGTTCATGAGCTGTTCCGCGTCTCCGGCAAACGATTTTCCATAAAACACATCTTTACCGGAAGGCGTTTGCACAGTGTAGCGGATCACACAGTGCAGGCCAGGTTTGTAACGTACCGGGAAGATTTCCAAAAGCTTTATCTCATCGCGATAGCCATCATAAGCTGGCAACTCAGAAAAGCGTTTTTGCATCTCGTTCATGTTCGTTGCAATGGACAACCACGGAAGACGCTCATCGGCTGTGAAAATGCGTGGCAGTGGCCCATCGGGTGTAAAGTCCAGTACACCGATAGTCCGCTCTGCGGTACCGTCTGTTTTTCCGATTAGGATTTCATACGTAGTGACGCAACGTTGGGATGGCCGATATTTCACATCCTGCAACTTCTTGATAGTTAGTTTGCCTGATGGATTTTCTACAGAATTCGATAAATGGAGCTTCCGCTCGAAGAGATCGGCTACCTCCTCAAAATCAAACGCACTTGGCATATCTGGTAATTGATCGTCAAAGTCAAAACGGTATTCCATACATACGCTCCTAGTGACCGATACTTCGAAGCTAACCTGGCATTTCAGGAAGTTCGAACGTTTCCAGCTCCACGCTGTATTCCTACTAATAACACAATCAAGAACAGGCTCATGATTACTAATCTTAACCAGTAATTTAAAGGGTTAATAACAAATAATAAGAGCGGAACGGTGAGCAAAAGTACCCAGCTGATAGATGTCATAGTCCTTCTAGACAGAGCTGAAACCATCAGTCCCAAGACTCCGCCGATAAACGCGACTAGAGATAAAGTGATTCCAGAAGAGAGAAGGGCTTGGCTTCCTGCGGCACTGCCAATTTGCCCGATGGAGTGAATGATCGTCCAAACCAATCCCTGGTAAATGGCTAAAAGACCGACAAGCCATATTTTGGATAAGATGTATGGAAACAACAAAGAAGTGGTCCGTTGCTCACGCCGGTAAACATCTTTTTCTTTGAAGATTTCATTTTGAACCAGCATTGCAGCAGTCAATACAACTAGGAATACAAACAGATCAAATACAACCGGTTGACCATTTGGATTCACACCTCTGGCAGAAAGTATAAAATGGACCAGCGCAACAAGAGGTGGGATCACAAGCATTAGGGGTGCCGCCCTATCTCTCCAGAGTAAACGAAAATTACGTTGAATAAGTAGGAAGAGTTTTTGAACACCGCTCGCGCGCGGCATGATTGGTGGAGGCTGCTTCTCTTTCGAACTGTTTCTTAATCGTAGTCGGATAAGCGGGTGGGTCTGGAGCATAAGGTCTGGATACCTATTATTCAGTGGATCCTCCACATACTTTTGATAGGCTTCGTAATCCCTGAACCGCTTTGCCCATTCCAATCCATCAGTTTCCAGGGGGTTAACCAGCATCTCAAGCGCTTCTTGCAATCCAAATAAATCTTTGACGACTCCCCGGGGAAGGAATCCTTTTAAATAACCTAAAGTTTCATCTGCCGGCCCAAACCAACCCAAGAACCCTTTTGGCGCCAGGAAAATGATCTTGTCAGTTACCCCCGTGCTTCTGGAGCGTGGATTGACCTGGATAATTGTGAGTCCCTGCCTGGATAATTCCCGCAACAGAATGGTGATTTGTATATCTTCAAAAGAAGAGAGCGGCTTCGAGGGATAATCGATTAGGAGTAATTTGGGATAACCCATAAGCTCGACCGCAATGCTTAACCGTCGCTGCTCAACATTGGTCAATAATCCAACCCGTCGATCTGCAACTTGGGTTAAGCCTACGGAATCTAATACGGTCCGCACCCTCTGCTGACGATCTTGAGCGCCCATGCTGCGCGGCAGACACAATAGTGCCGCGTCTTGAAGTGTTTCTGATACGGTGAGATTTTGGTGTAGAGCAAACTCAGCGGGTACAAATCCAATAATCGGACGAAAGGCTTTCAGGTTTGCATAAAGACTAATCCCATCAATCAGAACCTCGCCACTTTCAGGTTTGATCAGTCCGGCAAGGCATTGTAATAGCGTGGATTTTCCTGACCGACCCAGGTCCGTTAATGCAACGAGTTCACCCGGCTCAATATGGAAGGATATATCTGTAAATACATTCGTGCCTGCACGCGTGCGAACAGTCAGGTCCCTCGCCTGGAGCAAGACTCCGCTTGGCATCTGGGCCTTTTCGCCATCCTTTTGAGCAGGATCAGTCATAACGCTCTTAATTCCTTCTCTCACATCTGTCTTCA
>Ga0114129_10018010_pt1 | contig 10058 bp, 8 predicted proteins | sample RhiMetdeltSRZDD1_FD_80071 | JGI IMG/M metagenome (GOLD analysis project Ga0114129, IMG submission 80071) | Populus rhizosphere microbial communities from Tennessee, USA - Rhizosphere MetaG P. deltoides SRZDD1 (version 2) (version 2) | ecosystem: Host-associated > Plants > Roots > Rhizosphere >...
CGGCCAAGTTGAGTCGCAAGCTGCGCCTCTCCCAGGAAGAGACGGTCAGCCTTCTGGATCTTGCGGGCTATCAGCACAATCAGGTCGGGCAGCGCGAGCGCCCGACGGGCTAACTCGGCGGCAACCTGAGCAGGTGGGGACGGCTTCGGCTGTCTCCCCCCACGGGAACACTCTTCATTCAGATTCCCGGGTCTGTTGCTACAGGCCCGGGAATCAGGAACCTTGCCCTCAGTGAGGAAGGGCGGCCCCGTGCCCCATCATCTCGCCCTTCGGTCGCACTCAAGCAGAAGCCGCGTCGAGTCATCGTCACAAACTCCAAAGTTGGGCCATCACACTCGTGACCTTTGAAGGATCGACCGCCATCGGCGAGGACATCACGCGGAAGATCTGATCGGGCCCGGTGGTTGGGTTATCCAGTTCCATGGGGTGCCTCTCGGGGATCGGCATCCACGGTGCGTTTGAGCCGGAGAACGTCGAATTGATGCAGTACACGGGACTCGAGGACAAGAACGGCAAGGAAATTTACGAAGGGGATATTGTTCGCACAACTCACGTCAGTATCGGGTTTGGAGAGTTCGTGCTCGTACGGTAACGGGTGAGGTTGTCTTTCAGCCGGGGGCGTTCACAATCGGGCATGGTGATGCCGCTCATCTGATTTCACGCTATAGGGATGATCTTGAGGTCATCGGCAACATCTACGAGCACCCGGAGCTGATTGAGCGGGAGGCCGAAAGCAGTGACCTCAACCCGCTCCACGTCACCATTTCGCACGCGGACGCCGCCGTCGAGATGGCCTGCCCGACTCAGAGCCGGTGGCGACGGAATGGCGCTATCGGCGCAGCGCTTAGCGCATCTGGACATGCGGAGCAGAGAGCCAACCATGCTCACCGCGAGAGCGTCTCATTGCTGCAAACCCTGGACGTGCTTGGCGTTGAAGCTTGCGCAGGTGCTCGAACAACGACCCCTCGTGGTCTGTCATCGTTGGCCGTTGTCGTGCTCTAAGGTCCAGCGCATGGACATCGTCGTCTTCGGCGTGACAGGCTTCGTCGGTCGCCTAGTCGCGGAGTACCTGGCCGAACACGCGCCCGCCGGCGTCACGATCGGGCTCGCCGGCCGCTCACCAGAGAAGCTCAAGCGTAGGGCGGCGGACCTCGGCGTCGTCTGGCCGCTGGTCGTGGCTGACACATCCGACGAGGCATCGCTGGCGGCGATGGCGAGCGGCGCTCGGGTTGTGGCGACGACGGTCGGCCCGTACTGGCCGGCCGGCGTGAAGCTCGTCGACGCCTGCATCGCCGCCGGCACGCACTACCTGGACCTGACCGGCGAGATCCTGTTCGTGCAGGAGAGCATCTCGCGCCACGACCGCGCCGGCGCCTCTAGGGCCCGGATCGTCCACAGTTGCGGGTTCGACTCGATCCCGAGCGACCTCGGCGTCCTCATGCTGCACGAGGCCGGCGGCGAGATGAGTGGCACGACGCTGGTCATGAAGGCGCTCAAGGGCGGCTTCAGCGGCGGTACGCTCGCGTCCTTGAAGGGCCAGATCGACGAGATCCGCCGCAACGGCGCCGCCCGCAAGGCCATATTCGACCCTAACGCGCTAGCGCCGGGCCGCGAGCCCGTCGGCGAGCGAGACCTGAGGCGGGTCGCGCGCGACCCCAGGCACGGCTGGATCGGCCCGTTTGTGATGGCGAGCTACAACACGCGCGTGGTCCGCCGCAGTGCCGTCTTGCTCGACTACGGCCCGCGGTTCCGCTACCGCGAGATCTCGGCGTACAGCAACCCGGTGACCGCGCTGGTCGCCACCTCCGCCCTCGACGCGCTCGCGGGCGGCCTCGCGTTCCCGCCGACCCGCCGGCTGCTCGACCGCGTCCTCCCCAGCCCCGGTGAGGGGCCGAGCGAGAAGTCCCGCGCCAGCGGCTACTTCACGATGGAGGTCCACTGCGCTGGCCGACGCGCGACGGTCGCCGCGAAGGGCGACCCCGGCTACGCAGCGACCGCGGTGATGATGGGCGAGAGCGCGCTCTGCGCCGCGCGCTAGACCAGCTCCCGGACCGCTTCGGCGTCCTCACCCCGGCCTCCGCGATGGGCACCACGCTCATCGACCGCCTCCGCGCCGCGGGCATGACGCTCATGGTCAATTGAACGTCCACCGACGTTGTTCGACCGGGTGGAGAAACATGTGTCCAGTCGCTGTGCGTGACCAGCACGGCGTCCAGCTTCGGCACGTCGGCGGCGGCGATCGGGAACTCGATCATCACCGGCACGTCGAAATCGCCCAGCACGGGATCAACCATCAGTGTCGCGCCGCGACTGTTGATCAAGAATCCTGCCGTGCCCAGGCGCGCGACTTGGTGAAGCGCAATGTTGCTCTGCTGTGTGACGTTCCGCGTGGCACCGCTGGGCGCCCGTCGAAGTCGCTCACGCTCGCGCAGGCCGCGGATTTGCTAGCAGCCGCAAAGATGCACCCGATCATGCATGCCTACATCGTGGTGTCGTTGCTCACCGGCGCACGGACGGAGGAGCTGCGGGCGCTGACATGGAGCCATGTCGACCTCGACGGCGAGCCGCCGAGCGTGCAGCTATGGCGATCAGTGCGAGAAGGCGGTGACACTAAGACGCGACTGTCACGGCGCACTCTTGAGCTCCCGAACGAATGCATAGCCGCGCTTCGAGCGCACAGACGCTGGCAGACCCAGAGTCGGCTGCGCAGCGCGGCACGATGGCCCGACAACGATCTTGTCTTCACGACGCAATTTGGCACCCCGCTCGACGCCGCCAACGTTCGACGTGCCTTCCGCCAGGTCGCCGAGCAAGCTGGGCTCCAAGCGGAGGAATGGACACCGCGAGAGCTGCGGCACAGTTTCGTCTCACTGCTGTCGAGTGCAGGGATCCCGATCGAGGACATCGCACATCTGGCCGGCCACGCCAACACCCGTACGACGGAAAAGGTGTATCGCAAAGACTTGCGCCCGGTACTAACACGCGGAGCAAAGGCGATGGACGACATCTTCAAGGCGCACCGCGAAGCCAGCGAGCCCCCCACTCTGCCCCCCGCGGGCGACGAGAACCAAACAGAGCGCTGAATGATACGAGTGCGATTCAGGCTTGGCCAGGGCAAACAGTGAGTGGAGCTTAGGGGACTCGAACCCCTGACCTCTTCCATGCCATGGAAGCGCGCTACCAACTGCGCCAAAGCCCCTCGAGCGTGACCGGCCGGCCCGTCCACAAGCCTGACCGATCCTACATTCGAGGTCCTGGACGGGCCAATCGGGCGTGGGCGCCGATCAGTAGAAGAAGATCGGTAGCCAACCCGGATTGTGGGCGTGGAGGAGTATGGCCCAGAGCACACAGTCGAAGATCAAGTGCACGCTGACCACGTAGGGCAGCGATCGGGTGCGGTTGAAGATATAGCCCTGGATCAGGGCAAATGGCGTTGTCAGGAACGGTCCCCAGCTCCGATAACCGAGCTCCCAGAGAAATGACACGAAGATGATCGCTTGCAAGATGTTCGCTTGCCACAGTCGGAAGTGTCGCCGTAGTAGCGCGAACGCCGTGCAGATAAAGAACAGTTCATCCCACAGGCCGACCGCATTCACGCAGATGAAGAGCCTGATGATCTCGGTCGGCTCGCTCACGGCCGGCCAGTTGAGATAGGTGCCGGAGCGGATGAAGTAGAACGGCATGATCACCCAGGCAAGCCCCACCACGATTGCCAGGTACCACTTCTCAGCGGTCGTCCATCGCCTGCCGGTGTTGATCGGGAACCGCACGATGTGACGCTTGAAGACGAATCTGTCGACCACGTACGGGACCACTACAGCGAAAAGCAGCACGCTTCCCATCAGCATGATGTTGCCGTAGCTGATGTCCGCCGCCAGTGAGATGGTCCCGATGAGGCCCAGGCTGAAGCCGATGAGTAACAGACTCTTGCCAAGATCACGATCGACGACGAATCCCAGCACCACGCTGACGGCCAGCACGGCATACCCAGACGGCTCGTGCTGTAACCCAAAGAGCAGGAAGCCCGCGACCGACACGCCAAACGCCGGCGCGAGGCCCCAGGAAAAACGCGGTGGCGCCGCAACCTCGACGTCCGGCGGTGCCGTCGTCACACGACCAGTCAACCCCTCTGGATATCGGACACGGCGGTCACGTTGTAGCTTTCAATCCGCCAGTACGCCCCCGAGCGATGCCGGCCAATGCTTACCCATGCGCAATTGGAGAGTCCGCCAAGTCGGCGCCACTCATCGAAAGGCAGCCCGACGAACTTGCATGCACCAACCCGGCCGGCCAGACCATGAGTGACGACAACGACGGTGGATTGATCTTCAGCTTCCTCGGCGATTTCGGTCAGCGCCTCGACCATCCGCTCGGCCACCTCACTCGGGCTCTCACCAGTGGGCGAGCGTCGTACCTCCTCACCCGCCCACAGCCGGCGCGCCAACTCGGGGTCGGCCGCCCTGATCTCCTCGCCAAGCAAGCCCTCCCACGAGCCCACATGGATCTCCCGCAGCCGCTTGTCGGTCGTTATGTCCAATCCGACGCGCTGGGCCAGCATCTCCGCGGTCTGATAGCACCGCGTCAGATCACTGGAGTAAACCCGCGATGGCCGATACGCAGCGAGGACCTCGGCCGCTTGGATCGCCTGCGCATAGCCAACCTCATCGAGCGGAATGTCGGCTTGACCTTGATAGCGGTCGATCACATTCCACTCGGTGCGACCGTGACGCCAAATGATGATCCGTGCAGCAGTCATCGCCGCTCATCCACACGGAGCTCGATCTCCGGGCAATCCCGCCACAGCCGCTCCAGTGCGTAAAAGCGACGCTCATCGGTAAGTTGCACGTGGACCACGATGTCGAGATAGTCCAGCAGCACCCACCGTTGTTCCCGGTAGCCCTCTCGCCTCACCGGTTTTGCGTCATGTCCTCGGAGCGACTCCTCAATTCCATCAACGACTGCTCCGACCTGGCGTTCGTTGGACGCGGTGACGACCAGAAAGACGTCGGTTATCGCCAGTTGCTCAGAAACGTCGTAGGCGACGAGATCGGTGCCGAGCTTGTCGACAGCCGCAGTCGCGGCCGCGTGGGTCAGTTCCAGCGCGCGCTTGGTGGCAGTCAAGATCTCACAATCTGTTGGGCGATACCGCTAAGCGTTCACGTGCACAACGCGCAACCAAGGCTAGCTGTTCGAGTTGACCGAGCCTCGCAGCCGCATAGTTTGGTTCGGGCCTTCGTAGGCGGCCAGAAAGACCTCCAAGCCGGCGTCGGCGATCGCGTTGAGTTCCCGGCGGCTCCTACGGCCCACACCGCGGAACATCACCGTGTCGAGTGGCTCCCCGATCACGAGGAACGCGAACTGCGTCGCCGCAAGCCGTGGATCATGCATCTGCAACTCACCGCGCTCGGCCAGCTGAGCGAACGCGGTGGTCAAGGCACCGACGGTCCGCCTTGGCCCGCTGTCGTGGTACCTGCGAGCCAGATCGGGAAACCTACCTGCCTCCCGCAGCACCAGCTGCCGGCGGCGCAGCAGCACAGGATTCATTACCGCCTTGACGTAACTCCGCGCTAGATCCCGGAGTGCTGCTCGCACATCAGTAGCATCTGCAACCGCCGCGACCTGAAACTGAAAGTCCCGGCTGACATGTTCCACACTGCCGAGTGCGACCGCCCGAAATAGCGTCTGCTTATCGCGGAAGTGCTTGTACACGGTCTGCTTCGATACAGCGGCCGCCACGGCAATGTCCTCCATCGAGGTGCCGGCGTACTCGTGAATCAAGAACAACTCGGTGGCCGCCTGCAGGATCGCCTCCCGCTTGCGGGTACTCCGAGCCGACATTGGGGAATCCACATCAAAGATTCTAGGAAAGTAGCCGATGATTTCATGAGTACTGGACGGTCTAGTTCTATGGATGGTCACAACCGAAAGGACTTACACCATGTCTCAGACTCTCCAGGTCCCAGTGACTGCCCAGGGACACGCCCGCCAGGCCTTGGTGGCCGGCGCGGTCGCTGGACCGCTCTACGTGTCTGTCGGCATTCTCGAGGCCGTGCTGCGCCGGGGCTTCGATATCCGCATCCACTCCTTGAGCCTGCTGGTGAACGGCAACACCGGCTGGATCCACTCGGCAATGATGGTGACGAGCGGTTTGCTCACCGTCATCGGCGCGCTCGGGGTGAGCCGCGCACAGCGAGCCGGCCGGCGTTCGTACGCAACGATTTTCGGATTGGCCGCGTATGGGTTGGGTATTGCAATTGCGGGCCTGCTGCGTGCCGATCCCGCAGAGGGATTTCCGCTCGGCACGCCGGCGGGTCCGCCTGTGGTGGTGACAGCCAGCGGCGTCGGCCACCTTGTCGCGGGAGGAATCGGCTTTCTCGGCTTGATCGTGGCGTGTCTTGCGTGCGGCCGCCGCTCAGCCCAAGCTGGGGATCGTGCTTGGGCCGCCTGCTCTGCAGCGATCGGCGTTTACTACCTGGTCGCGTTCGCCGGGATCGCCTCGGGAGCCGCTAGTCCCGTGATCAACATTGCCTTCACGATCGCTGTCGCGCTGGGCTGGGCATGGCTGACGGCTCTCTACGTACGGGCGCTCAAGGGACGAACCTGTTGAGCCCCCCGACGCTGACTCTCAGGTAACTGCACCGGTCTCGGCGAGCCCGTCGCAGGGACATGATCAACTTCACCCTGACCAACGATCCCCCTTTACAGTTAACTATGGACGCCAGCGACCCCCGGCTGGCGGCGCTTCGGGAGGGCCCCGCCTCGACTGCATACGTGCCTCGGCTGCTGCCTGCGTGGGCCGCCGCCGAGTCTGGGCCGGCCCACCGAGTCATCGATGGAAGCCTCTTACTGTTCGACATCACCGGCTTCACCCCTTTGACTGAGCGGCTGGCTCGCAAGGGCCGGGAAGGCGCCGAGGAGCTGAGCAACCTACTTGACACGGTCTTCAGCCAGCTGTTGATGGATGCCGAGGACGAGGGTGCTGACCTTCTCAAGTGGGGCGGTGACGCGGTGCTGCTGCTCTTCGACGGCGCAGACCATGGCCGCCGCGCTGCTAGGGCCGGGCTGCGCATGCATCGGGCTCTTGCGCAAATAGGGGGCGCCAAAACATCTATTGGCAGAGTCAAGCTGCGTGCTTCCGCTGGTGTCGAGTCGGGTCCAGTCCATCTGATACTCGCGGGAAATCCTGCCCTGCGCCGGGACTTGGTCCTGGTGGGGCCAACGGCTACGGCGGTCACCATGCTGGAACATGCCGCGGGCATCGGTGAGGTGTTGGTGGGAGACGCCACTGCTGCGGACCTCGGGCCAGGCCTCGTACGCCCACACGAAGGCTGGGGTCATCTCCTTTCCGGTCTACCGACACCCGCGAACCGTCCACCGCAGCCGGAACCTGAGCCGATGCCGGCCGTTGTTGAGCAGCTGCTAGCGCCGCAACTGTGGGCTTATCTCTCCCAACCGTCTCGCGAACCGGAGCACCGAACGGTGGCGGTAGCCTTCCTACGCTTCGACGGAACCGACACCGTACTAGCCGAGGAGGGCGCAGAGGTTGTCACGGCAGCCGTCGATGAGGTGCTTCGCAATGTGCAGGAGGCCACGGCGGCCCATGAAGTTTCGTTCCTCGACACGGACGTCGATGTAAATGGTGCAAAGATCTTGCTCGTCGGCGGTGCGCCCAGTAGTGCTGGTGATGACACCGATCGGCTACTAACTGCGATAAGTGAGACCGTCAATCGGGCCGGCCGGTTGCCATTGCAGGCCGGTATTTCGCACGGCCGGGTATTCACGGGTGATACCGGTTCCCCAACCCGCCGTACGTATTCAGTGAAGGGCGATGCCGTAAACCTCGCCGCGCGGCTGGCCGCGCATGCGGAGTCTGGCTCCATCCTCATGGCAGCCGACGTGCTCGAGCACACGCGGCGGTCGTACGCGGTCAATGACGCGCCGATGGCGAGGCTTAAGGGCAAAAGCAAGCCGGTGCCAGTCGTCACGCTTGGCGAACCGCTTGACTCCCGCAAGCAGCAGAACAGTGAGGACTTCTTCGTCGGCCGGGACACCGAGATGGCCATTTTGCAAGGTGCTGCAGAACAGTTGATCAATGGATCAGGCGGCCTCATCGAAGTCGTCGGGGAGCCGGGCATCGGAAAGACCAGGCTCGTTGACGAAGCCGTCGCACAGGTCAGCGATGTCACAGTGCTGCGTTGCGATTGCGAACGAACAGGCGCTGCGGCACCGTACACACCAGTGCGGCGCCTGCTGCATCACGTGCTCGGCACCAGCAGCGCCATGGACCCTAACGCCATCGCCAGGTGTCTCCAGGATTGCGTGACGGCCGCGGCGCCCGAGCTAGCCCCGTGGGTCTCACTGCTCGGTGTGGTGCTCGACATCTCGATTCCGCCGAGCTCGGAAGTGGCCGAACTGGAGGAGCAGCACCGTGCAGAGCGGATACCTGAGCTGTACGCAGATCTGCTTGAGCGCATGGTCCAGACTCCCGTGATACTCGTCGTCGAAGATTCGTACCTCGCGGATTCGGCTAGCGAAGGCGTATTGGCCGCCGTTGCTCGACGGGCGCAGCAGCAACCCTGGCTGCTTTTCGTAACCCGCGACGACCGTCCCACCGGGTGGGTGCCGACGGCTACCGGTCGTATTGAGTTGGGACCGCTCGACATGACGTCGTCGATTGAACTGGCCGAGATGGCGACGCCGGAGCGGCCGTTACCGCCAGCCATCGCCGAAGAGCTGGCAGTCCGCTCAGGTGGACACCCGCTGCTGCTGCGCGAACTGGCCCGGGCCGCCGCCCGTGGCGAGGACCCGGACGAGCTGCCATCGACCGTCGAAGAGCTCGCCGCGAGCCAGATCGACCAGCTGCCACCCGCGCAGCGCTCCATGTTACGGCGGGCCGCTGTACTCGGCGATGAGTTTCCCGAGGACTTGCTTTTGCAGATGATCAGCGACGTGGCGCCCGAGAAGTCCGAAACCGAACTACTCGCCGGGCTGTCAGGCCTCATTGTCTCGGCCGGTTACCTGCTCCGCTTCCGCCACCCCATTCTTCGGGAGGTCGCGTACGCTGGCTTGCCCTATCGGCGCCGCCGCGAACTGCACGCGCAGGCCGCCGAGGTTCTGGAGGCCAACCCAGCCGCGGCAGACCGCCGACCCGAGCTCCTCGCACTTCACTACTTCGTGGCCCGCAACTACGACAAGGCGATGGACTACGGCTGGCGTGCCGGGGAACGGGCGATGGCGCGCTATGCGCCAGCTGCCGCTGCCGACGCCTACCGAAGAGCGGCCCAGGCCGCCCGACTTTCGTCGCATGTCAGCCCGAGCGAGCGTTCGTTTTACCTGGAAGCGTTGGGCGATGCAGAGTTTCTGGCGGGCCGATCGACCGAGGCTGCAGGGGCTTATCTGGAAGCACTGCGGGGCGTACGCGGGCAACCGCTGCGGGAGTCTCATCTGGCCCTCAAACTGACCCGGGTTGAGCAACGTCGCGGCCACTACAGCAACGCGCTGCGCCGCGCGAGTCTGGGCCTGCGTGCTCTTAGCGGCGCGACCGGTCCGGAGGCGGGCGCCGTTCGTGCCCAGTTGCAGGTCCGGTACGCGTTCTGCCGGGTCCAGCAGGGTCGCTATGCGGACGCCCGCCGATGGGCGGAACGAGGCCTCGCCGAAGCAGAGGCTGCCCATGAGGTGAAAGCGCAGGCCAAAGCGCACGCGGCCTTGCACGCCGTAGAACTGTGGTTGGGCGGGTCTGACGCCGAGCGGCACGGCGAGACGGCGCTGCGTATCTTCGAGCAGCTTGGGGACCTCAACGAGCAAGCCCATATGTTGAACAACATGGCCGTGCAGCGGCTCGCCGAAGGCCGTTGGCCTGATGCGCTCCTTATGTTTACGCGTGCGGCGGAGACGTATCGCCGGCTCGGCGACGCCTCCAATGCCGCGGACTCTGACTCCAGCCGGGCCGAGGTCTTGGTGCGGCAGGGCCGGTCCGACGAGGCGCTGCCGTTGCTCCAGAGCTCACTCCGGGTCGCCCGTGCCGTTGGTGATGAGGACCTCGTGGCCTTGGTACACAA
>Ga0114129_10018011_pt1 | contig 10058 bp, 6 predicted proteins | sample RhiMetdeltSRZDD1_FD_80071 | JGI IMG/M metagenome (GOLD analysis project Ga0114129, IMG submission 80071) | Populus rhizosphere microbial communities from Tennessee, USA - Rhizosphere MetaG P. deltoides SRZDD1 (version 2) (version 2) | ecosystem: Host-associated > Plants > Roots > Rhizosphere >...
AGGCAAGCGCGTCGGCGATCAAACCGAGTTCACGAATGCCAACCTGGCTCGGACTATTATTCAACCGCTGCCAGGCACGAAGCACTGAGCCGCTCGGGCTTGCGAATGGATTGGGATAGGCGATAGTCCCCTCCTCACTGAGGGCATTAACAGGGTGGGGGTCCTTTCGGTTGCGAGTTGTGAGTTGGCTGTTGTGGGATGTCTAATGAACTTGTTTCGATGGTTGAACTGGCCCAATGGGCCGATGGTCCGCTGTGCGCTTCAATCCGAATTCACGGCCGGCCATAGCTCCAATTGGGCCAGTTCAACCATCGAAACAAGTTCATTAGACATCCCACAACAGCCAACTCACAGCGGACAACCGGAGTGGATGCGTCGACTATATTGATGCCCTCACTGAGGAGGGGATAATCCCCTACAGCCCTAGCTTCAATTTCGAATTTCGAATTTGAGGTGCAGGATTCGTCCAATTTCAAATTTGATGCGCGGGTTTTCCTCCGATCTCCGGTACGCTCTTCGGACGCTCAAGCACGGCGGCCTTTCAACGTTCATCGCTGTCCTGAGTCTCGCTATTGGTGTCGGAGCGAACGCAGCGATCTTCAGCGTCGGCTACGCCATGCTGATCCGTCCGCTGCCTTACGTCGGGGCGGATCGCCTTGTCATGCTTCGTTCGACTAATCCCTCGCACGGTGTCTTCTGGACAACGGCCGCTCCTGCGAACCTCCTCGACTGGCAAGCTCAGGCGAAATCCTTCGAGGCCATAGCGGGCTATCGTTGGTGGTCGGTGGATCTGACCGGCGGCGATCGAAGCGAGCGACTGCGAGGACTCTTCATCACACCCGAGTTCTTCAAGGTTTTGAACGTACCGTTGATGGGCGAAACATTCAAGAGTGAGGCGTTCAATCCGTCGGATGCACGACGCAGGCCGGAGATCATCATCGGACACGGGCTTTGGCGCCGCCGTTTCGGATCGGACGCAAGTCTGCTCGGCAGAGTTCTGGACATCAACATCATCAATCTTAGCCATGTTGGGCCGACCCCGTCTTTCGTCATCGGAATCGCTTCGGCCGACGTCCATTTCCCGCCTCTCAGCGCCGATTACAATTTGGGCGTGGCCGGCATCGGCGATTCTGTGGACTTCTGGCTTCCCGAATATCGCGACCCGACTCGACGTTCCGACGGCGATCTCGATGTTATCGCCCGGCTGCGTCCAGGGGTTTCGCTCGGGCAAGCCCAAACGGAGATGGACACGATTTCGCGAAATCTTGCTGCGGCGTATCCAGAGACGAACAACGGTCTGGGCGTTCGCGTCGTCCCTTTGCGCGATCGGGTACTGGGTGAATCACGCCAAGTATTGCTCTTGCTCGTCGCATGCACCGGTTTTGTCCTGTTGGTCGCATGCGGAAACGTGGCTAATGTGCTTCTGGCCCGCGCGACAACGCGTCAGAAGGAAGTGGCGATACGTGGCGCTCTCGGCGCATCGAGGCTTCGAATCGTGCGACAGTTTCTTGCCGAGTCCGGGTTGATCGCTCTGCCGGCCGGCGCAATCGGCGTGGGCCTCGCGTACGTGAGTCTCCTTCTGCTGCGCCCTTTGATTCCTGCCGGTGTTCCGCTCGCGCAAGACGCGACGGTGGATCGCACAGTCCTCCTGTTCACATTGATCGTCGCCTCATTCACTGCGCTGATTACGGGGATCGTCCCTGCCTTTCGCTTAGCATCTACACATCCGGCCGACGCGATGAAGTTAGAAGGACGAAGCTTCACTGCCAGCCGAGGTCGGCATCGTGTTGTCGCCATCCTCGTGGCTACGGAGGTAGCGATGACACTCATGCTCTTGATTGCCACTGGTCTCATGGTGAAGAGCGCGAATCAGCTGTCGCGCATCGATACTGGGTTCGATACGCAAAATCTGTTGACCATGACGATCTCGCTGCCGAATAACAAATTCGAATGGAGACACAACGTCGTGTTTTCCAGACAGGTGGTGCATTCGATCGAAGCGATGCCGGAAATACGTGACGCCGCAGTCATCCAGGGTGTGCCGATGCGTACCGGAAGTTTTTATGGCTCTTTCAGCGTCGAGGGCCGGCCGGTTTCGCCGGTAGATCAGCCCTCGGCGAGACTCCGAGTCGTCAGTCCCGGATATTTTCGTGTGATGAAAATTCCCATCCTCGCCGGCCGCGATTATGACGAACACGATGAAGTCGGCCTGGTTGGAAGCCTTCCTTCCGTCATCGTTAATCGTACATTGGCGGAGCGCTTTTGGCCCGGTCAGGACGCCATTGGCAAACGAGTGCGGATGTCATGGATGAAAAGTACATCGGTGATCATCGGTGTGGCCGGCGACGTGCGATACACGGGACTCGATCAAGAATCCGGAAACGAAGTCTATCTGCCTGAGGGGTTGTATCCACAATCGGCCATCACATTGGTTGTGCGAACCGATCGCGATCCCTTGCCGCTGTATTCCGATATGCATAGAAGAATTGTAGACATCGACAAAGACGCTTTCGTCTTTGACACGAAATCGATGACCCAGTTGATTGCCGAGTCGCTCGCACCGCGCCGGTTCTCGACGACGCTGCTGTCGCTATTCGCGGCCGTAGCCCTCGTTCTTTCGCTGGCCGGCATTTACGCTGTGATCGCCCACTCCGTTGCGCAGCGCACGGTCGAGATCGGCATTCGCATGGCAATGGGAGGTTCACCGGCTAGCGTGAGCGGCTTGATGCTTCGATACGGCCTGTTGCCTGCAATCTGCGGAATGGCCATCGGCTGGTCAGGTGCCTTCGTGATCTCGAGATTCTTTTCTGCAATGTTGTTCGGCGTCGGTCCGCTCGATCTCCCAACATGGATCGCCGTTTCCATCTCCATGCTGGCTGTGGCCTTCATCGCGAGCTACCTTCCTGCGCGCCGCGCCTGCGGCGTTGATCCCACCGTCGCGCTGCGGGCGGAGTAAGTCAACCCACCGCAGGCAGATCGTGAAAAATGAAGAGCATTTCCACAATTGCCGTGAACTGGACAGCCACAATTAAGACAATAGCGCAACGATAGGAAAGTGGACATATGCCAAAGTACGGAATTCCGACGATGGATGATCGCCGCCTCTGGGACGCTTTTGTCAAGGGCTCGTATGATCGAACCGCGGTTGTTGTGGCGGATGACCTCGGCATTTTTGCTTCTCTCCACGAGAAACCGGCAAGTGTTTCCGCGCTAGCCACTCACCTCGGGTTTGACGAACGCGCCACAGGGGTCATCGTTCGTCTTCTCGCGTCGCTCGGACTGCTCATCCCCTACGACAATCGCTTTCACCTGGCCGAAGACGCGCGCCTCTATCTGTTGAAATCGAGTCCGTTCTATTGGGGCCACATGATGCACGTAGGAGTCATTGAACGCCAGCGCGAGATGTTGATCGCAAAACTGCAGCAAAAAGATTCCGCGAATGCTGCCGGCCCCCTAGGTGCGCTCACCCTCTCGGGCGAAGACCGTGCCGTCGATGCCTGGGCCGCCGGTCAAGTCCCCGTCCAGCAGGCTCGCGACATAGCGGCCAGAATGCATTCGCACTCGTTGCCAGCAGCGATCGGCGCGGCGCGCAATTACGATTTCGCAAACATCCACAAAATACTGGATGTTGGTGGAGGATCCGGATGCTTCATGATTGCCATGGCTCAGGAGCACCCGCATCTCCGCTGCACGATCATGGATCTGCCGACGATGTGCGAGGTAGCTCACAGCTACATCGATTCAGCTGAAGCAACCGGGAACGTCGACACCATCGCGGTCGACATGTTCCGCCAGCCGTGGCCGCGCGATTACGACGCGGTGTTCTTCTCGAATGTGTGGCACGACTGGAATTTCAGAATCTGCCGGTGGCTCGCGGAACGCACATTCGAAATTCTTCCTTCTGGCGGCCGCATCATGTTGCATGAAATGCTGCTCGATGATGACGGTGCCGGACCGCCAACGGCGGCGGGATTTTCGATGCTGATGCTGCTCGCTACACAGGGCCAGCAATTCACGTTCGGCGAACTGCGTTCCATTCTCGAGGGTGCCGGATTTGCCGGCATCGAAACTGTCAGCACCTACGGCTACTACTCGATTACGACCGGTTACAAACGCTGAGGCTCGCGCGCTCTCCACTCGTTGACGGCTGCCGCCTTCTCATATAGATTGCCGCCTAAAAGGCGGACCATAATTATGAAATCCACAATCGTCGCGACATTCGTATTTACGCTGTTGGTGCCACCGCTGTCTGCTGCCGCTGTTTCCGGCGAAGCGGTCTATCGGCAGCGGTGTGCATCGTGTCACGACTCCGGCAATTCGCGAGTCCCTCCGCGCGATGAATTAAAGAAATTCTCCGTCAGCCGAATACTTCGGGCGTTGGATTTCGGACTGATGAACAACATCGGAACAAAACTGACGCAGGAAGAGCGCGAAGCTGTGGCGAGCTATCTCGGCATTGCCGGCGGAAACGGATTGCCGCCGTCCACTGCATACTGCTCGGATCGGACCGTGAAACTCACCGGACAGAGCAAAACGCAATGGAATGGTTGGAGCCCGTCACCCGCAAACACTCGCTACCAAACCAGCGAGGCAAGCGGTATCACTCTCGAGCAGTTGCCGCGACTCAAATTGAAATGGGCATACGGATTCGATGGCGACATCATGGCCTTCTCACAGCCGACCATTGTTGACGGCAACCTGTTTGTGGGCAGCGCGACCGGAATCGTGCAGGCGCTGAGCGCCGAATCCGGATGCCTGAAATGGACATTTCAAGCCGATGGCCCAGTCCGTACTGCGCCTGTGACCGCGCGGTTCGGCGATAAGCACGCCGTGCTATTTGGCGATTCGGTCGGATGGTTTTATTCGGTCGAGGCAGAAACGGGACGTCTGCTCTGGAAGAAGCGTCCCGAACCTCACGAGGCAACGCGCCTGACGGGAGCGGCGCTCGTATATCAAGGAACGGTGTTTGTGCCGGTAGCTTCATGGGAAGAAAGCCGTACGACGAATCCTGAATACCCGTGCTGCTCGTTCCGCGGAAGCGTGGTCGCATTACGGCTCAAGGATGGCTCGCAGGTTTGGAAGACGTTCATGATCACGGAAAAGCCCAGGCAGACCGAAAAGAATCAATGGGGACCGTCGGGCGCCGGAATATGGTCTGCGCCTACGCTCGATGAGAAGCGACGCGTGCTTTACGTGACGACTGGAGACAACTATTCCGCACCCGCAACACCAATGAGTGATGCGGTCGTTGCACTCGATCTGGGAACAGGACGAGTCGTGTGGTCGAAACAGACGACGCCAGGCGACGTGTGGAACACACTCTGCAGCCAGCGTGGCGATTGTCCTGGGCCCGACTTTGACTATGGGTCTTCGCTGATCTTCGAAAAGCTGTCGAACGGACGAGACATCTTGCTTGCGGGACAAAAATCGGGAGTGGTCTACGCCTTAGATCCCGACCGTAAGGGTGAAATTCTGTGGCAGGTGCGTGTCGGTCAGGGTGGCACAAACGGCGGCGTGCAATGGGGCATGGCGAGTGATGGATATCAGGTCTATGCGGCAACTTCAGATGTTGCGCGTATGCCCGGCAGCGGAGATCCGCTGGATCCGCGGCCACCGTTTGTGGATCCGAAGAAAGGCGGCGGCCTGACTGCATTGCGCATCGCCAACGGCGAAAAGGCGTGGTTCTCCCCACCTATTCCGTGCACGGCTGAGGCAAAACCCGGCTGCAGCCCCGCACAACCGCAGGCAGTGACAGTGATTTCGGGTGTCGTGTTTTCCGGTTCGCTTGATGGTCACCTCCGCGCGTACTCGACAGAAGAAGGGAAAATCCTCTTTGATTTCGACACCGCTCGCGAATATCAAACCGTAAACGGCGTGCGCGCCACCGGAGGATCATTGAATGGTCCAGGCGCCGTGGTCGCCGGCGGGATGTTGTTCGTCAATTCCGGTTACGCGCGGTTGGGAAGCATCCCCGGAAACGTACTGTTGGCTTTTTCCGTGGATGGGAAGTAAGCGAATGTAGCTTCACGAGCTTCTTTTTTAGTGTGCTGGGCTTGTAAATTGTAGGCGTGTCTACGGGAGTGAACGAATTGGTTGGAATACGCGTCCACCCCTCCTCTGTGAGGAGGGGACTACGTCGCCTGATTCGCGCACTTCGACGAAATTCGCAAGCTATCCGCCGATGTTTTGCCATATGCTTTGCCGATGCAATTTCGGCCGGCACTGATTCTCGCTGCTCTTGCGAGTTTGCTTACAGGTAACGCGGGAAGCGCACAGAACGATGTCATTCGCGTCAATACACGCCTCGTGGAAGTCGACGTCGTGGTCCGTGACAAAAATGGGCCGGTGACCAATCTCGTGAAAGAAAATTTCACGATTCTCGATAACGGCAAGCCGCAGAACGTCGATCTGTTTTCCATTTCCAGTGTGGAACGATCAAAGCCGCAGGAAGTGGCTGCCTTGCCTCCAGGCGTTATCTCGAACCGGCTGGGGACACAATTGCCCGCAAGCGCGACGGTCATTCTGTTCGATAGGCTGAACACGGCAGACTTATATCAACGACAGGGTCGCGAGCAGCTTGTGTCTTACTTGAAATCCGCCAAACGAGAGGATCTCACCGCGCTTTATGTACTCGGTGATGACTTGAAGCTGATTCAGGATTTCACGAATGACTCGGATCAGTTAGTACGGGCCGCTACAAAAATGGAAGTCGGCGATTTGCCTGGCGTGGACAATCGTACGGTTCCGGAGATTGCGCAGTCCCAGGCGGTCGGGCGCGTGACGCGCCGCGATGTGCGTGTGGCAGTGGCCGAAGCCGACTTCTCCGTTGCTCAACGCACGGATCCAACCGAAGACGCCATTGAATCCATCGCGCGGCATCTGAATGCTTTGCCAGGCCGCAAGAGTCTGATTTGGATGTCCGCTGCCGGGATTCCTTTGTCAGTCTCAGCAGGAAGCAGCCGTGACGGCAAAGAGTCCAGCGTCGAACGCGCAACTCGGGCGCTGACGAATGCGAATATCGCGGTCTATCCAGTCGATATACGCGGCCTCCAAGCAGATGCTCCGCGAGGGCGACGAGGCATGCGGCCGAATCCGCCTCCGGATGTGATGATCCGCCTCGCCGACGGCACCGGTGGCAGGGCCTTTTACTTCAACAACGATCTCGCCGGCTCGATACGCGCCGCAATATCGGATGCGGAAGTGAGCTACACGCTGGGTTTCTATCCTTCCGAGAACGAGTTTGATGGGAAGTTTCACAATCTGGATGTCAAAGTTGCCCGCAAAGATGTCGAACTCCGGCACCGAGCAGGTTATTTCGCGGCGAAAGAAAAAGCGCCTGATGAAAAAGAACGCAGGGCTATCGTGGCTGAACTGCTCTCGAGCCCGTTTGACGCTTCTCGGATCGGACTTCAGGCCGCGGTTCAACTTGCTCCGTCTGGCAACGGAGCTTTTCGCATTCTTCTGAAGGTTGATGCCGCCGACCTTCAGTTGGAACACCGCAACGATCGCTGGGCAGGAGTCCTGGATGTGGCAATTCGGCTGGAGTCTTCAAAACAGAAAGCCGTTCCGTCGCAAACGAGCGTCATCGATCTTTCGGAGGAATCCTTCCGTGCCGCGCTCTTGCGTGGCCTGACACTTGAAGAGACCGTGACTACAGACCGGCAAAGCGACCGAGTTCGCGTTGTACTTCAGGACCGAGCAACAGGATTGGCCGGTTCGCTGTGGGTTCCTCTCGTCAGGAAATAAAACATATGAAGGGAGTTCGAATTGCGACAGCGGTTCTGGCGACGAGCCTGGCGCTGAGCGCGTTCGTGCTCGCGCAGACAGCGCCCGCTCCGGACATCGCGCTTCCTGCAGGCGACACGATTCGCGGCAAAGGCATCTTTGAAGGCAAAGGCAATTGTCAGAGTTGCCACCGTGTCAATGGAATCGGGTCCCTCTATGGCCCCGACCTCAGCGCGATCGGCGCGGCGCCTCGCGTCGCTGCTCCCGCGGGAGGACGCGGGGGTCAGGCTGCTCCTCCCCCGCCAAGCGAGCCGACGCCCCAGCAACTAGCGCAATCGATCCTGGATCCAAATGCGGTGGTTTCCGTTCAGAACCGCTACATCCGCCTCACGATGAAAGACGGAAAAACAATTTGGGGCAAGATTCTCAGCGTGGATACATTCGCGTACCAGATTTTCGATTCCACAGAAAAGCTTGCAAACATTTCCAAAACAGACGTACGCGAAGCGACGATGACTTCCCCGATGCCGTCGTATCGCGACAAACTGACGACTCAGGAACTATCGGACGTGGTCAGCTACCTGATGTCTTTAAAAGGACAGTGATATGAGAGTGCGTCTCGCATTGGCGTTTATCCTTTTCGCGGCAGGTTCACTTCAAGCGCAAGTGACATTCGACCGGCTTCTTCATGCCGATCGCGAACCGCAAAACTGGCTGACGTACTCCGGAAACGTGTCGGGGCAACGCTACAGTCCACTCACGCAGATTACACCCGCCAACGTGAAGAACCTGGAATTGCAGTGGGTGTGGCAGGCAAAGTCGCTGGAAAAATTCGAAACGACGGCGCTCGTCGTTGATGGCATCCTCTACACGATCCAAGCGCCGAACAATACCAACACCGCGGACGGCTACACGCAGATCGTCGCGCTGGATGCCGCGACAGGGCGCCAGTTCTGGACGTTTCGCTACGACATTCCATCTACGGCTCGCGCGTGTTGCGGGCGCGTGAATCGAGGCGTTGCGATACTCGACAACACGCTCTACATGTCGACGTTGAACTCGCACCTGATCGCCGTTGATGCCAGAGTCGGCAAATTGACTTGGGATACAACGGTCACCGACACGCCTGGATATCCGATGACGCATGCGCCATTGGTGGTCAAAGACAAGATCATCGTCGGGACAGCCGGCGGAGACGGCCCGATACGCGGCTTCCTTGCAGCATTTGATGCCAAAACCGGAAAAGAAGTTTGGCGCTTCTATCCCATTCCTGCGCCCGGCGAACCAGGCAACGAAACGTGGGCCGGCGAATCCTGGAAAGTTGGAGGCGCCGCAATCTGGAACACGGGGGCGTACGACCCTGAGACAAACCTCACGTTCTGGGGAACAGGCAATCCCGCGCCGGATACGAACGGAAACGTCCGCCTTGGCGACAACCTGTATTCCGACTGCGTGATCGCCCTCGACGCCGACACCGGCAAACTGAAATGGTATTACCAGTTCACGCCGCATGATGAGATGGACTACGACTCGACTCAAGTGCCCGTGCTCGCCGACATCGAGTTTCGAGGTCGCATGCGCAAAGCCATGTTGTGGGCAAATCGCAACGGTTTGATGTACGTGCTGGATCGAACGACAGGTGAGTTCCTTCAAGGCAAACCTTTCGTGAAGGTGAACTGGATGAACGGATTCGATCCGAAAGGCCGCCCTATTCGTGTACCCGGCAAGGTTCCTGTCGGAAGCGGCGGCGACGGCACACCCATTATGCCGACCGTTCTTGGCGGGACGAATTGGTATCCGCCATCTTTCAGTCCGAAGACCGGTTTGTTTTACGTCTCCGCCTGGGAAAACTCCAAGTCCGGCGGCGCTCCGGGACAACGCGGAGCTGCAAACACAACGCCGATGGCAGACACGGCACTCGCTCCAAACGTGAAGACGGAAGAGGAGGGTTATGGTGTCGTGCGCGCATTTGAAGCGAAGACGCTCGAACAGAAATGGGAATTCAAGATGAACGACATCACGTGGGCCGGAGTTCTGTCGACTGCATCAGATGTCGTATTCAGCGGCGGACGCGAAGGCTACTTCTTCGCGCTCGACGGCAAAACCGGATCACTGCTCTGGAAAGCCGCGCTCGGCGGCCAGGTGAACAGCGGCCCGATGAGCTATGCCGTCAACGGCAAGCAATACATCGCGGTGAACGCCGGCACCGCGATGTTCGTCTACGCACTGCGACAGTAATCTCGTTATTACTTCGTATATTTTCCGCCGAGGTGCGGGAGATCGAGATTGTTCTCGCACGCGTTTTCGATGACGTCGGTATTCGGCATCAGGCG
>Ga0114129_10018012_pt1 | contig 10058 bp, 9 predicted proteins | sample RhiMetdeltSRZDD1_FD_80071 | JGI IMG/M metagenome (GOLD analysis project Ga0114129, IMG submission 80071) | Populus rhizosphere microbial communities from Tennessee, USA - Rhizosphere MetaG P. deltoides SRZDD1 (version 2) (version 2) | ecosystem: Host-associated > Plants > Roots > Rhizosphere >...
CAAGAAAGTTCAAACGTCGCACGACGACCCTGTGGAATCGGTCACCGCCTATTTGAGCACGCACAACACGGACCTTATCGTGCTTGCGACAGATCAGGACAAGGGAAGAGTCCGGTGGCTCAGTAAGTCCGTGGCTGCACCCATTGCGCGCAAGTCCCAGCAGATGACACTGTTCATTCCGAAGGGCGTGGAAGGATTTGTCTCGCTGAGGGACGGTTCCATTTCGTTGACGAACGTTCTTATCCCAGTTGCGACGACTCCAGCGGCACAACCGGCGATTCAGGCTGCCCTCCGGATCGCGAGCCGGCTGAATTGCCCGTCCGGTGTATTCACGCTGCTCCATGTGGGAGACAAGAAGGACATGCCGGACGTTCGCTTGCCGGAACTGCCGGGCTGGAGTTGGAACACCATTGTCCGAACCGGTAATGTCGTCGACGTCATTACGGAGACGGCCTTGGAGATCAAGGCCGGCTTGATCGCGCTGACGACAGAGGGGCGAAACGGCTTTCTTGATGCGCTCCGCGGAAGCCACAGTGAACGTATCCTACAGAAAGCACCCTGTCCGCTGTTGGCGATTCCGGCGAGCGGTTTCATGGCTTCCGTGGTGTAGGCGTTTTATGCATGCCGCATGACCCGGATGACGCGATCGAACGCCTGTCGGCACTTGACTCTGCTGCTCACACTCACATTCGTGACAGGCTGTTTGGGTTCAATTTACGGCTGGCAGGTTCGAACGATCTCTACGCGATTACCACCATCGTTCGATCCGGGGGTACTCGAACAAGAACCGGTCGCCATTTTTGGAGCCCTTACAATGCCGGGACTCCACGGGAATGAGATGCCATTGGACTATCTGCTCAGCGAGGTCCTGCAAAAAGTCGCACCTCACATACGCGTCATCAGCTCGCGGAACAGCATGTCACAAATTAATCAACAGGGTCTGGCGGTGGAATATACGCAGATGCGCGTGGATGCGGAGCTAAGCTATCTCCTCAATCGGGAATCGTTAAAAAAAATCGGAACGGCGATTGGCGCTCGATATGTGTTTCAGCCCCGCCTGGCCGCCTTTGCCCAAATTATGACCGACCGCTGGACCTTTCCTGGCCTCGGCGTCCTGCTCATGCAAACCCGATCGAGCGATCTGCGGGTGTCGCTCCAACTGTGGGATACAAGGACCGGTGAACTGCTGTGGGTTTCGATGGCCGAAGGGACCCTGCAGAGTGAAGCGGCGTCGAGGGACTACGTCTATTTCGAGGATGCGGCACGGGTCGCATTGGGTAGCATGATCGCCGACTTGTTGAACCGTAAGACGGGGTCCACCTACACGCCACTGAACAAGCTCCTGGACCAATTAATCGAGAGACCGTCGCCGGAACCAAAGTCCGATGATACGAAGCCAACCGATCCAACGACTCAATAGAGGTAGGCAACTGATCCGGAAGGGTGAGACGGGTGCTCGAAGCGGCGCAGGAGGCCAACGCTTTGTGGTGAGTATCTGGAAGCATCCTTTCCATTGTGTTAGGTTTTCTTCCCTCATCAGCGAGGGCAAACAGGAGAGGCGCATGTACACATTTCTTCGATGGTCGATGGCCTGTCTGGCTCTTGTCTGTCTCGCGATCGGTCAAGGCTGTGAGCCGAGACCCCGTTCTGAAGACCTTCAATGGGTTCCCGTCCAGATTACTGATCTATCCAGCATAGCGGGAAAGTGGGACGGCCTGATGCGTCGGATGCCGCCTGATCCAAGGGCAAATGATTGGGTCACGGTGACCATTGCTTCGGACGGAAGGTATCAGTTCACCAGCCTTCGAACGATCGGAGTCTTTAGCGGACATGGTGAATTTGTCGTGAACGAGGGCAAATTGAAGTCAAGCTCCGAACGCGGAACTATCGAGGCTGCCCTCTACGAAGCTGGTGCCCAGCGCATGCTCAAGGCAAAAGGTCGCACCGCAGACGGAACGGAATACACGGCAGAGGTGAAGCCAGCCAAATGACGATGGTGAGTGAAGCTGCAATACACATAACGTTGGAGAATACACAATGATGAACCTGCCTCGCGCCCGGACCTGTGGGCACCACACGTCTTGTCTTGCGCTGCTGTTAATCGCAGCGAGTGCATGCTCAGTGAACCCTGTCAGCAAAATGCCGGAGGTCACCCTCCTGACGGTCGAACAGGAAAAGAAGATTGGTGAGGAGGAAGCGAAGAAGGTTGAGCAAGAAATGGGCTTACTCGATGATACCGCTTTGAATAGTTATGCCGATGCGCTCGGCCAGCGGCTAGCCAAGGAATCGCCACGGCAGGACGTGCCCTATCAATTTCATGTTGTGGACATGATTGAACCGAACGCCTTTGCGCTACCAGGTGGCTATGTTTACGTCACTCGAGGGTTGCTGGCATTGGTCAACACCGAAGACGAGTTGGCCGGGGTAGTCGGCCATGAAATCGGACACGTTGCGGCTAGACATACGGTCCAAAGAATTTCCCGCCAGGGACCATTCGCGCTTGTGACCAATCTCGTCTCCGGTGTGACCGGCTTCTTCGTCCCGGTGGTGGGAAATATTGTGGGTGGCGTCGGCAATCTCGCCCAGGGAATCGTGTTCTCTCCCTACAGCCGGTCTCAGGAGAGTCAGGCAGATGAAGTCGGACAGGAGATGGCGGCCAAGGCGGGCTATGATCCCGTCGGATTGGCCAATTTTTTGACGACGCTCGGACGAGAAGAAGCGCTCTTGAGTGACGGACCGCGTAAGCCCAGCTTCTTCGATTCGCACCCGGCAACGCCTAAGCGCGTGGAACAAACGACGAAGCACGCGAAGGATCTGAAGCCAGTCTCCCGCGAGCCGATCTCTCCTTCCCGTGAGGCATTCCTTGCCAAGCTGGATGGTCTCGTCGTGGGCCAACGCGCTGCGAATGGTATCGTCAAGGGACAGGCCTATCGCCACCCTGACCTGAACTTCTTCCTCCAATTTCCGGAATCATGGAATGTGGACAATACACCCATCCAGTTGGCGGCGGCGCCAAAAGACGGGGACAGAGCCGTTGTCGTTCGCGCAGTCGCCGAAGGCAGCGATCCGATGGATGGAGCGCGGGCCTTGGAAAAGGCCGCGAAATCTTCGTCTCTCGTCGCCAAAACGACGCCGACTACTATCAACGGTCTACCGGCGGCCCGGACTCAAGTAGGAGATTCGAAGCTGACGGTTGATCTGACCTGGATCGCCCATGGAGGCAAGATCTATCAGATAGCCGGGATTGCCTACACAAAAGACTTTGACACCATTCTCCCTCTATTCCGAAACGTGGTGCAAAGCTTCCGTCCTCTGTCTCCGGAAGAGCGAAGCGCGATACGCGAAAAAAAGATTCGACTGGTCAAGGCTCAAGCTGGGGAGAATCTCGCAGCGTTACTGGCTCGATCTCCTTCTGCCTGGAAGGCAAACCAAGTGGCAGTTGCAAACGGATTGACTGGGACGGAAACGCTACGAGAGGGGCAAGTTATCAAGATCACGGTGGAAGAGCCGTACGTCGGAAAAAGGTAGTGATCATGTCATCTCCTGAGTCAGATCCTTCCCATGCTTCAGGATTCTCGACCCCTGTCGGGACGCGACGGCGTTTTTTTCAATGGATGACCAGCGCGGCGGCTGGGTTCATCGGGCTAAGTCTCGCGATTCCGCTTGTCGGCTACGTGATTTCGCCCACATTTAGGCGTCGCGCACAATCGTGGGTGGACGTGGCTGCAGTGAACGATCTATCGATCGGCACCCCAAAACAGCTGGATTATGTGGCGACCGTTCAGGACGGCTATCTCGAAACCAAGATGCAAAAGGCAGTCTGGGCAGTGAAACAAGCTGACGGACAAGTCACGGTGTTTTCTCCCATGTGCACGCACCTGGGGTGTGGCTATCACTGGGATGGGGCAGAACAGAAGTTCAAATGTCCCTGTCATGGAAGCGTTTATGATATCTCGGGGCGTGTGTTGGCAGGGCCTGCACCTCGCCCGCTCGATGCGTTACCTTCAAAAGTGGACAACGGTCGTCTCCTCATCATCTTTAAGGAATTCAAATCTGGAGTCGCGACCCAGCTCGAACTGTAGACGGAGTCCGAGCGCAGGAAGTCCAGTGTCGGCAGCAGAGGTGGCTGCTGTGCGTGCGAAGACCTCACACTGACGAGGAGACGCATGAAGAACATACTGAACATACTGAATGCGACGGTGCTGTTTATGATTGTGTTCTTGGGGGTATTGTTATCGCCACCGCTTGCCGTCGAGGCATCGGGAGATCCGGCAAAAGGGAAGGCGATCTACGAAAAAAATTGCATGGTCTGTCATGGGCCACAAGGTAAGGGTGATGGACCGGCAGGAAAGGCGCTTCAACCGCCGGCTGCCGATTTGACCAGTGCCGCGAGTAAAAAGAAGTCGGAGGCCGAACTTATGCAAGTGGTCGAAAACGGAAGAACTGGCACAGCCATGAGCCCGTATAAAAATCAACTGTCTCAAACTGAGCTGAACGACCTCCTGGCCTATGTGTTGACCTTGAGAAAGTAATCCGCAGATCACGTAATCCCCAGATCACCGGCAACCAGGAGCGTGACGATGGCCTCCCGCATCTATGAATGGTTGGATAGTCGGCTCAAGCTCACATCGCTTGAGAAAACATTGCTGGATGAGCCGATTCCTGGCGGCGCGAGTTGGATTTACGTCTTCGGCTCGGCCACTCTGTTCCTTTTCATCCTTCAGGCCATCACCGGAATGTTTCTGGCCGTGTACTATGCGCCGACGCCGGATCATGCCTACGACAGCGTGCAGTTCATCGAAAACCAAGTCACCTTTGGCTGGTTTGTCCGGGGGCTTCACCACTGGGGCGCGTCCGGCATGGTGATCGCGGTCGGTCTGCACATGCTTCAGGTGTTCCTCTATGGAGCGTTCAAACCGCCTCGCGAGATGATGTGGATGGTCGGCGTGGTGCTGTTTCTTCTCGTGATGGGGTTCGCCTTCACAGGGTATCTTCTTCCCTGGGATCAGACCGCCTACTGGGCCACGCAGGTCGGTATCAATATGGTCGGGACGGCCCCTTTGGTCGGTGACCTCCTGGTGAAGGTCATGCGCGGTGGAGAGACGCTGGGCGCTTTGACGCTCTCCAGATTCTTTGCGGTGCACGTGCTCTTCCTGCCGGCGCTTATCATCATGGGCGTCATGCTGCATCTCTTCATTCTCCGAAGAGTGGGACCGGCCGGTCCCTGGGATGAGCGAAAAGCCGCGGCCGGCAGCGAGACGTTTTATCCCCGACAAGTTTACATGGACGCGGTGGTGATGCTGGGTGTCTTCGTGGTGCTGGCGTTGTTAGCGGTGCTGGTCCCTTTCCCACTGGCCGATAAAGCGAATCCCTCGGATACCAGCTTCGTTCCGGTGCCGGAATGGTATTTCCTCTTCTATTATGAGTTGCTGAAACACGTACATGGTCCGCTCGAGCCTTTTGCCACCTGGGTGCTCCCAGTGCTCGTTGTCTCGGTGCTGTTGCTCTGGCCATTCCTGGATTGGCAAAAAACAGTACGCGCTCCCGCTTCGCGTCCGGCGGGCATGGCAGTGTTTGCTGTGTTCCTCATCACCGTCTTCTCGCTACTGGGTGTCTCGTTGAAAAATCTGTACGGGGTGAAGCGCATTGATCCCGGCATCGCGCATGGCCAGACACTCTTTACAAATCTGGGTTGCACCGGATGTCACAGGATCCATGGCACGGGAGGAGCGGTGGGACCGGATCTCTCGTACGAAGGCGACGTACATCCGGATCGGGAATGGCACTTGAAGCATTTCCGCGATCCGCGATCCGTTTCGCCCGGATCAATCATGCCGAAGTTTCCCCTCACCGATGCAGAACTTCAAGACCTCACCAGCTACATGCTGAGTCTCAAGAGGACGACGTAACAACCAATCAATTTTTCGATTTTGAAACCGTCCAACGTTCATCGATTACCCACGGCTAGGGTACCTGTGTCTTAGGCGGGTACTTCGCAAGCGCTCGCGCGACGGCTTTGGTCGCGAGATTGAGATTCTCCTCCTTCGTCTGCTCCAAAGGTGCGATGATCGTGGCTCGCCACACCAGTTCTCGCTTGATTGGTTCGACCAGATCCAGAACAAGCGTGCCTTCACGGTACGGATATGAGGTCGCACCAGCGCCGTACTTCGCTCCCCATGAATAGCCGGCTCCCCAGGCCTTTCTCTGCTTGGCTTGGATGTTGACCCAGTAGTAGACGGCAAGATCCGCTTGCTGGTCCGGGCGTAGGACCTGGAATCCCTTGTCCTTGAGCTCCTCAGAGATGGCCGGTTCGATTCGATCCCGCAGTGCCACTTCGTCTGGCGTTCTCTCTTCGCCGATGTCGGCTGGATCAGCAAACACGAAGGTTCTGTAACGCGAAAAATCCGCGGTGGAATCATGCTCGGTCTTCACGTCGAGCGTCGTGTACGCGGACAAGACCAGTGCGACAAAAACCAGCAGCGTCATCCTCGTCATGCATTCGCCATTTTGAATCAAAGACACATGTGGCGGGGATCGGTGGGCAACCAATCAATCTTTCGGAGGGACGCAATCCTGAGCCTGGCGTTCTTTGCACAGGCGGTAGCGGCCTGTTGCTACCCAGTATTCGAGCATCTTGTGCACGTCATCCCATGAATCGAAAGAGTCTGCATCGAGGCGTTTCTTACCGACACGACGGTCTGCGGTGGCGGCGAGCACTTCCTTGGTTTCCGAGTCGGAGATCTTCATTTCAAGGCTGGCGTCGCCGACGAATAGTGGTTTCCCGGTTCCCATGTTTTTCAACATCGATGCCACGGCGAACGCGTTCATCGGGGCGGGGATCGTTGACACCGCCCGCAGCACCACATGGGCTGGATCCGCTCTGGTGATGGCTGTTTGCACATGCAAGGTGCCCGGACCCGGTTCAGTCACCATCTCATAATCCTGTGAGAGACTCTGATAGGTCAACGAATAAAGCAGGTTGGCAATCTTCTGGGCATTCGCCTGTCGAACAGGATCCGTCGTCGGCTCCGACCAGATTTCAGTATGGTCCAACAGCATTTTCTTATAGGTGCCACGCGGAATGAGGGCCACCTTAGGGTTCTTATAAATCAGGAGGGCTTCTCCTTCCTCCCCTTTGTGCATCAACGGGTACAGCGTGCCCAGAAAGCCTGAGGTTTCGACGGACCGTGCTTGTTTGGTTGGGGAACAGGCAGCCAGCGCTATCAGAAGAAACAGGACCAGAAGCCGGGACGTTCCAAGCATGGGACCCTCCTAGTCTTGGGCAGATAAGAAAGAGTACGGCAGGAAAACCCTTGATAGCAAGTCCGGAACTTGACACTTCGCATGACCACACCGTGTTCTGCTCAAATCCATAAATAGGGCCTACTTGATCCGTCATGGCCACAGGCGCATACTTTGCCCCCCGTAGATTGACGTCTCTCAGAGAGATTCTGGCGTAATAGCGAGATGCCATGCTTCACGCCACGACAAGCCTCGGCACCATTCCTTCCAGCGAATTTCGATTTAGCAGCATAGACGGATTGTCCGTGGCTTGCGCACGATGGAGCAGCCGCGGTCCGTGCGCGGCGAGTGGAGAGGTCCGTGCTTTCAGGCCTATCACTGGCCAGGAAACATTCGCGAGTTACAGAATGTGATCGAGCGTGCGTCGATGAAACCTGGTTCGCACCGGTATCGTCTAAATCCGCAGTGCCGGCCGTTCCCCTGATTGCCATCCTTGGCCAGCGAGAAAGAGAGATGATCGAGGATGCCCTGCGTGAGGCTCATGGACTGGTTTCCGGATCGACCGGTGCTGCTGCAGGATTGGGCATTATCCCCACCTGCTTGTTCGTTGCATATCCTGTTTGATTTCTCCTATCCTATTTATTCCTTCGAGCGACCATTTCTGTGGCAAGAGCAGAAAGGCGAGGTGCGGCTCTTCCACTTTGTCCGTATCTGTACCTCGCGTGGATCGTGTTAGGTCCTCTCTATGCTGGACCCATCCACATCCCGAAGGTGGTATGCAGTGGCCCACTCCCTGTCGGGCTTGACTACTCCAATCGTAGAGCGCTTGCGGGAGTGGTCAAAGACACTCCTGTCGCACGAGAAGCACGACGGTTCAAATCCTTTCAACGACCTTCGAAGTAGTGCTGGTCGTGAGCGGTTTGATGATTGGCTTCGGCTGATTTTTGACAATATACCTGCCCTGATTCACACCACCAGGCCCGACGGCTACATCGATTACTTCAATCAAAACTGGCTCGCGTACGTGGGTCGTTCGTTAGAAGACATACAGGGCTGGAAATGGACGAGTTCAATTCATCCCGCCGATGTTGAAGGAATCCTGGAACGGTGGCGAGCGTCATTGGACACTGGCGAGCCCTTTCTGTACGAGACTCGTGTCCGGCGCGCCGATGGTGAATTTCGTTGGATGCTGCATCACAAAGTTCCTCTGCGCGACGAGCATGGGAAAATTATCAAGTGGTATGGATCGAGCATCGACATCGAGGACCGCAAATATGCCGAAGAACAGCTCCGACGAAGTGCCCACGAGCTACAAAGGAGTGAGTCTTATCTCGCCGAAGGGCAGCGCCTTGCCCATCTGGGAAGCTGGGCATTTGATCACGCCGGGTTCAACTACTGGTCTCCTGAACTATTTCGGATTCACGGCCTAGATCCGGCCAACAAAGCGCCTAGTGTTCAGGAATACCTCGATTGTGTTCACCCACAGGATCGCGAGTCCATGGCGAATCTGATCAAGGGAATCCTGGCCGAACCTTCGTCCTTCGACGCCACCAAGCGCATCGTGCGACCCGATGGTGAGGTTCGGTACATTCGCTGCGTCGGTGCTCCTGTTGTCGAAAACCAAAGCCTGAAAAAATACGTTGGCAGCGCCATAGACGTTACCGAACACGAGCTCCTGACCCAGGAAGTCCGCCGGCGCGAAGCGTACCTGACAGAAGCTCAAAGTCTCAGTCACACAGGCAGCTTCGGGTGGAAACCCGAAAGCGGAGAGATAGTCTGGTCCGATGAAACCTATCGCATCTTCGAGTACGGTCATGGGGTTAAGCCAACAATCGATTTGGTGGTGCAGCGCGTCCATCCCGAAGAGCGCTCCGATTTTCTGCGCGTGATCGATCGTGCTTCTGGCGGGGCGACACATTTCGAGCATACCTATCGTTTGCTGCTTCCTGATGGGAGAGTCAAGCACGTTCACGCCCTAGCTCATGTAGTGGAGAATGCATCCGGCAACCGCGAATTTGTGGGCGCGGTGACTGACATCACGGAACGCAAGCGGGCTGAAGAGAAGCTGCGTCAGAGCGAGGCTTATCTTGCTGAGGCGCAGAAGGTCAGCCACACGGGCAGTTGGGCCTGGAGTCCGGTTTCCAACACCATCTTGTACTGGTCGGAGGAGTGCTATCGTATCCTTGGCTACGACCCGGCGCAAGGCCTGCCGTCGTTCGAGTCTTCCTTCGAGCGCATCCATCCCGAGGACCGGTCCGTCCTTGCCGAGACGATCGAGCGGGCGGTGCGGGAGGAGGCGGACTTCCAGATCGAGTATCGTCTGGTGCTGCCGGACGGCACGCGGCGCAACGTACGCATCCTGTCGCATCCGGTGCTGGATGCCTCCGGCAAGCTGATCGAATTCGTCGGAACCGTCATGGATGTCACGGAACAGGAGCGGGCCGAGGAAGCCGTGCGCCGGAGCGAGAAGGAGCTTCGGAATGTGATCGAAACCATTCCGGCAATAGTGTGGAGTGCGCTGCCCGACGGCTCGAATACTTATGTGAACAGCCAATTCGTAGAATACTCGGGGATGTCGGGCGAGCAGACGGCCGGATTAGGCTGGCAGGCCGCAATTCACCCCGATGATCTTCAGCGACACGTAGACAAATGGCGCGCGTCCGTTGCCACCGGCGAGCCTCATGAGAATGAGCTGCGTTTCCGCCGTGCCGACGGGCAATATCGCTGGCATTTGGACCGCGGCCTGCCACTGCGAGATGAAACTGGAAACATCCTCAAATGGTATGGTGTTGTCACCGACATTGAAGATCGTAAGC
>Ga0114129_10018013_pt1 | contig 10058 bp, 10 predicted proteins | sample RhiMetdeltSRZDD1_FD_80071 | JGI IMG/M metagenome (GOLD analysis project Ga0114129, IMG submission 80071) | Populus rhizosphere microbial communities from Tennessee, USA - Rhizosphere MetaG P. deltoides SRZDD1 (version 2) (version 2) | ecosystem: Host-associated > Plants > Roots > Rhizosphere >...
GGTGACATCCCGGTTTGCCGATTCTTGTGAAAGCCCTTGTGCGCTGTCAAGGCATTCCCTCTTGACTGAACTCCCGTTGCTGCTCTAAAAGGCGTCTTGCCGGGACATCGACATCGACGTCCGACGATCAGCGTGGCATCCACGGCTCCAAGAATCCCACACATCGGTGACCTGAACGGTCATGGTACGTGGGCTGTGGCCACGACGCCGCGAGTGATCACCGTTGCGGCCACCGCAGATCACGGAGTCGGAAGCCGATCTGGCCGGCTCGCCGCCTGTATTGGAAGCATGGACAGCTTGCGAGCCATCGAGCAGACCGTCCGGTTGAAGGGCCTGACGGTGATCGACCGCCGGGCGGCATGGCGCACGGTTCGGTCGCTCTACTATCGCTTGTCTGGCGGGCGGCCCACGACCCACATCGTCGCTCACCTGCTGTATCGGCATCGAACGCTCGCGCGACTGATCGTTGATTCATCGGACGTGGTGGTGATCGGGTTGCCCTACTTCGGAGAAGCGCTCGAAGCCGCGCACTTCCACCTGAGAGTTCAGCCGACCGCCAGGCCGGGTTGCCGTCTGGAGGCGATCATTTTCCTGCAGCCGCCTTGGTTCTCAGCGCTGGAGAAGAGCATCCAGCGGCGCGTGCCCGGCGATATTTCTTCCAGGCAAGCCGATGACCGCACGGAGCGAGCCACGAGTCGCCGTCGCGTCGCGTTGATTGCCGAGTGGGCGACGGAGGATTGGCTCGTCCGAAGCGTCGAACCGAAAGCGCGATCGCGCATCGGTGACGCCACAGAGCGATGCGGCAGTGCGCTGCCGCCGCGCGTCGACCCGTTCGGACCTGCCGCAGACCTGCTCGCGTCGCGAACGACATGGGTCGCCGAAGACCCGCTGCGCAGAGCAGGCAGATAGAGGCGCGCATGGTTGTTCTCCTATCCACGATCCTCGGGATCTGGCTCGTGCTCACCGTCGTGAGGCAGCTCGAGGGATGCCAGTGGCGATGGAGTCAACGCGTCTCGAGATCGATTCGACGGTATGACCCGTTCCGTCTCGTTCCAAGCTTCAGCTTTTTTGCACCCAATCCTCCGCCATTCGATTTCGAGCTCCTGTACCGCGACAGGCTCGAGGACGGCTCGATCACGGCGTGGCGCGCGCTCGCGCCTTCCTCGAGCTCGCTTCGCCGGGCAGTATGGAACCCCGAGAAGAGGCGGTGTGAGGTCGTGCTGAGACTCTGCGCGGCGCTGGTGCAGGAAGCGACGCGGCAGCTCGGCGCCCACCCGCGAGTCGAGGAGCTGTACTTATCGCGTGCGTACGTCGCGCTTGCCACGTACACGGCCGCCGCACCGCACAGCGTCGTCAGCGACGCGACTCAGTTTTTGATTGCGGTCAGCCCCGGGTTCGACGTGAAGAAGGAGGCAGCCATCGCCTTCGTCTCGCCCTTCTTTCGTCTGTGATTCGCTACTGCGCCTGCCGGAAGATGCATTCGAAGATCGCCTTCGCACCCGGTTCCCTCTTCGGCCAGTCCCCGACGGCTGACAGCTCGGAACCGCTCTACGCGGCAGTCGACGGCCGGGCCACGCCGCTCGGAGACAAGGAGTGTCTGTTTCAGCCTCGCGCCGGTGGCGAGCCGCACGTCATTACGCATCACGAGCGGCAGGCGCTGGAGGAGTGCAGGGAGTTCCGGCCGTTGGCTGATCATGTGACCCGCATGGCCGGTGGCGCGTCGGACCTCGCCGGGCAGCACGAGGCGGTCAGACGTATCTTGGCCGATCTCAACCAACGCGGCCTGCTGCGGTCCGATGCGGATTTCCTCACTTCGCTCTGCCGCGTTCCCCCGCGGGCGATGGCGCCGTTCAAAGGCATCGTCATCCGAGCCTGTGATCGGCCGGCGCAATTGGCCGTTCTGCTGGACAGCCTCGGCAGCCATCGGCAGACGCATAGCCGCCGCGATTCTGTACTGGTGATCGATGACTCGCGCAGTGCCGGCAGCGATCGGACACAGCGGAAACTGCTGCGCAAGTATGGCGACGGCGCCGGCACTGAGGTCGTCTATGTTGGGCGCGATGAGTCGCGGACCATCGCCGCCCGCATGATCAAGACGTGCCCGCTGGCGCGCGCGGCGATCGAGTCATTGTTACTGCCGCGCCACGACGCCACGTTCGGCGGTGGGCGCGCCTGCAACCTGGCCCTGTTGTTGACGGCGGGCGGGCGGCTCGCCCTGCTCGATGATGACTACCGCTTGCCCTTCCGACGCGGAGAAGACTTCCGGAGCGGCGTCGATCTGAACCCACGGGCAGCCTTCACCGTGCGCTTTCACACGGACACCGCCGCGGCCTTGACCGCTGGAGAAGCCCTGGCTGAAGACGGTCTGGCGCTGCAACAGGGGATCGTCGGTTCCAGCGTGGGCGAGCTGGTGGGTGGCCGGCCGGGCTTCGCGCTCGAGCCGGCGCAATTGCGCGGCCAGTCGATGCAGCGGCTGGCGCACTTGCGTCGCGACGATCGCATCGTCGCGACGTATACCGGCACTCGCGGCGCCTCGTTCACCAGCGACAGCACCTGGCTGTACGGCATCGACCGGGCTTCGCGCGAGGACTTCTGGCGGGACCGCGACAGCTACGTGCGAGGCGTCGCGGCGGACAGCCTCGTGGTCGCACCACGCCGCGCGGTGCTGCGGCCATTCGGCCTCTTCACGCCGTTCGGTCTCGATAACAGCGAGCTGCTGCCCTGTACGGCGCCAACCGGTCGCGGCGAGGATGGGTTGTTCGGCGTGGTCGCCAGCTACGTCTATCCGGACTCGGCGACTCTCCATTTGCCGATCACCATCGGCCACGTCCAGGAAAGCCGGCGTGCGCGCTACGAGCGCGCCATGAGGGCGGAGACGCCAGGCGACAACCGATTTCTGAAGGACTGGGTGCGCTTCGACGCGCAGCGAACGACCGGCGGCGCGCCCGGCGAGCGTCTGGCCGTTCTGGCCGCGCAACTCGAGGACCTGGCCGGCAAGCCGGTGCCCGAGCGCCTCGGCTTGCTCGATGAGTATCTGCGGTTTGTCCGCACCTCTCGAATCGAGACGCTGCAGCACCGCTGGCTGTCGACGCCTGAAGCGCCGACGTATTGGGTGGACGACGTCTGTCGCATGATCGACGCGGACACTCGGGCCCTCAATGCCAAGGCGCCGCCTCGCCTCGATGAGTGGCCGGACGACATCGACGCGAACGGTTGCGCCGAGCGGCTCCGTCAGACGTGTCTGGCGCTCGCCGTGGCGTACCGCCACTGGCCGGCACTGTGGCGCGCCGCTGCCGATCTCGGGCGGCGTCTGTTGCCGTAGTCGCCGTACGAATCGTTTGTCAGCTACTGGGATCCCAGCCGGCCGCGCTGGTAAACGTGCCGCCAGCAATCCCTTCCAGTTCGACTTCGGACAACTCCTCGGTTTCAGGAATCGGGTCCGGCAGCGGTACCGTCTTCACGCTGCCTGAGTTGTCGACGAAGCGATAGGTCACATCTGTCGGTGCGGACTTCGTGGTCACCTTGCTGATGGCCGCCGCTGAATCGGTCAGCGCCAGTCGTCGAAACTCAGAATCCACGGCGCTTCGGCGGCACACCTCGGCGATGATCTGGATCCGTTCTTCCTCAGACCATTGACTCATGGCTGATCCTCTTTCCTTGTTTCGGATCTTGGCGCGCAAAACCGCGCAAGGATACTCTCGCGTCTTTCACGCATGCAATACAAAACGTCCCGGCCGAGACAACACGGTCCTACACAAACGCGAGAATCAGGACAACGTGTAGGACAGGAGAACGCTCGCGCAGGTCACTCGCGGAAAGAGCCTGAGAATACCCTTGACACCACACCCATCTCGCTCTACAAGCTAAGCGTCCTTTCAGCTTTTGCGGAGGTGCCGTCGTGGATGCCTTGTCGATGAAGAACGCGCGCTGGGCTCCGACGGGCGAACACGAGCGCGGTCCTGCGGTGACCGATGCGGCGGCGCAGCCCGTGACGGTACGGGTGTTGACGCACGAACTTCGTACGCCGATCAACCACATCATCGGATACAGCGAAATACTGATAGAAGATCTGGACGGGACCGACTCGGCTGCATGCAGTGCGATGGCAGCCGTTCATGCAGCAGGCGTTGAGCTGCTGGCGCTGGTCAATGCTGGGTTCGGAGGCGCGAACAGCCCCGAGACCTGCGTCTCGCCGGACATCCTCGCCGATCTTCGATCGGCTGTCGGACGCAGTGTGAATCGTGTGTTCGACCAGAATCTGGATGCGAGCAGCGTGACGCTCTCGCGGGTGTCTGCACGCGACGTGTTGAAGATCCTGGAAGCGGTGACGAGGCTCGCCGAATTCGCCCGCACCGGAAACATCCGCCCCAGTGAAGACCCGCATCATGTTGATTGATCTGTCCGGAAGGCCGTCACCTCGACGGCCGTGACGCGGGCTCACGCTGCCGCGTCAAGAAAGCTGAACTTGTGATCGGCTCCGCGTTGCGATTCAGCTGGAGCCAGGCGTTTGCCCTCTCTGCCGTTCTGGCGGGCATGGGATGCGTTCTGCACAGTCTGCAGCTGATCGCCCTCCGCCGCGAATTTGGCGCCGGCGGACTCCTGGATTGGGGCGTTCTTCGCACATCGCATCCTGGTCTCTTGCGATCCGGTTTCGCTCGCTGGACAGATCCGCTGTTCTCTCCGCCGGCTGTTCTTCTTCTCAGCCTCGCACAGGCGGGCGGCTCGATTGTGATCGTCAGCCGCCCATCAGATCCGCCGGTCTGGGCTCTCTGCGTCGTGGTTGGCGTCCGCAACCTCTTCAACTTCCGCAACAGCCCGGCGATCATCGGGGCCGATCAAATGCAGGTGCTCGTCCTCGCTGCGTGTCTGCTCTATTTCCTGGTTCCTGAATCCGGCGTGGCGCAGGCATGCGGGTGGTTCGTCTGCCTGCAGATGATCGTGGCGTACGTCACCGCGGGGGTCTCGAAGCTCGTGACGCCGGCGTGGCGACGCGGCAGCGCCATCACGGATATCCTGCGGAGCCGGAACACAGGCCTGGCGCTCGCCTATGCCTACGTACGGCGGTTTCCTGTTCTGGCTTCCCTCATGTGCTGGGCGACAATCGTGGTCGAGATCGCGTTTCCATGGCTGGTCTTTGGCGGTCCGTCCGCATGTGTGGTATTTCTCGCGACCGGCGTGCTGTTCCACGTCGGAGTAGCCATCATCATGGGTTTCGACGAGTTTCTCTGGGCGTATCTCGCGACGTACCCGATCGCACTCCGCTGCTCGATCGAGGTTGCGCGGCTTTGGTGGGGTTAGGCCGGACCGACGGCACACGGAACGGACACTCATGACTGCGGGACTTGCCGACGTCCGCTACGCATTACGCAGTTTGATCGACCAGGTCGTCGGCTATTGCGAGGTGATCGTTCAACGGCCGGAGGCATCCGCGTTGGAGCCCTTGCGGGCCGGAGTGGAAGACGTATGCAGCATCGCCCGGTCCATCGGGCCCTCACTCGACGCGCCAAAGCTCAACGCCAGACAACTCGAGAACCTCGGGCAGCGCGTATTGACGTTGAGCAGCCATATCAGCTTCCGGTCCGCCGACTTGCTGCGTTTTGCGATCGAGCAGGGCCAGACCGCGCTCGCTCCCGATCTCGATCGGCTGCGCGCGGTCGCGGGCAATCTGCTGCCTCTTGCCGAGCAGCTCATCGTGAATCACGCCTCGTTGGCCCGCGAGTCGGACGCCACGCAATCGGACCGGCATCCCGCGCACACGGCGCCGACGCGACTCGATGCCAGCTCCACGGATCAATCGACATCGCCGCTGCTGATCGTCGACGACAACGAAACGAATCGCGACCTGTTGACCCGCCGGCTGACCCGAGCGGGATACTCGTCGCTCGTGGAGGCCAAGAATGGGCGCGAGGCGCTGGAGCTGTTGCGACGGCACGACTTCGATCTCGTGCTGCTCGACGTCATGATGCCGGAGATCGACGGGATGGGTGTTCTCCGAGAAATGAAGCAAGACGAGCGGTTGCGCGACATTCCCGTGGTCATGATTTCGGCAGTCGACGACGTGGCCAGTGTCGCCCAGTGCATCGAACTCGGTGCGGACGACTACTTGCCCAAACCGTTCGATCAGATCATTCTCCGAGCACGAATCCGAGGCTCACTGGAGCGTAAGCGGTTGCGCGACGCCGACAAGCGCAGAACGGCCGCGCTGGAGCAGGCACTGCTGGAGGTCAGGAAGGCACGCGAAGTCGCCGAGGATCTCTTGCGCAATATTCTCCCCGCGACAGTCGCCGAAGAGCTGCAGGAGAAGAACGCCGTCGATCCCATGTACTTCGAGGATGTGACGATTGTCTTCACCGACTTCGTGGGGTTCACGGCCGCCACCGAAAAGCTGTCGGCCGAAGAGCTCGTGTACGTGCTCCACGCCTACTTTACCGGCATGGATCGCATCATCGACCGCTACGGCCTGGAGAAGCTGAAAACGATCGGCGACAGCTACATGTTTGTCGGCGGTCTGCCGGCCCGCAATCCTGCGCATCCCGTGGATGCACTCCTCGCGGCCTTCGACATTCTGGATTTCGTCGCGGAGATGAAGAGGTCCGGTAAGGGCGCCGACTGGAGCATCCGGATTGGCGTCCATACGGGGCCAGTGATTGCCGGCGTCGTCGGCGTTCGCAAATTCGCGTTCGATGTCTGGGGAGAGTCGGTGAACATCGCGTCGCGGCTGGAATCGGCAGGGATTGGCGATCAGATCAATATGTCCGAGCGCACGTACACGAGAGTCAAGGATTTCTTTCTGTGTGAGCCTCGAGGCAAGGTGGAGACGAAAGAGGGTTACGAGTTGGACATGTATATCGCCAAGTCGATCCAGCCGAAACTGATGGGCGAATCCAGTGGTCTCCCGCCCGCCTTCGCGCGGCGATACCGGACATATTTTGCCAGGGACCTGCGGGAATTCCCGACGTCATTGAGCCTTCCGTGCTGATTCCGCGCGCTCGGATACGATTCTGACACGGTGAAGGACACGCACCCGACTGCGAGCACCTTGAGCTGCGGGGCGGCACGCGACCGAAGGCAACTTCGTACCATCAAACAGAAGCCGGACGAGGACGGAAATCATCGGCACGACGCGTATCCAGAGAAGACCTAACATCAATGGTGGCAGCGAGTACGCGATTGCGACGCCCGTCTGTTAGGATCTGACACAAGCAGGTGCGGACGTGGTACTCTGGAACATTAATTTCTTGAGAGTTGTGCCACTTGCCTCGCCGTGAATAGGGCAGAGCTGGGCTAAAGCGACAGCCTCTTCAGAACCGCTAAAAAGAGGTTGCTCCCATGACTCCCAAGCGACGTCCACCGTCCTCCTCAAACCAAGCTCCACCGGCGAACAATCTTCTCGCGGCACTTCCAGCCGACGATTACGCGAGACTGGCCGCAACGTTGGGCACCACCACCCTCAAGCTCAAACGCATTCTTCACAAACCCGGTGAGCCGATTGATCAGGTCTACTTCCCTGGAGGCGGGTTCGCCTCTGTCGTGACGGTTCTCAAAGACGGCAGCATGGTGGAGGTCGCGACGATCGGCCGCGAAGGCATGCTCGGCGTGTCCGCGGCCTTGAACCGAGATCCGTCACCGTCGGCCGTGATGGTGCAGGCCGAAATCGACACGTGCTACACGATGTCAGCCGAGGCGTTCCGCCAGGAGATGGTTCGGCACGGCGCTTTTTACGACTTGCTCACTCGATACGGCCAGGCGTTGGTTGGATTGATCATGCAGTCGACCGCGTGCAACGCCGTCCACTCAGTCGAACAACGGCTGTCCCGCTGGCTGCTGCTGGCACACGATCGTGTCGGAGAAGATGAATTTCCACTGACGCAGGAATTCGTTGCGATGATGCTCGGGACGAGTCGGCCCACCGTGACGGTGATCGCGGGCACGCTGCAAAAAGCCGGCTTGATTAACTATCACCGTGGTCATCTCACGATCGTCGACCGCAAAAGACTCGAGGCCGCTTCGTGCGAGTGCTATCGCACCGCGACGGATCTGCTTCAGGCCGTCACGTCGGCCCGAACCCGCGCTTTATGCACTCACTGAATGCCAAGGGCCGATATTGCCGTTCGCCAGTCTTGTCCTGAAAGAAGCTGGAGTGTGTAGCCCCTGGTCGCCGCGACCCAAGCTGCTGGCGATCAGGCGAATTGACGATCAGGCGTTTCACCTTTGCGGCCCACGAGAAGCGCGAGCTCGCGCCATTTCCAATAACAGTCGACGTCGGTGAATCCGATGTCACGCAGCCACTGCAGTTGCGTGTGGACGTCCAGCAGCTTGTTCGATGGATCCTCGTCCGCTGGAGTGATGCCCATCGCTTGAAGAAACCGCTCGTGCGCAGCGGTCGACACCGAAGCCGCGTGTTCCAAATTGCAGAAGACGCCTCCAGGTTCCAACACCGACCAAATCTCTTCGTAGAGCTGGCGCTTGCGCTCGTGGACCAGGTGATGGATGGCAAAGCTCGAGACGACCGCGTCGAACGTGCCGAGGAACGGCAGCGGGTTCTCGAGATTGTGCTTGACGATCTCTGTGCTGGAGCTCGATGCGAAGCGCGCGATCAACCGCTCGAGCATCGGCGGTGAAAAGTCCACGGCGACTCCCCGTGCGTGCGGCCTGGCCCGCAGGATCAAATCCAACAACCGGCCGTCGCCGGATCCGAGGTCCAAAACGCGACGAACGCCCAACGGAATCTCCTCGAGCAGTGCGGCCTCGCCGGCGGAGCGGTGAGGCAACCGGTCGGCGCGCTCGAGGTACGCCGCTGCATGCTCCGCCGATTCCCATTCGCTCATCGCTTACGGGAGCCGGCCAAGGCGCGTCCAGAAGTGGGCGAGCAGCGCGCCACCAAGCACCGCCGCGCCGGCGAGTCCCTGGAGCCATCCACGCCGGCCGCGTCGCCAGCCGATGCTCACGAGCGCTAACACCGCTCCGCCGAGCGCGAGGCCCATTCGACCAGCGGCATCCGTGCGGCCGCCGAGTACGAGCACCGCCCAACTTGCAGCATCTTGGTCATTTGGTCGCCGACCTGTCTCATCATTTCGTGCACTTGACGTTCAATCATCTGTGAAATGTCACTTCGCATGACATCAGGGTCAGCCGCCAGGGTCACAAATGCATTCTTGATCCGCCAAGACGAGTGCATCGTTGATGACGTGCTGCAGCACTTGGTTAGTGATAAAGCCAGGTTCAGCGAGCTCGTCCGCCCGCATGGCTTTATAGCCGCATTGCCGAGCAACGGGTCGAATCACATGTTTCAATACACGGTCAGCGCGAGATCGTGTCTCAGAACCGTCTCGGCCTATCGGCCCAATCACAAAACAGATGTTGTCGGTCACGCGGTTCATCTCGACAAATCAGTACATCCTAACGGCCTCACAAGTCTTGGAGTAGACCGCTGGGACGGTTTCGCAGCAAATGACAACTCCCTCGAGCCGACATCCTAAACCACCGCCGGCTCGAGACAGAAGGCTTCCGTCCGGCGACTCGATCGGCACTCCTGAAGTCTGAGTTTCGGAATTCGGCCGAACCTTCAGACTTCAGACTTTGGACTTCAGACGTTTCCATGGCTTGCTCGCCGATCATCCTCAGCCGAACGTGCTGAACCGGCTGCCGGACGCGTAGCGACGCAGGCCGCGATCGAACATCAGCACGGCAAGAGCCAAGTACACGACGGCCCCGATCATCAGCAGGGCCACGTCCGACACGGAAGGCGCGCGCATGACGCGCGCGGGCAGGTAGCCGACGAATCCTGCCGGCAATACGGTGAACAGCGCGAGGCGGAGCGGACCGCCAAACAACGGTTCCGGGTACAGAGAAAACGTGATCAACAGCTCCCACAATTGCAGCGCGACCGTTTCGACCTTCCCGAGCCAGAACGCGAGACTGAAGAACACGATCCCGCACGCGACCAGGACGAGCGAGCTCGCGACGATGACGGCCAAGACGAGGGGCAGCATGCGCCACGAGACCTGTCTCGACCACGCGATGAAGATGATCCCGGAGACCAGATCGCCAAAGCCCGA
>Ga0114129_10018014_pt1 | contig 10058 bp, 7 predicted proteins | sample RhiMetdeltSRZDD1_FD_80071 | JGI IMG/M metagenome (GOLD analysis project Ga0114129, IMG submission 80071) | Populus rhizosphere microbial communities from Tennessee, USA - Rhizosphere MetaG P. deltoides SRZDD1 (version 2) (version 2) | ecosystem: Host-associated > Plants > Roots > Rhizosphere >...
GATGCTGTGCTTATTAAACCATTTATTATAATTAAAGTAATTTCTGAATGCCCAGTTATAGCCATTGCCCCGGTAATCGAACAACTGGCTTTGTAATTGTGTGGGGCCAATAGCGCCTGATTTTTGAAAGGCAATGTTATTGGCCATATTAAGCGAATAGGCAAATTCTGATCTGAAAGTAAGATCTTTTCTAAGTTGAACTTCTCCATATGTATTTCCAAATACGTTCCAGTTGGTAGATGTATTACCTCTGTAATTACTTCTGGCAATTGGGTTATCCTGGCCGTATTGAAAACCACCTATAGTATTGCCGCCACCCCAGGTACCATCGAGGTTTTTAACGGGTATCAGCGGACTTTGAACAGTACCCCACCAAATGGTTCCTTCAGCCGCATCGGCCAGCGTTACATTTTGAATGTTTCGGGTTGCATTGGTGCTGAAACCTATCTTAAACCAGCTCTTTAACTGGTGATCGAGGTTAAAGCGGGTAGTATATCTTTTAAAATCAGATCCGATCAAAATACCCTTCTGGGTAAAATAGTTAAGTGAAAGATAATAGCTGGTTTTATCTTTTCCACCCGAGAAGCTCAACATGTGGTTTTGAATCTGTCCATGCTGAAACATAGCTTCCTGCCAATCGGTACCAGAGCCTAAAACAGAAGGATCTTTAAACTCTTCTGATGGTGTAAGGCCAATGATCGGAGCCACTGCATTCTGGTATTCGGCAAACTGGCGCAGGTTCATCAAATCAAGTTTCTTCTGCACCTGTGACTGGCCATAATATACTTCATAATTTATTTTGCCTTCACCGTTCTTACCTTTTTTGGTGGTGATCATAATAACACCATTGGCAGCCTGTGAACCATAAATGGCCTGTGCCGAGGCATCTTTCAACACGTCTATCGATTCAATATCGCCAGGGTTAAGAGAAGCCATTACGCTATTTCCTGTCTGGCCATTTGAACCACCTAAACCTGCATAGCCGGCGCTATTCCGTGTATTATTTATAAATGGCACACCGTCTATTACAATTAACGGATCATTGCTGTTGATAGAAGTTACACCGCGTACATTAATCGATACGCCTCCGCCGGGCTGACCACTATTATTTTGTATCGTTACGCCTGCCACTTTTCCCTGCAGGGCCTGATCGATACCGGCAACCGGCAGATCTTTAAGGTCTTTGGCTTTTACCGACGAAACCGCCGACGACACATCGCTACGTTTGGCAGTTCCATAACCAATTACCACCACCTCATTCAATTTGCTTTCGGCGAGGTTAATAGTTATCGCAAGTGTTGTTTTTCCTTCAACAGAAATTTCCTGGGGCGTTATACCTGCATAACTTACCACCAGGGCTTTCACATTTTCAGGAACAGTAAGATGAAACCGACCATTCAGGTCTGTAACTGTTGAAGCTTTGTCGCCTTTTGCTTTTACAGTAGCTTTTTCGAGAGGAAGCCCGGTATGGTCTGTAATGACCCCTACAAGTGTTTTGGTTTGGGCATTGGAAGTGGTTGTTAGAGCGAGTAACCACAATGTACATAGCAGTACCCGGTACAATACTTTTTTTCTCATACAGCAATCAATTTATTGCCAAATGTATCACTCAATATTGATAAGGATATAATACTTTATTGACATATTTTAATATTTTTTCGTTTTGTAGAACATATAATGAATAATAAATCTGGCTAAAACCTTTGACTGTAGCGGGTTTTGCGTAATTTCATTGTCATGATACAAATATGATACAAATCATACCATGAATTGTATAATTTTGACCATCTTTGCAATACTAATTAAACGATTTTGCTATAACTGCCGCTGTTATGAAAAACAACTTACTCAGGGAAATCACCCCGCTTACGCAGAATGATTGCTTTACACTTTTTTCCCGTGTTAAATCGAAATTCGATTTCCCACTACATTATCATGAGGAATTTGAATTGAATTTTATTCAGAATGCCAAAGGCGCCAAACGTGTTATAGGCGATCACATAGAAGAAATAGACGAACTGGAACTGGCATTGGTAGGCTCGAATTTGCAACACGCCTGGTTTACCCATAATTGTAAAAGCGGTGAAATACGAGAGATCACCATTCAGTTTCATAAAGATCTGTTCGATGAACGGTTCCTTCGCCGCAACCAGCTGAGCTTTATTCGCACTATGCTCGAAAAATCGTTACGCGGCATTTTATTTTCAAAAGAAACAACCCAGCAGCTGGCGCCCCGCATTATTGAACTGAACCAGAAACAGGGTTTTGATTCGGTGCTGGAATTAATGTCAATCCTACACGATTTATCGATTTCGCGCAATATGCGCATTTTGTCGGATGCTTCCTTTAATAATACAGAACAATTCACCTATAACAGCCGTAGAATTGAAAAAACCCTGGAATATATGAACCAGAGTTTCGACAAACCCATAACACTAAACGAAGTTGCCCGGCTGGCCAATATGTCGGATGCCGCCTTTAGCCGCTTTTTTAAACAACGCACCGGCAATACGTTTATCGACAGTCTTACCGAAATACGCCTTGGGCATGCATCGCGTATGCTGATCGACACAACCCAATCCATAGCCGAAATAGCATACCATTGCGGATTCAATAATATCTCCAACTTCAACCGCATTTTCAAAAAGAAAAAAAGCTGTACCCCTAAGGATTTCCGTGAAAGCTTTTCGGGAACAAGGATATTTATTTAACCAGCTCTTACTGTTAAAACCAGGCCGGCTACCGTTATTGGCCGGTGGCCTGAATGCCAGGGCCCATACCCGGCTGGCTTTACGCCATAGACTGCCCTGCCGGAATCTGCCCCCCCAGGTCTTTCCTTCATACCTACCTGCCTCCTGCTCCCTGAGCCCTGCTTGTTCACCGTATGCGTGTCGCTGAAGCGAAGGTGGATGCCCTGAGCCTTGTACTTTTATCCCATTTTATGTGGTACGTTTAAAAAAAAATACCGATCTTCATCAGGCAACTACTTAAGTTTCAGTTTTTCTTATTACTTTAACCCAAAATTTCTATCCATTTTCCGCTATAGAGAATGGACGATTTACTTTCATATGAAACATTATTCCAGGCAAAAACGTATGCTTGTTGCTGTAGATTCAATCATCTTTGGTTTTGACGGTCACGAATTAAAGCTTTTATTGATTCAACGTGCTTTTGAACCTGAAAAAGGGAAATGGAGTTTGATGGGAGGCTTTGTTCAACCCGATGAGGATTTTGAAGAAGCAGGAGCCCGCGTTTTAAAACAACTAACGGGATTAAAAAACGTGTATATCGAACAATTGTTCGCATTTGGCCAGCCCGACCGTGATCCTGCTGAACGCACCGTCTCTATTGCCTATTTTGCGCTGATCGATATTCATAAATACGAAAAGCAACTGAGCGACGACTATCATGCCGAATGGTTTCCAGTGAAAAAAACGCCGAAGCTCATTTTCGACCACAGCAAAATGGTTAAAATGGCGCAGGAAAAACTACGCTATAAAGCCGCTTTCCATCCTATTTTATTTGAATTATTACCCGAAAAATTCACGCTGCCCCAACTATATAACCTGTATACAGGCATATATGAAACGGTGCTGGATAAACGGAATTTCACCAGAAAGATACTGTCGACCAAACTGCTTGTTAAACAAAAGGAAAAAGAAAAGGAAGGCTCTAAAAAAGGCGCCTTTTACTACAAACTAGATAAGCGCCGGTATGATTCGGCATTTCATTCCTTTTTAAACTTTATACCCAACCCCGATAACCTGAAGTAATTCAGATTTTATCGTTGCCGGTTGCAGCAACCCGGTTTTTCCGCATAAAGGAAATACCGGGTTTTTTGTTAGCTACGCCCCATCAGATCGAGGAAATTATTTGGATTTTATTACAGCAGTCCCACTTGTGTAGAAAAATATCATCACTACTACCACTAATAACCCATTATTCCATTGTAAGCTAATAGCAACCGGCTGGCATGTGCTTGTATTTATAAGTTATTATGAATGATAACAATAATCAACAACAGGAAGCCCGTGCGTTTTACCGCGAAGCACTTTCCTCATTGAATGACAGCGGCACCCCTTATATGCTCGGTGGCGCTTTTGCCCTATTTCATTATACCGGTATTTACCGCGACACCAAAGACCTCGATGTTTTTTGCAAATATGATGCATACAGTAAAATACTGTCGCATTTTGCCGATAAAGGATATCGTACAGAGGTGACTGATATACGGTGGCTTGGTAAAATATTTGATGGAGCATATTATATCGATGTAATATTCAGTTCGCCGAATAATATTTGTTTGGTTGATGACAGCTGGCATGAACATGCTACCAAAACAACTTTCGAAGGCGTTGACACCTGGCTGTTGCCGGCCGAGGAGCTGATATGGTGTAAATGCTATGTTCAAAACCGCGAACGTTTTGATGGGGCCGATGTAAACCATATTCTTTTGAAATATGGCCACCAGCTCGACTGGAAACGATTATTCACCCGTATGGACCAGCACTGGCAGGTGTTATTGGCACAATTATTACTTTTTCAGTTTGTTTATCCTGCCGACTTTCACCAAATCATTCCCAAATGGCTTTTTGATGAACTGTTGAGCCGGGCGCACGATCAATATAAATTACCGGCAGCTGTAGCAAAAGTTTGCCGCGGCCCCTTAATCGATCAAACACAATATGCCATTGATATTAAAGAATGGAACTACAAAGCCTTAACTCTTAAATCGGTTTAATGTTATGACAAGCGAAGCAAAAAAAGTACGCATTGCTGCAATAGCAGATATCCATATGCGTGAAACAGATAAAGGCAAATGGGCCGACCCGTTTAAAGAAATTTCCCGGCAGGCCGATGTATTGCTGATCGGCGGCGATTTAACCGATACCGGCGATGAAGCCGAAGCAACCGTTTTGCGCGAAGAGTTAAAATTATGCACTATACCCGTTATAGCCGTGTTAGGTAATCACGATTATGAAAAAGGCCGGCAAAAGCTTATTCGTCAAATTATACAAAGAGACCATGTTCACATACTCGATGGTGAAACATATGTAATCGATGGCGTTGGCATCGCCGGCGTTAAAGGCTTTGGCGGAGGGTTCGACAACTATATGCTTTCGATGTTTGGCGAAGAGGCCATGAAAGCATTTGTTCAGGAAGGAGTAAATGAAGCCCTGCACCTGGACCGTGCCCTGGCACGGCTCGATAAGGAGCATGAAAATATAAAGAAGATCGCTTTGCTGCACTATGCCCCTATTGTAGATACCGTGATCGGAGAACCTGAGGCGATTTTTCCATTTCTGGGCTGCTCCCGGCTGGCTGAACCACTAAGCCGCCGTCATGTAGTTGCTGCGTTTCATGGTCATGCACACATTGGTACTTTTCAGGGAGAGGCGGCCGGTGGTGTAAAGGTTTTTAATGTGGCAGCCCATGTGTTACACAATGCCGGATACCATACTCCTTTCTTCATTTATGAAGTCTGAAATTAAGCCAGCCTGATTGCCCCGGGCTATCAGTTCATACAACGGCTCAGCATTATGGTATTTAAATGCCAGCTTTTCTTCTTCAAATACACTGAACCATTCCTGCCACGAAATGTGCTCAACATTGGCATTCTGCCATAAACCACCAAAAGCAATAGCTATTTTTTCTTTGTTAGGTGTGAGCGTATGCATATTCAGCAAAACCGGCAAGCCATGCCTGGCTCTCGTCCACTCATGAATGATCGTATGATCAATTGTCGTACGCATTGGGTCGTTTTCCATAACTCATTCATTTCCTTCGTTAATAAATAATCACATCATTTATACCCAAAAGATCGTACCACTTTTATATGATAATCTGTTAATATAATAGCGGGTGGGAAGTAGTAAACAGCAGGTGCATTGCTGCTGATTATAAAAAAGAAAAGATGGCCCCTTTTCGGAACCACCTTTCTACATCAGACATGGTTGGAGAGTTGCTATTTCCAACGGCGGACTCCCGTTTGCCTTCCCTTAGCCTAAATTATTTTACCATCATTCATTCAGATAACCTGATAGCCGGCGTTAATATCGACCTCATGGGCACATGTAACAAAGCCTGAGGTGGTGTTATGATTGCGCTGATGGTTTCGTGACCAACAGCCTTTCGATGCGCTGCAACCGATCTTATTTTTGTGCAGGTATAAATAAAGAGTACGATCGTAATAAGACAAACCACTTCTCTTATTACTTTTTTAAATAGCATGGTGTATTTCATAGTTAGCAGGTTTTTGATCCGGGCAAAATGCGGTAAGTATGGTGATAAATGCGCAATGCAACCGGTTAGCTAATCCGGCCATTGAGCGGGCATTACAAAACCATATGGAAACAATAAGGGAGATCGTGCAAATCTTTACCTGTTAAGGAAAAGCAGCAGTATACGATTGGATATTTTAAAGGAATATCAGGATCAAAAGTGTAAAAGGTGCAACGGGAGAGGTTATAACCAATGCTTTATGTGAAATAACCATGCCAAATTGAGACTCATTAATGTCTGTTCAACATTTAAAGAGATATATTTTTTATTATTATACACTACTACCTTATTGATCTTTCTTTTCATCATAATATGCCTTCAATACAGCGAAGGCTTTTTTCTTTCTTCCTTTCTGATCTATAAGGCCTTTGTTATTCCAACCTTCCTGGTAAACCTGGTTGTTGCGGCGTGGCGAACGGAAGTCGCACAATATCCAGGGACTTAAGCCGGCAAAATTATCGGGCATGCGTTTTAACATGGCAACCTGTTCGCGGTAAAACCATTCCTGGTATTCTTCGCTCCAGCGGGTAAGCGAGTCGCCATGAAACCCATACAGCGTTTCGGCACCGGTTTCACTAATAAAGAAAGGCTTGTTGTATGCAATACTCCAGTTGGCAGTACGGCAATTATCGGGCAAACCACCATACCACCCGAGGTATTCATTAAAAGATACGATATCAACAAACTCACCAAGCGGGTCATCGACCTTATTTAAGCCGGGATTGTAATTCACTTCGAGTGCGGCCGATACAAGGCGGGTTGAATCAAGCGCCCGGGCGGCACTGATCAAATTGTGCATGAATTCGGTTCGCGCAGGTTTTACCGGCGTTTCATTACCAACCGACCAAATGATGATGCTGGCGCGGTTGCGATCTCTTGTGATCATTTCGGTAAGCTGCGTACGCGCTTTGTTAAATACTTCTGCACTGGTAAAATCAATCGTCCAGTAAACCGGAATTTCTGACCAAACCAGTATGCCCATTGAATCGGCCGTGCGGGCCATATTTTCGTTATGCGGATAATGCGCCAGCCGAACCATATTACAGCCAAGTTCTTTGGCCTCACCAAGCAACAGCAATGCATCTTCTTTGCTGTAGGCCCGGCGTCCCTGTTGCGCAATTTCTTCGTGCATGCAAATGCCGCGCATAAACAGCGGTTTGCCATTCAGCAATACCTGTTTGCCAGAAACTTCTATTGTACGGAATCCGATCTTATCTTCTATACGGTCGGTGCCGGTATTAATAACCACATTATACAGCTTTGGTGTTTGGGGCGACCATAACTGTACTGTTGGCAAATTGAATTGTACCGAAACTTTATCACCGGTAACGGGAAATGATTTCTTAATTTTTAATTCAGGTATTTCAACTACTACCTGCTTTGTATTTTGCCAGCCATTCAGTTGCACCCATCCTTCTACCGGTATGTTCTTTGTTTTGGCAGGCACCACTTTCTTTAACTGCAGACTGTAATCCCGTATATATTCCTGTGGCACTTCAACCAGCAATACATCACGTGTTATACCGCCGTAGTTCCACCAGTCGGTGTTAACGGTAGGCACTTCATCCTTGTGCCGCGTATTATCAACTTTTACCACCAGGTAATTACCGGTTGGTTTTACTGCAGAATCAGGCACTTCAAAATTAAAAGGCGTAAAACCGCCTTTGTGCTTTCCCAGCTTTTTTCCATTGAGGTATACATCGGCTTCGTAATTAACGGCGCCGAAATACAGGTACAGTTTATCCGAAGTATTGGCCTTTGTAAAATCGAATGATTTTTTATACCACACAATCCCTTCGTAATACAAAAACTTTTCGGCCTGCGAGTTCCAGTCGCCGGGAACGTTTAAAATATATTTATCGGTAAACTTATGTTCCTTGCGGTCGGTTTTATTAACCGGCTCATCACTATTCCAGTAAGCCTCGCGATCGTTTTCACGTCGTTCCTGAAAACGATAATCATAAAACCCGGTCCCATAGGGATCAATGATATATTGCCACTTACCATTCAGGCTGGTTACTTTGCGCGAACCTATATCGGTGATCAACGGTGTTTGGGCGTTGGCAATCGCAGTAACAAATAAAAAAGCAACGGAAAAAAAACGTTTCATATGATTAGTTGGTCGTGAATCTTACTTGCCTGATTCTTTATATCTCTTGCAAGCTTCAATAAAATAATAATCCCCATAAGTAAGCGGCATATCTACTTCGGTGCCCTGTGGCTTATGTCCTACCCCATGTTGTAAAATAAAACCGCCATTGGCGCCGGGAGCCGCTTTATATGGATCGAGCGATAAATTACGCAGCATTGTTTCGGCCACCTGCAAATAGGTACGGGCGCTTTTTTGATCGGTATAGTGACTTAATTCAATAAATGCCGAAGCCATAATGGCTGCTGCCGAAGCATCGCGCAACGCATTTGGAATGCCGGGTGCATTGAAATCCCAGAAAGGAATTTTATCGGCAGGTAAGTTGGGGTGGTTCAAAATAAATTCAGCTATATGTTGCGCCTGTTGCAGATAACGTTTGTCTTTGGTTTCGCGGTAACAAACGGTGTACCCATATAAACCCCAGGCTTGTCCGCGCGCCCAGGCCGATTCATTGGCTGCCCCCTGCGCTGTTTTCTTTTCCCTTACAGCGCCCGTGGCAGAATCATAATTGATCACATGGTAAGAACTATAATCGGGCCTGAAATGATTTTTCATAGTGGTGTTGGCGTGTGTAACGGCAATTTTATAAAAAGAAGAATCGCCGGTAGCTTTTGTTGTTTCGAACAGCAGTTCGAGGTTCATCATATTATCAATGATCACCAGAAAATCACCTTTTTTCGAATCCCACGATTTAATACAACCCACGTTTGCATTGAAGCGGGAGCTCAGCGAGCGGGCGCTGTTGAGCAAAATTTCGTTGTACTCCGATTTTGGTTTCAGGCGATTGGCATTGCCAAAACTGCAATACATCATAAAACCCAGGTCGTGCGTGGTGGTATTATATTGTTCTTTTTGTAATATCTGTAAAATGCGAACGGCTTCGTTATATAAAACGGTATCGCGTGTTTGCTCGTATAAGAATAGTAAGGTACCGGGATAAAAGCCGCTGCACCACCAGCCCGAGCCACTATATTGAGCCTTACCGGTTTTAGGATCAAATGTTTTTGGAAAGCTATCGGCCGGCAAGGTATTCATCATCAATTTGTACTGTTGCGCACCGTCGCTAAAATCTTTTTGTATGGTTTGAAGAAGTTCGTTATTAGCCTGCCCGGTTGATCTTTTTTGTGAAGTACAGGATATGCCTGCAATAAAAATACAGCAGTAAAAAACCAGTTTTTTCATGAATGGTTGCAAATTTCCATCGAAAGTAATAAAAAGATTCAAGGTACAAGGTTATTGGGAGAGTGAAGTCAGAAGTCTGAAGTCAGATGTCAGGATATGCTGATATTTATACAACCCTACTCTTTATGTCGGGCTCTATCAATCAGCAGTACTACTTCTGACTTCCGACCTCCGACTTCAGACCTCAGACTTCCAACGCCACACTAATAATCGGGATTCTGATCCAGCACCGCATCTTTGTTCAGATTTATTTCAGAGAGCGGTATAGGCATTAGCAAATGTTTATTGGCCAACCCGCTGATACCATTAACAGGACTATCTGCATTTAATGCTTTGGCGCGATCTACCAGTTTACCCGTACGCATTAATGTCAAACGCCTGTTTTCCTCGCCCACTAATTCTCTTGCCCTTTCGTCTAAAATAAAATCGAGTGTTACATCAGTAC
>Ga0114129_10018015_pt1 | contig 10058 bp, 13 predicted proteins | sample RhiMetdeltSRZDD1_FD_80071 | JGI IMG/M metagenome (GOLD analysis project Ga0114129, IMG submission 80071) | Populus rhizosphere microbial communities from Tennessee, USA - Rhizosphere MetaG P. deltoides SRZDD1 (version 2) (version 2) | ecosystem: Host-associated > Plants > Roots > Rhizosphere >...
AGCGCGTTCTCGTGATTCGACTTGACGTGAATGAAATGGATGTCCACCCCGTCGATGGCGGTCGTGAACTGCGGCAGCGCGTTCAGTTTCGCCTCGCACGCGCGCCAGTCGTACTCGGCCGCCCAGTAGCGGCCAGCTCCTGGAGCGTCGCCAGCTGCACGCCCTGCGACCGGTCGGCGACGAGCTCCTTGGAGGGCCAGCGCGTCGCTGCAATGCGCCGCCGAAGATCAGCAACCGCCTCCTCAGGCATGTCCACCCGGAAGGGACGGATCTCGGTAGCGTTCTCGACGTTGCTGCTCATGACGGCCTCCCCTTTAACGCAGTGACCGGAACGCAGCCCGCATTTCGGCGGCGAACAGGTCCGGCTGTTCCCAGGCGGCGAAGTGGCCGCCTCGGTCGAGCTTGTTGTAGTGGATGAGGTTGTGGGGATACGCGCGCTCCGCCCAGCTCCGTGGGGCTTGATAGAGCTCGTCGGGAAAGACGCTGATGGCGAACGGAATCGAGATGGGCTTGGCGTCGAAGAAGTCCGCCTTGTTCTCCCAGTAGAGACGAGCCGTGGAGACCCCGGTGTTCGTCAGCCAGTAGAGCGTGATGTTGTCGAGGATGTCGTCTCGGGTCAGGGCGCTCTGCAGGTGTCCCTCAAGGGCCTTTTCTACGAGCCCGGGCTGGCCAGTGCCGTCGCCGTGGTCAAGCATGAACGCCGCCAGATCGGCGGGTGAGTCCGCCAGGCCGTACAGCGTCTGTGGGCGTGTCCCCATGATCTGTGCGTAGGCCACGTGCTTGGCAAAGAAGTTGCTCAACTGCTCGTACGCGCGCCTCTCCTCGGCCGACAGATCCGGTGGCGGCGGGTCGCCGCGCTGGACCGCCTTGTTGATCTCGGCTGGAGCCGTACCAGGCATGTTGGAGTGAATGCCCAGCAACTCCGGCGCTGCCTGTACACCCATCGCCTGCGTGACGGCCGCGCCCCAATCGCCGCCCTGCGCCACAAGCCGGGTGTACCCCAGGCGCTTCATCAGCACCACCCAGGCACGTGCGATGCGGGGCGGATCCCACCCCGTGGTGGCCGGCTTGGCGGAGAACCCGTGACCCGGCAGCGAGGGAATCACCAGATGAAATGCGTCCGACGCGCTCGCGCCGTGCGCCGTGGGATTGGTGAGCGGCTCGATGATCTTCAGCTGCTCGATGATCGAGCCAGGCCACCCGTGTGTGACGATCAGCGGCAGCGCATCCTCGTGCTGGGAGCGGACGTGGATGAAATGAAAGTCCAGCCCATCGATCTCGGTCAGGAAGTGCGGCAGGGCCTTCAGCTTCCCCTCACACTTGCGCCAGTCGTACTCAGTCGCCCAGTAACGCGCGAGCTCCTGCATCGTCGCCAGCCGCACGCCCTGCGAGTCGTCGGTGACCGTCTCGCGCTCGGGCCACCTGGTCGCGTCTATGCGCCTCCGCAATTCGGTAAGTTCCCCCTCCGGAACATCCACATGAAACGGACGAATAGTGTCATCACTGCCGGCCCGTTCTGCACCTTCAGTCACAGCTCCAGACCTCCTACTAAACCGAGATGACCTAGCGGGCCCGCAGCAACGGTCGCCGCTGCGGCACCTTATGACCCTGGCCCGTCCCGGTAGGGAGCGAGGAACGTGGTCAGCGCGGCCAGTAGCTGGTCGGGGGCCTGTTCGGCGACCCAGTGGCCGCAGCCGGGGATGACCAGGGTCTGCACGTCATCCGCGGCGAGCTTCATCGTGTTCCCGACCCCTTCGCCGGAGCTTTCGCCGCCGCCGATCGCCAGCACGGGCAGGGTCAGCCGCTGGGCCTTGCGCTTCTGGTTCTGCGCGCTGGTGGCGGGGATCGCGCGGTAGAACCCGAAGCTGCCGCGCAGCTGGTCGGGGCCGGCGGCGAGGGTGTCGATGTAGTACCTGACGGCGTCGGCGGGCAGCTTGTTCATCCCGGCCGACGCGTCGAACTCCGCGCCGAAGAAGATGTCTTCCCGCCCGGTGACGAGCTGTTCGTTCACCTTGGGGAGCTGGTTGAAGGCCAGATGCCACAGCCGCTCGTTGAGCTGCGGGGGCAGGAACAGCGGCGGTGAGGGGGATATCCCCGGGAGAGGAGCCTCGGAGACGACCAGCCGGGCGACCCGGTCGCGGTGATCGGCGGCCAGGGCGTAGGCGATCGGCATTCCGACGTCGGTCCCGTACAGGGCGAACCGCTGGTGGCCCAGCGCGTCCATCAGCGCCACCAGGTCGCTGGCCAAGGTGGCGGTGTCGTACCCAGCCTGGGGCTTGCCGGACAGCCCGATACCGCGCTGGTCGACCGCGACCACCGAAAAGTCCCTCGCCAGCGTCGGCATCAGCATCCGCCACGCGTACCAGGTCTGCGGCCAGCCGTGCACCAGCAGCAGCGGCGGCCCCCCGCCGCCGGTGACCGCATGCAGCCGAACCTCACCAGTGTCGACGTATCGGCTGGCGAACGTGTCAGTAAACCCGGCTGGCAGGTGCGGCGCCCCGGAGACCGAGCCAGGACCTTCCGGGGTGGGCGCGGTGGACGTTGAGCTCATGAGGATCCCCTTCCCAGCACATAACGAGCTTTCGTGCAGGAAGCTGGAGCGGCCGCCGTCGGTCCTGACGATCTCACACGGCTAAGAGGCGTACATCCCTCCCGCGGGGTGATCCCAGGCGAGCGCAGTGCAGGGAGGCGAGGCGCTGAAAACCCGGGCACGCTGGCCGGGGAGAGCGGTTCGTGGATCACTGATGCTACCCGGACGACGACGAGCCCCAGGTATAAGCAAGGGCTGCTCGCGCCCCGCGGATTACCGAATCTATCAGCCTGTCGTCGGCAGCGAGCGGCGCCATTTTCGGCAAGATAACGCTACGCACCTAGTCGCCATTGAACGGCAGCATAATGCGGAGCAGGCCGGGAGAGGGCCAGACCAACGCGCCGTTTCATGCGACGGCAGATGGGCCCGATCAGGTGAACCCGACGTTCAGGCCGAAGTGCCCGAGCCTCAGGTTAAGTACTCCGCCGCCGGCCCAGTGCACGATGAACGCCAGCAGGATGATGGCCAGGATGATCACGACCACCCAGAAGAAGAACACGATGATGCCGGGGATGGCATACCCGGCTACAGTTCTCGCTCTAGCCACGGCCACCAGCTACCCACGGCCGTCCGACTTATTCGCCGGGTGTTCACCGGGGACGACGACGCTATATCTTGGCCATTCCGGGGCCGGCATCACGTGCGGGCGGCTGGTCGTCGAGGGCGGTCTGGGTCAGGCGCGGGGCCGCGCCGGTTGTCTGGTTGTGGGCGCTGCCGGCGGCAGGTTGATCACCGGCGCGCCGCGGCATGCGCGCCCGCGAGGAGCTGCGCGCCGTTGCTGGCTGGCGCCGATTTGACCTGGAGCGCGCTGGGGCAGTGGCGCCACCCAGGCCCGGCCAGTCACAGACGAATCTCCTCGGGGCCGGCCTGGGTGCGGCTATTTGGACATTCCGTCAAGGCAGAACCGAGGGCTGATCGATAACCCAGCGCCAAGTGCCGTCCGGCTGGCGGCGGGCTATCTCAACGGTTGCCCCGCCGCTGGGCAAGAGCGTGGAGGTGAGCGCAATGTCACCGTTCACGATCGCCGGGCGCTGTCCGGCCGAGCCCAGAGCTGGCCTGCTGGCCAGGAACTCCGCATAGACGGCGCGGATCTGCTGATGGCCGACCGCGAGCCGCCCCCGTGGGAACGCCAGTACCGCATCAGGCTCATAGAGCGCGACTACTGCTTCCACATCACCCGCGTTGGCCCGCTGGAGGAACAAATCGCTCAGATCCTCCGGCCGTCGCGGCGGCTCGGGCACTCGCCGTCCTGTCATGCGCCCACTGTGGCACCGCAGTGCGACATTCCCCGGCCGGCAGATCAGGTCGCGGCCTCATGGTTCGAGCAGGTCCGGGAAGCGTTACCGAGAGCGCCAGGAACGCAGAAGCGCCTCGTCCACATGATCTTCGGCCCGATCACTGGACCCGGGCATCCGGTGGCGGTACACGCGCAGCTCGCGTCGGTGCCGGCGAACCGGGACCTCCGGCCGGATCATCCATCCGCGGACCGAAGAGTTTTCCGGTCCGGCGCGTCTATATAGACGACAACCCGCCGCTGCGGTAATCGTCCGGGAACCTGCATCGGCGACCTCGCCTCGATCACCTCGTCACGACGATCGCACGAAACGGAGCAGACCGATGGGCAGGCTCGTGCTGCATATGTCCATGAACTCGCCGATCCGCCTCTACCGCGTCCGGGGTGCGCGGTGATGGCTGGCGACGACCAGGCCAAGGCCGCGGTGACAAACAATGCCCAGCTTGCCGTCATGGCGGCGCAGATCATCGACGCCAGCCGGTATCTCGTGCTGGCTACGGCGGACCAGCAGGGTGCTCCATGGGTCTCGCCATTGTGGTACGCGCACGCGGGCTACCGCGAATTCTTCTGGGTGTCCGATCCCCAGGCGAGGCACTCGCAGAACATCGGAATCCGCCCCGGGGTGAGCATGGTGATCTTCGATTCCAGCGCGCGGCCCGGCGCTGCGTCAGCGGTGTACATTAGCGGCACCGCCGGGATGGTGGCCGGGCCTGACCTGGAGAGAAGCATCGAGATCTACTCCCGCCGATCTCTGGAACAGGGGCTGCCAGCCTGGACACCCAGCAGTGCGCAGGCGCCAGCGCGTCATCGCCTCTACCGGGCCGTCGCCGCCGAGCAGTCCGTGCTGCAGCCGGGCGGCGTCGATGTCCGGATCCCCGTCGCGGTGGAATCGGTTGCGGCCCACCGGTCCCCGGATCATTGATGTGCGTCGAGGAGGGTGATCGACCGTTCCGGGCTTTCTACGTGGGCATTGTGACCGAGACCGGGGAGCGTGACGGTTGGGGCGCCCAGCCGGGCTAGTTGCTCATCTGTGTTCATCGGGTCGTGCTCGCCGCGAGCCAGCGTCACCGGGGCCTGCGATCCTGCCAGCAGTTGCCCCATGTCGGGTGCCCCGATCGCGAAGGCACCCGGGTCCATGGCCAGCCGCCATTGCCCGTTCTGCTCACGCAGCCCGGCGTCCACGGCGGGGTCACCGTCGGGCACCAGGCCGGCCAGGCCGGACACCCGCAGGTAGCGGGCGGCGGCCTCGTCACGCGACGCGAACCAGGCCGGCGGCCGGCGGGCCAGGACCTGGGTGCGGTCCAGATCCTCATCGCTCCAAACGACCTTGATCCCCAGGCCGATGACCGCCTGCACCGGCACGGGGAACCTGCCGCTGGCCAAGGCCAGGCCGACGACGCCGCCCAGCGAATGTCCCAGCACGACGACGCGGGCACCGGGCGGCACGATACCCGCGACCGCGGCGGCGTAGCCGTCGAAGGTATAGGCAGCTAGCGGCGGCGAGCCGCCGTGCCCAGGCAGGTCCGGCGCTAGCCAGCGTCCCGGCCACCGCCGGGCAAGCAACGGCCACCACCCGCCCCAGACGTCGCTGGTCGCGCCGAGGCCGTGCAACAGCACCAAGAGCGGCTCCCCGCTGCCGCCATCGTGTATCCGCAGACCAGGCTCCATGGCCGCAGTCTGCCACCGCGCCCGCCGGGGCCCGGCCCTCCACGTGGGCATCCAGGTGCCGAAATGGCTGCTTGCCCAGTCCACAGTGATCGGCGCGCACTATCGGTGGACCGGGCCAATTACGGCATGAGACTGCCTCCGTACGGCCGGGGTATGGGTGCCAGATACATGGCCATCGGCAGCGGCGGGAACCATCCGTTAGGTACAGGACGGGCATGCGCGAGGCGAGGTCGTCCTGCACGGGTGGGTCGCCGGCGCATCGGGTGATTAAAGTCGGCAACACTCGGCAACTGTGGCAAGGCGGGATAGGCGTGACGCTCGCGGCGTCCATCGAGCAGCCCCTGGGGCGGCGGCAATGACACTGGCCCGGTCTGCTCGGCCCGAAACTAAGATCGTCTTTGATCCTTCCACCTACGTCGACGGGGTGCCTTTCGAGGCGCTGGCCCGGCTGCGAACGGAGACCCCCGTCGCCTGGGTGGCCGAGACTCCCGTCCTGGGCTGGCCGGCGGGCCCAGGGTTCTGGCTGGTGCTGCGGCACACCGATGTCGAATCGGTGCTGGCCAGGCCGCAGCTGTTTTCTTCCTCGCTCGGGGCCACGCAGATCCGTGACCCGGCGACGCCGCAGGCGCTCGGCTATATCCGGCAGATGATGCTCAACATGGACCCGCCAGATCACTCCCGGCTGCGGCGGCTGCTGAGCCGGTCGTTCACGCGGCGGGCGGTCTCGCAGCTTGAGGACTGTATCCGCGGTCATGTGCGGGCCATCTGCGACCGGGTGTTCACCGGCCCGCGGGGTGAATGCGACTTCGCCAAGGACGTGGCCGCGGATCTGCCGCTGCTGACACTGGCCGACGTGCTGGGCGTGCCGCAGCAGGACCGCTGGCTGCTCTTCGACTGGTCCAACCGGGTAATCGGCTACCAGGACCCCGACTATGCCTCGTCGGCCGAGTTCGACCCGGCCGCGGGCACGTCCATGGCAAGGCAGGCGCATGCGCTGCGGCCGGTGCCGGGCAGCGACGGCCGGATGCCCGATCCGCGGACCCGCCCCGGCATGCCGGACCTCTACGCCTACGCCCATCTGCTGGCCGAGGAGAGGCGGCGCCGCCCTGGGCCTGATGTGATGTCGATCCTGCTGGCACAGGTGGACGACGACGGCGGCCGGGTGTCGGTGGCTGAGTTCGAGAACATGTTCTGGCTGTTTGCGGTGGCCGGGAACGAGACGCTGCGCAACGGCCTGCCGGGCGCATGCATCGCACTGCTCGAGCACCCCAGCGCACAGGACGACCTGCGCGCCGATCCAGCGTTGATGCCCGCCGCGGCCGAGGAGATGCTGCGCTGGTGGACACCGGTCATGACCTTTCGCCGCACCGCAACCTCCGACTGCGAACTCAGCGGGCAGCGCATCGGCGAAGGAGACAAGATAGTCGTGTCGTTCACCTCGGCCAACCGCGACGAAGCCGTGTTCACCGGCCCCGACCGCTTTGACATCCGCCGCCACCCCAACCCCCACCTGGTGTTCGGCCACGGCCCCCACTTCTGCCTGGGCGCCCACCTCGCCCGCATCCAGGTGCGCGCGCTATTCGATGAGGTCCTGGTCCGCACGTCCTCCCTCAGATACGCGGGCCAGCCCTCTTACCTGCGATCGAACTTCCAGCGCGGCGTCAAGCGGTTGCCGATCGTCTGGACCGCATAAGCCCGCCGGCGCGCCGCGGCCCCGTTACTTGCCCGGGCGGACCCGTGCGTGCGACAGCACGGCTATCACCTGCGCCTCCGCATTGGTGAGGGTGCTAACGCGATCTGCATGGGAGGGCCTTCGTCCCGGATAGAGGGGACGTGCGCCCCCGGCCACCGCTCCTGTTTCGGAGTTTCATGAGCCTCAGAGCACCTCTTGTCGGAGGTTCATGATCTAGCGGCGAAGGTCGGCTGCGGCCCGCGTGAGGAATCGGAGGCTCCGACGATGATCGACAGCCTGACTCAAGCTCAGGAGGGGACGACGATGAGCCAGTTCGAAGTACGCGCCCATTTGAAGGTCCGTGATGGGCAGCTGGAGGGGTTCAAGCGGCAAGCGGCCGAAATGATGCGGGTGACGAGGGAAAAGGACACTGGAACGCTCGCCTACGACTGGTTTCTCAGCAAAGACGGGACCGAGTGCCAGGTCCGCGAAGCCTATGTGGATGCGGACGCTCTGGTTGAGCACGCACTGAATGTCCGCGAAGCCCGGGAGGCCATGTTCGCCGAATTCGCCTACGACCACAAGATGACGTTCTACGGCGACCCGTCGCCCCGGCTCCTCGCCCTGGTGGACAAGGTAGGGGTCGACGCCACCTGGTTCACCCTTCTCCAGGCGCTTGAGCCTGCGAGCACCCACTGAGCAGGGCCGGAGGGTGATGACGATGTATGTGATCCGCGAGCGCATGTTCCGCATGGGTGAGGACTCCGACATCACCGGCCAGGCCGGGCAGCCGGTGCTGCACGTGGACGGCAAGGTGATGAGCCTGCATAACCGGCTCATCCTCCGCGACCCGGCCGGGCGCGAGGCCGGGCAGGTGCACCGCAAGCTGGCCGCGCTCCGCCCCACCTACGAGATCACCATCGACGGCAAGGACGTGGCCGAGGTGCGCAAGCGCCTGTTCACCGCCTTCGGCGACCGGTTCACGATCGACGTCCACGGCGCCGGCGAGATGGAGATCGACGGCGACCTGCTCAGCCACGAGTTCACGATCGAGCGGGACGGCCAGACCGTTGCGACCGTCTCCAAGCGCTGGCTGAGCGTGGCCGACAGCTACACGGTCGACGTCGCCCCGGGCGAGGACCACGTGCTGATCTTGGCCAGCGTCCTCGCGCTGGACCTGGCGCTCGACGCCGAACACGACCACTGACAGACGGAAAGGGAGGAGCCATGCAGAGCATCAACGATGCCGCAGCCGCGTTCCTGGCCAGCAAGCGAGTGGCGGTCACGGGGGTGTCCCGCACGCCCAAGACGCACGGGAGCAACAACGTGTACCGACGGCTGCGCGAGCGCGGATATCAGGTCTTCGCGGTCAACCCGAACACCGACCAGGTCGAAGGGGACCGGTGCTATCACGATCTGAAATCGATCCCCGGCGGGGTCGAGGCGGTGGTGATCGGAACCCGGCCCGAGATCGCCGAGGACACCATGCGCGAGTGCGCCGAGCTCGGCATCAAGCAGGTGTGGATGCACCGGGGCCCCGGCGCAGGCAGCGTCTCGCCCGGCGCCACCAGCTACGGCCGGGCCCACGGCATCACCGTGATCGACGGCGGCTGCCCGCTGATGTTTGGGCCCACCGCCGACTTCGGGCACAAGATCATGCGCCTGGTGTACGCCGGGCACGTGCCCAAGGAGGTGTGAGCCAGCGCGGCCCACGCGACTGCTGGAACTATCCCTTGCGTTGAGCCAGAAGGTCTAGCCATCCGGGAAGCTGCTCCAGTTCGGGTACCAGGCCGTGCCACCACCGCCGGGTGTCGGGAGTGTCGCGATGGCGGTTGCGAAACAGGCGGATCGCACTGGCCAGGTCGTCGAGGTACCAGCGCAGCCGATAGAGGGTGATGACGGCGGGGTCCAGCTCGCGGCCGGTCGCCTGCTGGTAGCGGTCGATGCCCTCGTTGCTTGTCGTGGCGATCAGGGATACGTCGCGTTCGGGCGGGGCCATGGCGGCGGTGTCCCAGTCGATCAGGACGAGGCGGCCGTCCACCGACATCAGGTTGGCCGGGTGCGGCTCGCCGTGGGTGATGACCCGGTCCGCTCGTGCTGGGGCAGTGATGCCGGCCAGGCGGTCGAAGCCCCCGGCGAGCTGGGCAAGATCCGCGGTGCGGGTCACGAGTAGACGGCGCGCCGGTTCAGAGAACGGCCCGCCGTCCCACGGGCGATCGGGGTCGAGGAGGAAGGCGTCCAGGTCGCCCCGGCCCGCGAAGCGGGGGACATGGTGGGGAGCGCGGCCGCGAACTGCAGGGGTGGACTGGTGCAGCGCGGCGATCATGTCCAGTGCCAGCCCGCGAAGCCGCGCATCGGTGTAGGGGCCGAACGGATAGGAACGGCCAGCCAGGAATGGGAAAACGGAGACGGTGTACCGGTCATCAAGGCGGCGCAGCAGCTCGCCATCGCGCGCTGCGATCGGTGCCACCACGAACGGCAGGCCTGCCTCGTGGCGGAGCGCGGCGGCCGTGTCCAGGGCACGGCCCAGTCCCTTGAACACGGCCTCTCTGGTGTCGCCCAGCCAGTCCTTATTGTCGAGGTCGTCGACCGTGACGAAATGGGGCAGGCGATCGTCGCCGGTCAGCTTCCAGTGGTGGCTGCCCCCGCCCTCCGGCACGTACTCCATCGACGCGGCATGAAGGCGCCAGCCCTCGGCGAGCGCCCGTCCCAAGCGCTCCGGTACCAGGTCCACTGGAGGGTTTCGCACGGCTCAAGAACGTAAGGTGTGCCACGACCAGGGGCGACCGGTTTTCGTGGCCCCGCCCCGGGGTGAGCCGGTCACACGGCAGTCC
>Ga0114129_10018016_pt1 | contig 10058 bp, 9 predicted proteins | sample RhiMetdeltSRZDD1_FD_80071 | JGI IMG/M metagenome (GOLD analysis project Ga0114129, IMG submission 80071) | Populus rhizosphere microbial communities from Tennessee, USA - Rhizosphere MetaG P. deltoides SRZDD1 (version 2) (version 2) | ecosystem: Host-associated > Plants > Roots > Rhizosphere >...
CGCGTATTTAAGATCGGGCTGTTTTCAAACTTCACCACGCCACGAATTCGTCCGGTGCGCGCCTTGACGATCAAGCGAACGTTTTTGATCTGCTCTCCCGCTTTAATTTCGAGGGTCTGGTGGGCCACGCCGTCGCGTTCCATCTGAGTGATCTCATAAGCGATAGATGGCCCCTGGTTTCGAGCCCAGATTGCGAAGTGAGCGTTGCCGGGCCTCAATCCACCGACTGTGAAGCTGCCGTCGGCGTTTACCATTCCGTTTGGAGATGAGCCGATGGAATCACCGCGTTCCTTGCCCTCGACGCGCGCCATGACGATCAACTGTTGGCGGGCCGTGCCCGTCAGCTCGAAGCCGTCGAAAACAACTACTCCCGAAACGCTGGCTCCTGACGAGGCTTTAATAACCAGGTCTTTAACGTCCTGGTCCACCACTTCGAATCGCAGGGGTTCGGCGTAGACACCGCCCGAACGTGTGGGCTCGAGAAAGAGGGCATACTTTCCGGGGGTCACGCTGTCAATCTTGATCTCGCCACGACTGTTCGTGGGAGAACCACTCGTAGACCAACTGCCGTTCTCGAGAAATCTCTGCAAACCATAAACGACGTTCGCCATCGGTTTTCCCGTTTCATCGACGACTCGTGCATAAACGGTATACACGCTTAGTGTGCGTCGAAGAGTTATATCGACGTTCGTCGCCTCGCTTCCTTCGGTAACCTCGATCAGTGTTGCCTCGGACTCTTCGCTTGTCGATGGATAGTACGTTCGACCATAAACAGCTCGACCGCGACCGTACGCCAACCGATCTTCTGACGTGCCGACGGCAACTCGGTACTTCCCGGGCCTAAGACCGTAAATCCGGTAAACACCGCGATCGTCAGTGGGATCGGCGAAGATGTTCATGAGCACCGTTGGCTTTGCGTCGGTGCCTCCCACCGCGAAGACCTCGACCGGTTCTTCAACCATTGGCCGTCCATCGGCGTCCGCCACCTTGCCCGTGATCACGCCGCCACGCACGAGGGTAAAGTCCACGTTTTCGAGGGTCTCACCATCGCCGACAACCAGCGTCTTGACAGCCATCTGATTTGCAAGCACAAACTGAGGCGCGGCGGGTATCACCTCATAGTGCCCCGGCGGCACATTCGGCAATCGATAATTGCCCTGCTGGTCCGTCGTCGCAGTTATCAATATGCGACGGCCGCCGGACTGCTGTGCCGGGCGCGCTCCAACCACGATTCCCGCAACGCCATTGCCCTTGAGTGTGACCTTGCCGCTGATGCTGCTGGGCTGGGTTTTCTGTGCCGGGTTTTGCGCGTGGACGATGAGGCAGACGGTGAACAAACAGCCGATGACCTTGAGTGTTGAGGAGATCATTATGACCGCGCCTTTCAACAACTGAGGATGGCGGAATGATAACTTAATCGGTTCGCTTTGTCGCCGAGGTTACCTGGCGAATCAGACCGGGAGGTAACGATTGACGAGTTCCGCCAGCTCCGACATGTCGATCGGCTTACGCATATACTCGTCGCATCCTTTAGCAAAGGCTTTGACGTGTGAATAAGACATCGGGTAGGCGGTGACCGCGACGATCGGCACGCCTTCGAGCTCCGGTTTTTGACGGATGCACTGGGTGGCGGCGATGCCGTCAAGTATCGGCAGATCGAGATCCATCAGAATCAAGTCGGGACGTTCGCGATCGGCAACGTCCACGGCTTCCTGTCCGTTGCACGCTTCGACCACGGTGTAACCGAGCCGTTCGAGGCCCGCCTTCAAGAGTTCTCGGGTGTCGTCGTAGTCTTCGACGACCATGATTGTCCGGTTATTCATGAAACCCTCGTGTAGCCGCGCGACAGTACTCTGCCTTCACCGCAACGGTGCGTCCTTTTTTGCTGGCAGTCGGGGTTTTTACGGAGACCAGCTTAAGTTTCGGGAGAGTGAGCAAAATCGATTGTGCCACCGTTCTGTGTGATGGGCAATGGAGGATCGTTTGGTATCATTCCCGAAATTCCGCGACGCAACTTATATTACGCGCGTCCGTCAGACATTCGAATAATCATGACAGTAAAAACACGAATACTTACCGCCATAGTTTTGATGACCGTTTGCATCGCAATCCTGGCCCAACGTGATCAAAACACACGAGAAGCAAAGCCAAACGAGGTCCCCTTCGCCTACAACGCAAAGGATTACGGTAAAGTGGAGATCGAGAGCGTCGCGAAAGCTGTCGCCGAGGAGGGGGACATGCCCACCGAGGCTCCCGCCCATTCTTGTTTCCACCTGCAAGATAAACGCGCGCTGCCTGCGCTCGACAAGGGACCGCGCTATTTCTACCCCGCGTACAACACAATCTGCATCATTCCGCTTACCGACAATTCAGTAAACGACTTCGCTAAGTCTTATCCTTACGTACACGAAGCCGCGGCTAAATTGCGCAAGCTGCTCGCCAGGCGGCCGGCAAGGTTTAAGGTCCTTAAAGAATTGACTGATGTGCCGTTCAACAATGCGGCAGGAATAGTTGAAAGCAAAGTCCAGTATCTCAATTTTAAGATGGGTAAGGGCGTACTTTTCCTCACGCAGTATTCGCAGGACTCGGTTCCTACGCCGATAAACAACGAAGAGCTCGTTTGCAATTTCCAGGGAATAACCAACGACAATAAATATTATGTTGCCGCGCGACTGGCGATAACTCATCCCTCCTTACCCAAAGGCATCGATTCCACAAAGAATCCCGGGCAGGACCTGAAACTCAACTATCTGAAAAAAGAAGAGAAACTACTCAACAGCTTTGCGGACGAATCCTTTAAGCCTTCGCTCAAGAGCTTGAAGGCGCTGATCGCGTCTATCACGACGCCGTGACGGTCGAAAATCTGGAACTGATTGTAGTTGGCGAGGTATAAGCAGGTATTCGTTATGAGATACGTTCGCTACCTGGCTATCGCGATCTTCACGTTTGTTGCCGGCGTTGGCATTTCGCCGATTCGTTTTTACACCGAATCGATTGCGTGTGGGCCACGGGCGACGTCGAGTAGTTTCCGTTCGTCGTACTTCATACAAACATCGTCAAGCTCCGTCAGTTATGTCTCGGAAGCCGAAGCGAGTGAGGCTTTCCATAAAAAACTGAGCGAAGCGCTTACGGTCTACGACGTCTCACCGAAGGTCAACCGCGACGGCGTGCTCATCGAGCAGCGTGCGCTGGCACTCTTCTACCATCAGGGTAACGACGAATACTATGTTGTCTTGTTCTGGCGCGATGGTCGAATGCTAAACCGCATCAGTTCCCGCTCGTACATGCACGTCATGGAATTCGCGAGACAGACCTTCTGAATAACTCGCTTAGCGACATCCGATCGCTCATTCGTAACGCAGAATCTTAAGCGGCTCGACTTTCGCCACTCGCCGCGCTGTGAAGTAACAGGCGCATACCGTCGTGAAAAGCAGCGAGAGCAAGACAATCACGAACGTGTAGGGATCCGAGGGGGCCACGCCATAGAACATGCTCGACAGGAAATGACTGGCGGTCCGGGCGAACGCAATTCCCAGAGCGGCGCCCAGCAAGCCAAGCAGTAGACCTTCTCTTACGATCATCCAGATGACCTCGTTTTGCTGAGCGCCCAGGGCCATGCGGATGGCTATTTCACGAGTACGCTGTTGGCTGACGTACGACATGATTCCGTAAATGCCGACAACTGCCAGCGAGAGAGCCAGCACCGCGAAACATACCAGCATCGACATCACAAAGCGTTGTTGGGCCACGGAAGCAGTCAACCGCTGGTCGAGTGTTTGAATCTCGGCGAGCGGCTGTTCGGAATCCAACGTCGCCACTTCCCTTCTGATCGCCGGCACCAGCGTCAACGGCTCAGACGTCGATGGTCTAACTAACACGTAAATGCTACCGAGCAGCGGAAACTGCTGGTAAGGACGGTAAGCTTCCGGTTCGGTCTCAGATGCGAGGCCGACATTCTTGAAGTCCTCGACGATGCCGATGACGGTAAGCCACGGCGCCAGCGATCCGCCAAGCCGTATCTTTTTCCCGACTGCCCGGTCCTCATCGACGTACTGTCGTGCGAGGGCTCGGTTAATAATCACGACCGACGGACTGTCGCGCCCCTGGTCGGCAAACATTTGTCCTTCGGAAAGCGGAATTCGCAGGACACGAAAGTAGTCAGTGTTTACAGCTTGAACTCTGACCATTGTCCCAGGCAATGACGGTCCACCCTCAACTGACAGACGCAACATCCCACCTACCGGCACCGGCGGCGGCGAACTGCAAAGCGCAACCGTATCAACCCCCGGCAGCGCGTCGACACGCTGCAGCAAGTCCTCGAAAAAAACAGCCTGCTGGCTCGTCGTGGAATATTTCGAAGGCGATAAATCAACGCGTAAAGTCAGAAGTTGCTCCGGTTGGAAACCCAGATCACGATAACGCAAAGCCCAGAAGCTTCTAATCATCAATCCCGCTTCAACCAGCAGGATCACGGCCAAAGCCAACTCGCACACAACAAGAACATTCAAAACTCGTCTTATCTTGAACGACCCGATGACGCTACTGCCACCTGACTTCAAAAGATCCGCGGCGTTTTGCGCCGGCAGAGCCCGCGTGGCTACCAGACTGACGATCAATACCGTCAAGGCGAAGCTTGTGATCACAAAAGCCACAATGCCCGGACTAAGCTCAACGTCACTGATCCTGAACACCTGCTGCGGAAAGATCGAAACGATAAAGCGATGCCCCCAGTAAGTGATCAGCAGACTCAAGACACTGCCGAACAACGTGAGCACAGCGTTTTCGGTCAACACTTGCCAAAACAAACGCCGGCGGCTGGCGCCGAGACTTATGCGCACCGTCATTTCGGACCGGCGCGAGATAAGACGCGCAAATAACAAGCTGCCCACGTTCAAACAACCAAGCACCCACAGCAGACTAACGGCCGCCAAGAGCACGAGCGCAGCCCGCGAAATGTGCGCCGTCAGGTGATCGTGGAGCGTGCTGAGTTTCGCGTCCTGATTCTGTTGGAACCTCGGGTTGGCTTGAGCGATCCTTTGTTGGACCATATCAAGCTCCGCCTGCGCCTGAGCTAATGAAGTGTCGGGCCGAAGTCGACCGATCACTTTGATCTGTTGCATCCCGACTGCCATGCTCGACTCGCGGCTTGCCTGATCGGGACCAAGCGCCATGGGAGTCAGAACTTCAACTTCAACCGGGTTCGGAAAGCGAAAGTCATCGGGCAGGACGCCGACGACTTCGAACGTTTCATCGTTGAGCCTGATTGTCGCTCCGACGCAGTGGCCCAACTCACCAAAGCGTCGCTTGCAGAAACCATGAGTGAGGATGGCGACTCGTTCGCCTCCGGGTTGGTCATCGCTCGCCAGAAAGTCTCTGCCGGCGATCGGCGGCGTTTCCAGCACAGACAAAAATTCAGCCGACACCGCCGACGTTAGAATCTGTTCCGCATAGCCACTACCGCTAAGGTTGCGGAAGCGTTCGGAAAACGCAGTTAGATTGGAAAAGGATCGCGCCTGTGAGCGCCAGACGACGAAGTCCGGAGCGAGGGCATACTCCGTTTTCGCAGGAGAAATGCCCTGACTAATCCAGACTAACTGGTTTGGGTTGGGGTAAGGCAAAGGACGCAGCAGAACCGCGTCAGTAACCGTAAAAACCAAAGTGTTGACGCCGATTCCTAATCCCAGGACAAGGACCACTGTCGCGGCAAACGCCGGACTGCGACGTAACAGCCTCATGCCACCGCGGAGATTGGACCAACCCAACATACCTGCGAGTTTACTTTCGGCGCATTACGTACTGGACTTGTAACGCCACACCGTTACTTCTTTATCGCTGCGAATGTAAATGTAGTTGGAAGCTACGATAGCCTCCTGACCTTCTACGGGAAGTTCCCACGAGTACAAATAATGCCCGTCCTGCTTGTCGTAAACGTCGATTACCTTTCCCGCTGCGCCCGCCACAGCGTCGGCCCGGACTCCGCTCAAAACATACAATTCATTGCCGACAAGGCTCAGGCTTAAAACGGGCCGCGCCATGGGTTTGACCTTGCGTCTCCGGCCCTCGATATTCAACACCATCGGCGGAGCAACGTTGTCGATCGTCTGGACCAGATAACGCTGGTTGCCGGCGGCGTCGTACGCGCCGATCATGCCGAGGTACCTGCCGCCATAAATAATGCCGCGATTCTCGGCGTCGGCGACGATGTCACCTTCGAGCGCGAGCGCTGTGTCCGGTTGGTCCTCGAGAAATTCTCCGAACGACTTTAACTGCCGTCCTGATAAATCATATGTCTCGAAGAGTCTGTTATGTTCGAGCACAACCATCGTCATGATCACGTCGCCCAGTGCCGCCATGCGATAGATCGTATTCTGAGGCTTAAAAAATTTCCTGGTGCCGTCGGCGTTGAAGACTCCGACGCGCTCCTTTTTGAAGTCGCACACCCACATGTTGCCGTTGGCGTCGAGAGTGAAACCAGTCGGGTTCTCGAAAGCGTCGGGACTATCCGCGTCTTCAACAAACGCTTTCAACAGTTTTCCGTCAGGCGAAAACTGTTTGACTCCCAGATCTTTCCAATCCAAAACCAGGATGTTGCCGCTGTTGTCGGCCTGCATTTTCGCCGGCGCCTTCAAAGTCGCGGAGTTGAGCACCGCTGTTTTTTCAAACGCCGGTTTGCGCCACACTCGGGCGCTGGTGGACTGCGCTTTCGGCTGGTGTTCTTTACTGAGAAAAGCGACCGGAACTTCAACTGTTTTGCCCGGGCGATTCGCGACGAACCCTATTGCATAACTCAGCGAGACGAAAACCGCCGCGATCGCGAGTATGAAAACCAGGTCTTTACGCAAATTCTTGAGCATTGCGACTACCCCGAATTTGTCTTTAAGTAAGCTGACGACGGAAGACTAACCACTTCAACCGCTTTCTTCTTTTGAGTTTGGGATCGAGGCTCTTTATCAGCCCTCTCCACAGCGAATCGTTGTGCCGTCGGGCAGTTGGATGGTGCCGCACGTAATTGGACCACCAGGACAGCCGGCCAGCTCCTGACATTTACTTGGCGCCTCCGCGGCAGCGTTGGAACTACCCAGGTTAAAAGAACCGGCGAACAGTAGTCCGAGCGCGAGCGTCGTCAGAACCATTCTTACGATTGATCGTGTCATCGTTGCGTTCCTCCTTTCCCTGAAGATGAGATCGTTATCAAGCATGTTCAAGTCTTCCGTCGTCAGATTCCACGGTTGAAGCGTTTCGAGAGTACAAGTCCGATGAAATGTCGGGTGTCGAGGGCTTATGGTCCATCCACGTCAGGATGGCGAGACCTATGAAGACGAGATTTTGGAGTATGTGAACGTATCCGCCCGAGTTGAGTGTAAGCGTAAACCAACACCCGCAGACTCGGCCGGGATCAACTGCGAGATAAACTACCGTGAAGAGCGTTAACAGTAACACCGCCGACACGGCCGCGGGTCGTCGCCACCGCTTCGTCAGCAGACCCACTGCGATCGCCAACTCGGCCATGATGAAAAAGATTGCTGCAAAAGTTTCGATTCGGCGCGGTAGCAGTGCATAGCTCTGAATAGCGGCAACGAACCCACGAAAATGAATCAGCTTATCGATCGCCGCGAAGCTGAATAGACCAATCAATATGAATCGCGGCAGGTCCTTTAAAAAAGATACAGGTAGAGTGCGCAGTCTTTCTGTAGGTGTCATTTGAGTATCCTGTACCGGACGCACGTAACCGGGGGGACTCAGCGCCCACACAAAGCGTTTCGGTCTAACAGTCTCGTTAGGGGATGAATAAAAGTTGTAACTGAGGGATGGGGCGATCTTACCCTTTTGCGGAATTTAGTCTGTGCAAAAATCGGTATCGTTTATTCAGAAATCGGTAAGCCTTATTCAAAAATCGTGGCGGTGGGTTCTGATGATTTTCGGATGATCGTCAGGTCGGACTTGTATTCGCGCGGCAGACATCCGACCCACTTCTTGAACTGGCGATCGAAAGTGGTCGGGCTATTAAAACCGCAGCGACTGTAGATTTCAGTCAAGGTGTAATTCTTTTCGGAGAGAAGCTCGAGACATTTTTCGATGCGATAGCGAGCCAGGAGATCGCGAAAAGTGGTGTCGGCAAAACGACGCAGCAACAGGTTTAAGTGATCCTGGCTGACGCCGCTGCGCCTGGCTGCGTCAGACAGACGAATGTCGGGGTCTGAGTACGACTCCTCGATAAACCCCCAAACGCGCTCCAGCCTTCGCGAGTAAGCGATTCTTTGTTTGACTCTTTCTAACGTTTCAAGTGTCGCCAGTGGTGATGAGGGGGGTAGAAAATAACCGTTGAAACCCGTCTGATCCATGCTTGTACCTACCTTAATGAGGCTGCCAAACAGAGCTTGTATTACAAAAGCGACCGTTGCTTTCGATTGCCGGGTATTGAGTTAGAGATCCCTGAGAGGGTCGCTTCCATGCGATGCTTTCATGAGTCACATGGATCGATCAGGGTTCTGGGAGCGTTTACACACACAACGTCGTTCTGCGTCCCGAACAGACCGCTAAGCGCGGAATGACTGAACAAGCAAGTTTTACGTCTGGGCTATACGTCTGGACTGAGTATAGGGGAGGTTTGAATCTTAGTGGGGGCACTAAGCAGTGTCAAGCACGGTCTTATTATAAATTTGATGTGAACCGGAACATGGTCCATCTCAAACGCGCGTCGACGTTAACGCCGTTACCGAAGATTCATGGACTACGGCGTGGGTTCGAGCCACGGAGTCGGCGAAGTCAGCCGCGCGAAATCTTCGGGAGTGTCCACATCCACTCCACCCTCGGGGAACGGTAAGAAGCGCGCGTCCGCAGCATGTCGCTTGATGATCTCTTTCGCGCCGGATGCGCCTTCGAGTTGCGCCAGTTCTTTGAAAAGTGTTCTGGTGAAGAAAGCCGGGACGCCGAAACTTTCAGCATAGGCCGAGGCGATGATCGGCCGGCCGGTGGCGTAATGCGTTGCGACCAAAGTAGAAATCATGTCCGAGGTAACATGCGGTTGGTCGCACAACAAGAGCACGACTCCCGCGATATCCGCATCAATCGTGGAAAGATCTTCGACGCCCGCTCGGACTGACGACGCCATCCCGGTTTCCCAGTCAGCATTGAACGCTTCGTGCACGTCGAGCTGGTCCAACTCGCGTCTACACAGCTCTGCATGTGCGCCTGTGACCACGACGACGGGGCGACATCCCGCGGCCAACGCAGCGATGGCGACGCGCCTGAGCAGACTGCTTCCGTTGAATTTGAGAGTCTGTTTCGGACATCCCATGCGCGAGGATGAGCCCGCTGCGAGGATCACCGCACCCACCTTCATCGGTTTGCTTTCGATCTCTTCGCGAACGTCTTCGTTTTCAACTGCACTTACAATAGCTTGTCCGGCGTAATCGGAAGATCCCTGACTCGTTTGCCAGTCGCGTGGAAGACGGCGTTGGCGATCGCCGCCGGAATACCAACCATGCCGAGCTCGCCCATGCCCTTCACTCCGAGCGGATTGACGATTTTGTCGTCTTCCTCGACGAATATTGTCTCCACCATGTGAACGTCAGCGTTGACCGGCACGTGATAATGCTGGAGGTTCGGGTTCATGATGCGGCCGTAACGGTGATCGATCTCCGTCGCTTCCTCGAGCGCCATGCCTATGCCCCAGACGACCCCACCAATCTCCTGGCTGTGCGATGCCTTGGGGTTGATGATCCGGCCACAGGCCGTGACTTCTATCGCACGCGTGACTCGGACGCGTCCGATGTCCGGATCCACCTTCACTTCGATGAACTGCGCTCCGTGCGCGAGCGTCGCGTAATTACGTCGCTCCGCCGACGGTTTCGACTCAAACGTCTCGGTAATTTCGTTCACGTTGTTGCGTTTCATCACGTCCGAGATATTGACGAAGCGCGACGTGTCGCTCTTGAGTCTCAGCCGGCCATCCATCATCTCCACGTCCGCAATTGCCGCTCCCTTCAGTGGCGAGTTCGCTTCGCGATTCGCGAACTCGAGCAGTCGTGCGGTCACGGCGAGAGCCGCACCATGCA
>Ga0114129_10018017_pt1 | contig 10058 bp, 10 predicted proteins | sample RhiMetdeltSRZDD1_FD_80071 | JGI IMG/M metagenome (GOLD analysis project Ga0114129, IMG submission 80071) | Populus rhizosphere microbial communities from Tennessee, USA - Rhizosphere MetaG P. deltoides SRZDD1 (version 2) (version 2) | ecosystem: Host-associated > Plants > Roots > Rhizosphere >...
AAGCCATCACCCGAGCAATGGGCGACCAAGCCCGCACCATCCGCATCCCGGTACACACGATGGAGGCGATCAACCAGCTGCGCCGCATCCAGCTTGAGCTGTTCCAGGACTGGGGCCGCGAGCCCACCCCGGAGGAGCTGGCCAAGGAGATGGACATCACCCCGGAGAAGGTGCTGGAAATCCAGCAGTACGCTCGGGAGCCGATCAGCCTCGACCAGACCATCGGCGACGAGGGCGACAGCCAGCTCGGCGACTTCATCGAGGACTCCGAGGCCGTGGTGGCCGTCGACGCGGTTTCGTTCTCGCTGTTGCAGGACCAGTTGCAGCAGGTGCTCCAGACGCTGTCGGAGCGCGAGGCGGGCGTGGTACGCCTGCGGTTCGGCCTCACCGACGGCCAGCCGCGGACGCTGGACGAGATCGGCCAGGTCTACGGCGTGACCCGGGAGCGGATCCGGCAGATCGAGTCCAAGACCATGTCGAAGCTGCGGCACCCGTCGCGGTCGCAGGTGCTGCGCGATTACTTGGACTAAACCGATACCTCGATCGTGGGGCGGTCTTTTCGCGGTCAGCGAAACGGCCGCCCCTCGTCTGTCCGCGGCCGGGGCCGGCCAGTCGGCGGAAATCGGATAAAGGCCACACGAGCTGTCGATTACCCGTCAGTGGGACATGCCTTCTGACCTCGGAATATCCACCGAACGTACTGTTCTCGTCACCTTGAGTACGAACTCACCGGTGTGACCAGACCGCTATCGCAAAGTAGGTGTTGACGTGGCACGCTGGGGGAACGCAAGGTGGGTCACGGACCGGGCACCAAGTGTCCGAGCCCAGGTCCATTCCCCTGACGGCGAAGGGTCCATCCCCCGATGTGAGCTGGGTCCCGGCCCGGATCGGGAAGGACACCCGCGGTTCCGATGTTGGAGGGTGAGTGGGCAACGAGCACAATGCCGAAGGCAACGCCCTCGGCGGACAGACCAGCATCGGTGACGACCAGAGGAGGCAGGGCATGACCGCGACCCTCACGCCGCCACCGGCGGCGACGATCCCCGCCGCCGATGAGCGCTGCGACCGCTGCAACGCCGCGGGCAAACTACGTATCGTCCTGGCCGGCGGTGGTGAACTGGTGTTCTGCGGACACCACGCCAACAAGTACGCCGACGACCTCGTGAAGATCACGGTCGACTACACGGTCGAGCCGGACTTCACCTGGCGTGGCAGCGAGCTGATTGCGAAGAACTGAGTTCTCCTCATAGAGGCTTCAACGGACCCCGTCGTGGTGTGCGACGGGGTCTTTGTTTTGGGCTCGCCCTTCGGGCGATGCCGGGCGCTCGGCCCACTACGACTGCAGGACGTCCGCGTTACGTGACGAGTGGGGCAGGACGGCGGGTTCGGCCGGGCGGGACTGTTGCGGGGCTTAGCATCGGCGCGTGGACACCTCGAACGCGCTCCTGCTGGGCGACCTGACCGGCGTAGCGGTCTTCGCGGTATCCGGCGCCTCCGCGGCCATCAGCAAGCACCTGGACGCGTTCGGCGTGGTGTTCGTCGGCTTCGTCGCCGCACTCGGCGGCGGTATCTTCCGCGACCTGGTGATCAACATCGTCCCGCCGCTCGCCTTCTCCGACTGGCGGTACTCCGCTACCGCGATCGGCGCCTCGATGGCGACCTTCTGGTTTCATCCGCAGATCGGGCGGCTCGCGCGCACGGTTCTCGTCCTGGATGCCGCCGGATTGGCACTGTTCACCGTCACGGGAACCCTGAAGGCATTGCACGCTCCGACACCGGTTCCGGCCGTCGGGGCCTGCCTGGTCGGCATGCTCTGCGGTATCGGCGGCGGCCTCGGGCGCGACCTGCTCGTGGCCGAGATCCCGGTGGTGCTGCGCCGGGAGATCTACGCCCTGGCCTCGCTGGCCGGCGCCGTGGTGGTAGTGCTCTTCAACCGCTTCGGCGAAGACCACGCCGTGCCGATGATCGGCGCGGCCGCTTTGATCTTCGTGGTGCGGATGCTGGCCCTCAAGCGAAAGTGGTCGGCACCGACCGCGCGCCGCCCCGTCTGACGATCCGCTGTCACCCGGCACCGGTAGAGTTTCCGAGTGCCACTCGACGCCTCTCGCAGCAAGAAGCCGGATCTGGAGACCTTTCCCTCACTGCGGGCTTGGCAGCGCAAGGCGCTCGTGGAGTACCTGCGGCGGCGTACGCCCGATTTCCTGGCGGTCGCCACGCCGGGTGCCGGCAAGACGACCTTCGCCCTGCGCATCGCGGCTGAGCTGCTCGCCGACGGCACCGTCGAGCGCGTCACCGTGGTCGCCCCCACGGAACACCTCAAGGTCCAGTGGGCCCGCGCCGCCGAACGCGTCGGCATCCAGCTCGACCCGGGCTTCCGCAATTCCGACGGGTACGCCGCCCGCGACTTCCACGGCGTCGTGATCACCTACGCCCAGGTCGGCATGGCGCCGCAGATCCACCGCCGGATGACGTTCACGAAGCCGACCCTGGTGATCCTGGACGAGATCCATCACGCCGGTGATTCGCGTACTTGGGGCGACGGCGTGAAGGTCGCGTTCGAGCCGGCCGTACGCCGCCTGATGCTGACGGGTACGCCGTTTCGCTCCGACGACAACCCGATCCCGTTCGTCGAGTACGTCCGCGACGCCGGCGACGGCCTGCCCCGATCCCGATCCGACAGCTCCTACGGGTACGCCGACGCGCTGGCCGACGGCGTCGTGCGGCCGGTGATCTTCTTGGCGTACTCCGGGGAGACGCGGTGGCGTACGAGCGCCGGTGACGAGCTGGCGGTACGCCTCGGCGAGCCGATGACGCAGGACGTGATCGCACAGGCGTGGCGGACCGCGCTCGACCCGGCCGGCGACTGGATACCGCAAGTGCTGCGGGCCGCCGACGCCCGGCTGCAAGTCAAGCGGGCCGGGGGCATGCCCGACGCCGGTGGCCTCGTCATCGCCTCGGATCAGCAGACCGCGCGGGCTTACGCCAAACTGCTGGAGCGGGTCACGGGCGAGAAGGCCGTGGTGGTCCTGTCCGACGACGACGGCGCCTCGAAGCGGATCGCCGATTTCACCGCGAGCGACCAGCGCTGGCTGGTGGCCGTACGCATGGTGTCCGAAGGCGTCGACATCCCGCGCCTGGCCGTCGGCGTGTACGCCACGAGCGCGAGTACGCCGCTCTACTTCGCCCAGGCGATCGGCCGGTTCGTCCGCGCCCGCCAGTCCGGCGAGACCGCGAGCGTCTTCCTGCCCAGCGTCCCGCAGCTGCTCGGCCTGGCGTCCGAGATGGAGATGCAGCGCGATCACGTGCTGGGCGTGAAGCGGGCGGCCGGCGGCTTCGACGACGAACTCCTGGAACGGGCGCAGCAGAGCGAGGACGCCAGCGGCGAGCTGACCAAGCGCATCGAGGCGCTGTCGGCCACCGCCGAGCTGGATCAGGTCATCTTCGACGGGGCGACGTTCGGCTTGCCCGCCCGCGCCGGTACGCCCGAGGAAGAGGAGTTCCTAGGGCTGCCCGGCCTGCTCTCGCCGGATCAAGTCGCCACGCTGTTGCAGAAGCGCCAGGCGGACCAGATCGCGGCGACCAAGCGCCGGTCCAACGCGACGGCCGCCGGTACGCCCAAACCGATCGAGCCGGCGCGCGACATGTCGGCCGGTGAGCGGCGCATCCACTTGCGACGGCAGCTCAACGCCTTGGTCGCCGCGCATCATCACCGGACGGACCTGCCGCACGGCAAGATCCATGCGGAGCTGCGCCGGCTGTGCGGCGGCCCGCCCAGCGCTCAGGCCACGATCGAGCAGCTCGAAGAGCGCATCGCCACCATCCAGACCCTGTGACCCTCCCGCCATGATCCCGTTTAGATCAGGGATATTGCCCGCTTGGGAGCCTTCCCAAGCGGTTAGATCCCTGATCTAAACGGGATCATGAGAACCGCAAGCGAGGAGGCCGCGGATTGGCGGGTTCGCATACAGTGGACACATGGCGGAGCGCGGCGGCGTCAGAGTCGGGTTCGTCGTCCTCGCAATCGTCTCGCTGGCGCTGGGAATCATCGGATTCACCCAGCTGCTGGCGGCCGAGCCGGGCGGGGTCGTCCACCCCTTGGACGTCATTTACTACTCGTTGCAGCTGTTCACGCTGGGCGCCGAACCGCTGCAGGAGGGTGGGCCCTACCCGATCGCCATCGAGATCGCCCGGTTCACCGCCCCCGCGGTCACGATCTACGCCTTGATCGAGGCCGGCCGCCTGCTGTTCGCCGCCGAGGTCGCCCGGCTCAAGGCCCGGCGGGCCAAGGGCCACGTGGTGGTGATCGGCGACGGCCTGCTCGCCGCCGGGCTGGCCCGCCGCTTGAACGCCCAGGGCCACTATGTGATCAGCGTCTCGGCCAAGCATGTCACCTGGCCCGCGTCGGCTCGGGTGCTCCAGGTACGCGGGGACGGGCGCGACCCCGGCGTCCTGCGCGATGCCGGAGTCGCCCGAGCCGCAACGGTTTTCGCGTGCACCGAGGACAGCGCCGACAACGTGACGATCGCGCTGGAGGCCGCGCAGCACCGCACCGATCACTCCGTGTACGCCCACGTGGCCGACCCCGCGATGTGCCTGGCCTGGCAGGCCCGCCATCTGGGGACGGGTCCGGGTTCGCCGGTGCGGCTGGACTTCTTCAACGTCAACGACTTGGCGGCCCGCAGCCTGTGGGCGGCGGAGCCGCTGAAGGCGCGGGGCGACCGGGCACCGCGGCTCCTCGTCCTCAGTGCGTCGGCGTTCGCCTGCGCGGTCATCGTCGAGGCGGCCCGCCAGTGGTGGGTGCAGGATCAGGCCAATGTGGACCGTATTCAGGTCCGCCTCATCGACGCGACAGCCAGTGCCACGGCTCACGAGCTGGTGCGCCGCTACCCTTTTCTGCCGTCGGCGGTGGAGCTGGACCCGATCGACCACGACTTCGCCGACCTCGTGTCGACCGAGCGGGCCCGCCGCGAGCTGGTCGAATTGGCTCCCGACCGCATTTTCGTCTGCCACGAGGACGAGCAGGTGGCCCTCACGACCGCGGTGACGCACGACTGCCTCTGGCACAGCGGGCCGGGTTCGGTGCTCGTACGCCTCGATCAGCTGGCCAGCCTGCCCAAGGCGCTGGCGTCGGCGCGATCCCGGGAGCTGTTCGACGACGTGACCGACGCCCTGCGCCTGTTCGGTGTCGTGGATGCGGCCGCCGACCCCGATTTGATCCGCGACGACCTCGGTGAGCGCTTGGCGAGGGTGATGCACGAGAGCTACCTGGTGGCCCGGCGGCGGTCCGCGCCGGCGGCGTTCAACGCCGACACGCCGACCTCCAGCCTGCGTGCGCTGGTGACGTGGGACGAACTCGCCGACCACTACAAGCGGGGCAATCGCACCCTCGCCGCCGACATCGGCCCTAAACTCCGCCTTATCGGCTGTGTCCTGGCCCCGCGGTCGGGCCCCGGTGCCGAGCACGTGCTGACCCCGGCCGAGGTCGATCAGCTGGCCGAGGCCGAGCACACGCGCTGGGCGGCCGAGCGTACGGCGGCGGGGTGGCGGCACGGCGCAGAATATGACTCGGACGACCGGACCAACCCGCTCCTGCGGCCCTGGTCGGAGATGGCGCCGGACGTCCGGGAGCTGAACCGCCTGGTGATCCGGGAGCTGCCGCAGGTCCTGGGAACCTGGGGGTTCCGGATCGTGCGCATCGGAACGGGGGCGGCATGAGGATCGGGGTCACCGGCCACGCGGACCTGGGTCAGCCGGCGGCGGCGCTGGTACGCACCGCGCTGTCCACCGCGTTGCGGCCCTTCGCCGGGCCGGATCTCGTCGGGATCTGCTGCCTGTGCCGGGGCGCCGATCAAATCTTCGCGCACGCCGTCATTGAGGCGCGGGGCGTCCTCGACGTGATCCTTCCCGCCGCCGACTACCGCCACCGCATCGTGCGCGACCACGAGATCCAGACCTTCGACGACCTCTTGGGGAAGGCGCGGCGCGTACGCCAGGCCCCGTTCCCGTCCTCAGGACGGCCGGCGTACGCCTTCGCCAGTCAAATGCTGCTCAAAGAGTGCGACATGCTGTTCGCAGTCTGGGACGGTACGCCCTCCCGCCGTCGGGGCGACACCGCGGACGTCGTCCGGACCGCACAGCAGTCCGGGATCGAAGTCCACGTCATCTGGCCCGACCACGCCATCCGCCGCTAGAAGCCAGCGCTGGAAGGTCACTCCTCCAGCGACTCGTAGATCTCCTTGCACTCCGGGCAGACCGGGAAGCGGTTGGGATCGCGGGAAGGTACCCACACCTTGCCGCACAGGGCGCGCACCGGCGTGCCCTCGACCATGGCCGCGAGGATCTTGTCCTTCGGCGCGTAGTGCGAGAAGCGTTCGTGGTCACCCTCGTCGAGGCGGTAATCGGTATCGGCGCGCTCTTCAATGAGCGTTCCGGTCTCAGGGGTCGTACTCACCCGCCCAGTCTCTCAGAGTCGGTGCCCTACGGCGAGTGGATAGCCATGACCAGCGGTCTCGCGACGCGATCTGGCGCCATCGGCCCGACGGCCCGGGTGGCGGCCGCTAGGTTGATGGCGTGAGCATCAGACTCGGCGACGAGGTCGCGGCGGCCCTCGACCACGGTGACCCGGTGGTCGCGCTGGAGAGCACGATCGTCTCGCATGGCCTCCCCAGACCCGACAATCTTCGCATTGCTCGCGAAATTCAGCAGGCGGTACGCGACCACGGCGCCCTTCCGGCCACGATCGGCATGATCGAGGGCGAGCTGGTGGTGGGCCTCAGCGACGCCGAGCTGACCCGCCTGGCGACGGGCGACGACGTCGTGAAGTTGTCCGTACGCGATCTGGCCACGGCCGCCGCGCTGAAGGTCGACGGGGCCACAACGGTGGCGAGTACGTCGGCGGTCGCGGCGGGCGTGGGCATCGGTGTGTTCGCCACCGGCGGGCTGGGCGGCGTACACCGGGAGGCGAATGAGACCTTCGACGAGTCGGCGGACCTCGTCACCCTAGCCCGTACGCCCATAGCGGTCGTGTGCGCGGGCGTGAAGTCGATCCTCGACGTCGGCGCGACGCTGGAACGCTTGGAAACATTGGGCGTCGGCATCCTCGGCTACCAGACCAGCCGGTTCCCCGGCTTCTTCGTCACCGACTCCGGGTTCGACCTGTTCTGGACCGTCGACTCCCCGCAGCAGGTGGCCGAGGTGATGCGGGCCCAGAACGACCAGGGGCTGCACGAGGCCGGCCTGATCGTCGCCAACCCGCTGCCGCCCGACGAGCAGCTCGACCCGGCGCTGCACGACGCGACGCTCGCCAGCGGGCTGCAGCTCCTGCACGAGCGCGGCATCCGGGGCAAGGATGTGACACCGGCGCTGCTGGCCCACTTCCATTCGGCCACCGAGGGCAAGAGCCTGGCCGTCAACGTCCGGATCATCCTGCGCAACGCCGCCCTCGCCGCTCAGATCGCCGCCGCAGCAACAAAACTCGAATGATCGTCTGCGTCGGCGACATCGTGACCGACGTGCTCGCCGCCGTGCACGGCCCGATCGCGCCGGGCTCGGACACCCCGGCCAGCATCCAGGTCTGCGGCGGTGGCCAGGCCGCGAACACCGCGTCCTGGCTCGCCGCGGCGGGTGCACCCGTCACCCTGGTCGCGGCCGTCGGCGACGACCAGGCCGGGCGCGAGCGGGTCGCCGAGCTGACGGCCGCGGGCGTACGCGTTGCCGCGCAGGTCTGCCCGGGTGCGTCGACCGGTGCGATCGTCGTCCTCACCGACCGCGGCGACCGCACCATGATCACCGACCGCGGCGCCAACCTCCTGCTCTCCGCCGACAGCGTGGACGCCGCGCTGCCTGGCGCTGACTGGTTGCACCTGTCCGCGTACACCTTGCTCGGAATGCCCGAGATCGGCCGGCACGCCCTCGCGCAGGCCCGCGCCCACGGCCTGCGGGTGAGCGTCGACGCGGCGTCCGCGCAGCCGTTGCGCGACGCCGGGCCCGCCCGCTTCCTTTCCTGGGTACGCCCAACGGACGTGCTGTTCACGAACGCGGACGAGGCAGCGGTCCTGGCCGGGCGCGGACCGGCGCGAGAACAGGCGCTGCGGCTCGCCGAGGCGGTCGGCGGCTCGGCGGTGGTGAAGCTGGGTGCGCGCGGTGCGGTATGGGCACGCACGAGCGGCGAGGTTCATGCGGCCCCCGCACCCGAAGTAGCGGCGGTCGATACGACCGGCGCGGGCGACGCCTTCGCGGCCGGGCTGCTGGCGGCGCTGGCCGCGGGCCGGGACCCGGCGACGGCGCTGCACGAGGCGGTGCGGTGGGGCTCGCGAGCCGTCACAGCGCTGGGCGCCCGCCCTCGCATTCCGGCGTAGAAGTGCGAGGATGGAGGCGACGACCCGCGAGGAGGCCGCACCATGGCGCAGCAAGCCAACCGGCCGATCCTGATCACCGACGCCGAAGAGAGCCTGGACAAGCAGCGGCACAGCCGGGAGATCCGCTACATCACGATGATGGGCCTGCGCGCGGTCTGCCTGATCCTCGCCGCGGTGCTCGCAGTGGCGCAGGTGCCGCTGCTGGCACTGTGGCTGACGCTGTGCGCGGCCGGCATGATCCTGCTGCCGTGGATGGCCGTGCTCATCGCCAACGACCGGCCCGTCAAGCCCGAACACCGCTGGCGGCACAAGCCACCGGCGGCGACGAGCGCACCCGACCCCCGGGCCCTGCCGGCCCAGCCGACCGGAAAGACCATCGATCTGGAGCCATGAGCGATCTGATCCTCGGCGAGGACGGCCTCGCCCGCTGCCGTTGGGGCGTCAGTACGCCCGACTACATCGCCTACCACGACACCGAATGGGGCCGCCGCCTCGACGGCGACGACGCGCTGTATGAGCGCATGACGCTGGAGGCGTTCCAGTCCGGGCTGGCGTGGATCACCATCCTGCGCAAGCGGGAGAACTTCCGGGCGGCCTTCGCCGGATTCTCGATCGAGAAGGTGGCCGGGTTCGGAACGTCCGATGTGGACCGTCTGCTGGCCGACGCCGGCATCGTCCGCAACCGGGCGAAGATCGAGGCCGCCATCGCCAACGCCCGGGTCGCCGCCGACCTCGACGGCGGGCTCTCGGCGTTCCTGTGGTCGTACGCGCCGCCGCCCCGGCCCGCTCGCCCGGCCTCGTTCGCTTCCGTGCCCGCCTCGACGCCGGAGTCGGCGGCGATGGCGAAAGCGTTACGCAAGAAGGGTTTCCGGTTCTTCGGGCCGACGACGGCGTACGCGCTGATGCAGGCGACCGGCATGGTCGACGACCACATCGACGGCTGTCACGTGCCGCCACCTGCCTGAAACACCGCCTGATACACCGCCGCCCGGCACCCCGGTATCGGGTATGCCGGGCGGCGCGGTAGGTGAGGGATCAGGCGGCGTAAACCGACAGGCGCTTGGCCCGCTCCGGCTGGCGCAGCTTCGTCAGTGTGGTCTTCTCGATCTGCCGGATCCGCTCGCGCGACAGGCCGAACTCCTTGCCGACCTCGTCGAGCGTGCGCTGGCGGCCGTCGTCGAGGCCGAAGCGCAGCCGGATCACGGCCTGCTCGCGCTGGCTGAGCGTGGACAGCACCACGGCCACCTCGCCGCGCAGCTGCCCGATCGCGACGCTGTCTTCGGTGGGCGGGGTGGCGCAGGAGACGAAGTCGCCCAGCGCGCTCTCGCCGTCGTCGCCGACGGCCTGGTCGAGGCTGATCGGCTCGCGGTCGTACGACATCAGCTCGATGACCTGGTACTCGGGCACTTCCAGCGCAGCGGCCAGCTGGGCCACGGTCGGCTCGCGGCCGATCGTCGCGGCCAGATCACGGCGTACGCGCACCATCCGGTTGACCTGTTCGACCATGTGCACCGGGATGCGGATCGTGCGCGCCTGGTCGGCCATCGCCCGCGTGATCGCCTGCCGGATCCACCACGTCGCGTACGTGGAGAACTTGTAACCCTTGGTGTAGTCGAACTTCTCCACCGCCCGGATCAGGCCCAGGTTGCCCTCCTGGATCAGATCCAGGAACGCCATGCCCCGGCCCGTATACCGCTTGGC
>Ga0114129_10018019_pt1 | contig 10057 bp, 3 predicted proteins | sample RhiMetdeltSRZDD1_FD_80071 | JGI IMG/M metagenome (GOLD analysis project Ga0114129, IMG submission 80071) | Populus rhizosphere microbial communities from Tennessee, USA - Rhizosphere MetaG P. deltoides SRZDD1 (version 2) (version 2) | ecosystem: Host-associated > Plants > Roots > Rhizosphere >...
CTTCAGACCAAGAATGCCGATCTCAGCGAGGCGCTCGACCAGCAAACCGCGACGAGCGAGATCCTGAAAGTCATTTCGAGCTCGCCGACCGATGTGCAGCCCGTGTTCGACGCCGTCGCGGAGAGCGCCGCGCGTTTGTGTGGAGTATCGGACGTCGTCATATTTCTCAGGCACGACGACGGCCTGCGCCTTGTCGGCCATCACGGCCCTATTCCCGTCCATACCACCCTCCCGCTGATCCGTGGAACGAGCAACGGGCGATCGGTCCTCGACGCACGGACGATTCACATTGCGGACATTCAGGCGGAGGCTGACGAATATCCTGAAGGCAGCGAGAACGCGCGACACGTGGGGCACCGCACGGTGCTCTGCATGCCGTTGATTCGCGACGGCGTGGCGATCGGGACGATCCAGCTCCGCCGGACGGAGGTCCAGCTCTTCACCGAGCGTCAGGTCGCGCTGCTGCAGACCTTCGCCGATCAGGCGGTCATCGCGATCGAGAACGTCCGCCTCTTCAACGAGATCAAGGAAGGCCTCGAAAGGCAGACTGCGACCGCCGAAATCTTGCGGGTCATCGCGAGCTCACCGACCAACCTGCAGCCGGTGTTGGACACCGTGGCCGACAGCGCCGCCCGGCTCTGTGATGCGCAAGACTGCTCGATCCTCGAAGCAGCGGGAGACGTCTTTCGCGTTGTCGCGTTCCGCGGTGCAGATCAGTTGAAGAACTTCGAGGGTGCGCCCGTCACCCGCGGTTCGGTAGCTGGCCGATGCTTGCTTAGCGGACAACTGATCCACGTTCATGACATAAGAGCAGCAGAGTCGGGGGCCGAGTATCCGGTCAGTCTCAGCTTTGCGGAGCACGTCGGCCACCGAACGATGGTGGCGGCGCCCCTGCTGCGCGATGGGTTGGCAATCGGGGTCATCTTCGTCCGACGAACCGAGGTTCGTCCGTTTTCCGACAGTCAAGTCGCGCTGCTGCAAACCTTCGCCGACCAGGCCGTCATCGCGATCGAGAACGTGCGGCTATTCAAGGAGCTCGACGCCCGAAATCGCGACCTCACGCAGGCGCTCGAGCAGCAGACGGCGACCAGTGAGATTCTCCGGGTCATCAGCCGCTCGCCCACGGAAGTGCAGCCTGTGTTCGCCGCCGTTGGGGAGAGCGCCGCCCGCCTGTGTGAGGCGCAGGACGCCAGCATCTTCCGGCGTGATGGCGATCGGCTCGTCTTCGTCGCCCATCACGGTCCGATCCCCTTCGGTCGCGTCGGCGAGTTTTCGATGCCGGTTGTCCGCGAAACTATTGCCGGTCGGTGCGTGCTCGAAGGACGGATCGTGCACGTCGAGGACTTGCAGACCGAGGTCCACGAGTTCCCTCAGGGCAGCGAGCTGGCACGTCGCTGGGACTACCGAACCGCCGTGAACGTTCCATTGATGCGCGAGGGCGTCGCGATCGGTTCGATCAGCCTCCGCCGCACGGAGGCGAGAGCCTTTACCGAACGGCAACTCGCGCTCCTCCAGACCTTTGCGGACCAAGCCGTCATCGCCATCGAGAACGTGCGGTTGTTCACGGAGCTGCAGGAGAAGAATCGGGCGTTGACGCAGGCCCACGCGCAGGTGACTGAATCGCTCGAGCAACAGACCGCGACGAGCGAGATCCTGCGCGTGATCTCCAACTCGCCGACCGATTTACAGCCGGTCTTCGAGACCATCGTCGAGAGCGTGGTGAAGTTGTGCGGCGGCGTATCGGCATTCGTCTATCGGTTCGACGGTGAACTCATTCACCTGAGCGCTCACCACCATACCGTCACGTCCCGGGCACGCGAAGTGTTTGAGCGTCGATATCCCACGCCGCCGAGCAGGATCAGCATGATCGCCCAGGCTATCCTCGACCGCGCGATCATTCATGTTCGTGATTTCGAGAATGATCCAGATGTTTCGCCGGCGAGCCGGGAGATGGCGCGAGCCGCCAACCATCGAAGCACTCTTGCCGTGCCTATGTTGCGGCACGGAAGCCCGATTGGAGCCATCGCCGTCGGGCGCAGGGGGCCACACGGGGAACCTCGCCCGTTCTCCGATGCGGAGATCGAGCTGCTCCAGACCTTCGCCGACCAGGCGGTCATCGCGATCGAGAACGTGCGGTTGTTCACGGAGCTGCAGGAGAAGAACCGTGCGTTGACCGAGATGCTGGAGCAGCAGACGGCGACGAGCGAGATCTTGCGGGTCATCAGCAGCTCGCCGACCGATATTCAGCCCGTGCTCGACACGGTGGCGGAGAGTGCCGCCCGGTTGTGCAACTCGACTGACGCCGCCATCTGGCGGCTGGAGGACGATCAGCTCCTCCTTGTCGCCCATCACGGCGCAATTCCGCAAACCGGTCTCATTGGCGCGTCCTTTCTCCCGCTGCGCGGGACGGTCGCTGGCCGAACCGTGCTGGAAGGCCGGACCATCCATATCGGCGACTTGCAGATCGAAGTCGACGAATTTCCACAGAGCAGCGAGCGCGCTCGGCGGGAGGGCTGGAAGGCAATACTCAGCGTCCCGATGATGCGAGAAGGGATGGCGATCGGCTCGATCGCCCTCCGCCGTACCGACGCCGAGCTCTTCACGGAGCGGCAAGTCGCCTTGCTTCAGACGTTCGCTGATCAAGCCGTGATCGCCATCGAAAACGTGCGCTTGTTCAAGGAGCTCGAGACGCGCAACGCCGCGCTCCTCGAAGCGTTGGAGCAGCAAACCGCGACGAGCGAGATTCTCAAAGTCATCTCGAGCTCCCCGACCGACCTCCAGCCCGTGTTCGATGCCGTTGTTCGGAGCGCCAGCCGGCTGTGCGGCGGTGAGTACGCGATCGTCACGCGCTACGATGGTGAGTTTCTCCATCTCGCGGCGCAACACAATCCGCGGCCTGGCACGGCGGACGAGACGGCAAGATTCTTTCCGCAGCGGCCGCGCCGCGAGGTATCGCTGACGGCCCGCGCGCTCGTCGATGCCCGACTGGTTCACGTCCCCGACATCGACGCGGAGGAGTTGGACCCGGCCGCGCGCGAGACCTATCGCCGCATCAGGCTGCAAGCGGTCGTCGCCGTGCCGATGATGCACCAGGGCCGCCCCATAGGCGTGGTTTCCGTCTCTCGCGGCACACCCGGGCCCTTCTCGGAGCGTCAGATCGCGTTGCTGCAGACCTTCGCCGACCAGGCGGTCATCGCCATCGAGAACGTGCGCCTGTTCACTGAGCTGCAGGAGAAGAACCGCGCGCTCACCGACGCCCACGCGAAAGTGAGTGAGGCGCTCGAGCAGCAGACAGCTACGAGCGAAATCCTACGTGTCATCTCCAGCTCGCCCACCGACGTCCAGCCGGTGTTCGACACGATCGTCGAGAGTGTGGTGCAGTTGTGCGACGGCGTGTCGGCGACTGTCTATCGGTTCGACGGCGAGCTCATTCACCTGGTCGCTCATCATCACAGCATAACGTCCGCGGCTCGTGAAGCGTTCGAGCGCGTCTACCCCCTGCCGCCGAGTCGGACGAGTGTCGTCGCCCAGGCGATCCTCGATCGGGCAGTTGTTCATGTGCGCGACTTCGAGAACGATCCGAATATTCCATCGACCAGCAGGGAGATTGCGCGAGCCGTCGGGCACCAGAGCCTCGTCGTTGTGCCGATGCTGCGGCGCGGGGGTCCGATCGGAGCGATTTCCGTCGGGCGACGGGGGCCGCACGCCGCGGCCCGTCCGTTCTCGGAGAACGAGATCGCGCTGCTGAAAACCTTCGCCGACCAGGCCGTCATCGCGATCGAGAACGTGCGCCTGTTCAAGGAGCTCGAGGCGCGCAACCGGGACCTCAGTGAGGCGCTGGAGCAGCAGACGGCCACCAGCGACATCCTGCGCGTGATCAGCCGCTCACCCACCGACGTGCAGCCGGTGTTCGACATCATCGCCGAGCGCGCCGTGCGATTGTGCAACGCGGAAGTCAGCGTCGTCACCCGCTTCGACGGCACGGCGTTGCAGCTGCAGGCCGTCCATGGCGTGACGGAGCAGGGCATCGAGGCCGTCAAGCGCGTACATCCGACGCCGATCGATGGCGGGTCGCTGTCCGCGCGGGCGCTACGAAATCGCCAGGTGGAGCACGTCGCCGATGTCATGGCCGATCCCGAATATGGTGTGAAGGACACGGCTCAGACGGCGGGCTGGCGTGGCGGGCTTGCGGTGCCCATGTGGCGCGATGAACAGATCGTCGGCGTGATCTTCGTCGGGCGAGCGGGGTCGGGGTTGTTCGGCGACTCGCAGGTCGAGCTGCTGAAGACCTTCGCCGATCAGGCGGTGATCGCGCTCGAGAATGTGCGCTTGTTCAACGAGCTCGAGGCCCGCAACATCGACCTGAGCCAATCGCTCGAGCAGCAAACGGCCACAAGCGAGATCCTGCGGGTCATCTCCCGGTCGCCGACCGACGTCGGTCCGACGTTCGAGGCCATTGCGAAGAGCGCCACACAATTGTGTGAGGCGGTCAATGGGCTGGTCATTCGCTTCGATGGAGAGTTCCTGCATCTGGCCGCGCATTACAACGTCAGCCCCGAACGGCTCGAGGCGCTCCACCAGACATATCCGTTGCGGCCGACCCGCGCCGCCGTGTCCGGCCGGACGATCTTGAGTCGCGCGCCCGTCCACGTTCCGGACATCGCCGAGGACCGAGAATACGGGCTTCCCATTGGGACGACCGTCGGCTATCGAAGCGTTCTCGGCGTCCCGATGCTGCACGAGAACAGCGCCATCGGAGTCATCCTCGTCGCCCGCGACCGGGTGGCGCCATTCTCGAACCGGCATGTATCGCTGCTCCAGACTTTCGCCGACCAGGCCGTCATCGCCATTCAGAATGTCCGCCTATTCAAGGAGCTGGAAGCGCGCAATGCGGATTTAACCGAAGCGCTGGAACAGCAGACGGCCACCAGCGAAGTCTTGAAGGTTATCAGCCGGTCGACGTTCGATCTCCAGCCGGTACTCGACACGCTCATCGAGAACGCGGTGAAGCTCTGCGACGCCAACTACGGGACGATCTTCAGATACGACGGTCAGCTCTTTCACCCCGGGGCCTTCTACGGCGCCTCCGATGAATTCCGAGAACATGTGCGCCAGATGCAGTTCGCTCCTGGGCGGGCAACTATCGTTGGACGGATTGCTCTCGAGCCGAAACCGGTCCACATCCTCGATGTGCTCGCCGATCGCGACTTTAGAGGATTCGAGGCGCAGAGGCTCGGGGGGTTTCGGACCGTCCTGGGCATTCCGATGCTCAGGGCAGGCACGTTGATCGGCACTCTCTTCATCTGGCGGAACGAGGTCCGAGCCTTCACCGAGAAGCAGATCGGCCTGGTGACGACCTTCGCGGACCAGGCGGTGATCGCCATCGAGAATGTGCGGCTGCTCAACGAGCTGCAAAGTCGTACCGCCGACCTCACCCGCTCGGTCGATCGGATGACCGCCCTCGGCGAGGTCGGGCGCGCCGTCAGCTCATCACTGGATCTCGAGCAGGTGCTGACGACGATCGTCTCGCGCGCGGTGCAGCTCGCGGGTGTGGACGCCGGCGCGATCTACGAATACGACGAAGCCGAGGAGATGTTCCATCTCCGGGCGACCGAGAACCTGCCCGCGGAGTTCGTCGAGGCCGCGACGGCCCTGCGAAGGGGCGAAGGCGCCACTGGACGGGCAGGCGTGACCGGCGCGCCGGTGCAAATCCCAGACATCGCCGCGCCGGGAGCGTATCAAAGCAGCCTCCGCGACATCCTGCTCGGCCTCGGGCACCGTGCGATCCTCGCCGTTCCACTCCTCCACGAAGGCCGCGTGGTCGGCGGACTGGCTGTCAATGGACGGGAGCCCGGCGAGTTCCCGCAAGACATCGTCGATCTCCTGCAGACGTTCGCCACGCAGTCGGCGCTGGCGATCCAGAACGCGCGGCTGTTCCGCGAGCTGCAGGCCAAGAGCCTCGAGGCCGAGGTAGCGAGCCGCCACAAGTCGGAGTTCCTGGCCAACATGTCGCACGAGCTGCGCACGCCGCTGAACGCGATCATCGGCTACAGCGAGATGCTCGAGGAAGAGGCCGAGGAGCAGGGCGCCGAGGCGTTCGTGCCGGACCTCAAGAAGATCCACGGCGCCGGCAAGCACCTGCTCGAGCTCATCAACGCCGTCCTCGATCTCTCCAAGATCGAGGCGGGCAAGATGGAGCTCTACCTCGAGACGTTCGCCGTGCCCGATATGGTGCGAGACATCACCGCCGTGATCAGGCCGCTGGCCGAGAAGAACGGCAACCGCGTGGACGTCCGCTGCGACGAGCGCGTCGGAACGATGCGCGCCGATCTCACGAAAGTCCGCCAGGCGCTGTTCAACCTGCTCTCCAACGCCTGCAAGTTCACCGAGCGCGGCACGGTGACGCTCAGCGTCGACCGCGAGCCGGGCGATGGAGGCGAGTGGCTGCGCTTCGTGGTCAGCGACACGGGCATCGGAATGACGCCCGAGCAGATGAACAAACTGTTCCAGGAGTTCACGCAGGCCGACGTCGCGACGGGACGGAAGTACGGCGGGACCGGCCTGGGGCTGGCGCTCAGCCGCCGTCTCTGTCGGATGATGGGCGGCGAGATCACTGTGCAGAGCGAGCCGGGCCGCGGGAGCGCCTTCACCGTCCGCCTGCCGGCGATCGTCAGTGAGCCTCGCACCGAACCACCGCCGGCTGCGCCGACGCCGGCCGCCGCAGCGGCGGGCGCGACGGTGCTCGTCATCGACGACGACCCCGACGTCGGCGACCTGATGCAGCGCTTCCTCGCGCGCGACGGCTTTCGTGTCGTCGCCGCGACGAACGGCGACGACGGCTTGCGATTGGCGCGCGAGATCCGGCCGGACGCGATCACGCTCGACGTGCTCATGCGCGGGATGGATGGGTGGGCGGTGCTCGCCGCGCTCAAGAGTGAGGCGGCGACGACCGACATCCCCGTCGTGATGCTGACGATGATCGACGACCGGAATCTCGGCTATGCGCTGGGAGCCGCCGACTATCTCACGAAGCCGATCGATCGTGGTCGCCTCCTCGCCGTGCTTGGCAAGCACGCCAGGGACCGACCGATCCTGATCGTCGACGACGACCCCGACGTGCGAACGCTGCTGCGCCGGATGCTGGAACGGGAGGGCTATCGTGTCGCCGAAGCCGAGCACGGCCGGGCGGCCCTTGTGCGGCTGGCTCACGGTCTGCCGGGCGTGATCCTGCTCGACCTGATGATGCCGGAGATGGACGGCTTCGAGTTTCTCGTCGAGCTGCGGCGGCACGAGACCGCGCATGCAGTTCCAGTCGTCGTCGTCACGGCGAAGGAGCTCACCGACGAGGATCGCCGCCGGCTCAACGGGTCGGTCGAGCGCATTCTCCAGAAGGGCTCGATGAGCCGGGACGCGCTGCTGGCCGAAGTCCGCCGGCTCGTCGCCGTCAGCGTGGCGCGACGGGAGGCCGAGCGCTGATGGCGAAGATCCTGATCGTCGAGGACAACGAGATGAACCGCGACATGCTCTCGCGCCGGCTCGTCAAGCGCGGCTACGACGTCGCGATCGCGGTCGACGGCGAGCATGGCGTTGCCATGGCGCGCTCGGAATCGCCGGCGCTCATCCTGATGGACATGAGCCTGCCCGGCCTCGACGGCTGGGAGGCGAGCCGACGCCTGAAAGCGGATCCGCAGACCAAGGACATCGCGATCATTGCCATCACCGCGCACGCCATGGCCGGTGACCGCGAGAAGGCGCTCGCCGCGGGCTGCGACGACTTCGACACCAAGCCCATCGAGCTCACACGGCTCCTCGCGAAGATCGAGGCGCTGGTGGCGCGACCCAGCACGTGAACGATTCGGCGCACCTGCGTCACGAGCTCCGGACTCCGCTGAACCACATCATCGGATATGCCGAGATGCTGCTCGAGGACTCCACCGAGACAGAGCTCACGCAGGATCTGCAGACGGTGCTCGCCGACGCGCGGACATTGCTCACGACGTTGAACCAGGCGTTGGCTCCCGCGGATGGGCGGCCGGCGCCGACTGATCTCGCCCCGGTTCGCGCCGCGCTGACGCCGGTGCTCGAGCGTATGCGCGCAACGGCCGACACGCTGCGAGAGCGGGCCGCGCGCGCGGGCGGCGATGCGCTGCTGCCGGATCTCGATCGCATCCGCTCGGCGGTCGAGCGGCTCGGCACGATCCTTCAGCACAGCGGCGTGCCGCCCGCCGAGCGCGACCGAGGTGCGGACACGCGTGATGCCGCGGCGACGACGCCGGCGGCGCCGCAGATCCTCGTCGTGGACGACAACGAGGGCAACCGCGACATGCTCGCGCGCCGGCTCGCTCGGCAGGGCTACGAGGTCCATATCGCCGGCGGCGGCCAGGCCGCGCTCGATATGCTGGCCAAGCACGCCGTCGACCTGGTCCTTCTCGACGTCATGATGCCGGACCTCGATGGCTACGCGGTTCTGCAGCGGCTGAAGGCCGATCCCGCTCACCGGCATATCCCCGTGTTGATGATCTCGGCGCTCGACGAGATCGACAGCGTCGTCCGCTGCATTCGGCTCGGCGCGGACGATTACCTGACGAAGCCCTTCGAGCCCGTGCTGCTGCAGGCACGCGTGGGCGCCTGCCTCGAGAAAAAGCGCCTGCACGACCAGGAAGCCCGCCACGCCGCGCACCTCGCCGACCTCAACCGCACGCTCGAGCAGCGTGTCGCCGAGCAAGTGGGCCAGCTCGAGCGGCTCGCGCGTCTCAAGCGCTTCTTTTCGCCTCAGCTCGCCGAGGCGATCGTGGCCGGCGGCGCCGACGATCCGCTCAAGACGCATCGGCGCGACATCACGGTCGTCTTCCTCGATCTGCGAGGGTTCACGACGTTCGCCGAGACGGCCGAGCCGGAAGACGTCATGGACGTTCTGCGCGAGTACCACGCGGAAATGGGCCGGTTGATCCTCGCGCACGAAGGCACGCTGGAGCGCTTCACCGGCGACGGGATGATGATCTTTTTCAACGATCCGGTCGAGGTGCCGAATCCGGCGGAGCGCGCCGTCCGGATGGCCGTCGCGATGCGCGATCGCGTCGCGCAGCTGGCCACGGGCTGGCGCAAGCGCGGCTGGGACCTCGGGCTCGGCGTCGGCATCGCGCGTGGCTACGCCACGATCGGCGCCATCGGCTTCGAGGGCCGCCGGGACTACGGCGCGATCGGCACGGTCACCAATCTCGCCGCGCGCCTCTGCGGCGAGGCGCAGGCCGGCCAGATCCTCGTCGCCGGCCACGTGGCCGCGGCCGTCGAGACGCTCATCGAGGCGAAGGAGGTCGGCGCGCTGCCGCTCAAAGGGCTCGCGCGGCCGGTCTCGACGTGGACCGTCGTCGGACTACAGTGACGGCGCCTCGACGACGGTGAGGTCGCGGCGCTTGACCTGCGCGACCGCCGGGCCGGTCACCGTCGGGAACTCCACATCGATCTCCGTCTTCTCTCCCGGCGCCAGCTTCTCGGTCTCGGTCGTCGCGGTCGCCGTGCCGAGAAGCTTGCCCTTGGCATCGAACGCCTTGCCCGCGACCTTCACGTGGCGCAGCGGCACATCGGCCTGGTTCTGCACCGTCCCCTTGACGTGAAGGTGGCCCCCGGAGCAGACGTATGTGCCCGGCGCCATGCCGGGCTCCATCACCGTCTTGTCGACTTCGACCTTGACCTTGTCCTTGAGATCGCGGGCCGCCAGCGGTCCGACGATCACGATCGAGATCAGCAACGCGACGCTCGCGCCCCAGAACGTCTTCATGACAACTCCTCCACGCGCACGGGATGACCGTCGTATCTTCCGCCCGCCGTCGAGGCGGTGCAAACGCCGCCGGCGCCTCGCTGCCGTGACGACCCGCGGAGCTCGTTTGACACGTTCCGGAGCGGTTCCTACACTAGCGCCCGCCATGAGCCCCCGCGCGCGCGTCGTCGGACTCTCCTGTCTGCGCTGCCGCGCGCGCTTCAACGAGCCGCGTCTCTTCACCGGCTGCCCGATCTGTCGCGAGTATGGCGTCGCCGTCAATCTCAGCGTGGAGTACGA
>Ga0114129_10018020_pt1 | contig 10057 bp, 6 predicted proteins | sample RhiMetdeltSRZDD1_FD_80071 | JGI IMG/M metagenome (GOLD analysis project Ga0114129, IMG submission 80071) | Populus rhizosphere microbial communities from Tennessee, USA - Rhizosphere MetaG P. deltoides SRZDD1 (version 2) (version 2) | ecosystem: Host-associated > Plants > Roots > Rhizosphere >...
GAAGGCGAGCTCGCGGTGCGCGCAGCGCTCGGTGCCGGCCATGCGGCGCTCCACCGCACACTCCTCGCGGAGAGTCTGGTGCTCTGCGGCGCCGGTGCCGTGCTGGGCCTGGTGCTGGCGCGGCCGTTGGTCGCCCTCGTTTCCGTCTACGCGGCCCGCTTCTCAGTCCGCGCGCTCGAGGTCAGCGTCGATGCGAGCGTGCTCTGGGTCGGCGCCGGCCTGGCCATGGCCGCCGCCGTTCTCCTGGCATACGTTCCCCGCCTGCCGTCCCCGCACGCGCCTGCCGGACTCGGTCTGGCAACCGGCGGTGTCCGGATCACGCCGGGCACCAACCGCCGCCTCCGCCTGTTCGCGACGACCCAGATTGCGTTCTCGTTCGTGCTGCTCGCCGGCGCGGGCATGCTCCTCGCCACGCTCGTCGCGTTGCAGACGGCGCGCACCGGGTACGACATGCGGCAGGTCCTGGTGTTCAACATCCCGACGCCAGTAACGGGCCTCGGCGATCCGACGGCGATCGCGTTCTTTCAGGAAGCGACGCGGCGCGTGAGTCAGCTGCCCGGCGTCGAACGTGCTGCGGTAGGAAGCTTCGTGCCCTGGCGCGATGCCGGCAGCATGGGCCCTGGTTTCCAGTTCACTGTCGAAGGGTACACGCCCGCGGACGGAGAGGAGAATCCGCGGGGGCGGATGCGCATCGTCGCGCCCCGCTTCTTCGGGGTGCTCGGCGTCCCGATCCTCGCCGGCCGCGACTTCACGGACGATGACCGGCGCGGCCGCGAGCCCGTGACAATCGTCAGCCAGAGCGTCGCCCAGCGGCTGTTCGCGAACGCCGACGCGGTGAACCGGCACCTGACGTGGACCGATCCGGTGTTCAGCATCTACGGCAAACCGGTGCCGACCCGCATCGTCGGCGTCGTCGCCGACGTGGACGACGAAAACGTGGCACCGGGACCGGCGCTGACCATCTATCAGTCAGTGTGGCAGATGGGCGTCGGCGGCCGCTTGTTCGTCCACGCGGCAGGCGATCCGTACGCGCTCGTGTCGGCTGTGACGCGCGTCATCCGCGACATCTCGCCGGACCAGCCCGTCGAACGCGCCGCCACCCTCGAAGACGTGCGCGCGGAAGTCCTGTCGCCGGAGCGGCTGAATGCGTTCGTCTTCTCCGGATTCGCCGGCATCGCCCTGCTGATCGCCGTCGTCGGTGTGGCGGGCGTGCTGGCGTTCTCGGTGAGCGCGCGCACGCGCGAGTTCGGCGTGCGCCTCGCGATCGGATCGGCGCCACGGAATCTGCTGGCCAGCGTGCTCTCGGAGGGCGTGCGAATCGCCGCCGTCGGGATCGCGGTCGGCGCGGCCGGCGGGTACATGCTGGCGCTTGTGGCGGCGAGATTCTTCGCGACTGTAGAGCTGCCGGGCGCTCTGCCGGTCGTCGGTGCCACGGCCGTCCTCATCGGCGCGGCGATCGTCGCGTCGCTGATGCCAGCCGCGCGGGCGTCGCGGGTGGACGTGCTGCAGGCGCTGCGGTCCGAGTAGACGATGACCCGTTCGACCAACGCAAGGGTCGCCGGCTTCGCATTCCTGATCTATTTCGCCGCCGGCATCGGCAGTCTGGTTCTGGCCGGCAGCGCGCCGGCGACAAGCGTGCTTGCGCTGGTCACCTCCTTCTCGGCTCTGGTGCTGGCTGTGACGCTCTACGCCCTCACTCGCGAGCAGGATCCCGATCTCGCCAGGCTCGGCATGATGTGTCGCGTCATCGAAGCTGCCCCCGGCCACGGCGAGATTTACTTCGCCGTGGGCAGTACGATCTTCTCCTGGCTCCTCCTCCGCGGCCGGATGATTCCCGTCGCCCTGGCCTGGCTCGGGGTGACGGCGTCGGCCCTGCTCGTCATGCTGCTTCCCCTTCAGATCGCCGGACTGTTCGGTGGCCCCCGCGCGTGGTCTTCGCCGCTGACCTGGCTCGTGTGGCTGCCACTGTTGGTGTTCCAGCTAGCATTGTCGGCGTGGCTGCTCGTCAGAGGCGCCGCCGCACCCGTACAAAGGCAGCCGGCATGACGCAGCAATCGTCCCGGCGTTCAGTCAGCACGATTCAGGTCAGTGGGGCAACGACATGACTACTCAGAAACCGCTCCGGCTATGGCCGGCAGTGATCATCGCCATCGTCCAGGTGCTCGTCATGGTCGGCGCCCCACTGCTCGCGCCGGATAACGGCCCGCTGATCGGAATGCTCGGTGGCGTCGCCGGCGCGTTGGTGATCGCCGTATGGTGGCTGTTGTTCAGCCGCGCGCCATGGTCGGAACGCGTCGGCGCAATCATCCTGATGGTCGTCGCGGTGTTCGCGACCAGGACGGTCGCTCACGCATCGATGGTCGGCGCTGGGCAGGGGATGATGCTCTTCTTCCTGCCGACGCCGTACCTCGCGTTGGCTCTCGTCGCGTGGGCGGCGGCCGCACGTCATCTCCATGACGGAGTTCGGCGCGCGGCGTTCGTTGCCGCGATCCTTCTCGCGTGCGCGCCGTTTGCGCTCATACGGACGGCTGGCATCAGGGGCGGCGCTGGCGGGGAGTTCCATTGGCGGTGGACGCCGACTCCCGAGCAACTGCTGCTCGCGCGTGGGGGCGACGAGCCCAAGCCGCTACCCGCGCCGGCGGCTGCTTCATCGTCTGGCGCGCCGGCGGCCGAGATGCCCAAAGAGGCACCGGCGGGCAAGGCCAGCGCGACGCCGGCGGCGGCTCCCGCGACTCCAGAAGAAAAGAAGCTCGCACCCGCCGCGCCGGCCGCGGTCGAAACGCCGGCTGAATGGCCGGGATTTCGTGGGCCCCTGCGCGACGGCGTCGTTCGCGGCGTGCGGATCGAGACGGACTGGACCAAGTCTCCGCCGGTCGCGATTTGGCGGCGGCCGATCGGACCGGGCTGGTCATCATTCGCGGTCCGCGGCGATCTCCTCTATACCCAGGAGCAGCGGGGCGAGGACGAAATCGTGTCCTGTTACCGCGTGAGCACCGGCGAGCCGGTGTGGCGACACCGCGATCCGGTCCGCTTCTATGAATCGAACGGCGGCGCCGGTCCGCGCGCGACGCCAACCCTCAGCCACGGCCGCGTCTACACACTGGGCGCCACCGCTATTCTGAATGCCCTCGACGCCGGCACCGGTAAGGTGATCTGGTCGCGGCACGCGGCGACCGATACGGGCCGGAAGATCCCGGAGTGGGGCATCGCGAGCTCGCCGCTCGTGGTGGACGACATCGTGGTCGTCGCCGTGTCCGGCACGCTCGCCGCGTACGACTTCGCGACCGGCAAGCCGCGGTGGGTCGGTCCGCAGCACGGCGGCAGCTACAGCTCTCCGCAGCTGGCGACCATCGATGGCGTGCCGCAGATCCTGATACTTAGCGCACCGGGGGCGGTCAGCGTCGCGCCGGCTGACGGAACGCTCTTGTGGGAGTACTCGTGGGAAGGCGGCGCGATTGTGCAGCCCGCGATCACGGAGGACGGCGGCGTCCTGATCAACGCGATGAGCCCGATGGGAGGCGTGGCGACGCGCCGGCTGGCGGTGACGCATGGGTCCGGCGGATGGACCGTCGCGGAACGCTGGACGTCGAATGGGCTGAAACCGTTCTACAACGACTTCGTCGTGCACAAAGGCCATGCGTACGGCTTCGACGGCAACATTCTGGCGTGCATCGATCTCGAGGACGGCAAACGCAGGTGGAAGGGCGGACGCTATGGCAACGGGCAGCTCGTGCTCTTGCCCGATCAAGATCTGTTGGTCGTGACGTCCGAGGACGGCGAGCTGGCGCTGGTCAAGGCGACGCCCGACCAGTTCACGGAGCTCGCGCGCGTCCCGGCGCTCAACAGCAAGACGTGGAACCACCCGGTGCTCGTCGGCGATCGCCTGCTCGTTCGCAGCGGCGAGGAGATGGCCGCGTTCCGGCTGTCCCTCGCGCAGGCTACTCCGGCTTCAGAGCGCTGACGAATAGCCGCCTCCGCGAGGAGGTCCGCTCCATCGCCACACTCGCGACTCATCGCAAGAGTTGCTGGCGCAGCGCCTTCGCGACAGCCTCCGATTTCGAGTGTACCCGCAGCTTCTCGTATACGTGCCGCATGTGAAAAGAGATGGCGTGGACGGTCACACCGAGCTCCGTGGCCGCCGTCCGGTAGGTGTGACCGTCCACGAGCATGCCCAGGAGTCGCAATTCGTGGGGCGTCAGGTGACAGTCTGCGCGTTCGGGCGGCCGGAACTTCCGAAACAGCTCGACAACGCGGCGCGCGACTTCGGGGGACATCGGCGCACCGCCGTTCACCACTTCACGCACGCTTTCGATCAGCTTCGCCGGTGGAGTCTTCTTCAAAAGATAGCCGCACGCTCCCGCACACATCGCTTCGAAGATGCGGTCGTCATCGTCATGCACGGTGATCATGAGCACCAGCACGTCGGGGTGGCGGCACTTCAGCGGCTCGATACCGGCGGTGCCTGACATGCCCGGCAGACCGATGTCCAGAAGCGCCACATCCGGCGGCTCGCTCGGACGCGCCGCCAGCGCCTCCTCCATCGTACGATACCGCCCGACGCATCGGAAACCGTCCACCCGATCGATGAGGCGCGCCAACCCGTCCCGAATGTCGCCGTCATCTTCGACGATCATCACGGCGATGCGGCGCGAGCTGCCGATCTGGGAAGACGGCATGACACGACAATCTATATCAGCGCTCGTGGTGGCCCACTACGCGCGTAGGTAGGTGTGTGGTGAGCGCCGCAACGGCACACGGAACAGGACGGTTGTTCCGCCGGAAGAAGTCGGGCCGACTTCGAGCGATCCAGCCAAACGCGCAGCGCGCTCACGCATGTTAGAAAGTCCGTGGCCGTCCGGACGGTCGCTCGCCAAGCGCACGCCGTCACCGTCGTCGGCTACCCGCAGGACGAGGCCCTCGCGGTCGATTCGGACGTCGATGTCGACATGGCGACACCGTGCGTGCTGGACAATGTTATTGACGGCCTCCTTGAAGATGAGCAGCACCTCCCGGCGGACATCAGCGGCAAGGGCGAGCTCCCGTCCGAGCTCGGGTGTCTGAAAGTTGAAGTCAATGTCCTTTCCGGTCAGCGTGTCGCTCGCGAAGTGGCGCATCCGCTGCAGCAGGTCGCCGACGCGGTCGCGCCGCGGATTGATTGCCCAGACGATGTCGCCCATCGACTCGACGAGGTCGCGCGAGATCGAGGCGATGCGGCCCAGCGTGTTGGCCGACTCCGGGTGCGTGTCGGTTTCCCCGCGTACAAGCTCGCTGAGAATCGCGATCTGCGACAAGCTCGCGCCAATGTCGTCGTGGAGATCGGTCGCAATTCTTGTCCGGACGCGTTCGATCGCAAGCAGCTGCGCGACACGGTATCGATAGAGGAGCGTTCCAAGTCCGGCCAGTAGGGCGAACGCGCAGCCGATAAACCACGATCGGAGCCAGATCGGCGGCAGGATCCGGAAGCTGAGGCTGGCGGGCTCGCTCGCCGAACCCGATGACGTCACCGCCCGAACCTGAAAACGATAGGCGCCTGGCGAGAGATGGGCATAGTTGACGGTCCGCTCAGTCGTCGGCGGATTCCAGTCCAGGTCCGCGCCGTCGAGGCGATACTCGAAGCGCAAACGGTCGCCGTCCGCCACATCGAGGCCGAAGAAGTCGATTGCGACCTGCGCCTCGTCGGGACGAAGCGTCAGACCCGCGACGGTGCGTTCGCCGATCTCGGAGATTGGGTATCGATCGCCACCAGCACGAACGCCGCTGATGAAGACGGGAGGCGCCGGCAGGTTCCGATCGGGTTCAGGCACGAGCCGCGAGACGCCGCCCCAGGATCCGAACCAGAGCACGCCGTGCCGGTCGCGGAATGCTCGCTGAAGCTCGTCTCGAGCAAGGCCGTCGGCTGTGGAATAGTGAATGATCCGGCCGCTCGCTGGATCGAGACGGTCAACGCCTCGTGTCGTTCCCGCATACACACGGCCCCATTCGTCCTCGGTCAGGCACCGAACCACGTCGCTCGTCAGCCCCTCCGCCGTGGTGTAACGAACGAAAGACGGCGCCGGGGCCGCGGGCACATCGGCGCGCCGCAAGGCACCGGGGCCGGCCGCCCACAGTCGGCCGGTGTGGTCCACGAATAGATCAAGCACCTCGCTTCGTGCGAGTCCGTGACCATCGTCGACCTGCTCGAAACGGCCGTGCCGGTAGCGAAGCAGACCCCCTTCCCGGAAAGCGGCCCAGATGCTCCCGGCGAGATCTTCAACAATGGCCGTCGGCGTCGAAACGGGCGGGAGGCCGCGTTCCACGGAGAACAGCTCGAGCTGATTCGATCCCCGTCGGATGACCACGATCGCCGTAGGCCCGCGCGTGCCGATCCAGATGTCGCCGCGCGAGTCTTCGAACGTCAGGACCACGTCATCAGTAGGCAACCCGTGATTGGTTGCGTACCGGGCCCTGAGCCGTACGCGGGCGAGATCGGTAAGCGTCGATTGCGCCATGAAACGGTACAGCCCGCAGTCCGTTGAGAACCACGTCTCGCCGCCTCGGTCCTGCAGAAATGTGCGAATCGTGACCGGCCTATCGAAGACAGGCGTCACATCGATGAAGCGGCGCCCATCGAATCGGTGCAGTCGGCCTCGCCGCACGACGCAGAGGTCGCCGGCCTTCGTCTCGAAGATGCCACCGAATAACCCTTTCGTGAGGCCGTCGCGTTCGTCGAAGCGAACGAAGCCGCGATGTACAAGCTTGATGGCACCCGTTCCCCCTCTCCATGCTGAGACCCAGAGATTGCCTTCCCTATCGTCGGCGAGCGACGTGAAGGCGTACTCTGCATGCAGCTCTCGTCGCACACCGTTTCCGTCTGCAGCGAATACGTCGCCCGAAAATGTGCTGATCCACATCAATCCGCCAGATTCGAGGAAGCCCGAGATCCGTCCGTCGATGTCGCGGACACCTGACGCAGTCCATTCAGTACCGCCGCCGGGCACTATGCGAACGACCCGAACTCCATTCGAGAGCCCGATCCACAGCTGCCCCTGATGGTCCTCCGCGAGAGCCGAGACCGTCACTTTCTCGCTGGAATCGACACGCACGACTTCGGTACGCCCGTCCGGCGATCGGCGCGCGAGCCCCTCGCCCGTCCCAATCCACAAGCTGCCAGCGCGATCCTCGATCAGCGCCCACACCTGAAGTGGCCGGCCGAACGGCAGATCGATCTGTCGGAACTCAATTCGCTGCCAATCGTCGACGACGAAAAGCCCATCGTCAGTGCCGGCCCAGAGTCGTCCAGCGCGATCCTCGTGGAGTACATTGACGCGCGACGACGCGGCCGTTTCGCCGATACCGTACGGCGTGAACAGGCGTGGTGGAACGTCGGCGATTGTGGCGGGACGAGGTCGGCTCGACGCGTTCCCCGTCTGTGCCGGCGCGAGTCGCATCGTGGGATCGAAACGGGCGACTCCGCCTCCATTCGTGGCAATCCAGTACACGCCGCTGCGACTTTCGAGGAGATGATTGGGTGACGGATGCGGCAATCCATCTCTGACCCCGTAGTTCACGAACCGGGTGCCGTCGAAGCGGCTGAGGCCGTCGAATGTACAGAACCAGAGAAAGCCGCGTGAATCACGAACGATGCGCTTGACGCCTTCCTGCGGAAGACCATCGGCGACACCGTAGCTCCTCACCGGCGGCTCTTCGCCCGCGGCGTTCGACGGAACCGCGAAGGCGATGAGTGCGATCAGCATCGCGCGGAGGCGCAGCGACATCGGCTTGGACCGAATGGCGCTCATCGTAGCGCTGTTTGGCCTTCCGGCAATCTCAGCCGTTTCATACGACGTAACAGTTGCAACGCGATTCCTACTCGCGTGAGTAGTGACTGACCTGACGCGCAGGGCGACACTCATCATCCCAAACCGCGCGGCCGCGAAGAGACGGGCCTCGTTAATGCGGACTTGGTCACGGCAAGGAGGTCGCGCATGTCACTCGTCCGCGTCCACTCGTGGCGTCTGGTCTGGGCTTCGCCGAGTTCGCCTGTTCTCGGTCCCGACGGCGCTCTTTACATCTCCCGCGGAATAACTGCCGGCGGCGGTGAAGTGATTCCCTTCGAACAGTAACGAAAGGACAAACACCATGACTCGCATGCTGAACGTCGATCCCGAAATTAGACGGCCCGAATCAAGGCGCGCGCGCAGGCTCGGTTGGATTGCCCTGCTGACAGTCGCGCTGCTCGCATTTGCTCCGGACGCCGACGCCTTCATCATTCAATTGATGCCGATCTTCGGTGTCGTGAACGGCGTCGACGTGGCGCGCTTGAACGTCGCCCTGGCCGACATCCCGTCCGGTCCTTGCCCCGTATCGCTCACCTTCGTGGATGGTGACGGCCGCATGATCGGCGACCCGAACATATTCACTTTGGTCGGGATCGAAGGCGTGTTCATCGATTTCATCGGGGATCCGGGCCTCCGCGTCGGCAGCCGAATCCGACTACGAGCGCGAGTCGCGCTCGCCGACCCGCTGGAATCTCCCGGGTGCGCCGTCGGCGCCAAGGTCAGCGTCGAAGTGTTCGACCGTGTGACGCGCGCCACCCGCTTCATCATGACCGACACCATCAAATCGCCCGAGCCGCATTTGGCAGGGGCACACCAGTAATTGTTCATGCGACGGAGGCGATCATGGATGCGACACGACGCCTGGTCGGCACACCTGGGTTGATTGCGCGCCGACGCATATTCAAGGCGCTCGCTGCAGCGTGCGCGCTCGCCTTGACCATCGCGCCGGGGCAGACATCGGCGCAGGGAGCACCCACCGACCCGAAAGACAAGAGCGTGAAGGGATCCGGCACGCCGGGTAACGTGGCGATCTGGACGGCTCCGGACACAATCGGCAACTCAGTCTTGATCGAGAAGGACGGGAACATCGGACTAGGCACGACGGCTCCCGGGTCGAAGCTGACCGTGATCGGCCGCATCGAGGCCGACGCGAGCGGACCTGGCGCGTCGCTGCTTGGACAAAGCGACACAGGCAGCGCCGTGCGCGGCGCCAGTGCGAGCGGCGCCGGCGTCTTCGGCTCCAGTCAAACCGGCCTCGGTGTCATGGGAAGCAGCGATTCCTTTATCGGCGTGCGCGGATTCAGTCCCGGCGGCGTCGGCGTACTGGGCCAGAGCTCATCGGCGGCCAATTGGGGCGTGCGCGGCAACAACGATGCGGCCGGCGGCACCGGCGTCTTTGGCCACGCGTTGAACGGTACTGGCGTCCGCGGCTTCAGCGTCACAGGTTTCGGCGTGTGGGGTGAAAGCGCGAACTTCACCGGCGTCCAGGCGCGCAGCACGACGGGCTACGGTCTGTTCTCCGAGAGCGCCACGAACATCGGCATGTATGGCAAGGCTCCCGGCCACGACGCCATCGTTGGCGAAAGCGGGGCCGCCGGCCGATCCGGCGTCTTCGGGTTCAACACGACGGCGCAAGGGTTCGGCGTCGCAGGCTACAACGCCGTCAACAGCACGTACGGCTTTTTAGGCGGCGATGTCGGCGCGCACGGGTTCAGCGCGACGGGCGTCGGCGTTCGCGGTGCCACGACGACCGGCGTCGCAGGTCTCTTCTTCGGTCCGGTGCAGATCGTCCACGGCAACGCGCCGCACGCCGTGATCGCCGACGGGTTGATCTATTCGACGAGCGGCGGCTTCAAGTTTCCTGACGGCACGGTCCAGAACACCGCGGCGAGCGCCGCCGGCTCAATCGTTCACGACACCACATTGACAGGAAATGGGACGAGCGGAACACCTCTTGGTGTGGCCAACCCTCTCACCATTACCGGATCCGGGTTGTTCGGCGGGGCGCCAATCACCGGCATCAATCTCGATACCACGGGCGGCGGCGGGGTGAGAGGCCAGGGCGTCTTCGGGGTTTCCGGATTTGGACTCGCTGTCGGCGTCAGTGGCGGAGTGCTCGATCCTTCCGGCACCGCGATTCAAGGGTTCAATCCTGGAGGCAAGGCCGGTAGCTTCTTCGGTGATGTCGCCGTGACCGGAACTCTTACGAAGAGCGGTGGTTCGTTCAAGATCGACCACCC
>Ga0114129_10018024_pt1 | contig 10057 bp, 9 predicted proteins | sample RhiMetdeltSRZDD1_FD_80071 | JGI IMG/M metagenome (GOLD analysis project Ga0114129, IMG submission 80071) | Populus rhizosphere microbial communities from Tennessee, USA - Rhizosphere MetaG P. deltoides SRZDD1 (version 2) (version 2) | ecosystem: Host-associated > Plants > Roots > Rhizosphere >...
CGGCATGAAGGCCGGGCACGGCCCCCACTGGAGCTGAGGATCCTGGGCGCCGCGCGTCAAGGCCCGCTCCTGCGCCTGACCTATCGCCAATGCAGCAGCGAGAATCACCCCGATTACCAGGCCATTCGCAAGCCAGTGCTTTTTCATCTGTGGTGTCTCCTCTTCGCGCTTCGGCCGATTGCCGAAGTTCTTCACTCGCCAGCAGTATAGGAAAAGGGGCAGGATGAAGTGAAGGCGTATCGGCAGCTCTGACTGGGACCTTTTGCTCGGCGCGAATCTGAAGGCGCGCGTTTTCACTGCTACGACTCCGTCCAGATCCCGTTGAACCCTCTGCGTAAGCCGCAGGATCTACAATCGGACGGAAGGGAGGTCTGCATGGACGAACGAGCGTTGTTCACCACGTTCTGGGAAAACGAAGCAAAGACCACGCGCAATGTGATCGCGCGGATTCCGGAGGGCTCCGATTACAGGCCCGATCCGAAGTCGCGCACGGCGAGCGAAATCGCGTGGCAGATCGCCTGCGAGGAAAAGATGATCATGGAGGCGCTCGAAACCGGGAAGGCCGACTGGAATCCGCCCGCCGCGCCCGCCACCATGAAGGAGATGCTTGGAATCTACGAGAAGCAGAGCGCCGACATCATCCGCCGGTTGAAGGCGCTTCCCGCCACACGCTGGGATGGCACGCTCGAGTTCTTCGGCAGCCAGCGTCCAGCATCACCGATGGCGTGGAGTTTTCTCTTCGACATCGTTCATCATCGCGGGCAGATCACGACCTACCTGCGCCCGATGGGATCGAAAGTTCCGCAGATCTATGGCCCGAGCGGCGACGAGCCGTAGTTCATCCGGCAGGACTTGAAGTCGGTCGGTCGGTCAACACCGCTGCTCACACTGCGGTCAGGCGTGAGGCGCCCACGCCTTGTCGCCGGGTGCTAGCGGCACGCACGGATCGAAACGTCCCGGTGCCTCGACGTAGCGCATCGCCTGGGTGTACCCGATCTCCGAGGTGAAGTACCCCAGCAGCGCAAGCTCCTTCATCATGCGGAAGTAGTGGGACGGCTCTTCGCTGGTCGGTGACGCCGGGGCGCGTGACCGCGGCGGCGCCACACGCTCGTCCATATAGGCTTTCTGCTCGCGATCGAGCTGTTCGAGCAAAGCCAGGCGCTGGCTCGAAGTGGCCTCCATGAACGGGACGCCATGCGCGCCGCGGCAGACCTCATCGATCTGCCGCATGCCGGCGCGAAAGATCTCCCGATCGCGGTCCTCATACACGTCCGTGACCATGAGCGCCATGAACGCACCAGTTTTCGCGGCTTTCGCGCCAGGTGTCTTGGTTTCCGGCAGAATCGTCTCCGCCACTTCATCGAGCAACGCGATGTCAATCGAGCTGAAGTCGCCAACACCCGCCGCGGCCGCCGCGGTCCGGACAGCCTGATTCCCGTCGGCGGCTGCAAAGAGTCGATCGCCGCCAACGAGGGCGGCGCCGCCGAGCAGCGTGGTCACGCGCAGCACCGCTTCTCTACGCGTCATGAGCGTCGCGGCTTGCGCTTCCCCTTGTCGGCTTTCGATCCGGTCGTCCATGTCCTGCAGCTCCGGGCGAATCAGAGGTTTCCGCGCTTGAGTTCTTCGACCGCGTAGCGGGCGGCACGTGCCGTCAGCGCCATGTATGTGAGCGACGGATTCTGACAGCCGGCCGACGTCATACACGCGCCGTCGGTGACGAACACGTTGGGGCAGTCCCAGACCTGATTGTGCGCATTCAGTACCGACGTCTTCGGGTCCCGGCCCATCCGCGCGGTGCCCATCTCGTGAATGCCCATGCCTGGGTAGTACGGGTTGTCGTACACGCGAACATCTTTGACGCCTGTTGCCTCGAGCATTTCCGCCATGTCGTTCATCATGTCAAGGCGCATCAGGCGCTCGTTTTCTCCCGTCGCACAGTCGATCGCGAGTACGGGCAAACCCCAACGATCCTTCTTCGCCTCGTCGATCGAGATCCGGTTGTTGTGAACAGGCAGCATTTCACCAAAGGCCGTTGCGCCCATTTGCCACGGACCGGGTGTCGCCATCGAATCTTTGAACGCTGCGCCGACCCCGAGCTCCGCGACAGCCCGTTCCCACGCCTGCCTGCTGGCGCTGCCCTGATAGCCGAACCCCCGCAGGTACTCGCGCTTGTCCCCGAACAGGTTTCGGAATCGTGGAATGTAGAACCCTGTCGGCCTGCGCCCGTAGACATAGCGGTCGCCGAGCTCCTCCATGACCCCACTCGCCCCGCACCGGAAGTGGTGATCCATCAGGTTGTGCCCGAGCTCGCCGGAGCTGCTTCCCAGTCCTCCCGGCCACACGTCGGTAGCCGAACGCATCAGAAGCCAGGTGGAGTTCAGGGCAGACGCGCACAGAAAAACCACGCGCGCACGGTACTCGGTGGTCCGACTGCTGACGGCATCGAGCACTCGAACGCCGGTGGCGCGCTGCTTCTCACGGTCGTAGACGACGTCGGTCACGATCGCGAACGTCTTGAGCGTCAGCCGCCCCGTTTCGAGAGCCGCGGGAAGCGTCGACGCCTGCGTGCTGAAGTAGGCGCCCAGCGGACATCCGAGCCAGCAGGCGTTCCGGTACATGCACGGCGCTCGACCTGGTAGCGGTTGGGTCAGGTTCGCGACACGCCCGGGGATCAGCCGCCGCCGCCCCTCGAACTGCTTCGACAAGCGGCCGGCGATCAGCTCCTCGGCGCAATTGAGCGGCATCGCGGGTTGGAACTGTCCGTCCGGGAGTTGTGGAAGCCCTTCCTTCGATCCGGCAATCCCGGCGTGCCGCTCGACGTGGTCGTACCACGGTGCGAGGTCCGCGTAGCGGATTGGCCAATCGACGGCAATCCCTTCCTTCGCGTTGGCGTCGAGGTCGAAGTCGCTCAAGCGATAGCTCTGTCGGCCCCACGTGAGCGAGCGCCCTCCCACGTGGTAGCCGCGGTACCAGTCGAACCGCTTGATCTCCGTGTACGGCGAATCGCGATCCGACACCCAAAACTCGAGGTTCCTCTCGTTCAACGGGTAGTCGCGCTTGAGGACCGGATAGGCGTCCTCCATTGCCCGCGTGCGACCGCCGCGATGCGGGTATTCCCACGGTGCTTTGGTGGCGTTGCCATAGTCCTTCACGTGCTCGACGTTCTTGCCGCGCTCCAGCAGCAGCACGCTGAGCCCCTGCTCGGTCAGTTCCTTGGCGGCCCAGCCGCCAGAGATGCCCGAGCCGACGACGATGGCGTCAAAGGTTTCGGACTGTCGCAGCATCATCTCCTCGTATTGGGGCATTACTACCACGGACGGCTGGAAGTCCGCTGGATTATCGCTGTTACTCATGAATACGGCCGCGGTTGTCGTCGATGGCCGCCCGGCGATCGTCGTACCGGCCTTCATTGTGGACTGCGCGCGACGATCGATTGCAGGTTATTGCTGACCGCGACGAAGACCCCTGCGTCAGTTCAGGCTGAGACCAGCCGTATCACGCGATAATTACGAGATTATAACGTTATCAATACGTGAAAGACCTCACGTTGGCACCTGGAAGATTGAGCGGCGGCGACGTGAGTCGCATTCGCACACTGTTCGCATAACATTCGTTCTTCTAACAAGATATAGGCGTTTCTAAAACGTCGCGCCGCCAGATTTTTTCGTCTAAAAACCTTGACAGCCGCTTCGAGCGGACATAGGCTCGGTACCCCGTTTCGACTCTCATAATGAGTCGCGACGGTCTCGCTAGTGTTTCGTGACCTCGCCCGCTCCGGGCGTTCACCCGGGCGGCATCAGACGACTTCCTGCCATGCGAGGCAGGTGGAGACGCGCATGTCATCCCCTTCCCCAGCGAAGAAACGCGCCAGCAGGAAGAGAGCGGAACCACGTCGACAGACAGCCGAGGGTCAGAAAGCCGAGGCTGACCAGGCTGACATCACGGAGGGAGCAACGATGCCAAACAAGAAAGCGCTGGTGGTCGCCATCGACGACTATGGTGGTCCACCGAACAACCTGCCGAGCTGTATCGCGGATGGAAACGCAATCTCGCGGCTCCTCCAGAGCAGCTACAACATTCGCGACATTCACACGCTGTTCGACGCGAAGGCGACGGTCGGAAACGTCGAACGGGAACTCGACTGGCTCGTCTCGGATGCCAAGCCGGACGATCGGCTGGTGTTCTTCTATTCGGGCCATGGCTACACCAAGCTCACCAACGGTGTGATGGAGGAATTTCTCGTCCTGCGCGATGAGTCCGGCAAGCCCGCGCTCTGGGTGGACGACAAGCTCGTCGCCAAAACGCAGAACATTCCGACCGGCGCGCTGACAGTGCTGCTGGATTGCTGTTTCGCAGGCGGCAACTTCAAGTTCGTGTTCGATCCGACCGGGACTGCGCCCGACGCCGAGATCGCGCAGGTCAAAGCGTACCAGCCGCCCGCGGAGGAACAGGCGAAGGCGTTCGAGGCGCTTGCCCGCAAGCCGGCAGAAGACAAACCGACCCGCGTCACGGCGTATCGCCGGTTCGGCTGTGGCACCGCGGCAACGATGCAAGCACTCTCCTCGGTCTTCGCGCCGCCCGCCAGCGCGGCGTCCGGAACGGCACGCGCCGCCGCGCCCAAGGCGTTGTCTGATCCATCGGAAGCGCCACAACCCGAGATGAACGCGCTGCTGATTTCCGCCTGCCTGGAGACCGAAACCGCCGCGGCGAGCACGTCGAAAACCGGAGGCCTCTCGGCCTTCACGCATTGCATGTTGAAGTCCGTGCAGTCGCTGGGCAACCGACGGACGGCCTCCGAGGTGTTCAATCGCACCGCCACGAACCTCAAGACCCTCGGCTTCCGGCAAACACCGCTCATCCTCGAGCGCGCCAAGCCGGGGACTCTGAAGAACCGGACGTTTCTCGACATGGAGGTGAGGAAAGTGGCTGACGAACTCGGGGCATCAGCATTCGCATCCGGATCATCCATTTCTGCGACCGACGAGGAGATGCAGAAGTTCCTGCCGCTCCTTGCGGCGATTATCCCGGCCGTGATTTCGGCGGCGCCGAGCATCATCGGCGCGATACGGCCCCGGCGGAAAGCGTTCGAGTTGGGCGGTGAGGCGATGGGCGGGACCGAGCAGGAAGAGATGCAGAAGTTCCTGCCGTTTATTGTCAGCGCCGTCTCCGCAACGCTGCCTGCCATTCTCCAGGCCGTGCGCGGCCGTCGCAAGGACATCGAACTCGGTGGAGAGGCTGGCGCCGCCGGTGAGATCGGCGACGAGGAGATGGAGAAATTCCTGCCGCTGCTGGGGGCGATCCTGCCGGCGGTGATTTCCTCGATGCCGGGCATCGTGCGCTCGATCAGCGGTCGCCGGAAGGAGTTTAGCCCGTTCGAATCGGCTGAAGCCGGTCTCGAGGGCGATGAGAAGATCTTTGGCGCCGTGCTCCGCGTGCTCCCGCATGTGCTTCGTGCGGCACCAGGGATCCTTCAGACATTCGCGCCGCGCAAGGGCTTCGAACTTGGCGGCGAAACGATGCCCGAGGGGGACGAGAAGATCTTCGGCGCCGTGCTTCGCGTGCTCCCGCACGTGCTGCGTGCGGCACCAGGGATCCTTCAGACATTCGCGCCGCGCAAGGGCTTCGAACTTGGCGGTGAAACGATGCCCGAGGGGGACGAGAAGATCTTCGGCGCGATTCTGCGGGTCCTGCCACGGGTTCTCCAGGCCGCGCCCGGGCTCATCCAGGCATTCGCGCCGCAGAAAGGCTTCGACATCGGCGCTGCAACCGGCGGTACGATCGAAGAAGGGGACGAGAAGATCTTCGGCGCGATTCTGCGGGTCCTTCCACGGATCCTGCAGGTCGCGCCAGGGATCGTTCAGGCGTTCGCGCCGCAGAAGGGATTCGACATCGGAGCCACAACCGGCGGCGCGATGGCCGAAGGTGACGAGAAGATCTTCGGGGCGATTCTGAGGGCCCTGCCACGGATACTCCAGGCCGGGCCAGCGATCGTTCAGGCGTTCGCGCCTCAGACTCAGACTCAGAAAGGATTCGACGTCGGAGCCGCAACCGGCGGCACGATCGACGAAGGTGACGAGAAGATCTTTGGCGCGATTCTAAGGGTCCTGCCACGGGTCCTGCAGGCCGCGCCAGGGATTGCGCAAGCCTTTGCTGGCGCCCGCCGTTAGGCGCTGCGCATCTCGAACAACACGCTCGGGCCGCCGCGGGGGGCGGTCCGAGATCCGATTCAACAGCTCCTGATCGACAGCGGCACGGGGGTGCCCCCCGTCAGGGGCTTATCACCCTGGAAAACCCATGACGGTCCTGAAGATAGACGCGGCCACGAAAATCGACCTGGCTGATGTCGTGACAATCGACTTCCAGGAAGACGCCTCGAGCCCTCTCGGCGAACGCGCCGAGCTGTTCCTGTCCCGTGAAGGCAGGCTCGTGCCCGCGGCAGAGACGAGGATCGACAGCATTCCCTCGTTGCAGTTGCTGCGAGAGGCGATCGGGAACGGGACAGGCGAGACACGCTGGGTTCGAATCCGCCAGGAAGGCACGACCGGTGATCACGCGGACGCGTACGCCAACCTTGACGCGGTCGGAGACGTCGCGTACGGCACTGGCCCCGATGGACCGGTCGCGCGACTGCACACGACGACAGGCATCCCCATCGGTGAGGTGCACCTCCCGGCCGCGCTCGAAGCGGTTCGAGGCGATGCGCCGCGCCGGAAATGACTGGAGGTGAAAGTTAGATCTGGTACCGTCTCGCGGCCGGCATGTCGATCAGGTTGACCACCGCGGCCGTGATGGCAATCGCCGTAGTGACCGCCAGCCGTGCGGCCTCTCGCTCGAGTTCCGCATCGGACTCGTCGCCCGCGTCGAACGGGGGGGCGATCTCTGGAAGTGCGACTACGTCCGACGTTCGGGTAAACACCAGCTCGCCTGTGTCCGGGTCGACCTCAATCTCGACGAGATCGCCCGATCCGACCTGCTGAGAAGCGATCAGGCCGGCGAGCGGGACGACAATGCGCCGCTCGATCGCCCGCTTGAGATGCCTGGCGCCGTAGCGGGCGTCCGTTCCTTCCTTCAACAGGAGATCGCGCGTTTGTTCACTGCACTCGAACCGGAACCGTGGTCCCTTCTGCTTGAGCAGTCGCCGCTGGACCGCCTGCAGCTCGAGGTCGAGGATCTCCCGCAACTCGGTCGTCCCGAGCGACGTGAAGACGATCGTCTTGTCGATGCGGTTCATGAACTCCGGCGAGAAACGGCGGCGCGCAGACTCGACACCCGCGCGATGGATGTCGCGCCGGAGCCGCGCATCGGACTTAGGCGACCCCTCTCGCGCAGGAGAGAACCCAAGGCCGCCAGAGACGATGTCGGACATCTCGTGTGCGCCCAGGTTGGATGTCATGATCACGAGCGCGCGCGAAAAGTCGACGGTGCGGTTGTCGCCGAGCGTCAGCGTCGCCCGGTCGAGAATGCCCAGCAGGAGCTGCCAGAGCGCGTCGGACGCTTTCTCGATCTCGTCGAACAGCAGGAGCGTCAGTTTCGTGTCAGGCGTCTGGTGACGGTCGATGTGTTCCTGCGTCAGCAGCGGCGCCGATTCCCTGTGGCCCACGTATCCCGGAGGCGACCCGATGAGCCGCGCGATCTCGTGCGCGTGCTGAAATTCCGCGCAGTCGATCTTGATGAGGGCCTGGGGATTGCCGAACAACGCTTCGGCGACCGCTTCAGCAGTTCTGGTTTTTCCTGACCCGGTCGGGCCCAGGAAGAGCAGCGTGCCCACTGGCCGCCGCGGCGGCAGCATGTCGGCAAGGAAGACCTGATACAGACTTGTCAACACCTGCACGGCCTCGTCCTGACCGACGATCTGCTGCGCAAGCTTCTGCTCGAACGCGCGAGCGCGATTGTCCTTCCGGCTCAGGTCCAGCACAGATCTTCTGGTCATCGCGTTTCCATGGGTACGCCGGTCAGGGCTCATCCGGCTGGGCTTCCGAACCTCCGCGCTCGAGCGCGGCCCTTAGTGCCTGAATGTCGAGCGACTGTTCCACGACGAGCTCCCGGAGCCGCCGGTTCTCGTCCTCCAGCGAGCGCAACCGCCGATCGCCCTGCATCCTCGCTGTTCGATATTTAGCCTTCCACCTGTAGAAGGTTTGTTCGCTGATCCCGTTCGCCTGGCAGACGCTGCGGATGTTCCGCTCAGCTTCCGCTTGCTGCAGGATCGCGAGAATCTGTTCGTCGGTGAATCGGCTCTTCCGCATATAGCGACGGCCATCAATGTCGTACCCCCGTTTTTGCCGCCCGGAAACGGGAGTCCGAAGAACTGTGGAACTGTTCGGATGTACCAGATTAACACAAAAGTTACAGTAGCCCAACAGTAGGCAGTTGACTGACGCCGGATCGCTGAAACCCTCTCATTTAAGGTGAGAAACAAGCACTGCGGGTACCATGCTCAAACTGCGTGCCATGAGAGAACGGCGCGTTTTGGGGGGCCGACTCGTCGAGAGTGGAATGTGAGTCCCCAGAATTGGGCGTTTTGCAGGGCTCGGCGAGGTCAGTCAGATGCCCAAAAAGTGACACGTGCACACACACAAGTGAGTAACGAGAGAGAGGGTTCAGTTGGATTGCGGATGTTACTGAGGAGCCCGCTTTACATCCCAGACAAGGCCCAGCGCTTCAAGCGCGCGGATTGCGATCCAGTTCAGATCGAGCTCGTACCAGGCCAGACCGTGGCGAGCGCTCGTCGGATGAGCGTGATGATTGTTGTGCCAGCCTTCGCCGAAGGTCAGCATGGCGACCCACCAGTTGTTCGTAGAGTCGTCCCGTGTCGCGAACCGCCGCGAGCCCCATTTGTGCGTCGCGGAGTTCACCAGCCACGTCGCATGGAGCCCCAGCGTGACGCGCAGGAAGATGCCCCACAACACGTACGGCACACCACCCCACAGCAACAGGCCAAGGCCTACGAGTACGTTCGACGTCCAGTGCCACCGGGACAGCCACACCTGCACCGGGTCGCGCATCAGATCCGGAACGTAACGCGCGAGCACCGAGGAGTCGTGATGCAGACCTTCGCCGCTGAGGATCCATCCGGCGTGCGCCCACCACGTGCCTTCACGCGGCGTGTGCGGATCGCCTTCACGATCCGAATGCTGGTGATGGATGCGGTGGGTTGCCACCCAGAAAATCGGCCCGCCTTCGAGCGCGAGCGTTCCGCACCATGTCAGGAAGTACTCGATCGGCTTGTAGGTCTTGTAGCCGCGATGGGTGAGGAGCCGGTGATACGCCATGCCGATGCCCAGCATCCCGGCGACGCAGTACAGGATCGCCGCCACGAAGATGGCGCCCGCATCCACGAAGGCGAACGCCAGCAACGCACCCGCGTGGAACGCGGTCATCGCAATCGTGGTCGTGACGTTCAAGCCCTTCTGGTGCCGGCGGCCATACGGCAGCGGCAGTGCGGTTCTGGCGGCTGTTTCGGGGAGCATTGAAAGCCGAACGATAGCAGGAGCCGGCGGCGGCGACTGTAATAGTTCTGTCTGACTGCGCCGTGGGAGGCGAGGATCGCTTCCGGTCTGCGTGGTGTTAGGCTACTGGCATGATGAGGCTGACCAACGCGCTGATGCTGTTCACCGTGCTCGCGGCCGCGGCGTGCCATCCGGGCCCTGTCCTCAGCCCCAAGCTCGACGTCGGTGGAACCATCGCCGGCATCGTCACGACCACGGGCAATGCCGCCGTGCCCGATCGCAAAGTGACGGCGGTCGACGTCACCAGTGGCGCTCGCTTCGACGCGACAACCGGCGCCAACGGTGGCTATACGATCAAGGTGCCTGAGGGCACGTATCGCCTGGAGCTCGAGCTGCGGCCGGGAGAAGTGGTCGCCAAACAGCCTGCCGATACCAGGATCAACAAGTCCGATCTGGATTCGCGGCGCGACTTCACCATCGCGGTGAAGAGTCCGTTCTGAGACCGGGCACGTCTCCTTCTTTGATCGTGCCGTCCGTCGAGACGGTGAGCTCGAGATCCACCTCCCCGATCCTTCCGAACGACGTGACAAGGCGTCGATCGTACCTGTCAC
>Ga0114129_10018025_pt1 | contig 10056 bp, 9 predicted proteins | sample RhiMetdeltSRZDD1_FD_80071 | JGI IMG/M metagenome (GOLD analysis project Ga0114129, IMG submission 80071) | Populus rhizosphere microbial communities from Tennessee, USA - Rhizosphere MetaG P. deltoides SRZDD1 (version 2) (version 2) | ecosystem: Host-associated > Plants > Roots > Rhizosphere >...
ACCGTGAGCCGGACGTCACGCGCCAGGCGCCGTAGCCGTGTCGTAAAGTCCTGAGCGCAGTTATCCCTCTGGACCCCCGACACGCCTCTCACTGCGATCTAACAATCCCCTCCTCCATCGACGCTTGTGGCGTGGTTCGCCCGCGCGTTAACGTGCGCCCAGAGCCCGACATATATCATCTACGAGCTCTTGGAGGTCTCCATGGAGCGCCGGATCCGCCGTATCCGAGGGGCGATTTTCGCCGTCTCGGTCCTTTCGTTGGCCGCGCCGCTCGCGGCCCAAACCGAGATCACGCCGCCGGCATCCGCCGTCACCGCCAGCACGAGCGACGACAACCTGCCGGGCAACAGCGTCGACAACAACCTCGGCACCCGGTGGTCCGGCAACGGCGACGGCGCCTGGTTGCAGCTCGACCTCGGCACCGTCCGCAGCATCGGCCTCGTACGGCTCGCGTTCTACAACGGCAACTCCCGCAGCCACCGCTTCGACCTGCAGGTGTCGAACGGCGGCGGCGTGTGGACGAACGTGCTGACCAACATCCAGGCCTCGGGCACGACGACGCTCGAAGAGCCGTACGACTTCGCGGACGTCGACGCGCGTTACGTCCGCTACGTGGGCCACGGGAATACCGATCCCGCGAAGGCGACGTGGAACAGCGTCACCGAGGTCAGCATCATCGAGGGCGTGACGGAGCCGACGGCCACGCCGACGCCCACGTCCACTCCGACACCGACACCGACCCCGACACCCTCGCCCACCCCGGCGCCGACGGCGACGCCGACCACGCCGCCGAGCGAGATCGAGCTGACGCCGGGCGGGTCCGCCGTCACCGCCAGCACCAACGACGGGAACCTGCCGGCGAACACGGTGGACGGCAGCCTGGCCACGCGCTGGTCAGGCAACGGCGACGGTGCCTGGATCCAATACGACCTCGGGGCCATGCAGACGGTGACGTCGGTGAAGATCGCCGTCTACAACGGCAACGGGCGCCAGAACCGGTTCGACATCCAGGTGGGCGACAGCAGCAGCGGGCCGTGGACGAACGTGCTGACGAACGCGCTCACCAACACGACGACCGCCCTCGAGCGCTACGACGTCACCGACGCGAACGGGCGTTACGTCCGCTACGTCGGCCACATGTCGAACGTCGGCACCTTCAACAGCCTGACCGAGGTCGAGGTCTGGGGCGCGCCCTGCGTCTCGTGCCCGACGCCCCCGACGCCCACCGTCACCCCGACGCCGACGGCCACGCCCACCAGCGGCACACCCACGCCCACCCCGCGGCCGATCGGCGGCTGGACGCTGCGTTGGACGGGCGACGCCGCGGAGGGACTGTCCGTATTCGAAGGCCTGGAGGACGACCGCGCGAGCTCGCACACCAGCTTCGGCCCGCACATCCGCGCCCAGAGCGCGGGTTACTTCGAGTGGTTCATGCACATGGTCGACCGCGACGGCAGCGACCGTCAGCGCCACGAGGTGAAGGGCATCAACGAGAACGGCGCCGACATCCATCAGCTCCAGGGATCGACGTGGATGTTCACCTACGAGATGTACATCCCGAGCTCGATGACGGGCGGCGAGCGGTTCACCCACATCTATCAGCAGAAGATGGTGACGGACGCCGGCAGCAGCGGCGGCCCGCTGATCACCCTGAGCCCGGCGGGCGGCAACACGATCCTGCCCCGGGTCATCTCCGGGTTCAGCTCGCTGCCCCTGTCGCAGTACTGGAACAAGTGGGTCTACATCGAGTTCGAGCACAAGTTCGACTTCGGGAGCAACGGTGGCTACGCGCGCTACCTGGCCCGCGACACCACGACCGGGACGACGCTCACCAACCAGACCCGCACGGGCAACATGTTTGCCAACGAAGGCACCTGCTGCCGCCGCGTGCGGCCGAAGTGGGGCATCTATCGTTCGCTGGAGAGCAGCGGCATGAAGGACTGCTTCCTGCGGATCCGCAACATGAAGGCGTACCAGAAGTAATCCGCTGATCGCCGGTCGAGGGCGCGTGATAGCCTAGCGGCTATGCGCGCCCTCGTTCTTTTTGGCGGTGCCACGCTCGCCGGACTGGCCTCGATCGCAGCCGCGCAGACCGCCGTGCCGGCGTCCGAGACCGAGGTCGTCCGCATCGACGCCGTCGTCACCGATGGCGACGGGAAACCCATCCTCGATCTCACGGAAGGCGACTTCGAGGTGCTGGAAGACGGCAAACGGCAGACCCTCACCGTATTCACGCGCGTGGGTACGCCGGCGGCAGCTCCCGCCTCGCTGGCCGCCCCGAGCGCGACGACAGCCGAGGCGGAGACGGCGCCGCCCGCATCCGCCCCGGCGCCCGCGCCCGCACGCCGTGTGCTCATCGTCGTCGACGACACCCATATCGCCCTCGCCGGCCTCGAGGCCACGAAGAAGGCGCTGAAGCGGCTGCTCGGCGAGTTCGTCGCCGCCGACGACGAGGTGGCCGTGGTCACCACGCGCATGACCACCGGCGGCGGCATGGGGACGTTCAGCCGCGAGCGCTCCGTGCTGCTGGAGGCGATCGAGGGCCTGAGGCCGCGCGAGGTGTCGGTGGCGGCGGCGCGCAGCTCCCACATGACGCCCGGACAAGCGGAGATGATCCTCACCGGGGACCGCGGCGCGGTCGAGCTCGCCGCCCGCACGATGATCGCGGAGCCCGGCAGCATCTACGACAACATGGGTCCCCGCGCCGCCATCGAGGGCGGCATGTCGGGATCGGCCTCGCAAGCCGCCATGGGCTCGCCGGAGGCGAAGCAGGTCGTCGCCGAGAACGACGCGCGGCGACAGGCCCGCGCCGTCCTGCAGGAGGCGCTGACCGGCTCCACCGCCAGCCTGCGCGCGGTGGAGGGGGCCCTGCGCAGCCTCGCCGACATGCCGGGGCGCAAGGTGTGCCTGCTCGTCTCCGACGGCTTTCTCATCGGCACCGGCACCAGCGAGGAGCGCACCGAGGACATGCAGCGGGTGGTCGATGCCGCCACGCGCTCGGGGGTCGCCGTCTACTCGCTCGACAGCCGCGGTCTCGTGCCCGCGGGGCGTGAGGCGACGGCGCTGGGCGCGGGGGCCGCCCCCGGGCTGCAGTTCCGCATCCAGCGGCAGGTCGAGCAGATCGCCACCAACACCATCGCCCATCTCGCCGAGCAGACGGGCGGGTTCCTCGTACACGGTACGAACGACCTCGAGGCCGGCCTCCGCCGCATGCTCGACGACAGCCGCGCGTATTACCTGCTCGCCTACGAGCCGGCCAACACCAAACGCGACGGCCGGTTCCGCAAGCTGGAGGTGAAGTTGCCGCGGCAGCGCGGCCTCACCGTGCGCACGCGCCGCGGCTACTTCGCCCCCGACGACAAGAACCCCGCGCGCCGTCCGGCCCCGGCGCCCGTCGACCTGCGCGCGCTGCTCGATCAACCGCTGCCCGCGGGGTCCGCCGGCTCGTCCCTGCGGCTCTCTGCCCATTTCCTCGATCTGCCGCCCGGCGGATCACAGGCCCTCGTGCACGCGCGCCTCGACGTCTCGCGCCTCGGCTGGCAGAAAGCCGACGACCGCCAGCGGGCCGCGTTCGACGTGATCCTCGGCGCCTTCTCCGCCGACGGCGCGGCCGCGGTCGCGCCGTCGGCCCGCCGCGTGGAGCTGAGCCTGACTTCGGGTGAGCTCAAACGCGCGAAGGAAGACGGCTTCCGCTATCGCCAGAGCCTGCCCCTGCCGCCCGGCCGCTACCAGGTGCGGGTGCTGGCGCGCGATCCCGCCGGCACGCCCATCGGCGGTGCCGCCGAATGGGTCGAGATCCCCGACCTCGCCGCCAAGACCCTGGCTACGAGCAGCGTGTTCCTCTCGTCCTCGCCCGGCTCCGCCGCCGGCGGCACCGACGACGGCGGCGCCCGCGACGTGTCGATCGCGCGGCGATTCAAACGCGGCGACACCCTGTTCTTCCAGCTCTACGTGTACAACCCCAAGGTCGACGGCGGGGCCAGCGACGTCGTGCTGCAGGCGCAGCTCCGCTCGGGGGAAACGCTGATCGGCGCCTCGAAGCCGCAGCCCGTCGCGTTCCTCGAGAAGAACGGCGTCCCCGTTCCCTACGCGAACTCGATGAGCCTGGCCGGCCTGTCCGCCGGCGCCTACGAGCTGCGCGTGGTGGTGGTGGACCGCAAGGCGGGGGCGAACGCGACCCGCACCATCGACTTCAGCCTGGACTGACCATGCGCGCGGCGCTCTTCCTTCGCGAGCTCGAGGCGGCGGGGGTGACGGATGTCGTCGGCCTGCCCGACAACTCCTCGGCGGCGCTCTTCGCGCGGCTGCAACACGGCGGCGGACGCATCCGCCTGCACACGGTCACCCGTGAAGGCGAGGCCTTCGCGCTGGCGGCCGGACTGTGGATGGGCGGGGCGCGGCCGATGGTCCTCATCCAGAACACCGGCCTGCTCGAGAGCGGCGACAGCCTGCGCGGCACGCTGATGCGGATGCGTGTGCCCGTCGTCTGTGTCGTGACGTATCGCGGCTACGCGAAGATGAAGCGCGTGCTGGGCGGGCCGCCGGCCGCCATCGACCCCGCCCTTCTCAGCCGCAACGACCTCGATTCCGTCGCCCTCGTGACGGAACCGACGCTCGCCGCCTGGGGCCTGGCCTGCGGCCGTCTCGACAGCGAGGCCGACCTGCCGAAGCTCGGCGAAGCGTTCGCCCGCAGCGAGGAGCAGGCCCAGCCGCTGGGGCTGCTCCTCACGTGCGACATGGTGGCGGACGCATGATGACGAAGGACGACGTCCTCGGGCCGCTGGCGGCGGCGCGCACGACCGAGATCGTGGTGACGACCATGGGCACGGTGCGGCCGTGGGGTCGCCACTCGTCGAGCGCGCTCGACTTCGCGTCCGCGGACAGCGCCATGGGCCACGCCGCCGACCTCGCTCTCGGCCTCGCCCTCGCCCAGCCGTCGCGAAGGGTCGTCTGCCTGAACGGCGACGGCAGCATGCTCATGTCTCTCGGCACCCTCGCCCTCGCCACCGCGCCGCCCGTGCCCAACTTCGTGCTGTTCATCGTGCAGAACGACACCTACGAGATCACGGGCAATCAGCCGGTGCCGGGGGCGCCGCGCGTCGACTTCGCTCTGCTCGCCCGCGCCGCCGGCTTCCCGGCCGTGCACACGTTCGACGAGGCGGCCGCGTATCGTGCCGCGCTGCCGGCGATCCTCGCCTCGCCGGGTCCCACGTGCGTCGTCGTGCGCACGGTGCCGGGAAACGAGCCGCCGCTGTCGCGCGGTTCCCACGAGGAGGCGGCGTACCTCAAGGATTCGCTCGCCGAGGCCGCGCACCGCCTGCGCGCCACCCTCGCCGCCGGGGGCTGATCGCTCGTGCGCCTGGCCGACCAGGCGTTCTCCCGCGCCGCCGGCGCTCCGCTCGTCGCCGGCAACCACGTGCGCGTCCTGTGCGACGCCGCCGAGAACTATCCGGCCTGGGAAGCGGCCATCGCCGGCGCGCGCCGCTCCGTGCACATCGAGATGTACATCATCCACGGCGATGCCACCGGCCGGCGCTTCCGCGACCTCCTCCTCGCCCGAGCCAGAGCCGGAGTGCGCGTGCGGATCCTCTACGACTGGCTGGGCTCGCTGTACACACGCTGGCCCTTCTATCGCCCGCTCGTCCAGGCCGGCGCCGAGGTGCGGGTGATGAACCCGCCGCGCCTGCTCGACCCGCTGGCGTGGGTACAGCGCGATCACCGCAAGCTCATCACCGTCGACGGCGAGGTCGCGTACGTCGGCGGTCTGTGCATCGGGAGCGAGTGGGAAGGCCATCCCGAGCGGAACATCCCGCCCTGGCGCGACACCGGCCTCGAGATCCGCGGTCCCGCCGTGGACGACGCCGAGCACGCCTTCGCCGCGAGCTGGCGCACCGCAGGCGGCACCATCGACGTCGGCGCTCCCGCGGCGGCATCCGCCGCGCCCGCCGCGGCCGGCCCGGTGTCCGTGCGTCTCATCCCCACCGTACCCGAGACGGCCAGCATGCTGGCCCTCGACCTCCTCGCGGCGTCGCTCGCCCGCCGCACCCTCTGGATCACCGACGCCTACTTCGTCGCCACCACCGCCTACATGCAGGCCCTGCGGCGCGCGGCGGCGGACGGCGTCGACGTCCGGCTCCTGCTGCCGGCCAGCAGCGACCTGCAATGGATCGCCGCGGTGTCGCGCACGCAATACCGGCCCCTGCTCGAGGCGGGCGTGCGCATCTTCGAGTGGAACGGCTCGATGCTGCACGCGAAGACGGCGGTGGCCGACTCGCTCTGGACGCGCATCGGATCCACGAACCTGAACGTGGCGAGCTGGTTCGGGAACTGGGAGATCGACGTCGCCATCGAGGACGGCGGCATCGCCGCCCGCATGGAGGCCCTCTACGAGGACGACCTCGCCAACGCGACGGAGGTCGTCCTCCGCGAACGGCGGCGCTTCGGCGCCGGCAAGCCCAAAGTCGGCCTCGCCCACGAGCGGCGGCGGGCGCCGGGCGGAAGGTTGCGCGGCACCCGCAGCGCGTCGGCGCGCCGGCTCATCGGACAGGGCAGCCGCCTGCGCAGCGGCCTCCGCGCGGTGGTCACCGGCCATCGCGAGCTCGAGGACTACGAGCGCTGGCCCGTCGTCCTGCTCGGCCTCCTCCTCCTCGCCATCGCCGCCGTGGGCTTCTGGGCACCCCGCATCCTCGCCTTCCCTCTGGCCGCCACCAGCGGTCTTTTCGGCGCCTATCTCTCGCTGCGCACCATAAGGCGGTGGCTCCGCGCAAGGGCTCGGCAAAGTACAAAAACGTGACGGTGGCCTGGCTGGCTTGACTCGGGGTTCCAAGCGCGTTGTAATCGCGATTCCTCGTTGAAGGAGGTAGATCGAATGCGCTTGCGTCAACTCGCCGCTGCCCTCGTGATCGCCGCTCCCCTGCTGCTGACCGCCTGCGGCGGCGGGGACAAGTGCGATTCGTGCGCCGGCGACGCCGATTGCGATTCGGGCAAGGGTTACGTCTGCGAACGTTACGTGGACGGCAACAACCGGTGCGGCGACCCCAGCCGCCCGTTCGACACCTGTCCGAGTAACTAACCGCGTCGTCGTTCCGCCGGTCGGGCCCTTCGAGGCACATGTCCTCGGAGGGCCTTCGTTGTCTCCAGCGTTCGGTCTAGCGCGCACGCGCCAGGGCCATGCCGGCCTGCTGATACTCCTTCAGCTTGTACTGGATCTTGCGCGGGCTGACCCCCAGCATCGCCGCCGCCCGCGAGGTGCTGCCCGATACCGCCTCCAGCGTGCGCAGGATGGCTTCGCGCTCGAGCTCGTCCAGGGTGCTGCCCGGGATCCGCACGCGCAGCGCGTTCGCCGAGGAGGGGGCCGGCGCGCCCGCCTCCGGGCGCCGGAGCGTCGGGAAGTGCGTCTCGTCGAGAGTGGCGGTGTCCGCGAGGACGACGGCGCGCTCGATGGCGTTCTCCAGCTCGCGCACGTTGCCCGGCCAGGTGTGGCGCAGCAGCAGGGCGAGGGCGCCGTCGGAGATCGCGCGGATGGTCTTGCCGTTGGCCACCGCGTATTTGCCCAGGAAGTGGTGGGCGAGCAGCGCCACGTCGTGGCCCCGTTCCCGGAGCGGCGGGATGTGCACCTGGATCACGTTCAGCCGGTAGTAAAGGTCCTCGCGGAAGGCGCCCTCCTCGATCCGCTTCGGCAGGTCGCGATGCGTGGCCGCCACCACCCGCACGTCGACCTTGTACGTCTTGTTGCCGCCGACGCGCTCGAACTCGCGCTCCTCCAGGAAGCGCAGCAGCTTCACCTGCACCGTCGGCGAGATGTCGCCGATCTCGTCGAGGAACAGCGTCCCGCCGCTCGCCATCTCGAAGCGGCCGGCGCGGGTGAAGAGGGCGCCGGTGAAAGCACCCTTCTCGTGGCCGAAGAGCTCGCTCTCGAGGAGCGTCTCCGGCAGCGCGGCGCAGGCCACCTTCACGAACGGCTTGCTGCGGCGCGGGCTGTTCTGGTGGAGCGCCTGCGCGAACAGCTCCTTGCCGGTGCCGCTCTCGCCGAGCAGGAGGACCGACGAAGCCGAGGGAGCGACCTGCCGGACGGTCTTGAACGCGGCGAGCATCTCCGGGCTCTCGCCGACGAGGTTGTCGAGGCTGTACTTGTGGTCGAGGCGCTCGCGCAGGTTCGCCGTCTCCGCGCGCAGCTCCTTCTTCTCCACGGCGCGCTGGAGGAGCATCTCCACCTCCTCGACGTCGAGGGGCTTGCCGATGTAGTCCTCGGCCCCGAGCTTCATCGCCTGCACCGCCGTCTTCACCGTGGCGAAGGAGGTCATCACGATCACCAGCGTCTCCGGCCGCATCTCCTTGACCTTGGTCAGCAGCTCGAGGCCGTCCATGCCGGGCATGCGCAGGTCCGTGAGGACGACGTCGGCGTCGAAGCGCTCCAGGAGCTGGAGACCGGCGCGGCCGTCGGTGGCGCGTGCGACCTCGTAGCCGTCGTCCCGGAGCAGGGCTTCCAGCGCGACGGCGGCGTTCACCTCGTCGTCGATGACAGCGATCCGGCCTTTCATGGTCATTTCCGGTGACCCCTCCACGTTCCGCGTCTAACGCAAGTCTTGCGCCATCGCCCTCGCTCCATCGAAAGCGTAGAAAACGAGGCAGTAGGCACGCTAGCCGTCCCGATGGTACCCGAAATTATTGCGCCCCCATGGCCGCTTGCGTAGTTATTGCGGGTTGCGCCGGAGGCCCTTGATGGGGTTTGATTTGAGGCTTGGAGGTGTCCTGATGAGGCGGGGGGAGGTTGGGGTCGCGTGGGTGCTCCTGGCCGGTTTGGCAGCCGCAGCCGTGGTACCGGCGCGCGTCGAGGCGAAGGCCACGTGGGTGAAGAAGGCGCAAGCCATCGATCCCACGATCCAGGACTGCCTGGCGTGTCATACGTCCAAGAAAGGACGGGAGTTGAACGCCACGCGCGGGCAGTTCCTGGGGGACCGCAAGAAGGAGCTCGGCGTCAAGGACGTCGATCTCGAATGGCTTCGGGACTACAAGGAGCCGGAAGCGAAACCGCCCGCCGACCCGACCCAGGCGCCTGGAGCCGAGGCGACGACAGCACCGCCGCCCGCCCCCTAGCGGCGCAGTTCTTGCGGCTGCTCTTCCTCAAGAACCGCTTGAAATGGGCCATTCCATGCTGGCAGCCCCGTTGCAGTTCTCGGCCGCCGGAGGTGAGAGCCCATGCGGAATTCGCGGATCGGACGTGACCTGAGGCCGCAAGTCACCGAATGGCTCGGGCGCGAGCACGATCGTCTCGACGCGCGCCTGGCGGGCCTGCTCCTGCAGACGGTGTGGGGGGCGGAGCCCGAGCTGCAGCGCGAGTTCCAGGGATACCGCTCCGAGCTGTTGCGCCATCTCCAGCAAGTGGAGCGCCGACTGTTCTCGATGCTGGTCTCGCTGGACGAACGTACGCGGACGATGGAGGGCCTCGAGTGGCAGTCCCACGCGCGCGACCTCCAGCACGTGTTCACCGTCATCGATCGCGAGGTGAGCCAGAGAAAGCGCGCCGCTCTGTACGGGCATTTCGACGAGCTGCGTCGCGTGCTGCGCCGTCATCGGCTTCACGAGGAGCGTCTGCTCGCGCTCGTGGCCCTGCCCCCGATGGAAACCCCCGCGGTGGCGGAAGCGTTTCTGTGAGATAGTCCCGGGCGGCTTCGCCCAAGGAGGCCGCATGCCCAACGAACCTCGGCCGTTCGATCCCGTCAACGACCCCCTGGCCGAGCGGCGCCCGTCCCTGGACGCGATCTTCAATCCCCGCAACGTCGCCGTCGTGGGGGCCACCGACAAGGTCGGCAGCGTGGGCCGCACGCTGCTGTCGAACCTCGTGATGCACCCGTTCGGCGGCGCCGTGTTCCCGGTGAACCCGAAGCGCCCGAGCGTGCTCGGCATCAAGGCCTACCCGACGCTGACCGCGGTGCCCGACGAGGTGGATCTCGCCGTGATCGTGACGCCGGCACCGGCGGTGCCCGACATCGTGAGCGAGTGCGTCGACAAGAAGGTGCGCGGGGTGATCGTGATCTCCGCCGGCTTCAAGGAGAC
>Ga0114129_10018026_pt1 | contig 10055 bp, 3 predicted proteins | sample RhiMetdeltSRZDD1_FD_80071 | JGI IMG/M metagenome (GOLD analysis project Ga0114129, IMG submission 80071) | Populus rhizosphere microbial communities from Tennessee, USA - Rhizosphere MetaG P. deltoides SRZDD1 (version 2) (version 2) | ecosystem: Host-associated > Plants > Roots > Rhizosphere >...
GCGATGAAGCCGTGTCACTTCAGATCGCCGACGCGCGACGCGCGGGCACGAACATGCTTCCTGGCGCGACGCTACCCGACATTGCGCAGCTGACCGCGGTCGCCGGGCGCATTGCGGGTGACGTTGCCTCGGTGGCGGGGCGCTTCGAGGTGGCGTTCGACGATCAAGCTGCGCGCGAGCTTCGCGGTTCGATCAAAAACTTCGCGACGCTTTCCGCGGCGCTCTCGCAAACGGTGCGCGTGCAGTCGGCGAATCTCGATGCGCTGTCCGCCGATCTGCGGCGCGGCATGAATCGCCTCGCGAGCTCCGCCGAGACGGTCCAGCGCGTGGCGGAACGCGTCGACTCGTCCACGGCGACAGGAGAAGTGCGCCGTATCGTCAGCGACGTTGCGGTGGCAGCCGCGCAACTCAAGGACGCGAGCGACGAAGTGCGCGCCATGTCGAAGCAGCTGAATCGATCGCAAGGCCATCTGGAGTCGTTGGTCGTGACGAGCGATTCGGTCATGTCCAAGCTCAACGCCGGGCAGGGCTCTGTATGCATGCTCGTGAACGATCCAAGCCTGTATCGGAACAGCGACTCGCTCGTGACCGAGCTCCGCGCACTCATCGCGGATTTCAAGGCGCACCCCAAGAAATACGTCAACGTCCGAGTGTTCTGACCGAGGCGCGTGGCTCAGTTCACACTCGCGAACGGCCATTGTCGGCGTGTTTCGCCAGATGCACGACTTGTCACACCGTGGTTTGAAGAGCGAGAGCGGTCGTGTGTTTCGATCGCCGTTGTGAGCCGACCGACGTGGTGCCTGTGTGCACCATCACGTTCCGCCAACTTTGGCGAGCGATTCGTCCACACGCCGGCGCTGCTCGTCGTCTGACGGTCCAACGACGGCTCCTGGTATCGACGTTGCCTAACGGAAGGGTGGCTGCGTCCTATCGGTGCCGGTACGACGTGTCCGTTCGAAACGGATAGCGGCTCGCATCACCACAATCCTCAATGTCCACCACGCGCTTTCCCTGTTGTACGAAGCGCCGCGCACTTCGTGCGCGGCGGCATCGTCGCGTTGGTGAGTCTGGCCTCGGATGAAACCGGCTCGGCCCGTCGGCGCTCACCGTGGTGAGCTCGCGCCGCTTCGCCTCGTCGGAGCGACGGAGGCGTCTGCCCCGGTGCTGCTCGAGCAGGCGCGCACTGCGGAGGAACGCTCCCGGCACGATCTCGCGCGCGAGCTTTACGAGCGGGCACTCCAGCGCGCGCGCGGCGCGAATGAAGCGTACATAGTTCCGGTCGCGCTACTTGCGAGCGCGCGGCTCGCGAGCGCCGCCGGCGAGACGACGGTCGCGCTCGACATTCTCGAAGTGGCGATCGCGTCAGCGTCCGTGCGCAATTCGGACGTGGATTGTGCGCGCGCCGGATCGCTGCGAGCGCGGGTCTTCTGGGAGGCGGGGGACCTCGTCGCTGCCGAAAGAGAGGCGGTTCGAGCTCGGGATTGGGCGAGTCGTGCGTCGGACACGCGTGAGGCGTCGGCGGCGCTGCGAATGCTTGCCGCGCTTGCCGTCGCGCGCGGGGCGCTCGCCGACGGCACCGCGCTCTATGAGCGGTGCGTGGCCGAGTTGCGTGCGACCGGTCAAGCTGCGGAGTTGAGCACGACGCTCGTCTCACTCGCGGAGCTCTATGATGACGCGCGCCGCTGGGACGTTTCGGATTCGGCGTTCCAGGAAGCTGCGACCGTGGCGGCTGGGATGGGTCAGCCGACGTCGGTGCTCGACGCGCAACTGCGTCACGCCGAGCTGCTCGCGCGCCGCGGGGACATCGACCGCGCGCAGACCACATGCGAACGCGCCATAGAGACGGCGCGTCGAGTTCGCGACCCTCGCGCGACAGCGGCTGCGGCGCGCACGGCGGCGATGATCGCGCGGGAGCGCGGTGACCTGACGCGAGCCGAGGAGCGCCTAACGGCCGCCGAGGCCGCAATGCGGGATCTCGACGATCCTGTCCTCGCGGCAGAGATCGCCGCGGAACGGGCCGAGCTCTATCATCGCCAGGATCGCCATCGGGAGACGATCATCGCGCTGAATCGCGCGTATCGCGCGCTGTCACAGTTGCGCGGCGCCGCGGCGGTCGCCGACCTCGCCCGTCGCACGCGACGCCTCGAGGCACAGTTCCTCGACGTCGTGCGTCGATGGGGCCAGTCCATCGAAGCGAAGGATCTCAATACACACGGGCACTGCGAACGGGTCGCCGACCTCGCGTGCTCGATCGCGACCCGAATGGGCGTCGCTCCGCCGACCGTGTTCTGGTACCGGGTAGGCGCGCTGCTGCACGACATCGGGAAGCTTGTGATTCCGGCCGAGGTACTCAACAAACCCGGTCGGCTGACCGAGGACGAGTGGACGCTCGTTAGGCGCCACCCGGTGGCCGGCGCGGAGATGCTCGCGGACGTCGACTTCCCGTGGGACGTGCGGCCGATCGTGGAGTTCCACCACGAATGCTGGGATGGGTCCGGATATCCGCACGGCCTCGCCGGCGAGCGCATCCCGCTGGCCGCCCGCATTGTCTGCGTGGCCGACGTGTACGACGTGCTGACCTCGGATCGGAGCTTCAAGCGGGCGCTCCCACACGTCGAGGCGCTGGACGTCATGCGCCGTGATGTCGGCCGCCAGTTCGATCCCGCCGTATTCCGCGCGTTCGAGGAGGTTGTGGGCGAATGGACGCGGTCCGAGTCTCGGGCAACAGCCGCTGAGCCTCCGGCTCCTGCCGATTCGCGTGCGGTACCACCGGCCGGAGCGGAAGACGGGCTCACCGGCGTCCTGCCACGTGCGACATTCCTCAGCACGGTCGCCGACGTGATCGCGCAACGAAGCAGCCCGACGGCGCCGGTTTCGATCGTCTTCATCGACGTCGACGATCTCGCGCGCGTGAACGAAGCATACGGCCAGCTGCAAGGCGACGACGTGCTCTGGGCCGTCGCGCGCGTGCTTCAGCATGGACTCCGCGCCGGCGACGTCGTCGGACGGTACGGTGGAGACGAGTTCGCGATTCTCCTGCCCGGCGCGCCACTCGATGTCGCTCGCGAGGTCGCACGTCGGCTTCAGGCTGCCGTCGCACGCCTCCGTTCGCCGATTCGGAGCGACCCGGAGACGACGATGGCCGTCACCGTATCCGCGGGCGTGGCGTGCGCGCCATTGCATGGCGAAAATGCCGAGACGCTGATTGCCGCGGCTGATCGCGCGCTGTTTGCCGCGCGTCGGTCGGGAAGTGGCGCGATCGCGTCCGCCGATGATGTCGAGCCTCGGCCCGCCGCGCCGCGCATGGATCTCGACCGATTCGTCGGACGAGTGGACGAGCTGAGAAAGCTCGTTGGATGGCTCGACGCGGCATACCGCGGCGATGGCCGACTCGTCACGATCGTCGGCGAGGCCGGCGTGGGGAAGTCGACGCTCGTTCGCCAATTGGAGCCCGAGATCCGCGTACGGGCGGGCTTGCTGGCGGCCGGTCAAAACCCCGAGTCGCCGGTGAAGGCGCCGTTCGCCGCGTGGTCGGATGTCATCGCCACGATCGACAGGGCAGGGCTCGTTCCGCGCACGGGGTGGCGCAGTCTGGCTCGCATCGCACCCACGTTAGGTGTGACGGCGGCGTCGGACGACGCAGGTGACAGCAGCCCGTACGCGCTGCTCGAGGAGCTGGTGGCGTATCTCCGCGCCGCGGCCGCCACGCGCCCGCTGACGATCGTGCTCGAGGACATGCAGTGGGCCGACCGGGCATCGTGGGACGCCCTCGAGTTCGTCGTCGCCCAGCTCGATGACGCGCGGATCCTCATCTGCGCGACCATCCGCGCCGAAGAAGCACGCGATGTGGCAGAGCAACGACGCCGTCTCGCGCGGTCGCGTGGGTTCGCGCAGATCAGCCTGCGTCGCCTGTCGCGTGATGAGCTCAAGCGCTGGCTCGAGACGGTGTTCCATCAGGGCGACATCGGAACCGAGCTGCCGACGTTTCTGCATCGCTACACCGAAGGTAATCCGCTGCTCGTTGCGCAGGTGCTTCGGGCGCTGGTCGACGACGGCGGTCTGTGGTACGCCGGCACGCGCTGGGAGTGGCGCTCACTCGAGCAGATGCAATTGCCGCCGGCCTGCGCGCAGCTTGTCGGGCGTCGCATCGAGCGACTCTCGCCTCGCGCTGCGGCAATCATCGCATACGCCGCGTTACTCGGCCGTTCGTTCGATACCGACTTGCTCGTCGCCGCTGGTGCCGGCGAGCCGAACGAGATCGACGGCTCGCTGGACGAAGGCGTGACGGCAGCCGTCCTGGTTCGTGGCGAGCGCCATGACGGCCGCGAGTACGACTTCGCCCACGCCGTGCTTGCCGACGCCGCGCGGCGCGCGATCACGGACCGTGCGCGCCCCGAGTTGCATCGGCGGATTGCTCGTGCTCTGGAGTTGCGAACGCCTACCGCGGTCGCGGACATCGCGAGGCACTACCACGCGGCTGGTGATGATCGCGAGGCATATCGTTACGCGATCCTCGCGGCGGACCGTGCGGCCAGCGTGCACGCTCACGATGAGGCAGCGGCGTGCCTCGCGGTGGCGCAGCGACACGCGCCGTCGGCCGACGACCTGGCCGCCGCGCGTGTCCGTCACGCACGCGTGTGTGAGTCGGCGGGTCGGTTCGACCAGGCTGAAGAGCTCTGCGACCTCGCGCTCGATCATCTCACCGTGCAGGCCGATCGCGTGCAAGCCCTCTCGGTGCGTCGTATTCGAGAGCGTCTGCGCGCCCGGCGTGGCCAATCGGTGAGGCGAACGCTCGACGCGTGCCTCACCCTGCTCGCCGAAGCCGACGCAGCGCACGCGGATGAGGAAGCAGTGGCACTGCATGTGATGGTTGCCGAGGCACAGGGCGCGTTAGGCGATGCGGACGCCGCGGAGCGCTCGGCTCGCCGTGCCGTCAGATTATCGGCTGCGCGCGGCGACCGACGCGGTCACGCCGAGGCGCTCCTTCGTCTGGGTGCGTCGCTTCCCGCGACGCGTCTGGAGGAAACGCTCGACCGGTATCGTGAGGCGCTTGCGCTGTTCATTCGTCTGGGCGACAAGCATGGCCAGACGCGATGTTGGCTCGCGACCGGTGACGCCCATGCGGGAAGCGGGCGCCTCGCCGCAGCGCGTGAAGGGCTCGAAGTGGCGCTGGACACGGCTCGTCAGGCGCACGCACCCGATCTCGCTGCCGTCGCGACATTCGCGCTCGGCACACTCGACTTCAAGGCAGGGTCACTTGCCCGCGCGCGCGAGCGACTCGACGAAGCGTTACGGCTGTTCACGACCGTGCGCGATGAGGCGAAACGGGCGGTCGTGCTCCTGTTCTCGGGGCATGTCGCGAGAGAGGACGGACGACTGACCGATGCCATCACGGCGTACGAGGCGGCGACCGCACGAGCCAACGAGCTCGACGACGAAGCGACGGAAATCGCTGCCGAGGCGAGTGCGGGGCTCGCTTCGCTCGATCAGGGCGATCTCGAGGCGGCGGATTCACGCCTGCGCAGGGCTGATGAGCTGGTCGCCGTTGGCGCCGCGCCGAGTTGGTTTGCCGGACGCGAGCTCGTCGACGCGCTTGCCGTCCGCCTGGCCGCCCTCGCCGGCCACTCCGGTCTCGCGGCTGATCGGTTCGCGAGCGCGCTCGCATTCGCCGAGCCTAACGATGCATTCGCCGCCGCGCGATTGGTGGCCGAATGTGCGGCGGCGCTGGCGAGCGTAGGCGTGCGGACGATGGACGCGACGATCGAACGTATTCGGTATGCGGCGATCGCGTCGGGCTTCGACCGGCTGGCCGCCAAGCTGCGCGCGTAACCCAGGAATCAATCGGACCCTTGACGGTCCAACTACACGCGCCTCGCGAAGTGAATCGCGACGCCCCCGAGCAGCTTCGTGTGAACAGCCTCCACAAGAAGACCATGCTGCTCGAGCGTGGCGGAGAATCGCTGCCACGACACGAAATGATCGATCGACGGCGCGATGTAGCCGTAAACGACGGGCTCCCGGTGCCACAGCCAACCCACCCAGTTACCGGCGAGCGTGAGATAACCGAGAAAGAGTGAACGCCACACCGCGCGCTCCGGGCGATAGAAGTCGAGAGTTGCCAGCACACCGCCCGGCTTGAGGACGCGCGCAATTTCCTGGATGGCTTGCGCGTAGTCGGGCACGTTGCGTAAGGCGTACCCGGCCGTCACCACGTCCACACTCGCGGCGTCGACGTTCAGCGACGCGATGTCACCAACCTCGAAGCGAACATTGTTCAGCGGCGCTTCCCGGTCCGCGCGTCCGCGTGCGAGCTCGATCATCTTGCTCGACGCGTCGATGCCCACTACCGAACCGTGCGACGCGCGTCTGCCCGCCGCGAACGCAAGGTCTCCGGTTCCGCACGCCAGGTCCAGCGCCCTCGAGCTCGGGGTGACCGCTGTACGCATCCAGTTTATCACGTCCGCTTTCCATCGCCGATCCATGCCGAACGAGAACACGCGCGTGAACCGATCGTAGCGCGGTGCGATGATGTCGAACATCGGCGTGACGAAGCGCTGCTTGAGCGCCGGGTCCGCCAGATGCCGCTCGAGGTCGAGCTCGGCGAGCCGAGCGGTCGAGCCGGGTCGACTATGCTCGTGATCGTTCGAAATGGTGCTGCTCCTTCCACACTTTTTAGGGGCGCGATGGCAGACGCCGAAGGCTCAACCGTGTAGTTTATACGCCCCACCACCGTTTCCGCTCGACGTTCGGCCTGCGTGCAGCTCCGTGGTTCTCCGATTCCATGCGAAACCTGATCGTCCCGGTCGTTCCCGTTTCGGGTCAAACCTCTGTCTCGACGCTTCCCTCGGAAGAACCGCGCACTCAGGCCGAGCGAGATGTTGACGCGTCGATGTGGGCGATCGTGCTCGCGGGCGGAATCGGTTCGCGATTCTGGCCGCTGAGCACACCCGATCGCCCCAAGCAGTTGCTGAAGCTGATCGGCGAACAGCCTCTGATCACTGAGACGATCTCGCGTCTGCGGCCGCTGATTCCCCCCGAGCGCGTGCTCGTGCTTACCAGCCGGGACATCGCGCCGGCAATCCACGCTGCGATTCCCGAGGTTCCGCATACGAACATGCTGGTCGAGCCGCGGCCGCTCGGAACTGCCGCGGCGGTTGCATGGGGCGCGCAGGAGATTGCTCGACGCGCTGGACCGGAGACGATCTTCACGTGCGTCCACGCCGACCTTGCGATCGCGTTTCCCGAATTCTTCCGCCAGTCACTGATTCGGGCAGCGAGAATAGCGGTGCGCGAGCGCGCGCTGGTCACCGTCGGCGTAAAGGCAACGCGACCCGAGACCGGCTTCGGCTACATCAGACCGGGTTTGCCGCTACACGGCGGAATGTCTGACGACAGCGCGCCATGTCGGGTGAAGTCTTTCATCGAGAAGCCCGGCCCCGTGCTCGCCGAGATGCTCGTGAGCGATGGCGCGTTCTGGAATGCGGGCATCTTTGTCTGGCGTGCGCAGGACGTCCTCGCCGCGCTCGCGGAACACACGTCCGAGCTGGCGCATGGACTTCAGGCACTCGGGCAGCGGGACTTCGTGCGCTTCGCGGGGATGATTCAGTCCGTATCGATCGAGCGTGGCCTGCTCGAGCGGTACCAGAACCTGATTCTCGTTCCTGGCGAATTCGGGTGGGACGACGTTGGCACGTGGGCATCGCTTCGGCGAGCGCGCGAGCTCGACGACGACGGCAACGGCGCGCACGGCGAGGTGCACTTCGTTGACTCCACGGGCAACGTCGTACACGCCGAGGGCGTGCCGGTCGTTCTGTACGGTGTGTCAGGCATGCTGGTCGTCACGCTCGCCGGCCTGACGTTCGTCACGACACTGGACCGAGCCAGTGAGCTTCGGCCGCTATTGGAGGCGCTGCCTGACGAGTTACGCAACGTTCAGCTGAAAAACTGATCGCAGCTGTCAGCTCCAGCTCCCCTTATTGATCAGCGATCTTCCGTGTCTCGCCCTTCAGATACCTGTCATACCACCCAAGCATACGCCGGTGAAAGTCGGTGAAATCTTCCACCGTCGTCCCCGGCGTACCGTGGCCGCTATTCATATAGTTGACCCACTCGACCGTTTTCCCGAGCCGGCGCAGCGCGTAGTACATCTCACGCGTGTTGTTCGCCGGAACGTTCGAGTCCTGGTCGCCCGTCATGAGCAACAGCGGAGTCGTTATGCGGTCGGCGAACATGATCGCCGAATGCGCCACGTACTTCTGCGGCTGCTGCCACAGCGTCGCGCCTAACCGGTCCTGGCTCTTCTCGGCGGCGTGGATGTTTCGGACGCCAAGGCGCGGGCTATCCGTGTAGAAGCTGATGATGTCCACCTTGCCCGACACGTTGATCGCCGCCTTGAAGCGGTTCGTCTGCGTGATGAGCAGGTTCGTCGCGTATCCACCGTAGCTCGTTCCGTGCACGCCGAGCTTCGACGAATCCGCGACGCCCATCTCGATCAGCTTGTTCGCCGCCGATGTCACGCCCTTCACCCACGCTTCGCCCGGATAGCCGATGTCGAAGTCGACGGACGGCTTCACCACCACGTAGCCGGCGGCGGTGAGAACGTTCGCTGTTGCATCGAACGTGTCGTCGAAGAAGTCCTCGTAGACGTTGAAGACGGTGGGATACCGCTGGCCGCTCACATATGCGGCCGGATAATAGACGACGCCGAACTTGCGATGACCATCGACATCCAGATACGACAAGAGCTCCGTCCGACCAATTTGCCGCTCGCGAATCCACGGATTCGCGTCGGTCAGTCGCCGCAAGCCACCGAGCGACGCGTCGCCGACGTAGATGTCGGAAGGGCGATTGCCGTCGGACACGGAGAGCAACGCCACCGTACCGTTTTTCGATAGCCGGAAATTCGAGTACAGCCGTGCATCCTTCGCGAGCTCCTCGAGCCGTTTCGAAGTACGGTCGAACCGCGCGATGCCGCGCTCCCACTCGGTCCGCGACGCAGACGTTAGGTACACGTATCGGCTGTCGGGGCTCCACGCGATCGCGCTCATCCGCGGTCCTTGCGTCGATGAGTCGGGCGCGATCTCGAGCATCAGGTCCTTGGTGCCTGACGCGACGTCCGCCACCCACAAACCCTGACGATTCGAGAGCAGCAGGAGATCGCCGGTGGCGTTGAACCGCACGGGAGTGAAACGCTCGCGCGCTCGTCGTTCGCGCGCGGCGGCCGAGGTATCCGACGAGCTGTCGCGTGCTGCTCCGCTCGCCGGCCCGGCGATGTGACGACCGCCGCTGTCCTTCGGTGACCCAACGAACACACGCCCCTCCTTCCCGTACGCGAAGCGACGTCCGTCATCGGTCCACACGACCGTTGTCCCTTTGAGCGACGGCAGCAGCGTGCGCGGCGTCGCACCACCCTGGCTGCGGGCCATGACGCGGTTCTCGGTTCCGAAGATCACGTCGTAGTCCGTCTTCGTCGTGATGTCCTCGTTGTACACGATCACCGAGTCGCCGGCGACGAGCGTGTACGATGAGATCATTCCTTCGGGAATGATCTCGCGAGTTCGCCGTGTCGCGATGTCGTACCCGACCACCGAACGGCGGCTGGCCGTGCGCCGGAGGTCATCCCACGCGAGAAATGGATCGCTGCTCGACTGCACGAACACGGGGCCCTTCGTGTACCGATCGAACCGCTCGCGAGTGGATCGCTTCCAGGCATCGCTGTGGAGGGCGAACACGATCGAGGCCCCGTCGCTGGTCCATCGGACGTCGCTGTTCTCCGCGACGTACGATCCCGCCGGCGGCTGAACCGTCGTCAATCGATTCGTCGCCCGCTCCCAGATCACCGGCTCGAACGCCTCGTTATGCAACGCGAGCATGGCGAGCCGAGTGCCGTCTGGAGACCACGCCAGACTCTTGACGTTCCGCTTGTCGGAGAAGAGAGCGCGGGATTTGCCAGTCGAGGTCTCGATCACCCAGACCGTGCCGGCGGTCGGTCGGATGTATGTCGGGTCGCCATCGCGACGATAGTCGACGCCGAGTCCATCGCGGCGCGCCGCGGA
>Ga0114129_10018027_pt1 | contig 10055 bp, 14 predicted proteins | sample RhiMetdeltSRZDD1_FD_80071 | JGI IMG/M metagenome (GOLD analysis project Ga0114129, IMG submission 80071) | Populus rhizosphere microbial communities from Tennessee, USA - Rhizosphere MetaG P. deltoides SRZDD1 (version 2) (version 2) | ecosystem: Host-associated > Plants > Roots > Rhizosphere >...
CGCCGACGACCGCGTTCGCGCCGAGGTTCCCGCGCTCGACGTCGTAGAGGTGCATCGAGCCGCCGTAGCCGTGCGAGCAGCCCTCGAGCTTCCCGTAGAGCTCTGCCATCAGCGCGTTCGCGGACGTTCCCCGCGCGAGCGTGTGCCCGTGCGCGCGGTGGGTGGAGGCGATCACGTCGTCCTCCTCGAGCGCTGCGCAGACGCCGACGGCGACGGCCTCCTGACCGATCGCGACGTGGAGGAAGCCCGGGAGCTCGCCGGCGCGGAAGCGCTCCTCGACCTTCTCCTCGAAGCGGCGGATCAGGAGCATGTCGCGCAGGAAGTCGCGCAGCCGCTCCTCGGAGAGTCCCGTCGTCTCTGCCTCCACTTTCGCCACGGGCGCCAGTGTACGCTCCGGCCCGTGGCTCTGGTCGCGGATTTCCGTACGGCGCTGCAGCAGCTGCCGCCGAACTGGTCGGAGGCGAGCTTCGTCGCTCGGTTCGACGGCGAGCGGCATGCGCGCGAGGCAGGCGCGCTCCTCACGAGCCTCGCGCCCGGCCGGAGCAGCGAGGTGCTCCGCTTCTCGATCTCGCGTCGCGCGGGTGCCTCGCCCGACCTCGCGGCGCGCGCGCTCCGACGCGTGGACGCAGCGCGCCTGGGCGGAACGCTCGAGCTCGTCCAGTCGACGAAGGGCGAGCCCGCGGCGCCGGTGAAGCGACCCAAGCTCGTCGAGGCGTGGGACCGCGAGGTCGCCGCGCTCCCACCCGACTGGAGCGACGTCTACGCCGAGATCGACTTCACGTCCACCGACTACCTCGACCGAGCTGCGTTGCTGATGGCGCCGACGAACCCCGCTCGCTTCGACGACCGCCCGGGGTTCCGCTTCCGCTGCGCGCGCCGGTTCGGGTACGGGACGGCGCCGCTGATGGTGCGACGCTGCCTCGAGCGGCTCGACGAGGAGGACATCCGCGGACAGGTGCGGATCCTCCACGCGCTGTCGACGACGCCGTTCGGGACGCAGGGCCCCGTCTGGCACGTCGGCGGGAGGAACGTGTGACGCGCGATCCCGTATCGTGGTTCGTCGTCGAGCCGGGCTGGGAGGTCGTGCTCGGGACCGACGGAGAGCTCGTCGGCCTCGTCAAGGAGGTGCTCGGCGACCAGAACGCCGACATCTTCGACGGGCTCTCCGTCGACTCCGGGCTGATCTCGAAGGCGAAGTACGTCCCGGCGGAGCGCGTGCAGATGATCGTCGAGGGCCGCGTCGTGCTCGAGATGAGCAAGGAGGAGTTCGACGCCTTGCCCGACTCCGACGATGCGGCTCCCGGCGCGTAGTTGGCCGACGAGCGGCAGATCGAGCTCCACATCGAGGTCCCGCCCGAGCTCGAGCCGGGCACCTACGCCAACGTGCTGAACGTCTGGCACACGGCGTACGAGTTCACGCTCGACTTCGGCGTCATGCAGCAGGTGGCGGAGCCGGAGGATCCCGACGAGGCCGTGCACGTGCCGGTCCGGGTCACGTCGCGCGTCCGGATCCCGGTCACGCTCCTCTTCGAGGTGCTCAAGGCCCTGAACCAGAACATGACGAACTACGAGGCCACGTTCGGGCCGATCCGCGAGCCGGAGCCGCCGGACGAGGAGTAACGTTTGCACCGGGGGTAGGCCGGAAAAGGAGGTCCCCATGCTGCGCAAGCTTCTCTGGACGGGCCTCTACGGGGCGATTGCCGCCCTTGCGACCATCGTCGCAAGGAAGATCGCGACCAAGATCTGGGGCGTGGCGACCGGCGAGTCGCCGCCGGCGAAGACATGACGACGAAGGCTGACGAGGTCGTCGACAAGGGCGCGGACTCACTCGACGCGCTCGCCCAGAAGACCGCGGCCGACAACGGTGTCAAGGCGAAGCTCTCCGGCGAGCTCGCCGACGACGCCGCGTTCCTGCGCAAGCTGAAGCCCAGCCTGATGGCCAAGCGCGCCAAGGGCGAGGCGCCGACCGACGAGCGGCCGGGCGAAGCGCGGCGCGCACCCGGCGGCCCGCAGCTCGGGTCGCGTCCGAAGCCGAAGCGCGCCCGGAAGGGCCTCAATCCGTGGCTCGTGCTCGGCGGCGCGATCATCGGCGGCTACTTCATCGCCAAGGTCGTCGACTGGAGGGGCCATGCCCACCCACGCGACTAACGGCGGCCAGCCGAGCCTCGGCACCGCCGTCAAGCAGGTCGCCGAGCACGCCAGCACTCTCGTGCGGCTCGAGCTCGAGCTCGCCTCGCTCGAGCTGAAGAAGAAGGTCGCCGCGCTCGGCGTCGGGATCGGGCTTCTCGTCGGCGCGGCCGTCTTCGCACTCTTCATGTTCGGCTTCCTGTTCGCGACGATCGCCGCGGGGCTCGCGACCGCGATGCCGTGGTGGCTCGCGCTGCTGATCGTCACCGCCTTCCTGCTCGTCGTCACGGCGGTGCTCGTCCTCGTCGGCCAGCGCCTGGTCAAGAAGGGCACGCCGCCGGTGCCGGAGCAGGCGATCGCCGAGGCGAAGCTCACCTCCAACGCACTGCGAGGCGAGTGATGGAACGCACCGCCGACGTCGTCCGCACCGAGATCGTGGCCGAGCGCGACCAGCTCGCCTCCGCAGTCGACGACCTCCGCGACGCGGCCGACCTCACCTCGAAGCTCCGGACGAAGCTGCCGGCGCTCGCCGTGGGCGGCGCCGCGACCGGCTTCGTGCTCGCCGGCGGGATCGGCGCGACGATGCGCCTGCTCGCACGGCGGGGCCGCGAGGGCCACCCGAAGGTGCGCGCGGGCCGCTTCACCCTTGTCGACCGAGGCTGAAGTCGGTCACGTCCCGCCGGGGCCTCACCGGCTCGCCGCCGGCGAGTGGGTCGACGTCTTCAAGCGGACCGGCAAGCAGTTCCTCGAGGACGACTGCACCGGGCTCTCGCAGCAGGTCGCGTTCGGCTCGCTCCTCGCGTTCTTCCCCAGCGTCGTCTTGCTCGTCGGGCTGCTCGGGCTGATCGACGCGTACGACGACCTCGAGCACTTCCTCGGAACCGTCGCGCCGGGCGCGGTGATCGACGCGATCGACCTCGCGCAGAAGTCGGCTGCCGACAACAAGAGCGGCTCGACGATCGCCGTCGTGATCGGGCTCTTCCTCGCGGTCTGGGCCGCCAGCGGCGCGATGAGCGCGGTGATCAAGGCGGTGAACCGCGCATACGACAAGCTCGAGACGCGGCCGTTCTGGAAGGTGCGGATCTACGCGGTCGTGCTCGTGGTCGCGACCGGCATCACCTTCGCCGGCCTGTTCGCGCTCATCGTCTTCGGAGGCCCGCTCGGCGAGGCCATCGCGCGGCAGGCGCACCTCGGCGGCGCGTGGGACTTCGTGTGGACCGTCTTCCGCTGGCCGCTTGCGTTCTTCGGCGTGCTCCTCTTCTTCGCGCTCGTCTACTACCTCGCGCCGAACACGGATCAGCGGAACTGGAAGTGGGTCACGCCCGGCTCGCTGCTCGGGGCGATTCTCTGGCTCGTCCTCTCGGGGCTATTCGCGCTCTACACGAGCTTCTCGTCGTCGTACGACAAGACGTACGGCTCGCTCGCGGGCGGGATCATCCTGCTGCTCTGGCTGAACTACTCCGCGATGGCGTTGCTCTTCGGCGCGGAGCTGAACGCCGAGCTCGACCGGCAGGCGGACATCCACGCGGCCGGCGGCAAGCGCGCGGGGCTCGTCGAGTTCGCTAGGCGGTCACGATGAAGGACCCCTTCAGGCGCTTCGCCTGAGGATCCGACCGGAACGAGAACTTCCCGGCGCCGAGCGTGAGGTTCCACGTCACCGTTCCGCGACCCGCGACGGTCGTCTTGCGGTTGATGCCGGGGCCGAGCAGGTGGAAGTTGTGCTTCTTCGAACGGTCGCGGACGACGATCACGTAGCTGCCCGCCGTGAGCGAGGTCACCTTCTTGCCTGCGCGCTGGAGCGAAATCGTGTTCTTCGGCCCGACGGTCGCGACGAGCTGCACGGGGAGCGGCGGCGGGTTGCCGACGACGAACGCGCCGTGCATCACGCTCGCGTGCGGGTCGCAGACGAACGTGTAGCGGCCCTCGGGGAGCGTGAGGTTCCACTCGACGGTGCCGATCTGCTCGATGTCGGTCGCGACGTCGACGCCCGGTCCCTTGAGGTGGAAGTTGTGGAACTCGGATCGGTCCTCGACGACGATCCGATAGTCGCCTGGGTCGAGCTTCGTGACGGGCTGGTTCTGCGCGTCGCGGAGCGTGATCGTGAACTCCGGCCCGACCGTCGCGAAGAGGTCGGTCGCGTGCGCCGCGGCCGGGGCGGCCAGCGCGAGGAATGCGGCGGCGGCGAGCGCGAGCAGACGGCGGATGCCCATGCACGCCTCTACGCGGGGTGCTCCGGACCGGTTTTCAAGCACGGAGGACGGCGCCGAACCGGCGCTCGAGCGCCTCGACGATCTTCTCGCGAAGCCCCGCCGCGTCCTCGTCGGAGAGCGTCCGGTCGGGCGACTGGAAGCTGACCGCGAACGCGATCGACTTCTTGCCCGGCCCCGCCTGCTCGCCGCGGTAGACGTCGAACGGCCGCATCTCACGGAGCTCCGGCCCCGCGGCGCGTCGAGCCTCGTCGACGAGCTCGGCGGCGCGAACGCCCTCGTCGACGACGAACGCGAGGTCCTGCTTGACGACCGGGTACGTGATCACGTCCTCGTAGTGCACGACCGCGGGCACTCGCGCGAACAGCGACTCGAGGTCGACCTCGAAGTAGCCCCAGCCCTCGTCGAGCCCGCGGAGGTCGATCGTCGCGAAGTCGGGCTCGACGTGGAGCGCGCGGTGCAGCGCCTCGACCGCGCCCTTCGCGTGTGTGTACCCGCCGTCGGTGATCCCCGCGACGTGCCAGCGCTCCTCGGGGAGCACGTCGCCGGACGGCAGGAAGACGCGCGCCACCTCGAACAGCGCGATTCGCTCCACGCCCGCGTTCCGGTTCCGCCGGGCAGACTCGACGAGCCAGTGCTCGAGCGTGTCGCGGAGCGAGGCGAGCTCGGCGGTGTACGGCTCCTGCAGCTGGACCCGTCCCTCGCCTTCGGGCACGAGCGTCCACGTGTACGCCTCGTAGAAGCCTGCGCCGACGAAGACGTCCTCGACCTGGCGGCGCAGGCGCTGGTCGCGCGTCAGCTGCGCGGGCTTGGCCGGCCGGTCCGGGAGCGTCGACGGGATCTCCTCCATCCGGAAGCGCACGACCTCCTCGACGAGGTCGACCGTGCGCGTCACGTCGCGCGCGCGCCACGTCGGCACGGTGACGTCGCGGCCCTCGACGTCGAAGCCGATCGACTCGAGCCGCGCGACCTGCTCCTCCTCGGAGATCTGCAGGCCGGAGAGCCGGTCCGCAAGCGCCGGCTCGAGCGTCACGCGCGGCCGCTCGGGAAGGCCGTCGTTCACGTCGGTCTGCCCGGTCCAACGTGCACCGGCCAGCTCGACGAAGAGCTGCGTCGCGTAGATCGCGGCCTGCTCGGCGGCATACGGGTCGACCGCCTTCTCCCAGCGGGTCGACGACTCCGTCCGCAGATGGAGTCGCCGCGAGGTGCGGAGCACCGTGAGCGAATCGAAGTTCGCCGCCTCGAGCAGGAGATCGGTGGTCTCGGGCCGGACCTCGCTCTCCTCGCCGCCCATGATCCCGGCGATCGCGACGGGGTGGGACGCGTCGGCGATCACGAGATCGTCGGACGTGAGCTCCCGTTCGTGCCCGTCCAGCGTCCGCATCTGCTCGCGGGGTCGCGCGCGGCGGACGACGATGCGGCCCTCGTCGAGTCGCGTCAGGTCGAACGCGTGGAGCGGCGAGCCGAGCGCGAGCATCACGTAGTTCGTCACGTCGACGACGTTCGAGATCGGCCGCATGCCGGCAGCGAGAAGCCGCGCCTTCAGCCAGTGCGGCGACTCGCCGATCGTCGCGCCGCGGAACAGGCGCCCGATGTAGCGCGGGCAGCCGGCGAAGTCCTCGACCTGCACGTCCACCGGCTCGTCCCCGGCGCGCTCGGGATCGCGCCCGGGCGGCGGCGAGAGCGTCCCGCCCGTCACCGCGGCGACCTCGCGCGCGATGCCGTAGATCGAGGCGAGGTCCGGACGGTTGAAGCCGGTCTCGATCTCGAGGACGTCGTCCGTGAGCGGCAGCACGTCGGCGAGCGGCGTCCCCGGCTCCGGGCCGTCGGCCAGCACCATGATCCCGCTGTGGTCGTGGCCGAGGTCGACCTCGTCCTCGGCGAGGATCATCCCGCGCGACAGCTCGCCCCGCAGCTTCGCCTCGCCGAGCGGCTGGTCGGCTCCCGGAAGGAGCGCACCCGGGAGCGCGACCGCGACGGTCGCACCCGCGCCGAAGTTCCACGCGCCGCAGACGATCTGCCGCGGCTCGCCCTCCCCCACGTCGACCTGGCAGAGCTGGAGCCGGTCCGCGTTCGGATGCTTGCCGGCCTCGAGCACCTTGCCGACGAGGAACTTGCCGAGGTTCCCGTCGACGTCCGGCACCCCGCGCGGGACGATGCGGTCGACCTCGCAGCTCGTGAAGACGAGCTTGCGCGCGAGGTCCTCGAGCGGGAGCCCGAAGTCGACGTACTCGCGGAGCCAGGAAGCCGGGACTTTCAAAACTGTGAGAGGAAGCGGATGTCGTTTTCCCAGAACAGGCGTAGGTCGGGCAGGCCGTGCAGCGCCAGCGCGATGCGGTCGATCCCGAGCCCCCACGCGAAGCCCTGCCACTCGCTCGGGTCGTAGCCGACGTACTCGAGCACGTTCGGGTCGACCTCGCCGGCGCCGCCCATCTCGATCCAGCCGGAGTGCTTGCAGAGCGAGCAGCCGGCGCCGTCGCACATGAAGCAGGTCATGTCGAACTCGACCGACGGCTCCGTGAACGGGAAGAAGCTCGTGCGCATGCGGACCTCGCGCGTGCCGCCGAAGATCGCCTCTGCGAACGCGCGCATCGTGCCTCGCAGGTCGGCGAGGGTGATGTCGCGGTCGACGGCGAGCGCCTCGACCTGGTGGAAGATCGGCGTGTGCGTTGCGTCGATCGTGTCGCGGCGGTACGTGCGACCGAGCGACGCGATGTAGACCGGCGGCTCGCTCGCCTGCATCGCGCGGATCTGCGACGGCGACGTGTGCGTCCGCAGCACCGCCTCGTCGCTGATGTAGAAGGTGTCGCGCGGGTCACGGGACGGATGCGACTCGGGCGTGTTGAGCGCGTCGAAGTTGTACTCGACAGTGTCCACCTCAAGCCCGTCGAAGATCTCGTAGCCCATGCCGACGAAGACGTCCTCGATGCGGCGCCGGAGCTGGGTGATCAGGTGGTACGTCCCGCGCGGGATCTCGACGCCCGGCAGCGTCGGGTCGAAGGTCGGGTCGACGACCGGCCGGTCGAGCTCCGTGCGGCGGCTCTCGAGAGCCGCCTCGATGCGCTCGCGGAGCGCGTTGAGGGCCATCCCGCTCTCGCGGTCGCGAACCTCCCGGAGGGCCAGCTTCAGCGGGCTCTTCCGGCCCAGGTAGCGGACGCGCGCGTCGTCGAGCTCGGCCTCGTCCGCGGCGCCGGAGACCGCGGCGAGCGCCTCGCGTTCGAGCGCCTCGACGTCCACGGCGGCGACTGTACTCGGTTTGTCCACGGCTTCCTCCTCTCGGTCGACGGTCGGGAACGCCCCGGCCCGAGAGTTCGTGGAACGACCGCGCTAGCGCGACGCCCCGGACTCGAGCCGGGGCTGGATAAACGACTTCGCGCGCGTGGCCATCACACGCAGAATAGCGTGGTGAGCTATCCCGAGTCGTTCGCCGACCGGTACGACGAGTGGGCGGCCCCGATGACGGCCGACGTGCCGTTCTACGTCTCGCTCGCACAGGAGGCGGACGGGCCGATCGTCGAGCTCGCGGTCGGCACGGGGCGCGTCGCCGCGGAGGTCGCCCGTGCGACCGGCCGTCGCGTGATCGGGATCGACTCCTCGCCGGCGATGCTCGAGCAGGCGCGGGCGCGCGACGGAGAGCTCGACCTGCGGCTCGGCGACATGCGCGACTTCGAGCTCGAGGAGCCTGCGGCGCTCGTCTACTGCCCCTTTCGTTCGCTGCTTCACCTCCCGACATGGGCCGACCGGCGGCGGACGTTCGAGCGCGTCGCGGCGGCGCTCCGGCCCGGAGGACGGTTCGCATGGAACGCGTTCGCGTTCGACCACGCGATCGCAGTCGAGCTCGACGGCAAGCACCTGGAGGCGCCCGTGCCGCACGACCTCAGCTATGCCGTGGGCGACAACCGCGTCGACATCGTCCTCGAGAGCGGCGACACGAGCTCGCTCTGGTGGGCGACGAAGAACGAGTGGCTCGGGCTGATCGACGTCGCCGGGCTCCAGCTCGAGGCGCTCTACGGCGGGTTCGCGCGCGAGCCGCTCACGGACGAGAGCCGCGAGTACGTCTTCGTCGCCCGCAAGCCGTGAGCCTCTACGACTCGATCGCGCGGCTCTACGACCCGTGGTCGGTGAGCGTCACCGAGGACGTCGGCTTCTACGTCGACCTCGCGCTCCGGGCGGGCGGTCCGGTCGTCGAGCTCGGCGTCGGCACCGGGCGGATCGCGGTGCCGACGGCGGCCGCGGGCGTGCGCGTGATCGGCGTCGACTCGTCGAAGGGCATGCTCGAGGTCTGCGCGGAGGCCGCCGCAACGGCGGGCGTGTCGCACCTCCTGGACCTCCGCGTCGGCGACCTGCTCGACCCGCCGGTCCAGGAGCGCGTCCGGCTCGTGACGTGCCCGTTCCGCGCGTTCCTCCACCTGCAGACCGACGACGAGCGGCTGCGTGCGCTCGGCGCGGCGCGCGACCTGCTCGAGCCGGACGGGCGGCTCGTGTTCGACGTCTTCCGCCCCGGGCCCGAGGACATCGCCGACACGAACGGGCGCTGGCTCGAGCGCGAGCCGGAGATCTTCGAGCGCGCGGACTGGGACACCGAGCGGCGCCGGCTGACGCTCTCAGTGCGGGGGCCCGACGGCTCGACGACGATGAAGCTCGCGTGGCTCTCGCCCGACGAGTGGGGCGCGCTGATCGAGCGTGCCGGCTTCGAGATCGAGGCGCACTACGGCTGGTTCGACCGGCGCCCCTACGTCGGCGGCGAGGACTCGGTCTGGATCGCACGCCGACCGGCGGGTTAGAGTCGCGCCCGTGACCTGGGTCGTCGTGATCGCGATCGCGCTGGCGGTCGTCATCGGGCTCCTGCTCGTGACGCTCTACAACCGGCTCGTCCGGCTGCGGAACCGGACCGAGAACGCGTGGTCGCAGGTCGACGTCCAGCTCCGCCGCCGCTACGACCTGATCCCGAACCTCGTGGAGACCGTGAAGGGCTACGCCTCGCATGAGCGCGAGACCTTCGAGGAGGTCACGCAGGCGCGGACCCGCGCGCAGCAGGCGGGCACCGTCGAGGAGCAGGGCCCCGCCGAGAACGCGCTCACCGCCGCGATCGGCCGGCTCTTCGCCGTCGCCGAGGCGTACCCCGAGCTCCGGGCGAGCGAGAACTTCCAGCAGCTGCAGTCGCAGCTCGAGGAGACCGAGGACAAGATCCGCGTCGCGCGTCAGGTCTACAACGACACCGTGCTGAGCTACGAGAACGCGCGGCAGACCGTGCCCACGAACGTCGTCGCGGGGATGTTCGGGTTCGAAGGCAAGCCGTACTTCGAGATCGAGGAGCCGGTTCGGGAGGCGCCACGCGTGCAGTTCTGACGACGGCCGTCGCCGTCGTCGCGCTTCTCGTCGCGCCCACAGCGCACGCGAAGAGCTTCACCCTCACGGACGCGAGGACGGACGTCGTCCTCCAGCAGGACGGCGCGCTCGTCGTCGACGAGGCGATCACGTTCAGCTTCGACGGCGACTTCTCCGGGGCGTTCCGCGAGATCCCGCTGCGGAGCGGCGAGACGATCGACGAGATCGGCGTCAGCGAGAACGGCCAGCCGTACCGCGACGGCGCCTCGGCCGAGCTCGGCTCGGCGGGCGCACCCGGGACGTTCGGCACGAAGCTCCTGTCGGACCGCGTGCGGATCGTCTGGCACTACTCGGCGCGCTCGGAGCAGCGGACGTTCCACGTCCACTATCGGC
>Ga0114129_10018028_pt1 | contig 10055 bp, 8 predicted proteins | sample RhiMetdeltSRZDD1_FD_80071 | JGI IMG/M metagenome (GOLD analysis project Ga0114129, IMG submission 80071) | Populus rhizosphere microbial communities from Tennessee, USA - Rhizosphere MetaG P. deltoides SRZDD1 (version 2) (version 2) | ecosystem: Host-associated > Plants > Roots > Rhizosphere >...
CTGGGCCACGATGTACTGGCGTCCGACCAGCGAAATCGTGACAACAAGTACGATGCATGCGGAGCCGATCACGACCCCCAACATCGTCAGGAATGCTTTGACCTTGTTCGCACGGAGTGAATCGATGGCGACGTTCCAGACGTCTCGGGCAGGCATTCAGTTCGAGTCTACACCGCGGAGCGGTGACAGGAAAAGTCTCCCCACTAATTTCCAGTTCTCAGCCACTGCCTGGCTGAATCGTGAGAGGGATAGTCGCTTCTCTCGGGAATGTTGTTGATGTATGTCGTCAGTAATTTTTCGGCCGTAGCCCGTTCAGCTCCGCGCAAAATCAAAACGACGGCACGGTAAAAATCCAGCCGAGGATCGTGCAAGTTGACGGCGTTCGCGCCGGCGAGCACTCTGTCAAGATTGTTCGGATCTTTCCGGTCAGCGAAGAATTCAGCCGCTTCCATATACGGCTCGATGCGCGACGGATGCATGTCGAGCACGACGAGATACTCTGCTTGTGCTTCCTTCCACTTCTTTTGTGCAGACAAATAAGCGGCTTGAGCTAAATGGCCTTCGATCGCATCCAGCTGAGAGATCGCCTGAACCTGTTCCTTGGCCTTACCTTTATCGCCGCCCACGATCCACGGAGCCTCAGCCAAAAACTGCATTAGATCACGTCGGGCTTCGATGCTCCGAGGCGCTAGACGCACTGCTGCCTCGAAAGCCTGCTTTACTTTCCGCGCAAGGAAAAAACTGTGACTTTGCTCTGCCTTCGCCCCGTAAAAACGGCCAAGCCACCTTTGATATTCACCATTCTCGGGAGCCAGCTTTACGGCGGCTTCGCCAAACGTGATCGCTTTTTCGTAATTCCGTTGCTCGTAGTAGGTCCGGGCGAGCCAGTAGTTAGCGGCTGCATCCTGCGGAGCGACATCGAGTGCGGCCGTCAACAGTTTCACCGCTTCTGAGTACCTGCCCGCCGCAAAGTGTGATTGCGCGGTCTGCAGCGCTGGTTGTTGGGCGGCGGCAGGCAATGCTATCAGAAGCAGGGAAACGAGCAAAGGGCCGAAGGTCATTTGTTCAACTCACGGTGACCGGCGCTCCATCGTGCAGTTCGGAGCTGCCGGGAAGAGCGAGCAATTCGTTTTCCATTAATCCATTCAACACCTCGAAGTGTGTCGAATTGGAAATTCCAACAACAATGTCTCGCCGTCGAAGGCGTCCTTCGCTAACGACAAAAACGTAATGTTTGTTCGCTTCCGTGCGTACGGCGCTCCTGGGAACCGTCAGAACATTATCGCGCTCGGCTGTACGGATCCGAACATCGACATTCGTGTTCGGCAATAATTGCGAATCCGAATTGACGACCGAGCAAAGTACTTCGCCGACGTTTCGCGACCCGCGCGCGACGATGGTTTTTGGAAGTTGTTCGATTTGTCCGGTCCACATACGATTGGGTAATCCGCCCCAACTAATTTCGACGGGTTGACCCTCCTTAAGTAACCCAAGCTCAGGTTCGTCGACGAAGATCCGGACACGAACCCGTGTCAGATCGGCCATCTCAGCAAGGACATCGCCCACGTGAACAAATGTTCCGGGTCGTGCTGCCAAGGAAAAGATGGTCCCCTGAACGGGCGCGGCCATACGGGAAGCATTCAATTTTTCCTGCAATGAGCGGATAACATTCCTTGCTTCTTCGGCTCGAAGACCTGCCCGCTCGGCCTGGACTTTCGTGCGGCTCGCGATAGCATTTTTTTTCTGTTCAATCAGCCTCTTGTCCGCTTCGACTTTTTCAAGAGCGATCTTGTTTTGTTCAAGTTCCTGCCGAGTGGCCGCCTGCTTCGCGTACAACCGGTCCAGCGACTCAGCTTCGCGGCGCAGACGTGCAATTTCTGTTTCCGCTTTGGAAAGGTCGCTCTGCAACTGAGCCAACTCCTCAGGAGAACCCCCGGCCGCAGCGGTTTTGCGCTCGTCCTCAGCGGTGACGAGTTCACCTCTCGCGCGAGCCAGCTCGCTTTCCAGGTCCTTGGCATCGAGCGACATCAAAAGCTGCCCGCGCTTGACGGTTTGACCCTGTCTGATGGAAACCGTTTGAATGAAGGTTGTGAGCTGCGACTGTAGGGCGTACGGTTCAACTGGTTCGACTTTCCCATTGCTGGATATCCACGAGGCCAGGTTCTGCCGCACGGCACGGGTCGTTGAAACGCCAATCGCCCTGCCACTCTCGGGCGAACACGAGGGTAAAGTAACGACTGCGAAGATGAACAAGAGCAATGGTTTTAAGGGAAATTTCATCGGCACAGGCGCGATAATTTTAGCACGTCAAAATTGCGTGAACTCCAGGCCGGAGTCCGTCCATCGCGGAAGCCAGAATTCCAAAGCCCGAAGCATATGGTTTCGATCAGCGTTAGACGCACGATGGTCGCCATCGTGAAAGAGGAGGATGTCGCCACGGCGGGCCTTCTGGATCCGGCGGCTGACCCTCTCCCAAGGCTGAGGTGTCCAATCGCGAGCCGATACGGACCACATCACGACCTTCGAGAGTCCGACAGTCCGGACGGCCCAGTAAAACTGCGGACCGCGAAAACCAAATGGCGGACGGACACACGCACTGCGGCCGCCTGTCGCCTTCGATATTGCATCCTCGCAGCGATTCAGCTCGTCGACGATTTGCTGCCGTGTATAAAAGAGCGTATTCGGATGAGCATAGGTGTGGTTCCCAACGACGTGCTTTCTCGCGGCAATCTCTGCGGCCAACCCAGGATTCGCTTGAACATATTTGCCAAGAACGAAGAACGTCGCCTTCACCCGGTGTTTTTCCAAAATTGCCAGTAACTTTGGTGTGGTCGATGGATTCGGACCATCATCGAACGTTAAAGCACAGGAGTTTCCGGCGCTTGCAACGACGGGACCGAACAACCGCGCCTTCGGATGAAATGCGCCCCACGCGCCGAACCCCATCGCCGTCGCGGCCGGGATGACGAAATTCCAGGCGTTCATCGCACGATTGTAATTCGGTAATTCCGGGACGCACCCCCGAATTCTGCAGTTCAAGAATTCGGGGGTGCGTCCCGGAATTACCGAATTTGACAATCTTTAACATCGTCGCCTCCAGCCGAAAAGAGTCCGTGGCCGTCTGATTGACGGTTTGTAAAGGAGGGCCTTATGCGATTGATCATGCTGATAGGTTTCGCGTTGATGCTTTCCGTGAGCGGTTTGGCGCAGGCGCCGACTACCGAGTTCCATGACGATGGCACCACCATCCTGGATTCCTCAGGAAATCTATTTGTTTTTGATTTCGGACGAAGCACGACCGGAGTGACGGTGACCGGCCTGCGTCATACATTCTTTGCGCCTAAGACCCGTGTTACCGTCCAAGGCCCTGGATCAACGGGAAACACCCAAACAGTCGAATTTGATGCTGCCCTGCATGTCATCGGTGCGGGCAATGGGGGCGTGTTTGCGATCGCAACAGTCTATACAGTTTCAGGTACAACTTTGACGGCAAGCCAGAGTTTGATTGCGATTCATGCCCCTCTTCCGAGCGGCCCTTCCCTTGCCGGGTTCACGAGTTTCAACTTAACGGCCCCCGTCGAGGCGCGGCTTGGAGCTTTAGATAACATCTCCCTCATATCATTCACCTCAGCAACATCCAGAACCGCTCAAGTGGTGCATTTCAATGGAACATCGTTCGAAGTGATCAGTTCGGGGATGCTGCCTTGAGATGCAAAAGTATGTAAATTCGCGCCGCTGCGGTGTCTTTTAGATTTCCGAACGGGTATGGTTTTCAAATGACAATTAATTCTGCTCTATCAATTGGGCGGTGAGGTGGGTTCTAGGCGCCGTCCGTATCTCTACTTAGGCCTTCTGAGTGCGGGGGCGCTGCTCGTCCATGGCTATCATCCAGGAGTCGAAGACGCAGAGATTTACATTCCTGGCATCAAGAAGCTTTTGGACCCGCACTTATATCCGTTTTGCGCAGAATTTTTCCTCGACCATGCCCGTTTGACTCTCTTTGATGAACTGGTTGGCGGCAGTATCCGCGCGCTGCATCTTCCTTTTAATCTTGCGATCTTCCTCTGGTACGTGGCATCGATTTTTCTGACACTGCAAGCGTGCTGGGAATTGAGTGTCGAGTGTTTTGAAAGCAATCAAGAGCGTTGGGCAGCGGTCGCTACTGTCGCTTCTTTGTTGACGATTCCGGTGGCGGGCACTGCGCTTTACATCGCAGATCAATATCTCACCTCCCGATCAATTGTCACCTTTGCAGTCCTCTTTGCTATTTCCAACACCATCAAAGGCAATACAAGGACAGCAGCGTTATGGACAATGTTCGCCGCGTGCATTCATCCGTTGATGGCCGTTTTTGGAATGTCCTACGTGGCCGTCCTCTTTTTCTTGCGCGCGAGGCAACAGGAGTCTTCGGTAGTGTTGGCGTATCAATTGCTACCGGCGCCGTTCTTGGCCAGTGATCTACTTTCTTCGCCCTCGAGTCCCTACGAGAAGGCCGTAGTCACGCGATCGTACTTCTTTCTGCTTCAGTGGCAATGGTACGAGTGGTTGGGCGCCCTGGCGCCTTTCCTGCTGCTATGGATGATTGGACGGCTGGCCGAAAAACGATCGTTGCGGACGCTTCGCCTCGTGAGTCAAGGTTTGATCATTTATGGATTGGTGTATTTCTGTCTCGCAGTTTTGATTACGATCCCCCCACAATTCCGGGGAGCAGCCCATTTCCAACCGATGCGAAGTCTGCACCTCCTTTACATCATCATGTTTCTCTTGATTGGTGGTTTGATCGGCCGCTATGTCCTGAAGCGGCATGTGTGGCGTTGGATCGCCTTGTTCTTCCCGCTTTGTGCCGGGATGCTTTTTGCTCAGCGTCAATTGTTCCCCGCCAGCCGGCACCTTGAATTACCCGGAAGAGTTTCGGAAAACGATTGGGTTCGAGCCTTCGAATGGATCCGGAATAACACACCGGCTGACGCTCTGTTTGCAGTAGACCCGGAGTACATGCTCAAGGACGATCAGCACGGCTTTCGTGCCATTGCCGAACGCAGCCGGTTAGCTGATGATGTGAAGGACTCCGGCGCCGTAACGATGTTCCCCAATTTGACGGCAGCAGATCACTGGCTTGAACAAGTAGAGTCTCAACGCGGCTGGCAGAACTTCCGGGACCGCGATTTTCGCAGGCTCCAAGAGAGCTACGGCGTGTCCTGGATCGTGGCAGAACGGACGTTGGATACGAATTTTGTATGTCCGTATGAGAACCAAACCATCCGAGTTTGCCGCCTCGATTAGCGTTCCAGCGGATAGAGGACGTCAATTTTCAGGCCAAGCGAGTCACGGTGTACGATTTCGAATCTCGCGCTGCAGCCAAGCCTTCGCGAGATTCCAATCGCGGATGACTGTAAAAGGTGAAACGCCGAGCACTGCAGCAGTCTCTTCGACGCTTAAGCCGCCGAAAAAGCGCAACTCCACAACTTTGCTCTTCCGCAGATCGAACTCCGCCAGACGCTTCATAGCCTCGTCAAGGGCGACAATGTCAGGACTCCTCTCAGGAGCAGTCACGATGCCTTCTTCAAGGGCCACTGCTCGCACTCCACCTCCGCGTTTCTGGGATGCGCGAGTCCTGGCATGATCCACCAGTACGCGCCGCATGAGCTCTGCGGCTACCGCGTAAAAGTGCGATCGGTTCTCCCAGCGAGCGTTTTTCCAGTCGGCTAGCCTGACGTACGCCTCATTCAGCAGCGCACCCGTTTCCAACGTATGTCCCGGACTTTCCCGCCTCATATAACGCCGGGCAAGCCGTTTAAGCTCGGCATAGATCAACGGCGCAAGTTTTTCGGGAGCGGTGGCATCGCCTTCGCTCCAGGCCTGCAATAAGACTGTTACGTCTTGTCGCGAGGGGCGCTCGTTCATTTCGGTTCAAAGAATCGGGAAATACCGCGGATCGGCGCATCCGGATAGATGGCCCGCATCATAGTTCGCTCTGCGAAAGGAACGTAAGCCAGTAAGGCGACGCAGGTGAATGCGATTCCATATCCAATCCGGCGCCAGAGTAAGAGAGGCGATGCCGACCAAAATCCATCGACGACCAATAACGCGAGAAACAGCTTGTGAAATCTGTCTCCCGCCGCCGGATGACGCCATCCGACGGCCGAAATCAAATACACTCTCACAGCAATCCCACAAACCGAGAGAATTATCGTCGCCACCACACCGATCTGACCTGGTACGAGGAAATCCGAATTCAAAATCGTGCCGATGGAATCGATGTAAAACATCGCAACCGTATACAGAGCCAGATAACCGACTTGAGTGAGCATAAACAGCGGACGTGCCAGTCTGCCTGGAAGCGCGAACTCCGCGGACTGGTGAACCGGTGCAATTCGGTCGCGGCGAGTAGTCACTTGCTGGCGAACGTTGTTCAGGTCGGCCGCCAGTTCACCCACCGTTTGATATCGTGATGTCGGGACTTTTTGCAGACACTTGCGCGTGATTGTCTGCACATGCAATGAAGGGGTTCCAGGAATTCTCGAGCAACGGCTCCAATCCGGATCCTCCGTTGCAATCTTGACAACGATGTCCGTCGGCGTCTCGCCCTGGAAGGCGGGTGTCCCAGCCAGCATTTCGTACAGTACGCATCCGAAAGCCCAGATATCGGTGCGGACGTCGATGGCCCATCCTCGAGCCTGCTCCGGGGACATGTACGCCACTGTCCCAAGCACAATATTCTGCTGCGAAATGGTAATCGGCCGCTCGCTGGGCTGTTGCGACGACTGAAACAGCTTTGCAATGCCGAAGTCCAGCACCTTGACCATTCCACCCGGCGTGACCTTGATGTTTGATGGTTTCAAATCACGGTGAATGATTCCCTTCGAATGAGCTTCATCAAGTGCTGCCGTGATCTGCAGTGCGATGCCGAGAACCGAGGCCGCTTGGAACGCAGGTTCGCGCGCTATCCGCTCGGCAAGAGTTTCACCTTCGACCAATTCCAGCACAAGCGCGCAGATGTCATTCGCCTCTTCAAATCCATATACGGAAGCGATGTTCGGATGGTTGACCGCGGCAAGCACTTGTGCTTCCCGATGAAACCGTTCGAGCCGCTCGCGGTCAAACAGGTATTCGCGGTGTAACACTTTTATGGCAACGTCTCGATTGAGACGCGTGTCATGTGCGCGATACACCTCGGCCATCCCGCCCTGCCCAACCAGGGGACCGATACGATAATGATTTAATTCACGACCAGTAAGTGATTTCGGCGCCGTAAATTCCAATTCTTGGCGAATGACAGGCGTTTCGATGAAGTTCGCGGTTTTTGCAGTTTCGTCTAGTAGGGACTCGACTTCGCTCCGTAGCTCTGGGTCACCGAAACAGGCAGAGTTGAGAAAATCGGACCGCTGTTCCGGTGCGCGCTCGAGCGCGGCGTGAAAAATCTGCTCGACGGTCTTCCAACGCTCGGGTTGCATTTTGACGGCATACTAACACCGATTTGCACACTCCGGAAGCCGATGTCAGCCAGCAGCAATCCTCTGCGATTGGCTCATTCTCGAAACAGGTTCGACGAAGATGAAGCGGGTAAGGAAGTGTCGGGCAGCAAAGTGCCGTTAGTGGCGTTATACGTCCGGAGAAATGGAACGCTTGGCCCATCCGATGTTGAACTCGTGCCGGTCACAAGAACGCGATTCCCATCAATAGTGACGGCCCAGGCGACATCGTCCACTAGAAACCCAGTATCGATTCGATCTTCCCATAAGATACCTCCAGTGGCCGGTTCATAAGCTCGGACAAGACCGTCCAGACCGCTGATTGGTGGTGTCCCCGTGTTGCCGCCATAGCCGACAACCACAACAGCGGCTGATCCCACTGCAATTGCTTGTGGCAGGTCATCACGACCTTTATCGTAAATATCCGTCCACAGAATACGGCCCGTGCTCGCGTTGTACGCACGGACAAAAATATCGGAACAGCACAACAGGGAAGGCGAATAAGCAGCTAAGAATAGCGTCTCCCTCATGTTTGTCAGGAACACGGATGTTATAAGACCAGGAACCGCTAGTGCCTCGTCCTGCCAACGGCGTTCGCCAGTAGCGGAATCAAAAGACCGTACAAAAAAATTGCGGTTCGGGCCGGGCAATTGATTGACCCCGGCAATCGCAATTGATTGATCGATAAGCCTCAGCTCACTAATGAGGTCCCTTCCGCTGGACACTTCTCCGAACAGTGGATTGGTCGTGACTGTTGCATTGCAGGTATCGCCAGTGTTCGAAGATACCGTGAACTGAAAACGGAACGGTTGCGGTGTGCCGGATGACGAGCTGTAGAGAATAAAACAGGGAAAAACCTGCAGTACCGGCCCTTCATTGCTTCTAATGGAACCAGCTTCGACTTTGGGTGACAGGTCAGAGGTGCTTGCGCTTCCAAAGAACACAGCCAACCTGTTCGACAGCGTACCCGATACCTCGTATGTACGCGGATCCAGCTTGAACGGATAGCTGCCGTTTGAAGTAATGGGATCTTTTTGAAATGCAATCATCGAGAACGGAGAAGCGCCAACCACACTCATGAGTATTCCAGTAATGGGTGGCGGGGGGGTGAACGACCCAATGACCGGTAAACCGGAAAGCAGTCCTTCCTTGACCACTAGTCCTGTCGCCGCAAGCCGTTGTACAAGACCACCTGCTTCGATGATCAAAGTTCCTTTGAAATCCGTTAGCGCTAACTGAGGAAAAAGATTACTTACGAATTCGGAAATTTGCTGCCCTGCACCGAGCGAACTGAATTTAGAGTCAGCATTGACGGCCAGGGTTGAACCATTTTCATTTAGCAATGTGAACTGAACACTCGTCGCCAGGTTTGCCGTGTTAACAAGCGCAATGCCGGTCCCCGCCGAGGCGCTAATCTCGACAGGCACCAGGAATCGTGGGCCAGACGCCACTCCCAGTACGCTTGCAATGGTCTCTAAGGTACCGTCGAGCTTGCGGCGTTCAAAAACCGCCACACCATTGACGTTACCCGCGCTTTGAAAATAGGCCCACCCGACGGTCAAGTCTCCGCTGCTGTTTAGAGTGAACCGAGCTGAACCAGCAGCTGGTATTGAGACAGACTCCCACTCGAAAGGCACCGAACGCGGCGTACCGTCTTGGTTTAAAATTCGAAGCTGTCCATTCAGCGGAATTGAGTCGATGTTAAGTAAGGTGAAAGTGGTCGAGTATCCACCGCCCGCGGTCACCTGCGGGAAATACAGGGTATTAGCTCTGCCCATCCATGGGAAAAGGCATACGAAAATTAATACCCAACCGAGCCGGAAAATTGATTTTGTCATCGTAACAATGGCTCCTCACCAGCGTCTTTTCTGATGGAGCGGCAATTCTAACCGGTTCCGATGCCGTCTTACCAGCCTAGCCACGAAACGAGTCGAGAAATCGGCAGTTCCGGTTGAACAAGGCGGGCGGGTTTTGCCTCTGATTCAAGAATGGCTTCGGCGGCTTGATACCCGCTGCGTACGGCACTTTCCATCGTTGCAGGCCAGCCCGTCTGTGTCCAATCGCCGGCGAGGAAGAGATTCCTAATGGCGGTATGTGATCCGGGTCTCCACTTATCACAACCTGGTTCCGGAGAAAAAGTCGCTGCACTTTCACGAATAACAACAGCACGTAGCAACTTCGCTTTGCCGCTTGCCGGAAGCAAACTGGCAAGCTCCTTCCTGCAGAGGTCAATAATGTCCTGTTGCGAATGCTTAGTCAGAGCATGCGATGCGCTGATTACGATTTGAAGATATTGGCCCGACGAAGTTGGAACACCCACCGCGCTTTTGTTAAAGATCCACTGAATCGTCTGGTCGACGGACGCCAGAAACGGCTCCTTCATGACCGTTTCATCCAGCCACAGGTGGACACTTGTGATGGGTGAAATATTCAGCTTCGCGATCTTCGCAAACAGATCGGTCTCTGCAAGCGATGCCGGCAAGATCTTTAACAGGCGATCAAACGGGAGGGCTGCGACATAGTAATCACCGCTCAGGTCGCTTCCATTGTCAAGTTGCAGCGCGTCCACGCCTGCGTGTGATA
>Ga0114129_10018029_pt1 | contig 10055 bp, 9 predicted proteins | sample RhiMetdeltSRZDD1_FD_80071 | JGI IMG/M metagenome (GOLD analysis project Ga0114129, IMG submission 80071) | Populus rhizosphere microbial communities from Tennessee, USA - Rhizosphere MetaG P. deltoides SRZDD1 (version 2) (version 2) | ecosystem: Host-associated > Plants > Roots > Rhizosphere >...
CCTCGCCGTCGGGCCCGCGGTGCCGAAGAAGCTCGATCGCGTCGAGCGGCGGCGGCGCGTCCTTCGCCTGAATGCCGAGCAGGCCGCACATCGGGGATGAGGTTATCCCTGCGTGCGGGCGACGACGAGGAGCGAGCCGCCGAACGGAAGAGAGTGCCCGCGTTCGATCAATCTGCCCTCGAGGTCGAGCAACCGCTCGAACACCGCGTTCAGGCGTCCGGGAACGAGCTCCTCGATCGGGTCGTAGGGCCGGCGCCCGAGACGGTGCGCTACGCGCGACAGCACCATCGCGGGCAGCAACGTCGTAACGAACGACGTCACTTCGACCGCCTCGAATCCCGCGAGGCGCAGTTTGCGCAGCAGATCATCACGCCGGTAACGGCGCACATGGTGCGCAAACGTATCGGCCGCGCTCCAGAGCGCGGGGTGCTGCGGGACAGTGAGCACGAGGCCGCCGCCGGGCCGTACGGCGCTCCGCATGCCCTTGAGCGCGCCGAGATCGTCGTCGACATGTTCGAGAACGTCGAACGCTCCCGCAACGTCGAACTCGCCGTCGTAGCGCATCGCATGCACGTCGGCGACGACAAGCTCCACCTCGGCCGGCAGACGGCGACGCGCGATCTCCAGACCCTCCGCGAAGAGCTCGCTACCGACCAGACGCATCTCGGGAAAGGCGTCGTTAAGGCCTTCGAGGACGAACCCCGTCCCGCATCCGACCTCGAGCATGGACCCAGCGCCGGCGAAGTGACGCCGAACCGCCGAAACAATCACGCGGTTACGAGCGCGAAACCAGAAGCTCCGCGGCTCTTTCTCCGCGATGCGGGCGAAGTACGAGACGTCGTAACCGTCAGAGGCCATCGAACGACGTCACCACCTCGATCACCTCGGCCTGCTCGGGCTCGGTTAGAGACGTGAAGAACGGAAGGCGGAGCAATCGATCGGCGACGTTCTCCGTAATCGGGCACTGACCCGGGTGGCCGCCGAAGCGCCGCCCCATCTCGGAGAGGTGGAGCGGCTGATAGTGGAAGACCGCGAGGATTCCCCGTTCGCGCAGACGCGCGATCAGCGCCGTGCGCGCATCGATCGAGGGCAGCAGGACGTAGTACATGTGCCACGACTGCTCGCAATGGTCGGGAACGAACGGCGTCGACACGCCGTGTTGCGCGGCCCAGTCGCGGAGGCCCTCGTCGTACCTCTCCCAGATCGCTCTCCGTGCCGCCTGGATCCGCGAGCGCTGCTCGAGCTGCGCCGCGAGAAACCCGGCTAGGAGATCCGTTAGCACGTAGCTCGAGCCGAGGTCGACCCACGTGTACTTGTCGACCTGTCCGCGGAAGAACCGCTTTCGGTTCGTGCCCTTTTCGCGGACGACCTCAGCGCGCTCGACGAGCGCCGCGTCGTTGACGACGAGCGCGCCGCCTTCGCCGCATGTCAGGTTCTTCGTCTCGTGGAAGCTCTGAGCCGCCAGGACGCCGAACGTGCCGAGGGCGCGACCGCGGTACCGCCCGAACAGTCCTTGTGCGTTGTCCTCAACCAGCGGCAGGCCGTGGGAGGAGAGCGCGTCGAGCTCGCAGCCTACACCCGCGTAGTGCACGGGGACGATCGCTCGCGTCCGCTCGGTCACGAGCCGACCGACCTGCGCTTCGTCGATGTTCAGCGTGTCGGCGCGCACGTCGGCGAAGGCGATGTTCGCTCCACGCATTGCGAATGCTGCCGCGGTCGAGACGAACGTGAAAGATGGGACGATCACCTCGTCGCCCGGCTGCAGGTCGAGCAGGATCGCGGCCGCCTCGAGCGCGTGGGTGCACGACGTCGTCAGGAGCACTCGGGCTGCGCCGAGCTCGTGCTCGAGCACCTCCTCGCACCGCCGCGTGTACGGGCCGTCGCCTGCGATGTGGCCGTGGTCGATGGCGTCGCGTAGATAGCCGAGTTCGTCACCGGTGAGGCTCGCGCGGTTGAAAGGAATGCGCCACTCGCTCATTCGTCGAACCACTTGTGGAACCAGAAGTCGACCGAGCGCGTACGAAATCCGCTCCGCTGGAAAACGCGCTGCGCCGCGACGTTCCGCCCCTGCGTAACCACACGACACTCGGCCAGTTCGTGCTCTGCGCACCACGTGAGCGCGGAACGAACGAGCGTCTCCCCGAGGCCGCGGTTGCGCGCTCGGGCGTCGACACCGATCAAGCCAATCGAACCGTGATCGGCCCGATTGTGGACGGAGACGTAGCCGGCCGGCACGCCGTCGGCGTCGGCGACGAGAACGACGTCGGCCCACCCCTCACAGCTTCGTCGGATCCAGGTGTCGTAGAGCTCGTCGCAGCGATCGCGCGGGAACCGAGGATCCGCGTAGAAGCGCGTGTCGCCGTGATTCGTCCGAGCAATCGCGCGCAAGCGGTCGACGTCCGCGTCGCGATGCGGACGTGCCGCGCTCTGCGAGGAACTCGGCGGCGCATCGAGCTCGACGCGCACGTCCATCAGCCGGTAACCCGCGCTCTCGGCGTGATGGGCTTGCTCGGGGTCGGCGGCGGGAACGAGCAGGTACGCGCAGGCGACGTCGTTGTCGCGCGCCCACCGATCGGCGTCGACGTTCGAGATCTGAGCGATCCGTACGCCCCAGAACTCGCTATCCCATTCGAGGATCCGGCCCTCTTCCACGCTCAGGTTTCTTCGCGGACGGCGTAGGGCGGCCGATCCATGATCCGCACGTGCATCCGCGCGAGGTACTCGCCGATGATGCCGAGTGTCAAGAGCTGCGCCCCCGAGAAGATCGCGATGATCGAGGCGAGGAAGGCGAAGCCGGGGACGACGCGACCGTCGACGAAGAACCGCACGAGCACGAGCACGAGGATCACTGCGCCGAGGAGCGTAAAGAGGAGCCCCACCAGCGTCGCGAGCCGTAGCGGCCGCGTGCTGAAGCCGGTGAGCACGTTCAGTGCGTGCGTCGCCAACCGCGTGATCCCGTAGCTCGACTGGCCGGCGGCGCGCGGGTCGTGCCGCACCGGAGTGGCTGCGAATCGTGTCGTTCCCCAGCTCAGGAGAACGTCGATCGAGACGTAGGGCCCGGCGAAGTCGGCGAACGAATCGCGGAGGTCGGTACGAAACGCACGAAACGCGCTCACGCTGCCGGCGATACCGCCGCCGATCACTCCGCGCAACGCGAACTTCGTGACCTTCGTGGCGAGATTGCGCAAGAGCCCGTGCGCCGGCACGCGCCAGGCGCCATAGACGACGTCGTTGCCGTCGTCGAGCCGGGCCAGCAGTTTCGGGATCTCCTCGGGCGGGTTCTGGAGATCGTCGTCGAGCGTGACGACGACGGGTTTCCGCGCACCGCGGATCCCCGCAAGTAGGGCATTGTGCTGGCCGTAATTCCTCATGAGATCGATCCCGCGCACGGCGGCGTGCTCGGCGGCGAGCGATTCGATCGTCGCCCAGCTCGCGTCGTTGCTCCCGTCGTTGACGAGCAGGATCTCGTAGTCGGCACCGAGCTCGGCGAGCACGGCCTCGAGACGCTGGACGAGCGCAGGCAACGTCGTTGCACCGTTGTAGACCGGGACGACGACTGAAAGCGACGGCACCATCGCGGACGCCTACTGTACGTCGATGCCGCTCCCGGTGGTGACCTCGGACGCCCGTCCCCGTCGCGCGCGAGTGAGGGGCCGAGCGTTGCCGGTCCCCGCGCTCCACCCGCTCTGGGTCGCGTTCGCGCTCTCGGGTATCGGCGCCGTCTGTCTGGCCGCCGCGAGCATCTTCCGCCACGACCGGTACGGATCGAACGCGTACGACCTCGGCCTGTACGACCACACGATCTGGGGGTACAGCCGCTTCCACCTTCTGCTCGACAACACGGTGGGACGCACACCGAACCTCGTCGGGAACCACTTCCAGCCGATCCTCTTCGCGTTCGCGCCCTTCGAATGGCTGTGGGCCGACGCGCGCGTGCTCCTCGTCGTGCAGGCTGCCCTGCTCGCGCTCGCCGGCGTCCCGATCTTCGTCTGGGCGCAGAGGCAACTCGGTCTCCTCGCAGCGGCGCTCTTCGAAGCGGCGTACCTCGTGTTCTGGGGCGTCCTCGGCGGCAACCTCTACGACTTCCACGAGGTCGCCGTCGCGGCTCCGGCCGTGTCGTTCGCGCTGCTCGCCTTGCTCGAACGGCGGACGCGGCTGCTGCGGGCAATGCTCACGCTTCTGCTCCTGACGAAGGAGAACCTCGCGTTGACCGTCGCCGCCTTCGGTGTCTATGCGGCCGTCGTGCAGCGTTCCTGGCGACTCGGGGCAGCGATTGCGGCAGCAGGAATCGGCTGGCTGCTCGTCGCGATCAAGGTCGTGATCCCGGCAATCACCGGCAGCGCATACATCCACTGGTTCTACGGCGCGCTCGGCTCCGGACCGGGCGGTGCTGCGAAGCACGTCCTACTGCACCCGCTGGACACTGCTCGCACGTTCTTCACCCCGCGCGCCAAGCGAGTTGCGCTGTTCGACCTCTTCGCCGCGTGGCTCTTCCTGCCGGTCGTGTCGCCGCTGGTGATCGTCATGCTGCCAACGCTCGCGGAGCGCTTTCTCTCGGATCATCCGGAGTACTGGGCGCAGGGATTCCACTACTCGATCGTGATCGCGCCCATGCTCGCCTTCGCGGCGGTCGACACGGTTCGGCGCCTTGAAGCGCGCCTCCCGAACAGCCCGCGAGGGCTGGCAACAACCATCGCGGCGCTCGTGCTCTGCGCCGGGCTCGCCTTCAGCTTCGTACGGCTGAAGCCGCTCGACGAGCTCGGCCGCTACACGTCCGCAGAGCACGCTCAGCAGATCGACCGGTGCCTCGCGACGGTTCCGCGGGACGCGTCGGTGTCCGCGACCAGCGCTCTCGTCCCCCACCTATCGCACCGCGAGCGGATCTGGGTCCTCGACCACCGCGGGATTCCGCAAACCGATGTCTACGCCATCGACGTCTACACGTGGATGTACCCGTTCACGCTGCGCGACGTGCGCGCTCTCGTCGACGAGAAGCTGACGAACGGCTACGGCGTGACCTGCACGGCCCCCGGCACCGTCGTCCTTCGACGCGGTGCCAGGAGCCGGCAGCTCGCGTCACAACTGCGCGAGCTGCTCGAGCGCGCTTGAGCACTACCATCCAACCGGTGGGCGAGGCACCCCGGTATTCGTTCGTAATACCGATCTACAACGAGCTCGAGACGCTTCCCGAGTTGGCGCGCCGCCTGACGGACGTCATCGACCGGCTGGACGGCGAGAGCGAGATCATCCTCGTCGACGACGCCAGCACGGACGGCAGCTACGAGCAGCTGCTCGAGCTCCATCGCCGTGACCCGCGCTTTCGGATCGTCCGCTTCACACGCAACTTCGGTCATCAGGCGGCGATCACCGCGGGCCTCGACTTCGCGTCGGGCGACGCCGTGCTGATCATGGACGGCGACCTCCAGGATCCTCCCGAGGTCGCACTCGAGTTCATCGCGCGCTGGCGCGACGGTTACGAGATCGTCTACGGCGTTCGCACCGACCGCCAATCCGCGGAATCCTTTCCGAAGCGAATCGCGACCTCGGCGTTCTACCGAGTGCTTCAGCGCCTAACCGACGTGCCGATCCCCGCCGACGTCGGCGACTTCCGGCTCGTCGACCGTCGCGCACTCGACGAGGTTCGCCGGCTGCCCGAGCACAACCGCTACCTGCGCGGGTTGTTCGCGTGGGTGGGCTTCCGCCAGGTCGGCGTTCCGTACAAACGCGACCCACGGTACGCCGGTGCGACCAAGTACCCCTTCCGCAAGCTCGTAAAGCTCGCGGCCGACGGCGTCATCGGCTTCTCGAACGTTCCGCTGCGGCTGGCCCTGACGTTCGGCTTTCTGTTCTCGGGGCTGTCGTTCGTCTACGGGCTCTCCGCGATCGTCAAGCGCATCCTCGGAATCGGATACGTCCCCGGCTGGGCGTCGGTCGTCGCCGTGCTCTCATTCATCGGCGGGGTCCAACTGATCATCGTCGGGATGATGGGGATCTACGTCGGGCGGATCTACGAAGAAGTGAAAGGCCGTCCGCTGTACATCGTCCGCGACGCGGTCGGAACGGAGCGCGAGGCCGGACACGATCAACCGCTGGTCCACGGCTTCGCCGGCGAACGCGGCCGAGCGTCACTTCCTTGAGCCGGGGCGTCAGTCTTCACGAACAACCCCCATTGCGAGACGGCTCCCCGAACCCGGATCTCGACCGGCGTGAAGCGGGTGATCGTACGGAAGTCCACCAGGAACGCGTGCGGGCTCGTTCGCGACTGTGTGAGCCGGAATCGCTCCAGCCAGCGGCAGATCCAATCACGGCTCGGAACGGGTGACGTCAGCATGAGCATGCCGCCCGGCTTCAGGATCGCGTAGAGGTCGTCGAAGCAGTCCACGTGCTCCACCAGCTCGAACGCGACGATCGCGTCATATGACTCGGGGGCGATGGAGAGCGATCGCCAGCTCCTGATGTCGCCGACGATGTCAGCGGGCGGCACGACGTCGAGCCCACGGACGTTCCGCCACCCCAGCTCGCGCGCCCGCTGAACGAACCAGCCGTCTCCGCAGCCGACCTCGAGGATCGCCGCGTCCTTGGGCAGTCGGGGAAGGAAGTACTCGAGCTTCTTCCGCCGAGCGAGGTCGCTCACGATCGGCATTCGGCGCCAGGATACGGAGCACGAGCCCGCGGACGGCGCCGTTTTCCTCTCTGGCTAGACTCCTCCCGCCTTGAAGGGGACTGACCAAGACGCCGATCCGATCGGCATCGCCGTCCTGGGCGCAGGCCCAGCGGGCCTCGCGGCGGCGCACGTGTTGGCGTTGAGGGGCGTCTCCGGGATCGTCTTCGAAGCGGACGGCCAAGTCGGAGGGATCGCGAAGACCGTCGAGTTCGAGAAATACCGCTTCGATCTCGGCGGGCACCGCTTTTTCACGAAGCTCAAGCCGATCGAGCGTCTGTGGGAGCAGATGCTCGGCGACGACTTCCTGACGCGGCCCCGCCTTTCGCGCATCTACTACGACGGCAAGTTCCTCGCCTACCCGCTCGTCGCCAACGACGTGATCAGGCGCCTGGGCGTAGTCGAGTCGATTCGCTGCGCGCTCTCGTATCTCGCGACGCGCCTCCGTCCGCACAAGGAGCCCCAGAGCTTCGAGGACTGGGTGACCATGCGCTTCGGCCGCCGACTGTACGAGCTGTTCTTCCGCTCCTACACCGAGAAGGTCTGGGGGATTCCAGGGACGGAGATCAAGGCCGAGTGGGCCGCGCAGCGGATCAAGAACTTCTCATTGGCGAAGGCCGTGCTCGCAATGCTGGGGCTCCGTCAACGCAACGTGACGACGTTGATCGAGGAGTTCCGCTATCCGAGGCTCGGGCCCGGACAAATGTGGGACGCGTTCCGGTCAAGCGTCGAGGCACGCGGCGTTCCGGTCGTGCTCAACACGCGCTGCGTGGCGATCCGGCACGAAGACGAACGTGTCACCGCGATCGTCGTACGCTCAAACGGCGACGAAGTCGAACACGCCGTCGAAGGGGTCGTCTCGAGCGTTCCGCTGAACGAGCTCGTCCTCAGCCTCAAGCCGGAACCCCCTGCGGAGATCGTCGCTGCCGCGCGCCGCCTGCGCTACCGCGAACTCTGCCTGGTCGCGCTGATCATCGACGACGCCGAGCCGTTCCCGGACAACTGGATCTACCTCCACGATCCGGGCACGCGGGCCGGCAGGGTTCAGAACTTCGGTGCGTGGAGCCGCGACATGGTGGTGCCCGGGACGACATGCCTGGGCGTCGAGTACTTCTGCTTCGAGGGTGACGACATCTGGGAGATGCGCGCAGAAGAAGCCGTCCGGCTCGCTACCGCCGAGCTGGCGCGGATCGGGCTCGTCGATCCCGAGCGAGTCGTCGACGGCGTGAAGGTCCGTGTTTCGCGGGCGTACCCGATGTACGACTCCACCTACGAGGAAGCGCTCGCGGTCATCCGCCCCTACATCGCCCGCTTCGAGAATCTCCAGACCTGCGGCCGAAACGGCCTGCACCGCTACAACAACCAGGATCACTCCATGTGGACCGCGATCCTCGCGACCTTGAACCTCGTCGAGGGGCGCGAGTTCGATGTGTGGTCCGTCAACACCGAGGACGCCTACCTCGAGGAAGGCGAGATCGGCGACGAGGTGTTCGACGTCGAGCTCGTCGGCTGACCTCGCCCCTTCGAGTGCTCCGACCTGCTGACCTCCCCGGTCGCAGTCGCCGCAGCGACTAAGGCACTCCCGAGCAGCAATACCGCGAGGCCGGGAACTGCGAACCTCCCGTACCTCGCCGCTTCCGTCGCGCTCGGCGCTGCCGTTGCGAGCAGCAGCCAGCCCGCGACTGCGATCGAGGCGCAGAGGGCGTCCCGCGCGCGCAAGCGGATCGGCGAAGTCGACTTGGCGGCGAAGATCACCGCAGCCGCACACGCAGCGAAGAATACGAGGACGGTGAATGCACCCGTGACGCCGATGAAGCTCGCGGGCGTCGAGACCACCTGCCGGTCGGCCAATCGGTGGAACCAGCGTCCGTCGTACGCGGCCAGCACATGCGTGGCGGTAATCGCAGCCATCATCACGACGGAGGCCAAAGCGAGGACGGCGGTCGTCACAGGGAACCTGCGGAAGGCCGCCGCGATAGGCACGGCTGCGAAGGGCAGCGCCGGGACGACGTACCGCGGCCCGGGTGAGTATCCGCCGAAGGACGGGCCGAAGCTGCTCGCGTAGAGCACCATCAACGCAACCACCGCCGACACGACGCATGCCTCGGCAGGCGCTCGCCGGAAAAGCAAAACGGCGCCGGCGACCGCGCAAGCAAGGACCGGCGCGAGCGTCACGAGCCCGGTGCTCGAGACCAGGTTGCGCAGCAGGACGAGCAGGCTGGGATCGAGATGGGTCTGCTCCGCGTTGGCGGTGCCCTCGGACCCGACGAGGTACGAGACGCGCAGGATCGAACCGAAGGCCCACTGGTCGTACGCGAGTAGCGGAATGAGCCCGACGAGCAGGCCCGCGCCGTATGCGAGCAGCCTGCGGATGTACGAGCCCCGCGCGAGGGCATAGACCGCGAGGACTGCGACGATGAGCGCGTTTGCGTACTCGACGGTCACCGCGAGCCCTCCGAGAACTCCACCGGCGAACACAAGCCAGCGACGAGACGGCCCCTGCCGTTCGGCCAGGAGAATGGCGAATGCGGCGAAAGAGAGCAGCGCCGCGAGAACGTGGTTGTAGTAGATCGTCGCGAACGGAAGGATCAGCGTGCCGAGGCCGGCAACGACCGCGGCGAGCACGCCGAAACCCGGGACAAGACGCTCGGTGACGCCGCGCACGAGCGCCGCGAGGATCACGGCCGGAACGACGACCGCAAAGAGCCCGAGGACCCAGAGCATCCTGCTCGGGTCGCCGTCGGGCAAGAGCCCGGCAGCGCGGACTGCCTCGAACGCCGGAAGCGAGACGAACGCGAGACCCGGCGCCTTGTTCGAGTAAACGTGACCTCGGTAGAACGTCACATCCGCGCTGACGATGTCGCCCGTCTCGTAACGCGTGCGGTCGATCCTCGGAGTGCCGTCGGCGAGCGCCCGGACAAGCGCGTACTGCGAGTTCTGGGCATTCCCCGCCCCCTGCATCGGCCACGCGTAGGCCAGAGCGAGCGCGAGCACCGCGGCGAGGAACCAGTGCCTCCGCACTACCGACCAGAGCCGAGACGGCACGGGCGCCTACTCTAGAGCGGCCCGCAGCGCGAGCCAGGCCGTCAGGGACAGCGAGACCGCGAACAGCAGGAGCGACGCCAGCTGCCACGTGAACGTGTAGTGCGGGAGCGCGTAGGGATAGACAAATGCGTTCCCCACGGAGGCTGCGCCGAGCCCGACGCCGACGATGAGCTGCTCGCGGCGCGTGCGCGTGAGGAGCGCCGCCGCGGCCGCCAGCCCGGCCGCGATCACGAGCATGAACTGCGGCGAGAAGATGCGGTTCGTGAGCAGGAACGCGGCCGGCGCCAGAGCCGCGAGAGCGAGCGCAGACGTGCCTGTGCGGACACGCGCCGCTGCGACGAGTAGCGCG
>Ga0114129_10018031_pt1 | contig 10054 bp, 12 predicted proteins | sample RhiMetdeltSRZDD1_FD_80071 | JGI IMG/M metagenome (GOLD analysis project Ga0114129, IMG submission 80071) | Populus rhizosphere microbial communities from Tennessee, USA - Rhizosphere MetaG P. deltoides SRZDD1 (version 2) (version 2) | ecosystem: Host-associated > Plants > Roots > Rhizosphere >...
CGGCCCTCCGACCGTCGGCGCATCTAGCCACGGTGTCCCGGAGGACCCGCTCCATGGCTCTGAGGTCCGCGATCTTGACGCGGACATCTTCTAGGTGCGCGCCGGCCACGACCCGGACCTTGGCACAGGGACGCTTGCGCTCATCGGCGAGGGCGAGGAGCTTCCGGACTTCGTCGATGGAGAAGCCGAGCCCGCGGGCGCGGCGGATAAACGTCAGCCGCTTGAGGTGGTCCTGGCTATAGAGTCGGTAGCCCCCGGAACTTCGCGCGGGGGCGGGTAGGAGGCCCTCCCGCTCGTAGAATCGAATCGTCTCCACCTTGCAGCCCGTCCGCTCTGACAGCGCTCCGATCGCCAGGCAGCCTGACATAGTGTTCATTTCCCGCTCCCTTCTCCCCCTGAAAAGGCCTTGAGCCTGTAGTTACTACAGAGTTTATGGTCGCGCCAGGGTTGTTTAGAACGAATTGGGGCCCATCCCCGAGGTGGAGGAGACGCATGGCGCTCGAGATCAGAACCGCGGCCGAGCTGAGCGACCCGGAGCTGGAAGCCAGGTGGACGACACGCCGCGCGGCCCGGGAGACCGCCGTCCTCCAGCAGGTCCTCCGCGCGTTCGTCGAGCGCCCCGGGCCGGCGGAGGTGGAACAGATCGTCGCCGCCTTCGGCGACGGACCATCGGAAGCCATCCGGCAGGGTCTGGCGAGGCTCGACGAGGGCGATCTGATTCAGATCCGCGACGGCCTCGTGGACGTGGCGTATCCCTTCTCGGCGTTCCCGACACCCTTCGTGGTCCAGCTGGCTGACGGTCAGGAGCGGTATGCGTGCTGTGCGATCGACGCCCTGGGCATTGCGCCGATGCTGGCACAGCGGGTGCGCATCCGGTCTCGTTGCCACCACTGCGGGGAACCTCTGGAACTCGGGGTCGACCCGGCTGGCTCGAGGCTGCAAGCCGAGGGCGTGATGGTCTGGGTCGGCAAGCAAGGGGACGGCGAGCGGCGCGCCTCGACCTCGCTCTGAACCACCCTCAACTTCTTCCGGTCGGAAGAACACATGCGGGCGTGGCGAGAGGCAAATCCCGCGGTCGCCGGGGCGGGGATGCGGGTGTCCGAGGCCTTCAAGCTCGGTGAGCGAGTCTTTGGAGGGCTCCTGAGGAGGGAGCGGCCATGACGAGCCGGCACATCACGGTCTACTGGTCCACGACCTGACAATCCTGTCATGCGGCGAAAGAGTTTCTTTCGTCTCAGGGGATTGCTTTTGTTGCCAAGAACGTCGCCGAGGACGCGGTAGCGCGGGAGGAGCTGATCGCGAAGACGGGCCGCATGGCCGTCCCCGTCATCACGGTCGATGATGAGGTGATTGTCGGGTTCGACCGGGGCCGGCTGAAGCGGCTCCTCGGAGTCTGAGCCCCGTGAAGGTCCGCTGCCCGGACTGCGGTGAGCGGATCGAGCTGCCCGCCGGGACACGGTCCGGAGATCTCCTTGACTGCCCGAACTGTGCGGGCCACGCCCTGCGAGTCACGGAGGAGGAAGGGCAGTGGCTTGCCACCCTCGCGTATCGGGTGAGCTGTCCGGACTGCGAGCAGACGGTGACGCTCCCGGAAGAGGTCAAAGCTGGAGACCTGATCGAATGCTGCGGCCGGCGGTACCGGCTCACCTTCGAGTACGGTGCGTACGCGGCGGAGGCGCTCGAGGAGGTCCCTATGTGTCGTGGGCTTCGTCGGGCTCGCGGCGTACCGGTACGGACGGCGATGGAGGAGCAAGCCATGAAACTGGGCCCACTGGGCGCGGGTCTAGCCGCCTGGACCGGCGCCGCGCTGTCCTCGCTCTGCTGCCTCTTGCCCCTCACCTTCATCGCCCTTGGCCTTGGGAGCGGGGCGTTCATGGCGATCACCATGCAGTACCGCTGGATCCTGATCCCCAGCGGGGTGCTTGGTGTGGCGGCGGGCGTTGCCCTCTACATCCGGGAACGGCGCCGGTGCGAAGCTCTTGCCTGCCGGATGGCCGGAGGCCGGACCACGCTGGTCCTGTTGGTCCTGGCGGGCCTCGTCGCGGTGACGGCCATCGTGCTCGACCGATTCCCGGAGGTGACCTCCGATCTCCTGGCCCGCCTGGTTGACGCAACCGGCTCCCACGCAGGCGGGCACGACATGAAGGGTATGGGCGGGAGGTGACACCCATGAAGCGCGGACACGGGTTCTGGACCGCTCTGCTCGTTCTGCTGTTGGGAGCGCAGGTCGCGCTGGCGGCCGCATCGTCCACGATCGTGCTCTCGATTGGCGGAATGACCTGAGGGGCCTGACCGATCGCGGTCAAGCGAGCCCTGGAAGGGCTCCCGGGTGTCCAGCGAGCGGAGGTGAGCTTCCGCGACAAGGAGGCGAGGGTGACCTTCGATCCCGCGCGGGTCGGCGTCGAGCAACTCATCCAGGCGGTGAAGGGTGTCGGATTCCGTGCATTCGTGAAGGGTAGGGATTAGAGTCGCATCGAAGGGGGTCACACACGAGAAAGGGAGGGCCGCCATGGCCGCCACCGTGAGAGAAGCCATCCGTGAGTTGCTGGAACAGACCGCCGCCACGATCGACACACTACTTCAGGCGCCTGATGGAGAGCTCGCGATGCCATCGTCCCATGGGTGTGCTCAAGGCAAGGACGTGTGGACTCTACTCACGAACGACATCGATCACGAGAAGATACACACCGGGCAGGTCCTCGAAGGACGCTACGAATTCAGAACCACGGCATCTCCCATGGAGCGTCTGGTCGCCGAGTGGCTCGTGGAGCGCGCGCGGTTTGTTGGATCGTTGGTCGGACTAACCGATGAGCAGTTCAACCGTGAGACCGCGCCAGGAGAATGGACGTATCGGGTTATTGCGAAGCACGTGCTCGCCCTGGAGCAGGACTCGCTCAGGACGATGGCCGCGGACCAGACGGCCAGGGCGACCGGCCGGCCCGCGAGCTAGGCGGCTCCCACTACACGGTTCGGTGGCTCATCTCGTGGCGCAAACCTCGGCCGCAGTCACGCGAGGGTCTTTGCATCGTGCATTCCGCGTCGTCTGGAGGATGGTCGCCTCGCGAAAACCCGCCGCACGGAACTCGTTCAGGAAGGCCACGCCTTCCTTGGCACCGGCCACTCAGGCAAACCATTCCGCTTCGGTGAAGTGGTCCGGTTTGCTCACCGCTTCCTGCAGGACGAGTTCCGCCGAGTACACGGAGCCGTCCCGCCGCACGACGCGAGCCAGTTCCTGGAAGATGGCGGCGCGACCAGGGTTCAGGTTGAAGATCCCGTTCACGAGGGCCACGTCTACCGAGGCGGCGTCGAGCGGCAGATCTTCGGCATCACCACGTGCGAAGGTCACCTCGAGACCAGACGCGGTGGCACCCAGCCGGGCGCGGGCCAGCATGGCCTGGCTGAAGTCGATGCCGACGACACGGCCCGTTGGTCCAACCCGCCTCGCCAGGATGAGGCTGTCGAGTCCGGCGCCGCATCCGAGGTCCAGGACTCGGGCTCCGGCGCGGATCTGGGCGGAGACCGCGAGGTTCGAGACTCCCGCGAAGGCCTCGACGGCCACGGCCGGCATGGCGTTCAAGACCTCGGCCGGGTAGCCCAGCCGCTCGGCCAGGACGCGCCCCACGGGGAAGGCGTGCTTCTGTGTGGGTCGCTCCGCTGCTGCTGAATAGGCGTTGTGGACGGCGGTGCGGAGTTGGTGGTCTGGCATCGGACGGTCACCCCCACGAGCCGGTCAATCCATCGGATGTGACTATAGCTCGTCTGACGCATCATCGTAAATCCCTATGTCGTGTCGTCATCTGGCTGGCTGGTTGTCGAAGGGGGCCGGTGTATGATGCGAACCGCTCGCTCAGTTGCCAGGTAAGACATGGACTCCCTCGTCGCCTCGGCTGCGCGCGCGCTGGCGGCGGGTGATCCCCTCGGCGCCCTCAACTACGTCGCGCTGCGCGACGACCCGCCGGCCCTCGCCCTGCGCGGCATCGCCATGGCCCAGCTCGGCGACTACGACCGGGCGCGCCAACTGCTCCGGCGCGCCGGCCGCCGGTTCGGCGCCCGCGAGCGGCTCGCCCAGGCCCGCTGCCAGGTCGCCGAGGCGGAGGTCGCCCTCGCCGCGCGCGACCTGAGCGGGCCGGTCCGCGCGCTCGATGCGGCCGCGCAGGCGCTCGACGCGCTGGGCGATCGCGCGAACGCCCTCTTTGCCCGGCTCGTCGCGGCCCGCCGCCAGCTCCTGGTCGGCGAGCTCGCGGCCGCCGAGCGGACGCTCGCCGGGGTCGACGGCGACACGGCCGGCGCGCCGCCCCCGCTCGCGGCGCGGGCCGAGCTGACCCGCGCCGAGCTCGCGCTCCGCCGGGTCCGGGCCGCGGACGCGGCCGCCGCGCTCGGCCGCGCCCACGCCGCCGCCCTCGCCGCCGGCATCCCGCCCCTGGTCGCCGAGGTGAGCCGGGCCCGGCGGGCCCTGTCGGCGCCCTCGGCGCGGCTGATCCGCGGGGGTACGGTCCGCCCGGTCCGCCTCGACGAGGTCGAGGCCCTCTTCGCGTCCGGTGACCTCGTCGTGGACGCCTGCCGCCGCGCGGTACGTGGCCCGGGTCGCTCCGTCCCGCTCGCTGGGCGCCCGGTCCTGTTCGCGCTCGCCGGCGCGCTCGCCGAGGCCTGGCCGGCCGACGTGCCGCGCGACCACCTCGTCGAGCGTGCCTTCGAGACGCGCGCCGCCAACGAGTCGTACCGCGCTCGGCTCCGCGTCGAGCTCGGCCGCCTGCGCGCCGCCCTGCGCCCGCTCGCCCGGATCGAGGCGACCCGGCGCGGCTTCGCGCTCGTCCCGGTCGCGGGCCAGGCCGTGGTCGTGCTGGCGCCGCCAATCGACGGCCCCGCCGGTGCCATCCTCGCGCTGCTCGAGGGCGGCGAGGCCTGGTCGACCTCGGCGCTCGCGCGTGCGCTCGGCTCGAGCCAGCGAACCGTCCAGCGGGCGCTGCGCCAGCTCGATGAAGCGGCCGCGGTACGTGCCGTCGGCCGCGGCCGATCCTGCCGCTGGCTGGCGCCGGCGCCCGGAGGATTCGCGACAACCTTGTTACTCCCGGGCGCGCTGCCAGTTGGGTAGTCTTGGGTCATGCCCACGACGCGCAAGACCAAGCAGGCGGAGATCCTCCGGGAGTACGGCCCCTATCCCGGTATCGACAGCGTCCACGGGGTGACCTTCGACGGCGCCCACGTCTGGTTCGCCCGCGGCGAGAGCATCGTCGCCATCGATCCCGGCGGCGGCGCGCTGGTCCGCGAGCTCCCCGTCACCGCCGAGGGCGGCACCGCCTTCGACGGCACATACCTCTGGCAGCTCGCCGGCGGCCGGATCCAGAAGGTCGATCCGCGCTCGGGCCAGGTCGTCGCCACCCTCCCGGCGCCGGCCCACGGGGGTGACTCGGGGCTGACCTGGGCCGAGGGAACGCTCTGGGTGGGCGAGTACCGCGCCCGCAAGATCCACCAGATCGACGCCGAGACTGGCGCCGTCTTGCGCACGATCGAGTCGGATCGCTTCGTCACCGGCGTCTCCTGGGTGAACGGCGAGCTCTGGCACGCCACCATGGAGGACGAGCGTAGCGACATCCGCCGCGTCGATCCGGAGACGGGTGACGTCCTCGAGCGCCTCGAGATGCCCGCCGGCGTCGTCGTGAGCGGGCTCGAGGCCGACCGCGCCGGCGTCTTCTACTGCGGCGGCAGCAGCAGCGGCAAGGTGCGCGCGGTGCGCAAGCCCTGACCCACGCGAAAGGAGCGCGCGATGTGTCCAGTGTGCCTCACCACGTTCGGCCTTTACGTCGCGGGCGGACTGTCGGCCGGCGGCTTCACGACCTATCTCGCCACCAGATTGCTGAGCAAACGAGGGGATCAACAGGCCGGTGCGATCGAGACACCGGATGAGAGGAGAGAGGCGCGATGACAAAGCACATGACCGGGACACGCAAAGAGTGGCTCTCCGCGCGGATCGAGCTGCTCGAGGCAGAGAAGGATCTGACGCGGCGGAGCGACGAGCTCGCCCGGCGGCGTCAGGAGCTCCCGTGGGTTCGGGTCGACAAGGCGTATCGATTCGAGACCGACGAGGGGAGTGCCGCGCTGGCGGACCTCTTCCGAGGGCGCTCGCAGCTTCTCGTCTACCACTTCATGTTCGGACCCGACTACAAGGCGGGGTGCCCGTCCTGCTCCGCGATCGCGGACGGCTTCAACGGGTTCGCCGCGCACCTGGCCCACCACGACGTCATGCTCTGGGCGGTCTCGCGGGCTCAGCTCGCGAAGCTGCAGGCATACAAGCGGCGGATGGGATGGACGTTTCCCTGGGCGTCCTCGTTCGGCGGCGACTTCAACGCCGACTTCAGCGTGGGGTTCACCGAGGGGCAACAGCGCGAGGGAGGCGTCGAGTACAACTACCGGCGTGAGCCGGCGTGGCAACCACGCGAGGGAGGCGACGCGGGACCCGTGGCGTTCGCGGCCGCGAGCGGAACCGACGTGGCCACCTACATCCGCGAGCGGCCGGGGATGAGCGCGTTCACGCTCGAGGACGGCGTCGTGTACCACACCTATTCCACCTACGCGCGCGGACTGGACGGCCTCTGGGGCATGTACCAGTGGCTCGACCGCGCCCCCAGGGGGCGGAACGAGGCGGGTCTGTGGTGGCGCCGCCACGACGAGTACGACAAGGGCTGAGCGAAGAGTCGGCTCACTTCGGCGCCGGCGGGAGGAGGGTATCCGGGAGGCACGTGTAGGTGAAGACGTAGGTGATGTTGGTGTGCGGATCCCTGACCATGACGATGGCCGACGTCGGAGTGAGCCGACTCCATCCAGGGAGGGCTTGCCCTTCCGAAGTGACCCACGCCGCCGGCAGCGCCGCGTCCACCGCTTTGATACAGTCGTCGAGGTTCGTGTAGCTGGCCCTTGCACGGGGTGTCGCGGCGCGCTGGAAGGTCTCGAGATCGTTGGACTCCTCCCACAAGACCCAGCCGCCGTCAGCCGAAGCGGCACCGGCGAGGACTAGCAGAGAGAGCGCGACGGGCAGAAGACAGGCGGAGGCGGCGCTGCCCTTCGGCGTCGAGCGGGTCTCGTCGGTCACGGCGTCTCTCGAGCATCTGCTGGCCGAATTTTCCGAGCAAGGTCCTCTTACTCGATGGCCGGTGTAGTATCCGCACGGGGGGCCGGATCATCGGAGCGCTAGCCTGGACTCGTGCGGTCATCGTCAGCGCCGGCGCAGCGGCGTGCCTGGCCGGGTGCATCACGGGCGCCCCCATCCCGCCGACCTACACGCAGGATGAGCTGAAGGCGATCTGCGAGCGCAACGGGTTCCGGTGGTACCCGGACGACCTGACGGGCGGCTTCTGCGAGCGCAGGTGAAGGCGCATCGTCCTCGCCCGAGGATGCTCCAACCGGACGGCAGTCGCAGTGATACACTCGTATCGCCTACCTCCGGGCGTTTGGGTGACGCGAGCCGACGTCCCGCCCTCTGGCATCTGGCGTGTGTCTCACGGTGCGGCCAGCGAGAAAAGAAATCATGACGACCTCCTTGCTTTCCACGGACCAGCTGCGGCAGCAGATACGCGTGCGGCTGGTGCAGGGTCGTCTCCCCACCGCGGGAGGCGTCTACAAGAGCCGCCGGGGCACGGGGCAGGCCTGCCTCGTATGCCGCCGGGCGATCGATCGCACCGACACGGAGTACGAGACCCCCGAGAGCGGCCGGGTCGTCCTGATCGCCCACGAGGCCTGCTACACGCTCTGGCGCGAGGAATCCCTGTCGTACCGGATCGAGGGCCGCCAGACCGACGGCCGACGATTCTGAGACCGCGGCCGGCCCCGGTCAGAGCCAGCCGGACTGGCGGCGACTCCTCGGTGACAGGCCGGTGAGCACGCCGCGGAGCGCGCGCCATGCCGCGCGGAAGCCTTCGCCCAGCGCGACCGCGTCGTGGGCAAGCAGCCGCGCCATCGCACCGGCGCCGCCGGACAGGGTGGACGCCCCCGCGTAGACGCCGGGCACCGGTGCCAGCGCGCGGCTCAATGTGACCGCCAGCTCGTCGGCTGAGCCGGGCCCGCACACCCAGAGGCTTCCCTGCGCCTCGCATCGGCGGGCGCCGAGCAGGCACCACCCGTCCTCGACCTGCCGCGCGGTGACGTCGAAGCGCTCGAGGGCGAACGGAAGCGCGCCTGGCCGGTGTAGGGATGTCTCGCCGGCGAGGCGATGGAAGGGTCGACCGCGGCCCGCGGGATCGTGCGCGAGGAACGCGTCGCCGACGATGACCGTCGACCCCACCTCGGCCACGACTTCGACCCGAGTGCGGACGCTGGCGGTGGGCAGGAGGATCAGCGGGTCGGGCAGGTACTCCACCAGCGAGCCGGCGGCGGCGCGGATCCGCACCTCGTGGCGCGCCTCGCCGCCGTGGGGCATCGGGTGGGCGACGGTGGCCCCCTGGGTCGCGATATGGGCCTCCGCGCCCGCGGCCACGTCGAGGGAGACGGCCAGGCGGTCCTCCTCGTAGAGGCCGCCGGAGCTCGACTGCACGATGGTGGTGAGCATCCCGCGGGGAGCGTGGTCCAGGTGAAAGGGCGCGGTGAGGAAGAACGGATAGGTCGAGAACCTCCGCGCGAGGAACGTGCGACCCGAGGGATCGCGCTCGAAGCGAAGCGCGAGCTGGGGCGCGACCGCCCCGACGGCCGAGCGCGGGTCGACCTCGGCCGGCCTCGGCCCCCTCACCGCAGAAGGTACCGGCGCGACAGGGGCACGGACGCGGCCGGCTCGCACGCGAGGAGCTCGCCGTCGGCGTAGACCTCGTGCGTGCCCGGGTCGACGACGATCCGGGGGCACGCGTCGTTGTGCAGCATGTCCCGCTTGCCGAGCGAGCGGGTGCTCACGATGGGCAGCATGCGACGGCGAAGGCCGATCCTCCGCGGGACGTCGGCCTGCAGCGCCAGGGCGCTCGCGAAGAACACCCCGAGACTTGACGGGGCGTCGCCGACCGCGCCCCACATCGGGCGCTGGATCACCGGCTCGGTGGGGAAGATGCACCCGCTGGCGTCGCCCATCACCGACCAGACCACGAAGCCGCTCTTGATCACCATGAGCGGCTTCACCCCGAAGAAGGCCGGGACCCACAGGACGAGATCGGCCATCTTGCCGGGCTCGATCGAGCCGACGTAGGGGTCGATGCCCAGGGCCCGCGCCGGGTTGATGGTGTACTTGGCGACGTAGCGCTTGATGCGCTCGTTGTCGGCGCGGGCCGTCCGCTCGGTGGGCAGCCGCCCCTTGCGGTCCTTCATGACGCTGGCGAGCCGCCAGCAGTTGGTGATGGTCTCGGTCACGCGCCCCATGCCCTGGGTGTCGGCGGCGAAGATCGAGATGGCGCCCAGGTCGTGCAGCAGGTCCTCCGCGGCCATCGTCTGCGGGCGCACCCGGCTCTCGGCGAAGGCCACGTCCTCGGGCAGCTGCCAGTTGAGGAAGTGGGCGTCCATCGTCATGGGCAAGCCCTCGTCGAGGGCGTTGCGCGTGAAGGGATTGGTGGGATTGGTCGACGAGGGCAGGCAGTGGGCCACCCCGGCGACGCGGATGATGTCGGGGGCGTGACCACCCCCCGCGCCCTCCACGTGGTACATGTGGATCGTGCGGCCGCCGATGGCCGCGATGGTGTCCTCGCAGTAGCCGGCCTCGTTGATGGTGTCGGTGTGTAGCTGCACCTGGAAGTCGTACCGGTCGGCGACGGTCAGGGCGCAGTCGATCGTGGCCGGCATGGCCCCGAAGTCCTCGTGCACCTTCACGCCGATGGCGCCTCCCGCCACGCTCTCCACGATGGCGGCCGGATCGTGGCCGCTGCCGCGCCCGAGGAAGCCGAAGTTGAGCGGATACTGCTCGGCGGCCCGCAGCATGGTGGCGAGGTTGGTGGGGCCGGCGCAGCTGATGTCGAAGTGGGGGCCCATGGTGCCGCCCACGATGGTGGTCAGCCCGCCGGCGAGCGCGTGCTCGCACTGCTGGGGGCACAGGAAGTGGGCGTGGGCCTCGACGCCTCCCGGCGTCACGATGAGCCGGTCCGCGTGCACG
>Ga0114129_10018032_pt1 | contig 10054 bp, 8 predicted proteins | sample RhiMetdeltSRZDD1_FD_80071 | JGI IMG/M metagenome (GOLD analysis project Ga0114129, IMG submission 80071) | Populus rhizosphere microbial communities from Tennessee, USA - Rhizosphere MetaG P. deltoides SRZDD1 (version 2) (version 2) | ecosystem: Host-associated > Plants > Roots > Rhizosphere >...
GCCCCGTGCCCTCCGCCCGTTGGCCTGTCGCAAACAGCACCGGGTTCCAGCATGGGTACCTGGTGCCGTCCGCCTGCACGCCTGTCGCCATCTCGATCGGCGGCGTCCACGCGCCGTTCACGCGGCGCGCCATCCAGACGCCCACGTCCGGCGCGCCCTCGCGCGTCCCGCCGAACCACGCCGCGACGAGGCCGTCGCGCGTCTCGACGATCGTGGACGCGTGCGCGCTGGCGAATGGCGCCGTTTCGAAGATGAATTCGGCTTCGATCACGCGCGTCTCCGCGAGGAGGACGATATCGCCGCAGGCCATCGCCAACAACGTGAATACCGCGACCGCGGTTTGCCAGCTCACCAGTCTCTCTTTCGCCACGCTTGAGCCACGAAGGCACGAAGCCACGAAGAAAACCCTAAATTTCTTCTTCGTGCCTTCGTGACTTCGTGGCGAAATTGGTGAATCCGCCTTATCTCGAATCGACTATCAGTAAGCCCAGCTCTTGACATCCGCACCCTGAGGGGCCGTCTTGATCATCCACCGCGCCATCGCCGGCATGTACCGCTGGTGCACCGTGCGGCTGCCGACGTTGTTCGGGTGCTCGGTATCGCCGGTGAAGCAGTGCTCGCGGCGCTCGCCGTAGACGATCTCGACGTCGGCCGGCGGATTCTTCGCGCGCTTGAAGAACTCCTCGGCCTGATAGACGGCGTTGTTCAAGTAGCCGTTGTCCATCGTGCCGCTCGTGAGGTGGATCTTGCCGCGGAGCTTCGGGCCGAGCGTCGCCCAGTCGCGCTCCATGATGTAGCGCAGATCGTAGTGGTCGCGCCAGTACTTCGCGACGTCGGGATCGATCGCGCCGGTCAGCTTGTCATACAGCGGCTTGTAATACCCATCGTCGCCGACCGGTCCGAACACCGACGCCCACGCGTCGTGCTGCCCCGCCGAGCGGCCGTGCGTGCCGATCGCGAGCTCCACGAGGTTGCGATCCTCGAACGTCGAGTAGAGATGATCGCGGTAGTCGCGGTAGCCGGGCTTGGGCGTCTTCTTCCACGGATTGTCTTCGTAGTAGTAGGCGGTGTGCTCGTCGTAGATGTTCACGGACCGATACGATCGGAAGTCGATCGGATCGGGACACAGCGCCCACGCGCCGTTGTAGGCGTCGGGATAGAACACCTGCACGCCGAGCGCCTCCCAGCCGCCGGTCGATCCGCCGACGAGCGCGCGCGCCCACGGCTCGCCGATGCCGCGGAACTGCTTCTCGACGTACGGAATCAGATCGTAGGTGATGGCGTCGCCGTACGGACCGTTGTTCGCCGAGTTCACCGCGTACGAATCGTCGAAGTACGGCGTCGGATGCTGGACGAGCAGGTGAATCATGCGGGGGAAGCCCGGTCCGTTCCAGTCCTTGTAGAACTGATACGCCGCCTGCTGCTGCTCCCGTTGCGATGCCGTCGCCTTCGGATCGGGCGGCTTGTCGCGCCAGGTGTCTCCCTCCATGCTGCTCGGAAAATGGCCGTGGTGCACGACGATCGGATAGCGCGCGTTCGGATGCGTGTCCCATCCCTGCGGCAGCAGCACGATCGCGCCGAGGTGCATCGGACGCCCCCAGAATTTCGTCAGCCGCTCGTTCGGGACCCTGAGGTACTTCACTTGCGGCGTGTCCTTCGGCGGCGTGATCGGCGGGACGACCTGATCCATCGAGATCTCGATCTCGCCGCGCGTCGCATCGAGACGCATCTTCACCGGCTTGCTGAAGAAGTTCCCCGGCTTGCGATCCCAGTGCTGCCCCTCGCCCTGATCCATCGGCATCTTGATCGCGTGGCCGTCGCCGCGATGGAACGTCTCGTAGCGATTGAGCAGCGCCTGGACCCAGTACTCGCCGGCGGGAACATCCTTGAGACTGCGCACCGGCCAGCCGAACACCGTGTCGTCGATGATGGCCGGTTGGCCGGGCCGCAGGGCGTCGACGTCAACGCCGAAGATCGGCCGCGTGCTGTTGGCGCGGTACTGATCGGTCTGCGTCCGCGGCTCCGTCCGGCCATCGTCCGAGATGAACAACAGCACGCGTCCGTCGATCGCGTCGGCGCTCCGCGCCGCCGGAAACGAGATCGCAAATCGGAGCGGGCCTGCGACGTTCGCGCGCAGCCCGAGCGCCGCCCATCCCGCGAACAGAAGGACGAGCGAGGATCCCGCGACGAGCAGAGAGCGGAGCATGTTTCGTATCCTCTATTTCAGACTTCAGATTTCAGATTTCAGAATTCGCGTTGACAATCTGCAATCTGAATTCTGAAATCTGAAATGGCTAGCTGCCGAACATTGTATTGAGGAGGTCGGCCAGCCGATAGCCTCCGATCGCAATCGCTTCCTTCGAGATGGCGAGCGCCCGGTTCTGGTAGTCGTTGCTCGGCAGGTGACCTCGCTGCAGCGTGATCGGGTACACGGAGCCCTTCGTCGTCGCAAATCCTTCGAGCGCCCAGGCCTCGAACTGCGCCGGGCGCAGCCTGGCGCTGACCTGCGTGAGCGGATGCTCCGACACGATCAGCCCGGCGACACGGTCGAGATACGCCGCGTCGCTCTCGTTCTGCACGCGCGGGACGCCGCGATCGACGATGCCGTCCCAATAGCCGTGGAGCCGCAACGGGTTCGGGCCGGCGCTCAGCAGGAACAGGTTGCCGCCCTGATCGCCGGTCTGCTCGCCTGGACTCGCGGTGACGCGCGCGCTCGTATGCAGCGGCTGGTGGATGTCGCCGGCGAGGTGGAGGATCCACGCGAGCAAGGTGGCGCGCACGTCGAGCGGCATGCCGCACGCCGGCAACGCGCACACCGTCATCGGCCGCAGTACGCCCAGGCGCTCGACGATGTTGAGCTCTGGCGTGCGCGGCTCGGTGAGATCTCTCGGACGATTCAGGCCTGTCGTCACGCCCGAGATGCCCTTCCAGAAGAAGTTGATGAAATGCCAGTTCGGTCGATTGAACCGCACGCACGGTCGTGGATCGTGCTCCTCTTTGGGACGGACGATGTCGGACCAGGTGGCGGCGCGCATGAAGAGCTCGCGCTGCCGCACGTCGAGCGGCCGCGCGTCGGTCGGGAACAGATCGAGCAGGCACGCATCCGCCGGCGCCGCCTGCAGGAGCGCGATCGCGTTCTGTTTGGTCGTGTCGGTGAGGTTGTCCCACGCGATACGCGCGACGAGCTGATGCCCGGTATCGTTCCACGCGGCCAGGCCCTGCGGAGCCAGCGCGACCATCACGACGATCGCGAGGATCAATCGTCTCTTCATGTGACTGTCCTTCGGAACCGTATCGTCGCCGTTTACGTCATTACGAATCAACCCTTCGCAGCCTCGAGGAGGCCCACATGCGCAGCATGGTCGCGGCGGTCATGGCGGCAACGGCGCTGGTTGGAGCGGCGGCGCTGGCAGCCACCCAGCAATCCCGCAGCAACGACACTCTCGAGCGGGCATTCGCCGCGAACGGCCGGATCAGGATGGACCTCTCAGCGGGCGAATACCGGATTCGCGGCACCGGCGACAACCGCATCCTCCTCCGCTGGAGCACGCGCTACCCCGAACAACTGGCGAAGGTCAGGGCGCGAGCGGACGTCCGCGACGCCGACGCGAAGGTCTTCCTCGACGGACCAACCAATCACTTCAAGGTCGAGATCGACGTCCCAAACCGGGCGGATCTTCACGTCCGCCTGACCGCCGGCGAGCTGCGGATCGATAACATCGAAGGCAACAAGGACGTCGAGCTTCACGCCGGCGATCTCAGGATCGACGTCGGCCGTCCGGAGGACTATCGGCACGTCGACGCGGGCGTGTGGGCGGGGGAAATCCACGCCGCGCCGTATGGCGTGTCGAAGGAGGGGTTGTTCCGCTCGTTCGACTGGAACGGCAAGGGACAGTACCGGCTGCACGCCCACCTCAAGGCCGGCGAGCTGCGGTTGAACGCGAAGTCGGCGACACCCGGCGAGAGCCGCTGATCGTCCTCAGAACCGCACGCCGGCGCCGAGAGCGAATCGGAAATCGTGGCTCGCGAAGCCATTCTCGTGCGCCGTGCGATCGCTGTCGAACACCGGCCCGGGATACTTCACGACGCGATCGCCGGCATCGAACCGCAGGAACGTTCGCCGAGTTGCGGCGACCTCCACGCCGCCGCCGAGGTCGAACGCGAACAACGTGCGCCCCGACGCCAACGTGCACGAAAGCGGGGGCGGAAAAATCAGGATGCAGGCGATCGGCTCGGGCGCCGCGCGAAACGTCATGAACCCAGGCCGCAGCTTGGCGAACGGCCGCACACGATCCAGCCGCGGACCGATCGTCGCGCCGAAGAAACCTTCTACGCGAGCCGCGCTGAAGGGGACGCCGTCGGGAAAATCGGATGGATAGCTGTTGATTTCGGCCTCCACCGAGATCGGTCCGGCGGCCCGCCATCCAAAGCGTCCACCAAAGCCCACGTCGGGCCGATCGAATTCGCTCGAACGAGCAGCGGTCACCTGGGCGCCCGCATCGAACGTCCCCATGGCAGGCTGCGCGAACACCGTCGATATCGAGCTCACTGCAAGAATCGTGGACAAGACGTATTTCACGTCACCATTCCCTTCGTCGGTTCTTCCGATTAAACCACGTTCACCGATCGCGCGGGTCGTCGAGCGGTTGACCCGAGCGGCACAACGGACAATCGTCCGGCGTCCACAGATTCAGCGCGCCGCGGCCCAGCGCTTCGACGGGAATGCCGAGCTGGTCGAAGTACGCCGCGCCCGTGTCTCCGAGGATCAACAACACGCCGACGACAACCGTCGACGCGCCCGCGTCCGCGAGCGACGCGATCGTCGCACGCACCGACGAGCCCGCGCTGATCACGTCGTCGACCACGGCCACGCGTTCGCCCCGAACGCGTGCGATCAACGCTGGCGGAAGCCGGTACCTCGCGCTGAACAGGCCTGAATCGGTCCGGGAGGCGTCTGGCTGCGTGAAATAGAAGCGCGATTCCAAGCGGCCCGCAAGCACTTGAGCAAGGAACGCCCCGCCAAGTAGCGGTCCGCAGACGGCGGTCACCGCGTGCGTGCGAATCCTCGCGGCGAGAGCCTCGACGAGCGGCGCGATCCTGTGGGGATCCACGAAGAGGGCGTCGAGCGTCAGCCAGCGATCCGTGTGGTAGCCGGACTCCATCACGAAATGGCCGGATCGCGCGGGCAGCGCAGCAACGATGTCGTCCGGCACCATGAAATGTAGTGTCCGCCTTCCCGACGGTCCACCCTCAATATGAATCGAAGATTTTCTGGATGTCGGAGGCTTTCTGCGTTCTGGTCAGCGCGAGCATCATCAGGATGCGGGCTTTCGTCGGCATCAGGTGCTTGACCGCGACGACCGGCGGCAGATCCGATTCGGCGTCGCCGGACGCGTCGCCCACCTGCTCGCCCGACGGAAACGTGGTGGCCACGACGACGCCTTTCTTGCGAAGCGCCTGGTAGTACTTGCCTTCCTCGGGAGCGAAGCCGGTCGTCGCGACGATCACCGCTTTCGCCTCCGCGTCGGCGACGCCCTGCGCGCCCGAGTACGAGTAGCTGATCCCGACGCGCGGCAGCGCTTCAATCGCGGTCACGTCGAAGTCCGCGGAGAGCGTGTGCTTTTTCGCCGGCTGGTAGAAAAATTCGACTCCGCCGGCCGTCACCACGCCCAGCGTCCCCATCTCCGTATCGTCGAAGCCGCCGCCGCGCGCATAGATCTTCGTCACGTCGCGCGCCGAGATGATGCGATCGTCCATCACGACGGTGACGCCTTTCCCGCGCGCTTCGGATGCCGCCGCCACGCGAATGGCCGACAGCAGGTTGATCCGTCCGTCGGGACTGATGCCGGTCGGCGGACGCTGCGCCCCGACGACGACCACCGGGCGATCAGACTTCACGGTGAGATAGAGAAAGAAGGCGGTCTCTTCGAGGCGCGCGGTGCCGTGCGTGACGACGATACCGGACAGATCGCGTCGTTCCTTCAGCAGGACGTTGATCCGCCGCGCGAGCCGCAGCCAGTGATCCGGCGTGATGCTGGGGCTCGGTACGTTGGAGAACTGCTCCGTCTCGACCTGAGCGTAGCGCTGCACGTTCGGGATCAACCCGACGATCTCGTTCACGCTTTTCTTGATCTCGTACGATCCGAGCGTCCCCGGCTCGCGCTGCTCGCCTGCGATCGTTCCACCAGTGGCGACGACGAGAACTTTCGGCGCGGCGGGCGCCGGCTGCGCGAGCGCGGAGGCCGCGAGCAGCGACGTTGCGAGTGCCAGCGCGGCTTGCCCTGAGCGTAGTCGAAGGGCGTGCCCCGAGCGTAGTCGAAAGGCGCGAACACGAACGGCGGCGAATCGAGTCATGGTATGGCACGATATCACCGTCCGAGGCCGCAGTGCAGACGAGCGCGCATTCCACAACACACACGCAGACGAACTCCGGCCGGCGGCGCGCGGAGCTGACGTTCAAGCACAACGCGTCACTCGGGCGACACGGCTGGCTGCGTCTCACGCCGGCGTACTCGGTTCGCGTGGTCGACGACATCCTCGCGAAGCATCCCCGCAGCGATCGCGTCGTCGATCCGTTCTCGGGAACTGGCACGACTGCGCTGTGCGCGGCGCAGCGCGGGCACGAGGCCGTGTCGTTCGACATCAATCCGTTCCTCGTCTGGTTCGGCAATCTGAAGCTCGCGATCTTCTCTCACGAGGAGCTCGACGAAGCACGAGACATGGGCGAGCAGGCCGTCCACTCTGCGCTCGCGAAGAGGAGCCGTGCGGCGGCGAGCCCGCCCCTCTCGAACATCGAACGCTGGTGGGACGGAGAGGATCTCAGTTTTCTGCGCCGGCTTTCGTGTGCGATTCAGTGTCTGCCGCGCGCGAGCGACCATGCGCGCGATCTCGTGCGCGTGGCGTTCTGCCGCTCGATGATCGGGTTGTCGAATGCGGCGTTCAACCATCAATCGATGTCGTTCAAGTCTCGCGACGGCCGGCGTCGCGGCCACGGCGGCGACTCCGATTGGCGCGTGCGCTGCGGCGCTCGATTTCGACGCGACCTGCAGACCGTGCTGGCCGGCGCCGCACGCAATCCGCTCGCGCGCGCGCGGGTGATCGAGGCGGACGCGCGCGCATTGCCGCGAGCCTTTCAGCGAGGCGCGGATCTCCTGATCACATCGCCGCCGTATCCGAATCGCATGTCGTACATCCGCGAGCTGCGGCCGTACATGTACTGGCTCGGTTTTTTGCGGGAGAAACGCGACGCGGGCGAGCTCGACTGGCGCGCCATCGGCGGCACGTGGGGGATCGCGACCAGTCGCGTCGGCGCGTGGCAACGGCGCGCCGACACCTTCTTTCCCGACTACACGCCGGCGATCCTCGGGAAGATCCGCGAGGCCGACGCCGCGTCGGGCGACGTGCTGTCACGCTACGTCGGCAAGTACTTCGAGGACATCTGGTCGCATCTTCGCAGCGCGCTCGCGATCGTGCGGCGCGGCGCCAGCCTCCACTACATCGTCGGCAACTCGAAGTTCTACGACGTGGTGGTTCCGACCGAACTGATCTACCGCGACATGCTGCTCGAGGCGGGCGCGTCGCGCGTCGACGTCGTTCCACTGCGGAAGCGCAATTCGAAGAAGGAGCTGATCGAGTTCGACGTGATCGCCGTGCGGTAATGCTGGCGCACTTCGCCGTGCGGAGTCATACTGGCGGACCTTGCACTGCGGTTCAAGGTTTTCGTGCTCGCGGGTGGCGCCGGGCGGAGCCGCCGCGCCCGCCGCGCAGGCCCGGCTCCCGTGACCAGTGCTTTTCGGGCCGAGGACGGGTGGGGCTGCCCGGCGACAGGACCCGCGAGCCCTCCAACGTGGTCTGAGAACATCTATGTTGCCAAACGCGTACGGATCTCCCGTCAGCTTGGACGACGCAAAGAAGGCGGCGGCCGCGGCGCTCGCCGAAGCGGGCAAGAACAGTTGGGCGATGGCGGTCGCCATTGTCGACACCGGCGCCAATCTCGTGTACTTCGAAAAGATGGACGGGACGCAGACGGGAAGCGTCGCCGTGGCGATCGCGAAGGCACGATCGGCGGCGCTGTTCAAGCGGTCGACGAAGACGTTCCAGGACACGCTCGCCGCAGGCGGCGAGGGCCTCCGCGTGCTCCGGCTCGAGAACGCCGTGCCGGTCGAAGGCGGTATTCCGCTGGCTGTCGACGGCAAGATCGTCGGCGCGATCGGCCTCTCGGGCGGGACGAGCCAGCAGGATGGCGTCTGCGCGCAGGCGGGTGCGAACGCGTTGACGTAGCGAGCCGCCGTCAGCTTCCAGGGCGGTACTTGCGCTCCGTGTGGGCGTCCACCTGTTGGCGGTAGAAGTACACCTCTCTGAGATCCCCGGTGCTGTAGCGCGCCGCCTGATCGTTGAAGTGCGGCGACTTCGGATCGCCGCTCTGGCCGCCGGCCGTCACCGCCTTCGCCTGCACGCGATCGCCGAACTCGACGACCGCGACGAAGCTGTTGCCGGTCGTGCCGTACCACTTCTTGGTCCCCTTCTGCGCCCGCGCGCCGAACGACGCGAGCGATCCCCACCGCGACGACGTGAAGCCGACGGGAATACTCGGTCCCGCGTCGTTGAACGGATGCACGAGGTCGCCCGTCAGCCGCTGGAAGCGGTTGATGTCGCCCCACGGCGTCTTCCAGCTGCCGAAATCGCTCGCGAGCTTGTCGGACGCCGACGCGAGCGCCTGCAGCAACTGCTCCGCCGGCGCTTTCGTGGCGACGTAATCGTCCGCCGACACGCCGGCCCTCCGCGCATCGCCCGCCACACGCAGACCGATGTCCTCGCCCCAGAACACGGCGAGCGATGTCGGCACCGACGAGACGGACCATCGGAGATCCCAACCGCGCAGCGCCGCGATCTGATCCGCGACCTTCGCTTTGAGTGGACTCCCGGCGGGAGTCCGATCGAACGCCTTGATCAACGCTGGGATCTTGTCCTCGAACGCCGGCAGATAGCTGTCGTACGCCGCCTCGATCAGCGAGTCGAGCGTAAAGTCCTTCTTGTTCTCGAGGACCTTGATCGCGTGGATGCCCCGCGCGTTCTCGCCGTTGCGCTCGACATACACGGGAAAATCCGATTTCTTCGGGCTGTTCGGACCGGCCGCCGTCCACGGCCAGTTGTTCGTGTTGTAGAGCCACCCGGTGGGCGGGTTCAGGAGGCCCGGCGTTTGGTCGATCGACAACACGCCGTTCCACTCGGTGGCAGGATCGCTGCCGTCCACCGGCTTCGTCCAGTCGAACTTCGGATCGCGCCGCGGGATGAAATTGGAATGGAAGTACGCGATGTTGCCGTCGGCGTCGGCGAAGATCGTGTTGTTCGACGAGTTCGTGTGCAGCTCCATCGTCTCGCGGAACGCCTTGTAGCCGTTCGCCTTGGTGCGCGAGTACGACTGCGTGAGCGCCTTGACCGGCTCCTGCATCAACCGCACGCTCACCCACTTGCCGTTCTCGGCGCGCACGATCGGGCCGCGATGCGTGCGATAGACCGTGAACTCCTTCTTCGCCATTCCGCCGCTGGTCTTGTAGGGCACGACGATCGTGGACGCTTTCAGCGGACGCTCTTCCGACCCCACCCTGTAGGCGAAGCCGTCGCCTGTCTTCGCCACCGTTTCGAGATACTCGTCGATGTTGTCGACGCCGCTCGACGTGTGCATCCATCCGGCGCGCTCGTTGAACCCCTGGTAGATGAAGAACTGTCCCCACGTGATCGCGCCGTACGCGTTCAACCCTTCGTCGCTGACCATCTGCGCTTCGGCGCGGAAGAAGAACGAGGTGTGCGGATTGATCAAGAGGAGCGCGTGGCGCGATGCGGTGTTCGATGGCCCGATCGCGATGCCGTTCGATCCCGACGGCTCGACGTAGCGTGAGTCCACGGGCGCCTGCGCCACGGTCTTCGCGCCGTCCTTGCCGTAAAACTCCTCGAGCCGCGCGAGATTGACCCGCTCGATGTCGCCGCCGATGCTCCCTTCCGTGAACGTGAGCGCCATCCACGGCTCGAATCGGCGGATCACTCTCGGCTTCAC
>Ga0114129_10018033_pt1 | contig 10053 bp, 6 predicted proteins | sample RhiMetdeltSRZDD1_FD_80071 | JGI IMG/M metagenome (GOLD analysis project Ga0114129, IMG submission 80071) | Populus rhizosphere microbial communities from Tennessee, USA - Rhizosphere MetaG P. deltoides SRZDD1 (version 2) (version 2) | ecosystem: Host-associated > Plants > Roots > Rhizosphere >...
CTTTCCGTGGAGGACCTCCTCTACAAAAATCCGAGGCTGCGCCTCGGATTTGCGAGGCATAGCCTCGCACCGAAAAGAAATAGTCCAACGGAAAGGCAAAGCCTTTCCGCAAGAGCTGGCGGCAGAGCCGCGTGGCTTCGTCCCCCGTCACTTTGGTTGTGGCCTTGAGGCCACTGTGGGCGCGTGGTCGTGGACGGCTTTGCTTTGGTTGCGACTTCGACCTTCGACCTTCGACCTTCGACCTTTGTCAGCCAATGACCCAATCACCATTGACCGATGACCATTGACGGAGTATCTTTCGTTGATTCCCATCCAATGAAAGGATAAATCCCAGGCGCCATGTCGCATATTCATCGAAGGCACTGGATCCGGGCGGGGTTGATCAGCCTCGCCAATTTCGTGATTGGAAACCCGCTGTCGCGGGAGGCGCAGGCGGAGACTCGCCGCGAGATTTTCGACGCGCATCTGCACATTCCCAGCGACAACGGAGAGAATTTCCAGTGGAACCTGGTCACCCGCAGCATGCCCGAGTTTGTCGCCTACCTGGACAAATGCGGCGTGCGGCGCGGCGTGATCTCATCATCCTGGAGCAACAAGGCGCAAACTCCCGAAGACTACCGCCAGGGCAACCGCGAGGTCGCCAAATATGTTGACCGCTATAAGGGGCGTTTTCGCGGAAGCTGCGTGATTACGCCTTTTCGTGTCGATGAGGCTCTGCGCGAGATCGAGACCTGCCATAAGCAATACGGCTTTGTCTGGTTGGGCGAGTTTTGCAATTACATGACCGGCTACAAGTACGACACGCCGGAGTGGGCTGAGGTGATGAACCTTGCCACCCGGCTGAACCTGGTAATGCAGATCCACACCAATACGCGCGAGATGCAATACCTGGCGGAAAACTTCCCGCAGACCACCATCGTGTTCCCGCACCTGGGCGGGAGCAAAGATGACATTTTTGCCCGAATCGACATCATCGCCAAACACAAGAACGCGCATATCGACCTTTCCGGCTCGGGCATCGAGCGGGTGGGGATTCTGGAGAAGGCAGTCAAGGAAATCGGGGCCGATCGAGTGTTGTATGGTTCCGACTTCACGATCAACGAGCCGTCAGCGGTTATCGTCAGGGTAAAGAATGCCTTCCTTACGCCCGATGACCGCGAGAAAATCCTGTTTCGAAACGTTCAGCGCCTGCTGTCGCAGGCCGGCCGCCGCTCCTGAGAAGCGATGCAGCTCCGGCAAGGAATTAATCGGGCGCGGATTCGAGAGCGACGTTGATCTTGCCGCCGCGATAGATGTGAGCGGCTCTGTCCCATTACTGACGAACGGCGCCTGCGTCCGTGGAACTTTTGCTTCGCCCGACGATTCAAGAGGGCTATGATTTTCTCCGGCGGCGCACACGCGAAACCCCGGGAACAGCATTTCGAACAAACCGCGCTGCAGGATGACGGGTGGCAGATGCAATGCTTTCAAGCGCACAATCGCAGACAATTCCTGATCGGTGCCGCAAGCCTGGCGTCTTCCTGCGGCGCATTCATCTCTTCGGGCTTCAGCCAGGAAAAGAAAGGAACGCGCCTCATCCTGCTTGGCACGAAGGGCGGGCCGCGTGTGGGCGGCGAAGGCCGCAAAAATTCTTCGACGCTGCTTCTCATCAACGGCATTCCGTACGTGGTGGACTGCGGCTATGGCACCTCGCAGCAGCTAATCGCCGCAGGTGTGCCGCTTAACACGCTGCGCTACATCTTCGTTACTCATCATCACTCCGATCACAACCTGGAATACGGAGCCCTTTTCTACAACGGCTGGGCCGCGGGGCTCGCTGCCCGCGTTGACGCGTATGGCCCGACTGGATTGGAGGAAATGACCCGGGCCTTCTTCAAATACATGAACTTCGACATCGACACCCGGATCGTGGACGAGGGCAGGCCCGATCTGCGCAAATTCATTTTTGCCCATGATTTCGGAACACCGGGCCTCGTGATGCTCAACCACGACGTGAAGGTAAGCGCCGCTCTGGTGCGCCATCCACCAATCAAGCAGGCTTATGCGTTTCGATTCGATGCGAAAGACCGTTCCGTGGTGATCTCCGGTGATACGGCCTATGTGCCGGAACTCGCTGATTTCGCCAAAGGCGCCGACGTGCTCGTGCACGAAGTGATGTATCTGCCGGGCGTCGAATCTCTGATTAAGCGCGTGCCAAATGCCGCCAGGTTGCGCGATCATCTGCGTGCCGCCCACACCGTTCCTGAAGACGTCGGCAGGATCGCCGCCCGGGCTCGGGTCAAGACTCTGGTGCTTTCGCACTTTGTTCCCGGAGACGATCCTTCAATCACTGACGAGCAGTGGGCGGAGGGCGCGCGCAGGCACTTCAGCGGCCGAATCATCGTCGGCAAAGATTTGATGGAAATCTAGAAGCGTGTGAGATTCTGAAATAGACGTCGATTGAGACGATTTCACCGCAGGGAACACGAAGGACTCGGAGAGACATGAAGCCGAAAATTGTCGTTGGACTGGCGATTGCCGTATTTGTCGTTGCAATTTTGCAGAAGTCGCCAGCAGCTTTCCTGTCACACTCACAGACTGATTTTGCCTGGGGTCTGAGCGCGGGACTCGCAATCGGTGCGGCAGTCGCATGGTGGGCAGGGCGGTAGGCCGGGCATAATTAGAAATGATGGGCAGGCCATTCGTGCTCTTTTCGCGACCGGGCAGCGGGCCGCTGCCGCGGGAGTTCCGCTGCTGCTGACTCTGATCGCGCCGGCAAATGAGCGATGCAATTCAAGACGGAACCGCCAGGAACGCGAGAGCGCCGTGCCGCTAATGCGATCCGATCGAAGGAGAAAATATGAAAAGAGTAATCACCGCTTTCTTGTTGCAGGCAGCATTACTCGTCATTTCGCCTGCGCCGAATACGCTGGCGCAAAACGGCGATAACAACCATCAACCCCCAATGGCCCGGAAAGTACCGAAGGTTACCGAGATTCACGGCTACAAACTGGAGGACAATTACTTCTGGCTTCGTGACAAGAAAAACCCCGAAGTCATCAAGTATCTTGAAGAAGAAAACGCCTACGCCGACGCGGTGATGAAGCCCACCCAGGCACTGCAGGAGGCCCTCTATAAAGAGATGCTCGGGCACATCAAGCAGACCGACCTGAGCGTGCCGTCGCGCATCGGCGAGTATTACTACTATTCACGCACCGAAGAGGGCAAGCAGTATCCGTACATGTGCCGCAAGAAGGGGAGTATGGATGGTCAGGAAGAAGTCCTGCTCAACCTGAACAAGCTGGCCGAGGGCCACAGCTTCCTGGGCCTCGGAGTATACCGCGCCAGCGACGACGGCAACCTGCTGGCCTATTCAATCGATACCACCGGCTACCGCCAATACAGGCTTAACGTCAAAGACCTGCGCACGGGTGAGACGCTGGCGGAGAATATCGAGCGCGTGGACTCGATGGTGTGGGCCAATGACAACAAGACGCTCTTCTACACGACCGAAGATCCCGTCTCTAAGCGCTCGGATAAGTTCTGGCGCCATGAAGTGGGCAGCGATAAGAGCAATTTGCTCTACGAGGAGCCGAACGAACTGTTCGACGTCGGCGCGAGCCGGACACTCGACAAGAAGATGATCCTGCTTGGTTCGTTCGCCAAGACTTCAAGGGAATTTCGATATTTACCCGCCGACAATCCCACCGGTGAATTCAAAGTCATCCTGCCTCGTCAGGACGGCCACGAATACGACATCGATCACTACAAGGGCCTCTTCTACATAACAACCAACAGGGACGCGAAGAATTTCCGCGTCGTCACCGCGCCTGTCGCTGACCCTTCCGAAAAGAATTGGAAGCCTTTCATCGCTCACAACCCAAAGGTAAAGATCGACGGATTAACTACTTTCGCCAATCACTTCGTTATCTCGGAGAAGGAAGGGGGTCTGAATTACCTGCGCGTAATCGACATGAAGACGAAGCAGTCGCATCGGATCCCAACTGAGGAACCCGATTACGCGCTTTCGATGGGAACCAATCCCGAATACAACACCACAACCGTGCGCTACAACTACCAATCGATGGTTACACCGTCGTCGATCTATGACTACGAGATGAATACGCGCCGTCCCACTCTGCTTAAGCGGCAGGAGGTGCTCGGGGGCTACGATCCTGGCCGCTACCAGGCCACGCGCATATGGTCGGTCTCGCGTGACGGCGTGAAGGTGCCGATTTCGCTGGTTCATAAGAAGGGCATCAAGCTCGACGGCACGGCGCCGATGCTGCTTTATGCGTACGGCTCGTACGGCGCCTCGCAGCCCCCGACATTTTCGTCGAACCGCCTGGTCCTGCTCGACAGGGGCGTGATTTATGCGCTGGCCCACATCCGCGGAGGCGGTGAGCTGGGCGAGGAATGGCGCGAGCAAGGGCGAATGATGAAGAAGTTGAATACGTTTTATGATTTCATCGACTGCGCGGATTACCTGGTGAAAAACAAGTACACTTCACCGGACCGCCTGGTGATTCAAGGCGGCAGCGCGGGAGGGTTGCTGATGGGCGCCGTGACGAATATGCGTCCGGATTTGTTCAAGGCCGTGGTGGCTCAGGTGCCCTTCGTCGATGTGATGAACACCATGCTGGACGCGTCGCTGCCGTTGACGACGAGCGAATACATCGAATGGGGTAACCCAAAAGAAAAGGCGGCCTTCGACTATATGATCAAGTACTCGCCTTATGACAATGTCGCGGCACGGAATTACCCCGCGATGCTGGTGCGCATTTCGCTCAACGACAGCCAGGTTCCATATTGGGAAGGCGCCAAGTTTGTAGCCAAATTGCGCGCCATGAAAACGGACCGTAATCCCCTGCTGCTCAAGGTGAATATGGGCGCAGGCCATGGCGGCTCATCGGGCCGCTACGATGCCCTGCGCGAAACGGCTTCGACTTATGCATTTGTGCTTTGGCAAATGGGAATCATGCAGTAGGAATGAAAGGAGAATTTCGATATGCCACTCAGCCAGGCGCTCATCGACGATTTCAAGAACGAGGCTTCAAATACACGCAAGGTTCTGGAAGCGGTTCCAGAAGACAGGTTTGATTGGAAGCCGCACGAGAAGTCCATGCCTCTCTTAAGGCTTGCCAGTCACATCGCGGAGCTCCCCAGCCTGGTTCCGGCGATAATTGCTGAAAGCGAACTCGACTTTGCGTCGCCCGCATGGGCGGCGTACAAGCCTTCGACTCCGAAAACCCGGGCGGATATCCTGAGACTTTTCGAGCAGCACGTCAGCGGCTTCGAAAAGGCGGTGGCGGCCAAGGATGACGATTTCCTTTCAGCCGGCTGGCGGCTGAAGTATGGCGAGACAGTGCTGATGTCGGCGCCGCGGCATGGCGCGATACGCTCGGTGGCGATTCACCATGTGATTCACCATCGCGGGCAGTTGACCGTATACCTTCGGCTGCTCGGCGTGCCGGTGCCTCCGACCTATGGACCCACGGCGGACAGCCCCGGCCGCTGAACGGATCATTCACAAACTGAAAGAATTGGCCGCTGATCTGCACGCGTTAACACGGATTAATATCGGGGTCGATGAGAAGGAGATCCGCCATGGAGCTGAAGAGACGATTTTCCAACGCAATTAGTCGAAGGGATTTCGCACGCAGTGTGGCACTGGGAGGCCCCGCGGCGTTCCTTGCCACTCCGGCACTCGCCTGGCGCAGGCCGGATCCATTGCCTGCGACTCCGGCATCTCCGGACGAGCGCTTCTGGGACTCGGTCCGAAAGCAATTTGTGATGCCGGCAGACCTGGCCATGATGAATGCCGCCAACCTGTGCCCTTCTTCGAGTCCGGTGCTCGAAACAATGTACAGCAACACGCGGGATATCGATCGTGACGCCTCTTTTAACAACCGTGTCAAGATGGCCGAAGGAAAGGAGAACACCAGAAAACTGCTCGCGGAATTTCTGCGCGTGACCCCCGAGGAGATTGTTATTACGCGCAACACCAGTGAATCGAACAACCTGGTGTCCAGCGGCGTAGATCTGAAATCCGGCGACGAAGTAGTTCTTTTTTCCGACAACCATCCGAGTAATTACATTGCCTGGAAGGAGAAAGCCAAAAGGTTCGGTTTCACGATTCAAGTGGTCGACCAGGTGAATCCGCACCCCGGCGGCGATTACTACGTTGAAGCCTTCACGCGCCGGCTCAACGCCCGCACAAAGCTGCTGGCTTTCACCCACCTGACCAGCACTGTGGGCGATCTGCTTCCCGCCGAGGAACTTTGCCGCATCGCGCGTGAACGCGGCATCCTGACCCTGATCGACGGGGCGCAATCATTTGGCCTCCTGGAGGTCGACCTTGGCCGGATTCAGCCTGACTTCTACAGCGGCAGCGCTCACAAGTGGCCTTGCGGCCCGAAAGAAACCGGCGTGCTTTACATCCATAAGAGCGCCCAGTCGAAAATCTGGCCCAGTATTTACAGCGCATATCCGGGCGCGATCGGCATTTCCAAAACTTTTGAAGCGTTCGGCCAGCGTGACGAACCTGCCATCATTGCCTTCGGTGAAGCCCTGAAATTCCAGACGAAGATCGGCCGGAAGGCGATCGAGAAGCGGGCACGCGAATTGACCCAGGCACTGATCGAAGGATTGAAGAAGATTGATGGCGTAAAGTTGTGGACGCACCCCGATCCCCGGCGCTCGGCAGCGGTGGTAAGCTTCCAGCCGGGCGGGCTGAATATTAAGAAGCTCTCGGATGCGCTTTACGAAAGAGATCGCATCGCGGGGGCCCCAAGGCTGGGAGAGGATCGGCCCGGCCTGCGATTCTCGCCCCATTTTTACAATTCGCACAAAGAGGTCGAGAGAGTGCTGGCTGCCATCAAGCGTTATATGGCCGCGGGCGCATGATGCGCAAAGCCTCAAGGCGGAACCGCCAAGGACGCGAAGAGCGCTAAGACGGTAAGGGCTCCAACACGATTCACTTCCTGCAATTGGTTCAACGTCCAGGCCGAAGCCTGACTGCGAAATTCCGCATCCGCCGCGATGCCGCTGAGCTTAAGTTAATACTCATGGCGTTCTTTGCGTTCTTGGCGGTTCAATCTTCCGCGCGCGGGCCCATCATCGTGTTTGGCACAGGCCGGACGTTCCAGATCTCCCGCGCGTATTCCTGTATAGTCCGGTCACTGGAAAATCTGCCGATGTTGGCCACGTTCAGAATGGATTTTCGCGTCCACGCTTCCTGGTCTCGAAAGGCCAGGCTGACGTCGTTTTGACGAAGGACATAGGCCTCAAAATCGGCCAGCAGAAAGTATTCGTCGCGCTGAAGCAGCGACTCGACGATCGGCAGGAACAAGCCCCGATTGTCGGGCGAAAATTGACCCCCCGCCACCGCGTCGATGGCGTTCTTCAATTCCGAACAACGCTCATAATAAAATCGCGGGTCGTACCCCTGGCGCTTCATTTCCGCAATCTCGGAAGCCGTCAGGCCGAAGATGAAAATATTATCGTCTCCGACCTCTTCCCGTATCTCGATGTTCGCGCCGTCCAGCGTCCCGATTGTAAGCGCGCCATTCAGAGCAAACTTCATGTTGCCGGTCCCTGATGCCTCTGTGCCTGCCGTGGAAATCTGTTCGGACAGATCGGCGGCAGGCATGATCCGTTCCGCCATCGAAACCCCATAGTTGGCAAGAAAACAGACTTTAAGCTTCGCCGCCGCATCCGCGTCGCCGTTCACAACGCCGGCAACCGAATTGATCAGTTTCAGAATCAACTTGGCCATGAAATACCCGGGAGCGGCCTTTCCGGCGAAAATCACCGTCCGCGGCGCGAAGTTTCGGCCGGGGCTGCCTTTGATTCTCTGGTAAAGAGAGATCACATGCAGGCAGTTGAGCAGTTGTCTTTTGTATTCATGCAGCCGCTTTACCTGGCAATCAAACATTGAAGCCGCGTCTACTTGAATGCCAGTCTCACGCTGAATGAACCGAGCCAGGCGCTGCTTGTTCTCGAGCTTGACGACGCGCCAGGCGCGGCAAAAATCAGGATCTTCCGACCACTCAACCAGCCTCTTCAACTGGCGGAGGTCCTTAACCCAGCCGTCTCCAATCCGGCTGGAAATCAAGCCGGCCAGCCCGCCATTACACTTCAGCAGCCATCGGCGCTGCGTTATTCCATTTGTCTTGTTATTGAAGCGCTCCGGAAAAAGCTCAAAGAAATCCTTTAGCACCTTGCTTTTCAAAAGCTCGGTATGAAGCGCGGCGACGCCGTTGGTTGAATGACTGCCGACGACGGCCAGGTGTGCCATCCGCACTCGTTTCTCCTCGCCCTCTTCGATCAGCGACATGCGCTGCAGCCGGGCAACGTCGCCTGGATATCGGTCCGCTACCTGCTTCAGGAAACGTTGATTGATCTCGTAAACGATCTGAAGGTGACGCGGCAGGACGGAGCCAAAAAGACTGACGGGCCACTTCTCCAGAGCTTCCGGCAAAATTGTATGGTTGGTGTAGCCGAAGGTCCGGACGGTGATATCCCACGCCTGGTCCCAATCGACGCGTTCGGAGTCCACCAGGATCCGCATTAGCTCCGGGACAGCCACCGAGGGATGCGTGTCATTGAGCTGGATGGCCACTTTCTCGGGAAACAGATTGAGATCCTGGTGGGATTTTTTGAAGCGACGGATCACGTCCTGCAAGGTCGCGGACACGAAAAAATATTCCTGCTTCAGCCGCAGCTCCTGGCCCACGAAAAATCTGTCGTTCGGGTAGAGGACTTTTGAAATTGTTTCGCTTTGCCGCTTGTCCTCGACAGCCTTGATGTAGTCCCCCTGATTGAAGTAATTCAAATCGAATTCGCGCGTTGACTTTGCCGCCCAGAGCCGCATGTAATTGACCGTATCGTTGCGGAAGCCTGGAATCGGAGTGTCATACGCCATTGCCATCACGTTCTGCGTATCCAGCCACTCGTTTTGCAGAATCCCGGATTCATCCAGATACTGATTGACCCGGCCATAGAATCGGACGTTGTACAAGTACTCGGGCCTCGGAACCTCCCAGGGATTTTCATAGCGCAGCCAGTTATCCGGGCTTTCGACCTGATAGCCATCCACGATGCGCTGAAAGAAAATTCCGTACTCATAGCGCAGGCCGTATCCATAAGCCGGCAGTTCCTGCGTCGCCATCGAATCCAGGAAGCAGGCCGCCAGGCGCCCCAGTCCTCCATTCCCCAGACCGGCATCCCACTCCATTTCGGCCAGTTCCTCGAGATTGAAGCCCAGCTCGTTCATGGCGCTTCCGGCTTCATCCATCAGCCCCATGTTGACCAGGCTGTTCCCCAGGGTGCGGCCCATCAAAAACTCCAGCGACAGATAGTAGATGCGCTTGGCATCATGTTCGTAATAGCTCTGCTGCGTGGCGATCCAGCGCTCCACCAGTCGATCGCGTATCGTGAGGGAAAGGCTCTTATAAAGATCGTGCCTGGTAGCGGTGTACTTCCCTTTTGCCAGCGTGCATTCGAGATGATTGACAAAGGATCGCTCCAGAGATTCGGCATCTGATGCCAGCACTGTGCTGATCAGCCTCTCGAATTTTTTTCTCGTTTCCATCGCTTCTGTCCCTTTCACCGACAATCGCAAATCGCCGATCGGCGAATCGAGGTACTGCTTCACTTTCGCCTTACTTCTTGTTATAAAGTACTTTTGTGGGCAGAGTGGGAGGGCTGTCACGCTCCGGCGGCGGAGCATCCGCACATTTTGATTGTACAGCAACGCTGCTTCTAAACCCCCACAACTCTCCGCGCGCCGAGTTGTGCTAGCATTTGAGTTCAGCCTGAGATGTCGACGGAAACATTGAATTTTAAAGGGATTGTCAGGGAAGGGTCCCGCGAGGCGGCGCTGCTCGCCCTGCTGGATCCGCAGCGGCTTCCCCGACATATCGCCGTCATCATGGATGGAAACGGACGCTGGGCGGGACAGCGACATCTGCCCCGAGTGTCCGGTCACAAAGCGGGAATCGATTCGGTGCGCGAGATTGTGGAGACTTCGGCGCGGCTCGGAATCGAGGCTTTGACTCTCTATGCATTCTC
>Ga0114129_10018034_pt1 | contig 10053 bp, 8 predicted proteins | sample RhiMetdeltSRZDD1_FD_80071 | JGI IMG/M metagenome (GOLD analysis project Ga0114129, IMG submission 80071) | Populus rhizosphere microbial communities from Tennessee, USA - Rhizosphere MetaG P. deltoides SRZDD1 (version 2) (version 2) | ecosystem: Host-associated > Plants > Roots > Rhizosphere >...
CAGTGACTGGGGCGAAGTCGTAACAAGGTAGCCGTAGGGGAACCTGCGGCTGGATCACCTCCTTAACGGAGCTGGCGAGTAGGCGCGGCCCAACCGCCCCGCTGAAAACCGCTCACGTGTCGCGCCATCCACGAGTCACACTCGATTGTTGATCAAAAAAAGCCCCGGTGCTCGAATTCGAGCACCGGGGCTTTTTCTTGAGTCCGAAGTCGCGCGTGCAAAGCCGACTACTTCTCGTGGAACCTGAACACCACCTCGCCCATTTCGATACGGTCACCTTCATCCAGGATGACCGACGCCGCGCTGCTGTCGTCCGAAGCAAGCGGGCGACCGTTCACCACCACAGGGTTCGTGGCCGACAGGTTCTCGAGGCGCCATCGAGCGGCGTTAGGCGGCCCGCCCGCCGACCGACCGTCCTCACCGGGTGAGACGCGCCCGTTCACCTCGAGCGTCATGCGCGCGTGCGACCGACTGACGGTGGGCTCGCGCAGCTGCACGTGTCGGTACGGTGCACCTTCCGCTCGACCAAACGTCACTCGGGTTCCATCGGGACCCGGCGTCCGGACGAATCGGATCTCCTGCCCGGCATCGCGGCCCGCGATGACTTCCAGTCGTCCTGGCAGAAACTGCAACGTCCCATCCGCAGGCCGCCAGAAGCGAACGGATGCGCCGTCGACCGCGGCTCCGACGACCATGTCGTTAGGCCGCGCCGTGCCCGCCAGCGGGGGGCTGGACGCACCGTACGGCGAGTGCTCACCGTGAGCGCTGGGCACGGCGGGAGTCGCGGGCGGCGCGTACGATCGCGCGCGACTCGCGGCGACGTCCGCAACCGGCGGCGACCAGACGGGCGTCTGTGCGTTCGTTCGGTCGAAGGATGATGCAGGCGGCGGGCGCAGGAGACCATCAGGGCGAGGGGGACTCGCTACCCCTCGACCGGCCGAAAACGGAATCAGTGGCAGCGGTGCCTGGAGCGCACGCGCGCGGCGGCGTCGACGAATCATCGCCACAAGGGTCGCGACGGCGACGATCAGCAGGATCGCCGCGCCGGATGCCATCACGACGGTTCGGTATTCCTCCACCCGGAATCGAATATTGGAGAGGTGACTGTACTGCCCGGCGTCGACGCCGTCGACGAGATGAGGCCAAGCGAAGCGCGTGCCCATTGCACACACGCACACGGTGCGTCGCTGGCAACGGCCCCGTCCACACCAATAAAAGCTAGACGGGGTCATCCAGGCCGCCAGGTGGTCTACACCGGGCGAAGCTCGTGCCAGAGCCGATTCAAGGCTGCGATCGCGGAAGCGGAATGCGACCAGACACGCGAACGGCGACCCCCCGTTGCGTCGGTACCACATCGGGCGGGTAGAGCTGCAGCGAGCCGACCCGCGCGGCCGCCGGACGCACGTTGGTGTTTGCCGGTGTTTCACGCGATCGCCGCGCATAACGAGCAGCCTCGAACGCAGCGCCGATCGTGAGCGTCGTGAAAACCGCGAGACCGGCTGCGTAATACGGGTGCTTCGTCACGCTGATCGTATCCTTGTACGTCGGCTGGGGGAATCCGGGAGGGAAGGGAAACTCCCGAATCTGCTGCTCCTCCTTCGACGAAAACGCCAAGGCCAATGAGGTTCCGGCAAGAGCGGCGATCCCCACACCGAGCCACGGACGCGATGTGTAGACCTGTCCGAGGCCTGGTAACACCAACCCCGTGACCAGGGCTGTGCTGGTGCTCCACGTCGGCCGCCGCAGCGCTTCGACCTGCGCGCGCACCTGCGCCTGATCCTCGGCGCCGGGGCGCAGCGCCAGATACTGCTCAAAGTCGCGGACTGCCGGGTCGCGTTCGTCGAGCGCGCTCAATGCGAGGCCGCGGTCGTAGTACGCCTCTGCGGCTCGCGGCAGCGACTGAATCACGCGTCCGAACGCGTCTGCGGCCTCGCGCCAGCGACGTTGGTCCAGGTGCCCTACACCCGTGCGAAACGCCGTCCCGACCGGATCGCTCGCGGCCGAGCCGGTCGGCGGTGCCGCCAGCGCGGCGATTCGTGTTCGAACGTCGGGCGCATCGCTCGCCTGCGGCGTCAGGGCGAGGAATCGGCAATACTCGCGAATGGCGTTAGGCTTTTCACCCAGCTCCTCGTATGCGCGGCCGAGCTGATAGGCGATTCGCTCATCGCCAGGGCTCAGTCGGGCGGCATCGACGAATACGTCGCGTGCCTGCCGGTGATCCCCGACGATCGCGGCTTCATGACCGAGTGCCATGAGCCGCCTAACGTCGGGAGAGTCGTTACGCGACGGCGCGGCGCCGGGCGTGGGCGCGGGGCAGGGGAGCGTGCTCGTTGGAGAGAGGGCGCGTTTGGGTGTAAGCTGCTGCGCAGTAGCCCCGGATGCGGACGCCAACAGCAGTGATGCTGCGGCGAGAGCCGGGAACGTTCGCGCGAATAGATCGTTGCGGACCATTGGCGGCTACGGATTCACTGTGACTTGCGACTGCCCCGACACGCTTCCCGAGCTGGCCGAAATCGGGACGGGTGTGGCGTTGGCCACTCTGCCGGTTACGAGACCGGTCGTCGGATCGACTGTCGCCCGGGTGGTGTTGCCCGATGACCAGGTGACGGAGCACCCGGCGAGAGCGCTGCCGGTGGCGTCGCGGACAGTAGCGGACAGCTGGACCGTCTGGTTGACCTTCACCGTCGCCGGGTTCGGCGTGACCGTGACGGTCGCAATCGGTCGAGCGGTCACGCTCGCTGTGCCGGTCACGCTCCCATAGGCGGCGGTGACCGCCGCGCTACCGCTAGCGACACCTTGTACTAGACCTTGCGCAGTGACGCTCGCGATCGCCGGTGCGTTGCTGGCCCACGTGGGCGTGAGCCCGGTGATCGCGTTGCCGGCGGCGTCACGCGGTGTCGCCGCGAGCTGCGCGGAGCAAAGCACGCCGACGTTGATCGGGCTTGGAGTGACCGAGACCGTTGACACTTGCCTAACGTTGATGGTGGCCGAACCCGCTCGCCCTTCGACGGTCGCGATGATGAGCACCCCCGTCCCGGGGCCGACTGCGGTGACAACTCCGGCGGTTGATACGGTCACCACCGAAGGGGCACCCGTCGTCCACGCGACCGGGCGTCCTGGCAGTGGATTGCCGTTCGCGTCGCGGGGAGTCGCTGTGAGGGCCACCGATTGGCCAATCGCCAGGGTCGATTGCGGTGGAGTAACGTCGACCCGGGCGACCGGCACCGGCGTTACCGTGACATTCGACGTAGCAGTCTTGCCTTCGCTCGTCGCGGTGATCTTGGCGGACCCGACCGCCATGCCTGTCACAACTCCTGTTGCCGATACGGTGGCGATCGTCGCGTCGTTCGTCGCGAACGTTACCGGACGACCCGTTAAGACATTCCCCTGATCATCAGTGACCTGAACGGCGAGCGCCTGTGTTTGTCCAATCGCGACGCTGAACTGTGCGGGCGACACGATGACAGCGGCCACCGGCTTCTCTTTCACCGTGATTGACGCCGTTCCGGATTTGCCTTCTGCAGATGCGGTGATCGTCACCGCTCCAGGTGCGACCCCTGTGACGACGCCTGTTGACGTTACCGTTGCGCGCGAGGCGTCGCTCGAGGACCACGCCAGCGCGCGGCCGGTGAGAACGCCGCCTTGGGCATCCTTCGGCGTTGCCGTGAGTTGGAGCGTCTGGGCGACAACTACGTCGCCGGTCGTTGGTGTTACCACTATTGTGGCGATTGGCACCGCAGCAACGGTTACGGCAACGACCGCTGTCTTCCCTTCGCTGGTGGCTGTGATGACGGCGCCGCCGGGTGCGACGGCAGTGATCAGCCCCGTCCCGCTGACCGACGCTACCGAGGGCGAGCTACTCGACCAGGCGACGGGTCGACCGGCAAGAACACTGCCGGCGGCATCGAGGGTCTCCGCCGTCATCTGCTTCGTCTGGCCCACGAACAGTTGTTGATCGCTGCTGGGCGTGAGTCGCAGGCTCGCGACTGGCTTCGGGGTGACCGTGACCTCAACGATGGCGCTTTTTCCTTCGGCCGTCGCCGCGACTTGTACCGACCCCGGAGCAACACCCGCCACTACGCCGGCTTCGGAAACCGTCGCGATGCTCGCGTCTTTCGTCGCCCACGCGACTTTCCGATCGTGAAGCAGCGTGCCACCAGCGTCTCGTACTTCGACAACGAGCGAGGCTGAGCCACCAACGCCGACCGCAAGCCGGTCGGGCGACACGACGACCGACGCGACGGCGGGACGATTGGGATCGAGCGAGTCGGCCGTGCAGGACAACGCCAAGCCGGCGAGCGCAACCGCAGCGACCGCAGACCTGCGCGCAGCGTTAGGCAACCGTCGAAACGGTACAACGACGTACGACATGGTCGTGCGGTCTATCGAGATGGACCCGCAACGCGCACGGGACGCGATCGGTGGTTTCGCGTCCCATCGCCAATTTGCCCCTCTACGTTGTATCCCCAGCAATAGCTTTCGCCGCCGGCCGTCGCGGCGCACGTATGCGCACCGCTTGCCTGTACGACGGCGACCGACGGCAAGCCAGCCACGCGCACCGGCGCAGGCCGGTCGATCGTGGTGCCGTCGCCCAACTGACCGAACGTATTACGTCCCCAGCAGAACACCTGTCCTGCAGCCGTTCGCGCGCAACTGTGGACCGCGCCAGCGGTGACCGTTGCGAACTCCCCATCGGCGTCGACGCGCGTTGGCTGGGCACGGTCGCCTGGACCGGTGGCCAGCTGTCCGTAGTTGTTGCGCCCCCAACAATAGAGATCACCAGATGCAGAAACCGCGCACGTGTGCTGATTACCAGCGGCGATCGACACGAACCGGGTCGTCGTCGCGACTCGCGTTGGCACGCGACGATCATCGCGAGTGCCGTCCCCGATCTGGCCGGCACTGTTCGATCCCCAGCAATACAGGTCGCCCGCCATCGTGATCGCACACGTGTGATTCCACCCGACAGCCAGCGTGGCGAAGCGAAGGCCCCCGGCCACTTCACCCGGCCGCGGGCTCGTTAGGCCCACGCCGGTGCCGAGCTGACCGTACGCGTTGGATCCCCAGCACGAGATCTCGCCGCCGCGCGACAGGGCGCACGAATGACTGAATCCGGCGCGCACCGTCTTGAACGGACCGCCGCCGCCAACGCGCACTGGCGTGTCGCGCTCGAGCGTCGTCGCGTCGCCGAGTTGGCCACGCTCGTTGTTGCCCCAACAGTAGACGTCTCCGTCTCGCGTCACCGCACAGGTGTGCGATGATCCGGCGCTGAGCTGCGAGAACGTCAGATCGCCTGCGACGACCGCTGGTCCCGTGTGGTCGTCGTGCGTAGCGTCGCCAAGCTGACCCTGGTCGTTCGCGCCCCAGCACACCGCCGACCCGTTCGCATCGAGGGCGCACGAGTGGCGGCCGCCAGCCGCGACCGTCGCACGCTCGGAGGGAAACGAGATGGCGCCGGCCGTCGCCGAAGCGGGTGCGGCGGGCGTCGGCGATGGATCTGCGGCATTGGCGCCGGTTGTCGCTGTCTTCGGTGCCGGAAGCGTCGCGACCGGAACGGGCGATACGGTTGGCGCGGCCGAGACACGTTCAGGGACGGTTGGCGGCCGCGCGACTTCGCCGCGACTCGCCGCGCTGCGCGTCGCGGGTTCCTCCGTTCTCGTTGGCGCCGGCGCCGATGCTCCCGTGCGCTCGCTGTCTGACTGCCTGGAAGGCAGAGACGGTGTGGTCGGAATCGCTGCGCTCGAGTCTCGGATCGATGACGGCCCACCGGTGACTGGCGCCGATGATGCAGCGTTAGGCCGTGCCGCCGAATCGGGTACGGCCAGAGGTGGCGTCGGTTGGGCGACTCGCACCTCGACCCCACCATTATCGGCAAACGTGGTCCCCGTCCGCGCTTGCGGCGGGGGCTCCATTCGTCCCCGCATGAGCCTAACGCTTGCCCCGATCGCCGCAATCACCATGGCGCTGACCACCACGACCGGCAAGACGGCTCGCCGCGATGGCCGCTCCTCCGCGACAGCACGGTCGATTGCCCGTCGCGGTGGCGTGGCGTCGGGTTCCTCCAGATCGACGGGCGGTGCGCTCGGACGACCCGCCGGTACAGCCGGAACCGGGCCGATGCGCGCGCCCACGCTGTCACGCCGGAAACGAACGGTCTCGAGCGCCGCCGACAGGATGGAGTCGCCGCGATCCCGCGCTGCCGAATACACGATCGCGCGACGTCGCTTCCGCCGCTCCGCGTGCCAGCGCGACCAGCCGCCCTCTGGCGTGATCGTCGACGCCCGCTCGAGCATCTCCGCGGCTCCGGACCATCGCTCCGCCGCGTTCTTCCGTATGGCCCCCTCGACCAGATATACGAGCCGATCAGGTACGTCGGGCCGCAGCTCGTCGATCGGTGGCAGCTCCTCGCGCTTCTGCTTGTAGATGACGCTGTAGAGACCTTCGCCTTCCCACGGCCGACGCCCCGTGAGCATTTCCCAGCCCACGAGCCCAAGGCTGTACAGGTCGCTCCGCCCGTCCATCTCGGTGCCGTCGATCTGCTCCGGCGACATGTAGGCTGGAGTTCCGATTGCCGTGCCGGTTGCGGTCAGCTGGGAATCGGGCTCGAGCGAGCGGGCAACGCCGAAGTCGGAGAGCAGGGCGTGACCGGTGCTTTCATCGATGAAAATGTTTTCCGGCTTCACGTCGCGATGGACGATGCCTCGCGCGTGGGCATGCGCGAGCGCCGCGCCGACGTCGCGCAGCACGCGGTCCGCTCGCTCGAACGTGCAGGCACCGCGCTCGTTGAGCAGGTCGCGCAATGTTCGGCCCGGCACGAGCTGCATGACGAGCGCGAGGCCGCCGTCGCGAACGCGACGCACGGCGTACAGCGTGACGATGTTCGGATGATGAAGTTGAGCGACGGTCCGCGCTTCCCGCGCGAGGCGCGCTACCGTTTCGTCATCGTCCGCGTATTTCGGTCGAATGACCTTGATCGCGACCTCGCGTCCGAGCTCGCGATCGCGCGCGCGATACACGGCAGCAGTGGCACCGCGGCCAAGCTCGCCAAGTATCTCGTATTCGCTCTCGAGATCGGTCGTTGCGACGTTTGCGTCGGTATCACCAAGCATCAGCCAGCTCGATAATCACAGTCGGTGCCGCAAGCGGTAACGGCAGAGTGCGGCCGCGATCGCCATATTAGCGCGCGTGAAACACGAAGGCGACCTCGCCCATCTCGATGCGATCGCCATCGGACAGGATGACCGACGCCGAGGCTCCGCCGCGCGAGTCCAAGGCTCTACCATTGACCACCACGGGGTTCGTCGACGACAAGTTCTCGAGCCGCCAGCGCGCCCCGTTCGACCCGGTCGCGCCGGTGGGCATTCCGCTCGGGGTCGTCGGCGTTTCGAGCGCCATGCGCGCGTGGGACCTGCTGACCGTCGGCTCGCGTAACTGCACGTGACGATATGGGGCTCCTTCGGCCCGGCCGAACGTGATACACGTCCCGTCGGGACCTGACGTACGGACGAAGCGAATCTCCTGCCCGGCATCGCGGCCGGCAGCGATCTCCAGGCGCCCGGGCAGGAACTGAAGGGTTCCGTCCGCCGCACGCCAATAACGTACTGAGGCGCCGTCAACGGCCTCGCCGACGTCCTCGTCGGCCGCGGCCACCGGAACGTCGTTGCGCTGTGCCCTCGACAACGTCGATACGGCGCCGTCGCGCGTTCGGATGGTCGGCGCCGGCGACGCGTGTCGTGGGTCGCGATTCGTTGCTCGCGATGGGGCTTCGGATGACGAGGACTGGGCTCGGGCGCCTGGCGCTCCGTGTGGGCGGAGGACCTTCGACTGGCCAGTGGCCGGTACCGAAAACAGCGGGATGTCGTCGCGCACACGAGACGCTCGCCTCCGTCGCGCGACGACCCAGCCAATGACTATGGTGAGCGCCAGCAGCGACAGGATGACAATGGTGATCATGACGCCGCCTCCAAATCCATCGAGCATGCGATGAGGTCTTCGATCCCGGTTGAGTGAACGTCCGACTGGTGCGCGGGCGCGCTCGACGGCGCCTCACGCAGTACTATCGCGTTAGCGCGAGTAGCGGTAGGCATTGTGCGTGAGTAGACCCGCGAAGTGTCGGGCAAAATCCGTTCCGAGTACGGCTGGGCTTACTTTGATCTTCTGCCGACTTCGACTCACGTTCGGTTGACTCAACTCACACGCATGGCTAGCTTTCGGCCTCTTTCCGGGCCTGTAGCTCAGGTGGTTAGAGCGCACGCCTGATAAGCGTGAGGTCGGTAGTTCAACTCTACCCAGGCCCATCGAAATTCGATCGAAGAGCCCCGGTGACGGAAGCGTCGCCGGGGCTCTCGCGCTTTCCAGAAAGTGCGCCCGTGCAACCAATCGCGCCAGTACTCTGCCTATTCCGCGGTCATTGGCACGGCACACGCTCCTTGGCTTCAAAAGGATCTTGGAGACAAGGATGGAAAGCAAACCATTCGGCTGGGTCGCGGCGCTCGCGATCGCAGGCGCCGTGGCCTGTGCTACTCCCCAAACCCGCGATCAGCTTGCTGTGGCCAGTGCGGCCGGCGCAACAAACGGCAAGCGTGACCATTCGCAACGATAACCTGCTGGACGTGGCCGTATACCTCGTGCGCGGAGGAGCGCGGTTCCGGATCGGAACAGTGCGCGGCATGTCGAGCGAAACGTTTCGCCTCGCCGACCGCGGGCTCTCGACAACGACTCCGTTGCGGATCATGGCCGACCCGATCGGCGGGAATCGGCGTTACATGACCGATGCCGTGATGCTCTCGCCGGGCCAGCGACTCGAGGTAACCGTGGCGAATCCGATCTCGATCTCGAGCTTCGCCGTCTGGAATCGATAGGCGCGCCACGAGTCGCGCCGGGAGCGGGCTAGTCCGCGGTTGCGTGCGACCGCTTGACGTAGAGGTCCCGCAGTGCAGTCCGGTCACCGGCGGAGATGTCGGTAACCCAAACCTGCGGATACATGATCGAGTCGCGGTGACCGACGTGCTCGAGACCCAACAGGTGCCCGATTTCGTGGAGTGCAGCACCGCGTTGCATGTCGGCCGTGAGAAGTCGCCCGCGATGGTCATGGAGTGCCAGCGTTATGCGGGCTGTGCTGATCTCGCCGTCCACGTCCTGGCGCCACGTCTTGCCGATGCAGCTCCCGGGTAGCGACTCGACCCATTCCACGACGACGTCTGCGGCTGACGGCGACGTGACGCGCGCGAAGCGTACGGGCACGCCCTGCGTCGACCAACGACGGAAGCTGTCCCACACGGCGTCGATGAGATCCGGATGCCAGCCGGCAGTCGAACGTCCGGGCGCAATGAATACGCGGACCGGACGCTCCACACGACGGTCCCACCGGGCGCGCGAGGGGCGCGCGACCGTCGTCATGTCGGCCGCGGCGGCCACAGGCGTTGTCGGGTGCGCCGTACCGTGCACGCCGACGAGCGCGGCGCCGAGGTAGATCGGGACGAGTAGCGGGAACGAGCGGCGCATTAGGAAGCGACGTGTTGCGTTGACGGGTCAGCGAAAACGAGTCGAGCGGTATCGACCAGTGATGGCGAATGTCGAAACGGGTTCACGTTAGGCGCTCCCGAAGAAGGAAGCGCGTCGGTTTCGAACTCGTACGCGCGCGTTCTCACGTGGGTGTCAACGAGGGCATTCGCGGGGGACGTGCGACGATCGACTTCTCCGGCTGAGCTTCCTCACGAACCGGTTTGCTCGAACGACGTGAGCCGGGCAGGAGGTCCCGCACTGCCTCGAGCAGCGCGAGGAAGGCTGCCCACGTGACCCATAACACACCGCGCAACAACGGCAACCGCGACCGAGGCAGGGCAGGGTACGGGTGCGCGCCGGTGAAACGGCGTCGGCGCCCCGTGATGGAGGTCGGAGTGGGTGCCCGGTTTGTTGGCTCGCTCATCGAGATTCCGGAAGACAACTGGCCCGAAAGCGCGTTCGAGGCGCGCGGGCGGAACCACTGCGATGACGACCCGGGCGGGCCGAAGGGCACGCTGCCTAGCTGCGCCGCGCCATCCCGTTTGCGTC